>Ga0137396_10000953_pt1 | contig 14586 bp, 12 predicted proteins | sample czc16metaG_FD_108284 | JGI IMG/M metagenome (GOLD analysis project Ga0137396, IMG submission 108284) | Vadose zone soil microbial communities from Angelo Coast Range Reserve, California, USA - czcobulk3.16 metaG | ecosystem: Environmental > Terrestrial > Soil > Vadose zone | place: USA...
GATTTTTCTACTATGAATCGACACAAATATGTAAGACTTGGATTAAGCACAGTTACTACTCTACTAATAATTCTTGTAGCTGTTAGTATAATTGGTACATATAGTGTTACATTTTATAAAAGTAATTTTAGGTTTTTCAAAGAGAATGTGGCATCATCCTTTGTAAATATCGGAAACAAGGGTCAGGAATCACTAGTAATAGAAAATGTTGCTTACCATCCTAATACTCGATCACTTAACGTCACATTAACTAATACTGGCTATAACACAGTTTCTATTCAAAATGTAACACTCAAAGATTCTAATAATAATGTCATTAACACAAACACAACACAGGGACAAATAGTAACAAATACACCAAATTCTGGTTTCATTACATCTGACTCGGCAGCTAATAGTGGTTCAGTGACTGTCTCTAGCCCCTACACAATTACAGTATCACACCATCTTGGAAGTAGCGCAAATAAAATAGTTCTAGTCAGCGTAAGTCAATTCTCCTGGACAAACCCCCCAGCCACACCTACGGCTACATACAACAGTGTATCCATGACACAGATACTTGATGTATCCAAGTATTCTCCTAGTTCTGGTGGTTATTATGTTAGGACTACGATACTTGGTCTACTTGATGCTAATCTGCCAGGAGCTGGAAATTATAATGCAACAGTTACACTTAGTGCAGCCACAGATACGGCTACTGTTGGAGTTGCGTCTTTTTCAGGAGTTGATCAGACAGCTTTACCATCTAACAAACAAACTGCTACCGGTTCAACAGGCACATCAACTCCAGCATCGGTATCCATTACCACACAGAGTGCAAATAGTTTGCTTTTCGATACAATGACTACAATTTTTAGTACAGTTACCGCTGGTTCCTATCAAACAGTTCTATGGAACGTTTATTATTCAAATTACCCGCATTATATAACTGGTGCTGCAAGCACAAAAACGACAAGTAGTATTGGTACTTATACAATGTCGTGGACAGAAAGTACAGATATTATTTGGGCACTGGGTGTCCTAGAGCTAAAACCATATCAAGGATGCTCATCCCAAGGATCGGGTTCCATTGTCTTAAACGGTATTCTGACAACAAATGGTACTGTATCATCATCCCCATACCAAATTACACTTTCTAACTTTAATGTTGGCACTTGCAATAACCGTCTACTTGTAGTTGGTGTAGAGGCAAATAATCTCGCTGTAGCCTCACTTAAATTTGGTGGAGTATCACTAACAAAAGCAATTTCCCACTTCACTTACAATGATGCTGAATTTTGGTACCTGAAAAACCCTAGCGGAACTGGAAACATTGTTGTCACAATGGCAGCAGGTTCTACGTCGGTTGTAGTTGGTGCCTACTCTTTCTCTGGAGTTGATCAGACAACTCCAATCCCTACCACTGCCACAAACAGTAACACTCCTAGCAGCCCTACAATATCAATAACAACAAAAAACCCATACAGCTGGGTTCTTGACTCCCCATCAATCTGGGGTGGCAAGACACTTTCTAGCCCAACTTGTACACAACGATGGAATATCAACATACCATCTGCAATCACTGGTGCATCAAGCTCAATAATTCAAGCATCACCAGGTTCTGTCACTTGCAGCTGGACTGCAAGTAGTGGTGATTCATGGGATGATGTTGCAATTGAGGTAAAACCATATCAAGTATCATCATCCCAAGGATCAGGCGCAGTACTTAACACGCAATCCCTTTGTGGAATCCTTCCAGGGAAATCTTGTACAATATCACTTGGCAGCTACAACTGTCTTAATCAACCTGTTTCCATTTCAGTAAGCACAGCAAGAGGCACTACTTTGAGTACAGTATATTCCCCAGTAGTTGCATGGAATAACAGTCAGGAGCAGTTCAGAAAAGAAATAAAAATAAACCCAAACGCAGTTACTAGTAACTTGTACAACTTTACAACTCTTGTCAACATGACAGACACGGATCTTATGAATAATGCACTACCTAATGGCAATGACATCGTTTTTACCGCCTGCGACGGAATGACACTATTAAACTATGAAATAGAAAATTACACCAGTTCTACGGGATCACTTGTAGCATGGGTCAAAATTCCCGTCCTCTATAACACCCCTAAAAATTCCATTTACATGTATTATGGAAATAGTAATGCCTGCAATCAGCAAAATGCTGCAGGCACGTGGGATTCCAACTATGCAGCTGTATATCATCTCAAGGAAAACCCCGCTGCATCGAACAACAGCCCTATTCAATTAGACAACGTGCAGTATGTATCTACACAGACAAATGGTTCTGGGGTCGCACAACTGCAAAATTTTGCCGTAGGGTCGGGATTGTATAGACTTTTAGTTGTTGGAGTGGTCGGAGATAACGCCGCAGTTACTAGCGTTAGCTACGGTTCACAAAGTTTGACGCAGGTTACATCTAAATCAAATACTGTTACAGGATCAATTTGGTATCTGATAAATCCATCGTCGTGTCAATCGCCTACAATTACTGTTCACGCAACTGCCTCAAAAAATATGGTGATAGGAGCATATTCTATTTTTGGTGCTGATCAAACAAACCCAATACCACAATGGCCATCTGCGCAAGGAAGTAGCGGTAATCCTTCAGTAAGTATTACAAGTGGACATCCTGGCTCTTGGGTTTTTGACCTGGCTGGAATAGCAAACACGGGAGGACTAACTCCAACACAGACAAAAAAATGGAGCGTTACTTATAACACAATTACATCAGCTTCAAGTAAATCAGGACCATTGGCATCTTCCACACTTACAACTTTTACATGGACTCCAAATCCATCTACTAACTGGATTGATATAGCAATAGAAGTTCAAGCTCCCTATGTACCCAATCTTTCATTAGCTGGTTCTGTACAAACGGCATCATCGGATTCATCAAAAGAGGCATGGCTTTCACTTACTCTTCCTAGCGTTACAACAGTAAATAACATAAACAGACTGTTATTAGTAGCGGTAACAGCAGATGACAATAATGTCACCTCTGTTACCTATGGTGGAGCACTAATTAATCACATTATAGATGTACAGGCAGGTACCGCGTTTGTCGCAATTTGGGACATGATAAATCCTCCTATTGGAACTGCAGATATCATCGCAACTGATCCCACTAATGGTGGACCTATGGGAATTGGTGCTTATTCACTGTATGGAGTTGATACATCAAATCCACTACCAACCCGCAATAGCACGACAGGAAATTGCAACCCGCCGCCACCGTCTCCTTGTACTAAAATAACCCTCATTAATGCGTACAAATATGGCTGGGTTATAGATGTTGCCGGACTTAATACGCAGTATAATGCCGGCTTGAAAAGTCCTACGCAAACACAGCAATGGAGTATGTCATTACCAGATCAATTCACACCATCTGGCGAAGTAGCATCCGCTTCGAGCAAGAATACAGCCACATTGTCAGCAGTCGGTACACATACATATTTTACATGGACCAATGCCACACTTAGTAATTCGAGTAACCCGCCTCCTTGGCCTTGGGCAGCAATTGCAGTAGAAATAAAAAACTCTACCTCTTTGAGTGTCCCCGTAGTAATCTATGATAGTACTTCTAATGCTAACAATCTGACTCCTACCAGCATGGTAGCAGCTGACCAGGTACCAGGAAAAATTGGTGGTGCTTTGAATTTTGATGGAACCAGCAAATATCTGAGTATTACAAGCAACCTCAAGGGTATGCCTGCTAATAATGCTGCACAGACAGGATCCTTCTGGTTTTGGGTTCCCTCAACTCCCGGCGGAAGTCAAGATATCTATTCTTTACAGAAATCTAGTAGCAGTTCTTCAGTGGAGGCAGGCGTTACACCATCGAAATTTAATGTTTGGAAATGGGGAGGAACCTCATTAGTATCAACATCTTCTCTACCTACTGTAGGCACATGGCATTACGCTGCCTATACGTATGATGGAACAACACACAGGTTGTATATTGATGGTCTTCTACAACCCACATCTAGTGTTTCTCCAACTACCGCCAGCCCAGATTCTCTATACGTGGGGAAATATTCCGGTGGGCAATATTATAACGGCAAGTTGGATGAATTACGCATATCATCAATAGCCCGTTCCGCAAATTGGATTGTTACTGAATACAATAATCAAGCATCACCATCTACCTTTTTTACAGTAGCAAGTCCAGAAATGTACGCCCAGCCGCACGCATCAAGATAGAAAATGAAACAAATAGAATATCTTTTATTTTGTTATTCCATATCTTCTCAGATCGAAAAATGTAGTTTGTAATTTTTACAGACATACACACCTTATTTATATAAAAAAGACCACTTTTTTCAGATGGCATCGGTAGGGAACCCCAAAGAGGATAATTTAGCGGCAGCAGTAAAAGCGATGGAAGAGCTTGTGGAAGAAGCAGTCCAAGTATACGAACTAGACAAGGAAGAATCTATAGTTATAGATGATTTATACAATTCCTTAAAAATAATCACCTCTTTTCTTGGGTTTTCTGTGGATTTGCATCCGTCCCTTTTAGACCTCCCAGAATCTACAAGGGCAGTACTTACTCCATCACTTGATATACTTATTATAAAACCTAATTTTAAAGCAGAAACAAAAAGATTTGATCAGCTTAACTTGGATGAAACATCAAATATTCTACGATTTGCCATCCCAACTATTACAACCATGGCCAAAACAGATAGAATCATAAAGAACAAAAAAATGGCGCTCTTAAGAGAAAGTACAAAGAAACTAAAACATCTCCCAACCTCAAATGCAGAAGACATGATAGTAAATGATACAACGGTACATATGGGAAATGTGGAAAAGGTGGAAAGCTAATATGCAAAAAGAAAAAATAATGACTTTTCATACAATAAACGACTTTCAATTATCACTAGAAAAAGGCCTTGAGGACTTGAAAAAAAGGTCAGAACAGTATTCAACATTAATAGGAGAGAAGCTAAGAGATCCACAAACAGATAGTTCTAAGGAACTTACAGAACTAAAAGAAAAACTAGAAGGACCAACTGACCCCAAAAAGAAAAAAACAGTAAAAAAGAAGGGCCAAAAAGCTAACTGGTTAAATTTTGATGCCATCTCCATTTATGACGGAATTGGATTAAAGGGTGAGCTTGAACTTTATTTCAAAGCTCTAGAAGATACAAAATTGATGATAGAAAAGTTTCAAAAAGTAAAAGAGTCAGTTGACAGCCTTGTCTCAAAAGGCCTCAAGATGGATTTAGGTTGTATGATCTATATGGAAAATGACTTGCCATTTGAGATGACTTTTGTAAAATCACTAGTACCCAAGGCAAAATTCTCATACAAAGCGATCTTCAGTGTTGAGACGGAGAAACCAATTGAAATCAAAAATTAATATCTTAATGGTCAATATTCTGCATAAACCTATCTATTTTAACGATAATTATAGAAAATTAACAATACTTCGATCAGCTAAAAACCAGAACAGATCAAAACTAATAGACTTACCAACAATATATTGCAGTGAATTAAAAAGATCGAGAATAGGATATAACTATGAAAGATGAAGAAATACAACAATCAATTTTTGATTCCTCGGAAGGTTCCAATTTAAGTGAGCATAGAGGATCACTTGATAAACTAAAAGAAGATCTTTCCCAGTTCGGACTTACTTCAAACCAAAGCAAAGTCTATATATTTTTGGGAAAGTATGGTTCTAAGACTGCGCCCGAAGTCTGCAAATCATTGAAATTGCCAAGAACTGAGACTTATCATCTTTTGACAACACTGCAAAATAAAGGAATTGTTTCAGCTACGTTTCAGCACCCAATCAGATTTTCAGCTACACCACTAAACAAGGCCATATGGGTACTAGTAAACGCTGAAAAAGAACGCGTCAATATGTTAGAAAGGCAAGAAAAAAGCATCGTAGAATTATGGGATACTATCCCAGAATTCAGTACAACATCTGAGGAAAAAGAAGACAGATTTCAGATGTTAGAAGGAGCAAATCAAATACATAGTAAAATAAAAGAAATGATTGCCAATACTACAACAGAGTTTTTGGCATTAGGTTCGGAGAAGGACTTTTTGAAATTTTATCATTCAAGTTTCTTTGAACCGCTGGATAATTCTAAAATAGATCTCAAATTACTAACGTCTTCTTCAGCAAAGTCAATATATATTTTTGATGATATTGATAGAGCTAAAGTTAAAAAAATGCCAGAATCAATACAAGAAAATCTGTGTTTTTTAACAAAAGATGATAATGAATTATTGTTCTTCATAAAAAACGCTAGTCAGTCTACCCAGCATGTAACTGCCATATGGACAGACTCTGCTTCAATGATTTATTCTATGAAGATGTTGTTTAGTTCTGTATGGCCCAAGTCTAAAAACATACATCTGTAAATTCTACGGAATCAATCTTGGATGTAAGATTTGCAGACCGGACTCACTAAATTTTATAGGAAAAATTTGTTCGTTGTGACGAACACCACGCATTTTGATTACTTGCAGGGTTCTTTCCATTGTATCTTCTTTTCTCACATGATGTAGCAATACAATCCCAGATGCCACATACCATTCTGGAGGGACTTTTGGTGTATCTGTATTTTCTGAGATCAAAATCGATGTGCAATGCTGGGTTTGAAGAGAATGAACCATTCCCTGTAGCCCAAGTCTTGCATAGAACATGTTTGTGTATTGCATATCAAGGACAGTCAACGAATCTATTACAAGACGCTTTGCATCAACACGTTTTAGGCTGCTTTGAATTAATTGTGTCAAATGCATAAAAGGGAGCGTTTCTCCACGATAAAGAGATTCATCAAGTGCAATAAAACCCTCTTCCATTTTAAATGGTCTTGCATCTATGATCAACATTTTCCCTTCATCAATTAGTTTCTCAATTTCCCATCCGTATGTTTTAAAATCATTAACTATTTCGTATGGACTTTGGGAAAGAGTGACAAATACACCTGGTTCACCAAAATCTTTTACGCCAGAATATAGGAACTGCATCCCAAACGTTGTTTTTCCGCTGCCAGGAGAACCTGATAAAACAACGGTCATGCCTTCCCTTAACCCTCCAGAAACTATGGAATCAAATCCTGGAATACCAGTCCGTACTTTAGCTTGAGTATCCATATAAGTAAAAATCTCACAAAATTGTATTTAAAGCCTAGGACATTTTATAAATTACAATTCCCATTTTTGGATTATATTCGATAAAACCAACATAAAATTGGAAATGTAATACAAAAATTCCTAGGTAACTATTTTAAAAACATCAAATGAGCCATGATGTTGACTAAAATTCTGGGCATAATAGGAGGCGGTCAGCTTGGCATGATGCTAACAGAGGCTGCAAAGAAAATGCCTGAATATATTTCAGATGTGATAGTACTAGATCCCACAAAAAATTGCCCTGCAGCAAAAGTTGGAGCAAAACAAATCGTTGCTGATTACAAGAATAAAAATGCGATAGTTGAGCTCTCATTACAATCAGATATTATAACATATGAGATTGAATCAGGAAACAGCGAAGTTCTAGAATCGTTAAACAGTAACGTAACAGTAAACCCGTCACCTGCTACCCTTAGAACAATTCAAGACAAGTTTATTCAAAAAAAATTCTTGCAAGAAAATGGATTTCCTGTTACCGATTTTGCACTAATTGAATCACCTTCAGATCTTAAAGAAAAGATAAAATTATTTGGATATCCAGTAATGCTCAAAACTAGAAGAGATGCGTATGATGGTAGAGGGAATTTTAAAATAGAAAGACCAGAACAACTCTCAACTGTCTATAAAAGATTTGAAGAAAAATCAGTGATGCTTGAAAAAATTGTCAATTTTAAAATGGAGGTATCTGTAATAGCTGTAAGAAACACAAAAGGTCAGATTTCTACATATCCACTTGTCGAAAACATTCATGAGGAAAATATACTTAAAATGACAATAGCTCCTGCAAGGGTAAGTAAAAAAATACTGGAAGAGTCAGAAAGGATTGCAAAAGAAATAATGGATGTACTTCATGGTGCAGGAGTTTTTGCCATTGAGATGTTTTTAACACAAGATGACAAACTGCTTGTAAACGAGATCGCTCCAAGGGTACACAATTCTGGTCACCACACTTTGCAATCAAGTGCAACCTCACAGTTTGAACAACACCTCCGGGCAATCCTTGGATTGGAGCTTGGCAAAACTGATCTATTACACTATGCTGTTATGTGTAACATCCTAGGTCCTAAAGACTTTGAAGGGCCATACGAGCCAATAAAGATTGAAGAAACGGAAGGAGTATACCTTAAAATGTATCAAAAAGAGGTAGCAAAATCTCAAAGAAAGATGGGTCATCTTAATATCGTAGATGTAAATGATACGAGGGACGTCAACAATCTAATAAAAAAAGCAGAAGAAACTATGAATAAGATAAAATTCCGTAAACAAATTCTTTAGTAGAAAAATCTACCAATAGGATTTTTTCACAAAAATTTATTGAATCAGTTATTTCTAATTTTAATTATAACTTATTTTTTTGCAACCAAAGCATAGACTCCACCTACTCCATATGCAATTGAAATTAAAATTCTTGAGGCTATCACGGCTATAGTTTGACTTGTGATTAACTGTGAGGTATCAATTACTATTGCTATAGGAATTGCCAGAAGAGATATTAATGCAACAATTATTTGCTCACGATTATCTAATCCACTATATCTTCTCATAAACAAGTATGTTGAAAGGTTTCCCAACCCAATTCCCAACAATATGAGATATTGATAAAGACTTGGAATCAAACCTATTGATGCAAATGGTGCTGCCCAGCACAAACCATTGATAGCTTTGACATTTCTTGACCACTTGACACTGTTTTTCATTCTGCCTCTAATTGAGGGAATTATTTGACGAAATACGCCAAAGATTATTCCAAATGTAATTCCAAAACTGCCAAACCACATTATAGCATAATACAAGGTTGGAAATTTATTTGCAAAAGTCATCTCGCTTAGAATGGCAGCGGCGCCAACAGCTATTGATACACCAATAAAAAGAAGCCCGAATGCTCGCCTTACCTCAAGAGGGTTTTGTTGCATAAAGAATACACAATTTTCCTTTTCTGATAATTTAAAAGTTTGAAATTTGAAAAATCTGTTAATTCAACTAAAACAAAGGAAATTACTCTTTTTCATCGTACATATCGGCCCAATGTTTCCTATCCTCCATTTTTAGATTTTTATTCATGCCTTCTGCTTTTTCTTTTATGAATTCAACTGCTCTTTGTGTCTCACTTTGAATGTCTTTTGTAATTTTTCCTGACATAAAGCCAGCCATTCCTGTGAATTTGTAATCCAAAACAGCTTCTAGGTAAGTAGTGCTATTTCGTTGGGTAAGAATGATATCTTTTGTGCCCTTGATTATGCCCTTTGTCCATTCAGTGTGGATTTTTTCATTCGGATAAAGAGTAATTGTTTGCAAACATTTGTTTGTTTTGGCAAGCGTAACCTCACGTTTTACTTCGTTATTTTCGCTGGAAAAATTTCTTATTGATGTAATGGCTGTCCAGAACTTTGCATCGTTATCCAAATCTGATACAACTTCCCAAACCTTGTCTACTGGAGCATTAATCTCAATTGCCGCTTTTATTTCTACCACATGAATGGACATGTGACAACACGATATATGCTTTAATTATCACAGTTTGATTCAAAATTAACAAAATAACAATCCAATTCGCTGGGTTTATTAAAATTAAAGGTTGTTTGATCTTGTGAATTATTCAAAAAAACCGCTAGTAGGAATTATAATGGGTTCAAGTTCAGATAGCAAAGTTATGCATGGGGCAGCTGCTGTTTTAGATGAATTTGGAGTAAAGCATGAAGACCAGATAGTTTCAGCACATAGAACTCCAACAAGGCTATTAGATTATGCAAAACATGCTGAAAAAAATGGATTCAAAGTTATAATTGCTGGAGCAGGTGGTTCAGCGCATCTTCCAGGAATGATTGCATCACACACCATCATTCCAGTAATAGGAGTACCCATAATGGTGTATAATGACAAATCTGGCAGCTCTGGCCGCTTCAAGTTCTCTGCGTTTGGAGGATTGGATTCTCTTTTATCCATTTCTGAGATGCCGACAGGTTCTCCGGTCGTAGCTGTTGGAGTAAATAAAGCTGCAAATGCAGGCCTATTTGCTCTAAAAATACTTGCTAATGAGTTCAATGATCTTCAACGAAAACTCAGAGAGCACAAAGAAAAACAACACTATTCCGTACTTAAAGAATCAGAAGAACTCAAAAAGCTTGGACTGACTAAATTTACAAAGAAAAAATTCAGCAAATAAATTTCGAGGCAATGAAATATTTGCTTAATTTTGCGATCATCTTTTAATTATATGCGAAGAAGTTCTTAGTATGGAAATTAAAGAAATCCTCTACAATGCCATCACAATCTATGAAGAGCGCAAAATAGTCTCAGATATTGTCCAAGGAGATAGCCCTGAGGCAATTAAAGCCATATGTAGTGAATGTATACCTATTCTTGAAACAATAGATGGAGAAAAATCTGAGAAAATAGTCTCTTTTGCTGAGGGACTGGTTCATTATTTATTAACAGTGGCATTAATTCCAAGCCAAAGAAAAACTTCATTTGATGCCGTAGATTTGGATGTAGTCATTCCGAATATCTCAACTCTTTCTTCATCCCCACAAGATTCACTTGTAATTGCGTTTCCAAAAACTAACGATCCTCAATTAATAATGAAAAGAGTAACTGAATTGACAAAAATTCAACCACACAAAGAAAACATATGGTTTGTTCTAGAAAATGAATTGGCATTAGAAATAAAAACATACAAAGTCGGTAACACTAGTGAAGAAACCTTTTCAAATATCATAAACGATGTTATTTGGTTCACTTCAAATAGAAAACAATCGAAGCTTAAAATTTTTAAGATATAAGAGATTTTACATCAACATTTTTGCTAACATGCTCAACCATCTTCTCAATTTTATTCAAGTCTTTAATAAAGGGAATTATGCCTAAAATCGGGATGTTGGTAAGTTCGTAGAGTGTTTTTGGCGCATTTTTTTCCGAAGGTGTTCCTTTTTCATCAAAATTATTTATGATAAGACCGCGAATTTTAATGCTGTAATCTTTGCACATTTTACATGTCATGACAGTATGATTTAATGTGCCAATTGTTGCTCTTGTTACAATAATAGTTTCAATATTCATTGCCTTTATGAGATCTGCTATAAAGAAATTTTTTGTAATTGGAGTCATAATTCCTCCAATTCCTTCAACTAGTAATATTTCATGCATTGAAAGTAATTTTTTAAATTGTTCAAAAATTAATGGAATGTCAATAGATAATTCCAAAAGTTTTATTGCATCATAAGGAGAAGTTGGGAGTGGAAGAAAAATAGGATTTATCAAATCCTCAGGATCTTTTATTGATGCAGCGTCAACAAGGTTTGCAGCGTCAGTTGATTTGAATCCAGTTTTATTCGGAAATCCAGTAGCAATAGGTTTCATGACACCGACATCCATGCCTATCTTACGCAGTGAGCCTGCAAGTCCAGCCGTGATTGAGGTTTTTCCAACTCCAGTGTCTGTGCCTGTTATAAAATAGGCCTTCACGAAAGAGAGTTATCACCGTTACTTAATAATTCACCGTACCATTATTATTGCCAAAGTTAGAAATTCCACTAATTGAATTCTAAAAATTTTGTATGGCATCCCTATACACAGATGAACGAGTGGAAAAATTTTGATGTCATAACAAAGGGTAAGGGAATGTGGCTTATCGATTCAAAAGGGAATAGACTCCTTGATGGAGTAGCAAGCATGTGGTGCAATGTGTGGGGGCACTCTAAAAAGGAATTAGTAAATGCAATGATAAAACAAACGAGAAAGTTACAACATTCTTCTCTGTTTAATCTTACAAATGATCAAGCAGAGTTACTTGGAGAAAAACTTGTCAACATGTCTCCTGGAATGAGCAAAGTGTTTTACTCTGATGATGGTTCAACTGCAATGGAAATTGCAATAAAAATGGCTGTGCAATATTGGCAAAATATTGGAATTAAAAATAAAACAAAATTTGTTACATTAGAAAATGGATATCATGGAGATACCATTGGCACAATGTCAATTGGATATGTTCCATCATTTTTTTCAAAATTTAAAAAATTGCTTTTTCCTGTAATTAAAACACCAACGCCACACAAATATAGAATGCCAAAAAATTTTACTTTTAATGAATATCAAAGACATTGTCTTGAAAAAATAGAAAGCATATTTAAAAAAAATAATGAACTGGCTGCTTTTGTAATGGAAAGCGGCGCACAGATTGCAGGGGGAGTAATAATTTACCCGCCAGAATTTCAGAAAAAAATAAGTCAATTATGTAAAAATCATGATATACTTTTCATCTTAGATGAAATAGCAACAGGTTTTGGTAGATTAGGTTCATTTATTGAATACCAAGCTCAAAAAAGTATTCCAGATATTGTATCATACGGAAAAATGCTGACTGGCGGGTATTTGCCACTTGCAGCTACATTGACAAATCAAAAAATATACGATTCTTACCTAGGAAACTACAAAGAAATGAAGCATTTCTTTCATGGTCACACTTTTACTGGAAATCCACTTGCTTGCGCTACGGCTCTTGCCAATCTTGAATTATATGAAAAAAATAGTCTTATTTCAAGAATCCAAAACAAAACAAAGCAATTTGAAGGACGAATTGATGAAATTAGTAATTTGAGTTTAGTAGGTGACGTCAGACACAAAGGCATGCTTATGGCAATTGAGCTTGTAAACAATAAAAATAAAAAAACACCAATTAGCGCAGACAAAAAAATTCATCAGAAAATTTTTGTGGAAGCTAAAAAACACAAAATTTACTTAAGAACACTTGGTCACATCATAATGCTTATGCCACCACTTGCAATATCTGCAAAAGAACTTGATTTCTTACTTGATGGCGCTATAGATATAATAAAAAAAGTCACGAAGGATGTTTGAAAAAACTATCTCCTTCGCGCTTTTCTAAGTTTCAGTTCGAGCTCTCTTATTCTACGATTTCGTACTACAATAGACTGCTTTAGTCTATTTCCTTCTCTCCTTGTCATGTCATGTGCTCTCCTAGCTCTGTTTAGAGCTGCACCAAGTCTTATCATTTGTCTATGTGTTGGCGCAGGCTTAGCTCGTCTCTTTGCTCTTCTTGATCGTCTTTTAGATGCCATGAAACACCTGCATTGAGGAAATAATTAAGTGTGACGTACTAATGATTTCAGTTAGATAACACTTTAACGTGTTACATTTGTATCTATAAGATAGATCGTATCATGCCGCAGATCCGCACATGTCCAATTTGTAAAAAGATTTTACAGGTTAATGAGATCCACAATTGTACAAAACAAGATCAGAATTTATAATCGGTGACAAATGTGGACCAAAATACAAAGATTAACAAGGACAATTATATCCTATCATAATCGAGTGGATTTCTTGTATTCGTTGCAAACAAGATACATGATAAAATGCGTAAACCAGTTAGAATTTAGAGGTTTACAATCACAATAATCTTAATTAATGGAACTAAAACACACTGATTATGAATTCTGAATATGCATTCATCATGGAATGCAAGCAAAAGGTCCTATCTAGCCAAAAAATTACTGCTTACGAAGCTAGATCACTCATCAATATTTCAGATGAATCACTACAATTCTTATCAGATGCAGCAAATGAGATTACAAGAAAATTTAATGGGAATGTAATAGATGTTGAAACCCTAATCAATGCTAAAAAAGGTACATGCCCAGAAGATTGTTCTTTTTGTTCACAATCAGCATTTTACAAAACAGGCATTGATACTTACAATCTATTGCCAGCAGCGACAATTGTAGAAAATGCAAAACTCGCAAAAGATAACGGTGTAAAAAGCTTCTGTCTTGTATGTGCATGGCGTGGACCATCTGAAAAAGATTTTGAACAAATATGTGAAATAGTCAAAAAAGTAAACTCTGAAGTTGGAATCGAGGTAAACTGCTCTCTTGGATTCATTAATGAAGAAATGGCAATACGTCTCAAAGAACTTCATGTAAAAAGATACAATCATAATTTGGAGGCTGCAAGAAGTTTCTTTTCAAAGATTTGCACTACACATACTTATGAGGAAAGAATGAATACAAATAAAATAATCAAAAAAGTAGGTCTGGAGCTTTGCTGTGGAGGAATTATTGGCATGGGTGAATCCAGGATACAAAGACTAGAGCTTGGCATTGATTTAGCAGATCTAAGTCCAGAAGAATGTCCAATTAACATCCTAGTGCCACAGCATGGAACCCCACTTGAGCTTCAGACAAAACTATCGCTTTCAGAAATATTACGTACCGTAGCTGTTTTTAGATTTTTGATGCCAAAAACAATACTAAAGATAGCAGGTGGTAGGGAAGTTCATCTTGCAAACGAACAAGAAAAAGTTCTTCTTGGAGGTGCAAATGGAATCATAACTGGCGGATATCTAACTATCGGTGGAAACACAGCTCATGAAGACATGCAAATGATCTCAAGAATAGGTCTTGAAAC
>Ga0137396_10000954_pt1 | contig 14583 bp, 10 predicted proteins | sample czc16metaG_FD_108284 | JGI IMG/M metagenome (GOLD analysis project Ga0137396, IMG submission 108284) | Vadose zone soil microbial communities from Angelo Coast Range Reserve, California, USA - czcobulk3.16 metaG | ecosystem: Environmental > Terrestrial > Soil > Vadose zone | place: USA...
GCCCACGAAGGTGTACCACCACGAGCCGGCCATCAACCCGATCGCGCGGCGATTGTCCACGTCAGGGAAGGAGCGGCGCTTGCCGGTCGCGTGGTTGCGGAAGAAGGTGATGTAGACCGAGTTTCCCCAGGTATTGTCGGCGTCGATGTTGAACGCCTCGTTACCCTCGAACAGCTCGTAGTGCGGGCAGGTCATGTGCGAGGCGTTCATCCCCACCTCCATCCAGTCCGTGTAGTTCCGCGGGGCGTTCCCGATGAATCCGTCCTCGAAGTAGTTGTACCCGATGACGTTCCCGCCGCCCGAGGCGCGCATCACCATCACCTTGTTGAAGTGCCAGAAGATGTTGTTCTCGACCAGGTTGTCCGCTGAAGAGAGGGCGAAGGAGAGGCCGTACGCCCCGCCGCCGGGGTAGAGCACCGGCGAGTGATGGAAGTACGAGTCGCGCACGACCGAGCGGTAGGAAGCATTGATGCCGATGCTGCTCCCGGTCGAATGCTCTGACTCGACGTTCTTGACCCAGCTGTACGCCGCCAGCGCCAGGACGACGTTGTCGTTGCCGCCTCCGTACACGCGCAGATCTTCCAGGCCCGCTTCGCGCACCGCCGGCTGGTCCCACAGGCTGAGCTGCGCGTTGCGCGCGGTGCGGAAGGCGATGTGCAGCGGAGAGGTGAGCGTGATGGTGTTGCCGCTCACCGACGCGATCTCGACCATCTGCCCGACCGGCCGGTCCATCCGCGAGAACCAGCCCCGCGACGGGTTGCCCGGCGGAGATCGCGCTGCGGACCATTGTACGTAGTCGGGGTCCGACAGCTCGTCGATGACCGCCAGCGTGCCGCGAGTGAAGCCCTGGGCGTTCGCGACCGTGATCGAGGTTGCGCCCTTCGCGCCGTCTGCGGCCAGGTCGACTGAGGAGCGGACATGGGGCCAGAGTGGTCCGATCCACACCACCGCGCCGTTGAAGCCGTTGCTCTTGAGCAACGTCTTCCTGGGGCCGGCGCCGCGCAAGACGATCCCCTTGTTGATCAAGAGCGTGCGGGTGATCGCGAACGTCCCCGCGGAGAGCGAGACGACCTTCCCTTCGGGGCAGGCGGTCAGCGCGGCCTGGATGGCCGCCGTCGCGTCCTGCGTGCCATTGCCGTATGCCGCCGCGTCGAGGGTGGCGCACGCGCCGCTCCGGACGGGGATCCCACCGGGAATTCCCGGCTTCCAGATCGTCCGCCTCTCCGCGGGAATGACGTATGGACTCGCGGTGAGCGATGGGACGCCGACGGCCTCCGAGCCGGTCGCCTCGCGACCGCAGGAGAGCCTGTCACTACAAGACAGCGCCGCGACGAAGACGGCGCAGACCCCGGCCTTGCGCGTTCGCATCGCGACACCGCATACCCCGGGCGGTGCCGCCCTCGCAATGCGGCGGCGTGACCTGCGTCACGCCGCCGCTTGCGAGTGGACGATCCCCGAACCCCTGGTCTACGGATGCATCGCGTCGAAGCGGACGCGGGCCGGGAGCGTTGCGACCTTCACGGTCCCGGTGGGATCGACCCACGGCCAGGGGTTGGTGCCGAAGAAGGCAGGCTTGCCGCTCAGATAGAGAGATGCGGGAATCGTGCCCGGAGAGCTCCCCCAGTGCACCAGGTTGGTCGAATAGTCGTAGTTGCCCTCGCGGATGACCGTGCCAGTCACGTTCGTGTCGGGCGCCGCGTTCCAGTTCTCGGGGTTGTAACCGAGGCGCCACATGCCGATCGGGTTGTCGGTCCATGGGAAAGGCGAGTCCAGAACGTAGCTGGTGGAGGGAAACGGATTTTGATTCGCCGTTCCCAGCACGTTGCCCACGAACGAGTACCACTTGTGGCCTTCCATGAGCCCGATGGCCCGCGGATTCTGCGTATCCGTCACCGCCAGGGGCGCGACGGACCGCCGCTTGCCGGTCAGGTGGTTGCGGAACACCGTGATGTAGACGGAGTTGCCCCAGGTATTGTCGCCGTCGAAGTTGAACGACTGGTTGCCTTCGAACAGCTCGTAGTGCGGGCAGGTCATGTGCGACCCGTTGATGCCGACCTCCGTCCACCCAGTGGAGTAGCTGATCCAGCCGTCTTCCATGTAGTTGTAGGCAATGACGTTGCCGCCGCCGGAGGCGCGCATCACCATCACCTTGTTCATGTTCCAAGAAATGTTGTTCTCGAGCAGGTTGTCAGCCGAGTACCACGAGAACGAGAACCCGTACCCGCCGCCACCGGGCTGGGGCGTCTGCGTGTTGTGGACGTACGAGTCTCGCACGATGGAGCGGAACGAGGCGTCGATGGCGATGCTCGGGCCGTCCTGGAAATCCGACTCGATGTTCTTGATCCAGCTGTAAGCGGCATTCGACAGCCAGACGTTGCCCTGGCCGCCGCTCCCTCCGTACACGTAGAGATCTTCCACGCCGGCATTCTTCACCACGGGGACCACCGGACCGTTGTCGACGTTCGAGAACCGCGTCAGCTGGGCGGTGAAGGCGGTCTGGAAGTCGATGTGGAACGGCGTGGTGAAGGTGATCGTGGTCCCGTTGACCGACTGCACCTCCATCACCTGGCCAACGGGCCGATCGGGGCGCGTGAACCAGGTCCGCGACACGTCGCCCGGAGGAGACTTCGTGCTCCATTCGGTGATGGCCGTGTTGGTGATCTGATCGACGACCACGATCTCACCTGCAGTCAGACCCGGATTGCTGTTGAGGACGGCCGTCTGGGTTCCCTTGACCGCGTTGCTAGCGAGGTTGGTGGGCTGGGTGAACTTGGGCCACTGCGAGCCAATGGTGATGAGGTTGGCGTTCGTTCCGACCGGCATCTTCAGCTTCGTCAGTGTCGGACCCTGTCCTCGCAGGACGATCCCTTTGGTGATTTGGAGCGTGCCGGTGATCTTGAAGTCTCCAGCCGAGAGTTGCACCACCTGCCCGACCGGACACGCGTCCAGTGCAGCCTGGATGCCAGCGGTTGCGTCGAGCGTGCCATTGCTGTAGGTCGCCGCGGCGACGGTAGTGCAAATGGTGGTCCGGACTGGCACACCGCCGGGAATTCCCGGGTTCCACGTCGTGAGGCGCTGCGCTGGAATCAGCGTGAACGTGCCGACGGACACCGTCGAGATGCCGGTCTTCAAGGTATCCGCCACACTGGTGGCCACCGCATGGTAGGTCCCCGTGCTGGCCGGCGCCGTGTAGACGCCCGCCGCGCTCACGGTCCCGCCACCGGCCTCCTGCACGGACCAGGTGACGGCTGTCGACTGGCCGACGCTGGTGCCGGTGACCGCCGCCGTGAACGACGCCGTCCCGTTGGGACTCACCGAAATGGCCTGCGGCGAGACCGAGACCGCGATCACGGGCGTCGCCGTCACCGTGACGGTCGCCGTGCCCTTCTTCGAAGTGTCCGCCACGCTGGTAGCGATCACGTGGTAGGTCCCCGCGACGACAGGTGCGGTGTAGACCCCGGCCGCGCTCACTGTGCCGCCGCCGGCCTCCTGCACGGACCAGGTTACTGCGGTGGACTGCCCGCTAGTGGTTCCGGTGACTGACGCCGAGAAGGTGATCGATCCTGCCACCAAGATCGAGCCGGCGGACGGAGTCACCGAGACCGCGATCCCCACCGGCGGCGGAACCGCCTGCCCGACGGTGAAGTAGACGTTCGCAGAGTCGTGCCATCCTCCGCTCGCGTCTTGGTAGGTCGAGTAGGCATACCAACTCCCCGCCGGAGCGGTGCTCGCGATGGTGAGCGACGCGGCGAGGGTCAGGCTGGCGCCGGCCTGAATCGTCTGGGCCGCGAGCTGCGGCGAAAGATCGTAGTAAGGACCTCCGCTGTTGGTTCCTCCGGGCGGCCGCGCGCCGATGACGACGTGCTGCACCGAGATCGGGCTAGCGCTGGTGTTCTTGTAGGTGACCGTGCCGTTCAGGACGCCGCCCGCGCCCACGCTGGTCTTGTCCAGCGAAAGCGGCGACGAGATCACCAGCTGACCCGCCGGGGGCGGTGGGGCCGAGGTGGTGACGGACACGAGTGCAATGCCCGTCTTGTTGACATCCGATCCGCTGGTCGCCAGTACATGGAAGACACCGGGCGAAGAGGGCGCCGTGTAGTGCCCGGTCGCATCGATCGTCCCGCCGCCGGCTTCAAGGATGGACCAGACGGCGTCGGTCATGGGGGCCCCGCTGACGGTGGCCGTGAATGCGACTGTCCCTCCGACTTGGACGGTAGGGTGCAGCGGGGTTATGGAAACCGGTACGAGCCCGATTCCGCAACCCGCGCCGAGGAGGGCGACGGCTCCGGCTACTGCGAGGGTCGCGCTGAACCTTGGCTGAACTTGCATGTGTTGCCTCCGACGTCCAGGTGCTGGACGAAATCCCCCGCCGGAAACACCAAAACCGTAAAATTCTGTTGCACATGTAAAAACTCCTGCGCGTTCAATACTTTACGTAAGCGCGCAACCGGCCCGAAGTCATCCACACAACCGGCGTTGATCTGCGCTGCGGACCTACGAAGCGAAAAGTTCGAGAAAGAACAAGTCGAGTCGCTGTGCGGCGGCGTCCCACGAATAGCGACGTTCGACCAGCGCCCGCCCCTCCCTGCCCAGACGACCCGAGAGCTGCGCATCATCGAGCACTCGCCCGACGGCTCGCGCGAACGCCGCAGGGTCGTCTGCGACAAGCAGCTGGCGCTCCGGCTCGGCCTCGATCCCCTCTGCGCCCAGCGAGGTGGAGACCACTGGCCTGGCCATCGCCATCGCCTCCAGGATCTTGAATCGGGTCCCGCCGCCGATGCGCAGCGGCACGATGGAGACGGCCGCCCGCGCAAGGTGCGGCCGCAGGTCGTCCACGCTGCCAGCCACCTCGACGCCCGGTCCCTGGAAGGCGAGGATCTCCGCCGTCGGGTGCTGCCCCACGATCTGGAGTCGCGCCTGCGGATGGCTCCTCGCGATCAACGGCCAGACCTCCCGCAAGAGATAGAGGAGGCCGTCCACGTTCGGGTAGTAGTTGATCGCCCCGAAGAACAGGACCGTGCGGCTGTCGGGCTTCGGGTCGTGCGGGCGCGGCTTGAAGTACTGGACGTCCACCGCGTTGGGGACCACCGCCGATCGGATCGACGGCAGAAGCGCGCGGGCGCGCGCCTCGTCCTTCTCCGAGCAGAAAGTCACGCCGTCGAAGTGGCGCCAGACGTCCATCTCTTCCCGCCTGATCTTCGGCCAGTTGACCCGGTTGTGGATCCGGCGCGCCAGCCCCGACTGGTTGCGCGCCTGCTGGCGCGCGAGATCGAACTCGATGTTGTGCTCGTCCAGGACCAGGCGTGGCCGCTGCCCGCCCCGAGCCGCCATCGCCAGCAGCCCCTGCGCGAGGAAGGGAAGCTCGACGGTGACCACGTCGAAGGCACGGCGCGAAAGGAGCGAATCCAGCGCCTGCCACAGCCGGGGCAGATCGTACAACCGCCGTTCGAAGCTACGCCTCGAGACGAGCGAGCGAAGCTGCAGCATGCGCTTCTGCGGCCCTCGCCAGGGCCGCGCTGGGACCAGCACGACCTCCCGGCAATATTCCCGCATCGCGCGCTCGGCGGAGCCGGCGTCGAGCTCCGGGGTGATCAGCGAGAGCGCCGTGATGTCATGGCGCCCGGTCAGTGCTGCCATCAACCCCTGGAGCCGACGCTGCGCACCGAACCTCGGCGGTGACGGGGGGAATGGCGAAAGATAGAGGAGGTTCAGTCGATCGCGGCCCATGGTCGCCAGGCGGCGGCTCTTTATGTCATGCGCTACTAGACAATGTCGAGCGGGGAGCGGCACGGGGCGCTTTGCGCGGCCGCGCTGGCGGTGTCATCTTCGCCGGCCATGTGCGGAATAGCTGGCATCCTCGGCCGGATCGACGACCGCAACCGCGCCGCCCTGCAGCGGATGAGCGACGCGATGATCCACCGCGGGCCCGACGGCCACGGGACGTGGGAATCGCCGCCCGACCCCCGCGGATTTGGCGCTCTGCTCGCCCATCGGCGCCTGGCCATCCTCGACCTCTCGCCCGCTGGTGCCCAGCCGATGACCGACCCCGTGACCGGCCACGTGATCGTATTCAACGGAGAGATCTACAACTTCCGGGAGCTGCGCGACCGCCTCGAGGCCTCGGGGCAGCGGTTCCAATCCTCTGGCGACACGGCCGTGCTGCTGCGCGCGGTCGCGACGCAGGGACCCGACGCGGTCGCCTCGCTTCGCGGCATGTTCGCCTTGGCTTGCTGGGACCCGCAGCGGCGTCAGCTGCTGCTCGCGCGCGATCCGCTGGGGATCAAGCCGCTCTACGTCGCGCGCTGCCCCGATCCCTCTGGGGAGTGGTCCCTCGTCTTCGCCTCCGAGATGCGCGCCCTCCTCGCCGCGGGCCTCCTGGGCAAGACCCGGCTGCTTCCGGAAGCGGCGGCCTCGGTGGCATGGAACGGCTTCGTGGTGGGACCGCACACCGCTGTCGCGGGCGTCGAGTCGCTCTGGCCCGGCGAGCTGCGCCTGTACGATGGCAGCGGGACGCAGGAAGCGTCGCGCGACTTCTGGACCGTGCCCGCGCCGGCGCCGAGCGGCGGAATGAGTGAGGACCGCCTGTCGGCCGTGGTGGAGGAGTGCCTGCGGATCCACCTCGTCAGCGACGTGCCGCTGGGGGTTTTCCTGTCGAGCGGCGTGGACTCATCGGCGGTTGCGAACCTGGCGCAGAAAGCGAACCGCGCCCCGATCCACACCTTCACCCTCGCCTTCGAGGAGCCGGAGTACAATGAAGGGCCTTTCGCGCGGCGCATCGCGGAGGCGATCGGAACGCAGCATCGAGAGGTGGTGCTGTCCGAGCAGCAGGTCGTGAGCCAGCTGGACAAGGCGCTCGACAGCCTCGACCAGCCCACCTTCGACGGCCTGAACGCGTACTACCTGTCGCACGCGGTCCGGCAGGCCGGGTTCACGGTCGCACTGGTCGGGACCGGCGGGGACGAGCTGTTTGGCGGGTATTCCTCGTTCCGCGATCTGCCGCGGCTTCACCGCTGGTCCCAGCGGCTGCGCTTCTTGCCGCGCAGGGCACTCGAAGCAGGAGCCAGGTTGACCGTGCGAGCGCTGCTGCGCTCGAACGGCGAGGTCCCGCCGCAGACCCGCTGGGCCAAGCTGCCCGAGATGGTGCGCCGCGGAGAGGACCTGATCGGCCTCTACCAGCTCGCGTACGCGCTCTTCCTGCCCGACCTCCAGCGCGAGCTGGTCCTGGATGGCGCCGCGCTGGTGGACGGTCTTTCCGCCGCGTTCCGCGCCCGTCTCCAGCGGGAGACCGGCGCGCGGAGCCCTCTGTCCGCCATCAGCGTCCTCGAGCAGCGCCTCTTCTTGGGCGAGCGGCTGCTGCGGGACAACGACGCGGCGAGCATGGCCGCGTCGATCGAGCAGCGGCTCCCGCTCGTCGACCAGGTGCTGTTCGAAGCCGTGGATCGCCTCGACGACGCGGCGCGGTACATGCCCATCGGCCGCAAGGCCGCGCTGCGCCGCATCGGCCTGAAGGGCCTCGATCCTGCTCTCTTCGAGCGGCCGAAGAGCGGATTCGTGCTGCCCTTCGACCGATGGATCCGACGCGGCCTGCGCAAGGCGATCGACCAGACGCTTCGGGACCCGGCGGCGGTCCGGAGCGCCGGCCTGGCTCCCGACGCGGTCGGGCGGCTCTGGCGGGCGTTTCTCGACGGCGCTCCCGGCATGTACTGGTCGCGCGTCTGGGGACTGTACGTCCTCGTCCGCTGGTGCCAGAGGAACCGCGTCTCCGCCTGAGGGACCGCCGATCGTCCAGTCGTCGACGCGCAGAACAGGCGTACGCTTCATTTCCGCCAGCGCTGCATTAACGTTGTGGGCTTGCTGCGCGTCACCCTTGACCGTTGCGCAATGAACGCTCGGCGCCGATACGTCTTGATTTCACCTTGCCGCGACGAAGCGGCGTTCATCAGGCGCACGCTCGACAGCGTCGCCGCCCAGAGCGTTCCGCCCGCGCTGTGGGTGGTCGTCGACGACGGGTCCAAGGACGAGACGCCGGAGATCCTGGCCGAGTACGCGGCCAGGTTGCCCTACCTTCGCGTGGTGCGCCGCACCGACCGTGGCAAGCGGGCCGTGGGCCCCGGCGTGATCGAAGCGTTCTACCAGGGGCTCGCTTCCATCGACCTGGACGAGTTCGATTACGTGTGCAAGTTCGACATGGATCTGGAGTTGCCCCCCCGTTATTTCGAGCTGCTGATGCTCCGGATGGAGCGGGAGCCGCGTCTGGGGACTTGCTCGGGAAAGCCGTGGTTCATCCATCCCCGCACCGGCGAGCGCGTCCCCGAGGTGTGCGGGGACGAGATGTCCGTGGGGATGACGAAGTTCTATCGCGTGAGCTGCTTCCGCGAGATCGGCGGCTTCGTGCGGCAGGTGATGTGGGACGGCATCGATTGCCACCGCGCCCGCATGCTGGGCTGGATCGCGGAGAGCGTAGACGACCCCGAGCTCCGGTTCCTCCACTTGCGGCCGATGGGGGCGAGCCAAGGCAAAGGCATCTGGTCGGGACGCGTGCGCGCGGGGTTCGGGCAATACTTCATGGGGACCTCGCCGCTCTACTACTTCGCGGTCGTGCTCTACCGGCTCCCCAAGCATCCGGTGGTGTACGGCAGCGTCGCGATGCTCTGGGGGTATCTCTCGAGCGCGTTGAAGCGCGCCCCGCGTTACGAGGACGCGGAGTTCCGGCGGTTCCTGCGCCGGTACCAGCACGCTTGCCTGCGCCTGGGAAAAGCAAGGGCCACGCGGAAGGTCACGCAGCAGCAGGCCCGCGTCTGGGAACGGGCGCACGCCGGCGTGACCGGGGGAGGCATCGCCGGTGGAATGCACGACTCGCCCTGAGCTGCTCGGCCTGCCCTTTGACGCCCTCACCCTGAACGCCGCGGTCGAACGCTGCCTGTCCTGGTGCGCCGGCCCCCGCGCGCCTCACACGATCATCACGGCAAATTCCGCGATACTCTGCATGATGCGTCATGACCAGGAGCTCAAGCGGGCCTGCCTGGCCGGCGACTTGATCGTGCCGGACGGCATGTCGGTGGTCTGGGCTTCGCGTATGGCCGGAGTCCCCTTCCCCCAGCGCGTCGCGGGAGTGGATCTCATGGCTCGGCTCCTCGATGCCGGTGCACGGCGAGGGCTGCGCGCCTATTTCCTCGGCGCCAAGCCCGCGGTCGTCTCCAGGCTCGCGGAGCTCTGCGCGCGCGACCACCCCGGGCTGGAGGTGGTGGGGTATCGCGACGGCTACTTCTCTGCCGACCAGCACGCGGCGATCGTAGAGGACATCCGCAGCCGCGCGCCGCACCTGTTGTTCGTCGGAATGCCGAGTCCGTTCAAGGAGACGTGGTGCGAGCGAAATCGCCAGCGGCTGGACGTACCGTTGATCATGGGAGTGGGCGGCAGCTTCGACGTGCTCGCCGGTGCCGTCCAGCGCGCGCCAAGGTGGATGCAAGCGGCCGGCATGGAGTGGTCCTGGCGGCTGCTGATGGAGCCGCGGAAAATGTGGCGAAGGTACTTGACCACCAATGCCGCGTTCGTCTGGCTGGCGAGTCGCGAGATCGTCTCGCGGAGATGGCGGCGGATGGAACCGCGCGGGAGCGCGCCGTGAAGCGGGCGGGTCCGCCTCGGTGAAAAGGAAGAGCATTCTGATCTTCATGGGCACGCGCCCGGAGGCGATCAAGCTCGCCCCGGTGGTCGCCGCCCTGCGCGGCGCCGCCGAGTTCAAGTGCACGGTGGTGGCGACCGGGCAGCACAGGGAGATGTTCCGGCAGGTGGCGGAGCAGTTCGGCTTCACCGTCGATGCGAACCTCGCCGTGATGCGGTCCAACCAGACGCTCGCCCAGCTCACCTCCCGCCTGCTGAACGGCATCGACAAGTGGCTGGGGACCGCACAGCCCGACATGGCGCTGGTGCAGGGGGACACGACCACCGTGCTGGTCGCGTCGCTCGCCTGCTTCTACCGGCGCATCCTCATCGGACACGTCGAGGCGGGCCTGCGAACCGGCAACATCTGGTCTCCTTTTCCCGAAGAGGTGAATCGAAGGCTCGCCAGCCTGCTGGTGGGGCTGCACTTCGCCCCGACCACGTCGGCGCGCGACGCGCTCTTGCGAGAGGGGGTGCGGGACGACATCATCACGGTGACCGGCAACACGGTGATCGACGCCTTGCGGTTGGAGGTGGCGATCCAATCGAGAGATGCTCGCCTGCGGGAAGACGTCGATTCGGGGCTCGATCGGATCCTCGGCCGTGACTGGAGAGAGACTCCCTTCGTGCTGATCACCGGGCACCGGCGTGAGAACTTCGGCAAGGGCATCGAGGAAATCTGCCAGGCCATCGCCACGCTGGCGCGGCGCTTCGAGGACCATCGCTTCGTCTACCCCGTGCACCTGAACCCGAACGTGCGCGTGCACGTGAACCGGCTGCTGGGAGGGCTGCCGAATGTGCGACTTATCCAGCCACAGGGATACCGGAACTTCGTGCGGCTCATGTCGCGATGCCGGCTGGTGCTGACCGACTCCGGTGGCGTCCAGGAAGAGGCCCCCTCGCTCGGCAAGCCGGTGTTGGTGATGCGCGACACCACCGAACGGCCTGAAGGCGTGGCCGCCGGCACCGCGCTCCTCACCGGTCCCCGCGCGACTGCCATCGTGGAGCATACCGTGCGGTTGTTGACCGACGAACGCGCTTACCAGGCGATGGCAAGGGCCAAGAACCCATATGGCGATGGACACTCGGCCGAGCGAATCGTCGAACGCATCCGACGGCACTTCGCCGGACCAGCACTACCCCACGGATGAGCTTCCGGCGCCGGCGATGGCTTGGCGTTCTAGGAGCCGCCGCAGGGCTGGGTGTCCTGGCCATGGCCATCCCCGCAATCCGGACGCCGATCCTGCGAGCGCTGGGTCAGGCTCTGGTGGCCGATGACGCCCCCGCGCCAGCCGACATGATCGTGGTGGCGACCGGAGCCGACGGCGCCGGCGTTCTCGAGGCGGCCGACCTCGTACACAGCGGGGTGAGCACGCGGGTCGCGGTGTTCGCCGACCCTCCCGATCCGATAGTGGACCGCGAGTTCATCCGCCGCGGGGTCCCTTATGAAGACTGGGCCGCACGCTCCATCCAGCAGTTCCATGGCTTGGGGGTGAACATGGTCGAAGTGATCCCGAGGGCGGTTGCCGGAACGGATGACGAAGGCCGCGTGCTTCCCGGGTGGTGTGACCAGCGCGGGCTCCGCTCCGTCGTGGTGGTGACGACTTCCGATCACTCGCGACGACTGCGCCGGGTGCTCCGTCGTTCGATGGGGGTCCGCCCCACGCGAGTCATCGTTCGCTCCGCTCGCTTTTCGCCCTTCGACCCGGACCGGTGGTGGCAAACATCGGACACCAAGCGGATTGGAATCATCGAACTGCAAAAGCTTCTCTTGGACGTCCTGCTGCATCCATTTTGACGCCAGCGGTGAGTCAAGGTTGAAATGGTTGTCGCCGGGGCTCCTACTCTCCGGTCCCGCTGAACACGACCCAGAACGTCCGCATGATGAGGCGGAAGTCGAGACGCAGGCTCCAGCGATTGACGTAGTCGAGGTCGAGGCGAATCCAGTCTTCGAACCGCATCTGGTACCGGCTTGCGCAGACTTGCCAGAGGCACGTGAGACCGGGCCGGACGGCGAAGCGGCGCAAGTGCCAAGGTTCGTACCGGGCAACCTCGGTCGCCAGGGATGGCCGCGGCCCTACCAGGCTCATGTGGCCGAGCAGCACGTTGATCAGCTGGGGCAGCTCATCGAGCGAGTACTTGCGGAGCACCCTGCCGACCGGCGTCACGCGCGGGTCGCGCCTCATCTTGAAAACGGGACCGTTCGACTCGTTCACAATCTCCAGCCGAGGTCTCAGGGCCTCTGCGTAGACCAGCATGGAGCGGAACTTCAGCATGAGGAACGTCTGCCCCCGAAAGCCGACCCTGTGCTGCGCAAAAAAAATTGGACCGCCGTCCGCGAACTTGATCGCGGCCGCGATCACCAGAAACAACGGTAGGAGCACCATGAGCGCTATCGTGGACAGCACGATATCGACCAAGCGCTTGACCGCCAGCCGCGCCCTCGTCGAGTAGTCCGAAATGAGCTCGAGCGCCTCGTCCGCCAGCTCCTCCGGAATGATCGAAACGGGGTCGACGCTGACCGTCGCTACCGAGAGCGCTAGGGGATGCGCTTCACTCCTTGGGACAATGGCAACCACCGCGGGGGCGTTCACGGCAGCGGATGCCGCGTCGAAGAGCGGCTGTTCCAGACAGGCAACCGGCCTGTCCGCAGCCCTTGCCTCGACAAGCCTGACATTGTCGTGCAGCGTCGTTGGGCCTTCGGCCGGGGGGGGAATGTCTGCTTCGGCCATGGAGATCATTCCTGCTCCTGTTCAAAGGTCGCTGAGTGCCTAAGCAACAGGCTTGCCAACCACCGCACAGTACGAATTGGACCAGGCCGGAAGCCCTTCTTTTCGCGTAACGCCGAGGGTTTAGCGGCAGCACCCTGCTTGTAACAATCGCGTCGCACACGACGAACTAGCCCTCACTTTTATAGGCTCACCACAAGAACGCACCCTCGTTTTTACAGCCGCCATCGATCAGGGTGATTCCGCACCGTTCGCTTCCAAACGAAATTTTTGTCTCGGTCGCGAGCGCCGGACGCGTCAGGAGAGAAACCGACCCGCCGTCCATCAAGACGGTACGTCATTTTTACCGAGTTCGGAGGACGGAGGAGAGCCGCTCGTGATCGTGAGGATGGATGGCGATGATGCTGAGCCCCACGTCGCTGTTAGCGGGAGCGCCGGCGGGCAACGACTCCACCCAGGCGACCTCCGTCTTGCAGACTACACTCGTGCCGTCGGGCAGGAAGATCTCGAGCTCCAAGCGCGTCCCGACCCTCGTCCTCTCGTCGGTGTAAACGCGCAAACCGCCCAGTACGTGGTCGGCGAGCTTGCGCCTGCCGCAGAGAAAGAGAAAACACGCCCCCGCGCGCGTGAAGTACACCGGTGCGTGCACGCGGGGATACGACGAGGGTACGGTCGGGAGTGGCTCGCTGTTTGTCACCATGGTGCCACACGGCCCCCCACAAGCAGGGTGTGCATGTGCCGGAGGGCCAGTCAACCGCGGGCGGAAGTCTGGCCCGCGTGTTGTCGAGCAGGCGAGGGCTGAACCAGGTGCGCGTGCGACCCCGTTGACGGGATTCAACCCACGAGTGCCCGGACGCGTTCGGCCAATGCCAGCGCCGCCGTGAGCCCGGGCGACTCGATGCCGACCAGGTTCAGGAACCCTGGCAGGTCCTCGGCGACCACGAAGTCCTTGTCTTCGGCGTCCGAGGGCGCGCGCAGCTTCGGGCGGATGCCGCAGCCGTCATAAGCGAGTTGCGTGGCCTCGACTTCGCCGAGCAGGTCCCGCGCTGCCGCGAGAAAGGAAGCGAGCTTGTGCTCGCGCGGGCCGAAGTCGTCCTTGCGCGCCACCGACTCGACGTCGGGCCCGAGGCGGCACCGGCCGGCGAGGTCGAGGGTGAGATGCACGCCGAGTCCCGGGGCGCCGCGCCGCCGGACCGGGTAGACCAGATGCCGGTACCGCGTCCTCACCGCGAGCCGGAACCAGTCTCCGCGCCAGGGATGGATCGTGTACCGGCCGGCGCCCGCCAGCGCCGCGACTTCATCCGCGTGCAGCCCCGCCGCGTTGACTACGCGTTCGGCGCGGACAGGTCCTCGCGCGGTATGGAGCAGGTACGAAGGACCGCCGTGCTCGATCGCCTGCACCTTCGCCTCCACCAGGACCATCGCGCCGTTGTCCGCTGCGTCGGTAGCGAACGAGCGCGTGAGCTCGAGCGGATCGACGATACCGCTCTCGGGGCACCAGAGCGCGGCGGCCGCCGGTACGGTGGGCTCGCGCGCGTGGACGAACCCTGCGGACACCAGCTCCACACCCGGCGCCTCGTTGCCGCGGGCATTCGCGGCGAGCGCTTCCAGGGCAGCGACGGTTTCCGCTTCCCGCGCGACCACGAGCTTGCCGATCTTCGCGTGTGGCACTCCGTGATTTTGCGCCCACTCGTACAAGAGCGCATTGCCGCGCACGCAGGTCTGCGCCTTGAGGCTCCCGCGCGAGTAGTAGAGCCCGCTGTGAATGACGCCGCTGTTCCGGCTGGTCACGCCGTCCCCGAGACGCTTCCCCGCCTCGAGCAGGACCACGCGGCGCCCCGCCCGCGACAACACCGATGCGACGGCGCAGCCGACCACTCCGCCGCCCACGACCGCGACATCGACGTCTGCGTCCACGCCCCTACTCTACGGCGCCTGCGGCTTCCCCGCAGCCCGCCTTCGTTGACGAGCACTCCGCCAACGCCGAGAAGCCCGGCCGCCCGGCGTTCTTGCGAATGCCGTTGGGTCCGTGGCCGAACTTCCTCGACCGGCGCTTCGCGCCCTGATCTAGCATGACGCGCATGGCCATCGTACCCCTTCGCAAGGTGCTGTGCGCGAACCGCGGCGAGATCGCGATCCGCATCTTCCGCGCGTGCAACGAGCTCGGCATCCGCACCGTCGGCATCTACAGCGA
>Ga0137396_10000956_pt1 | contig 14563 bp, 12 predicted proteins | sample czc16metaG_FD_108284 | JGI IMG/M metagenome (GOLD analysis project Ga0137396, IMG submission 108284) | Vadose zone soil microbial communities from Angelo Coast Range Reserve, California, USA - czcobulk3.16 metaG | ecosystem: Environmental > Terrestrial > Soil > Vadose zone | place: USA...
GAATGCCGGATCGCGAGAGGACGTGGACCTGCACCGCGGCGTCGGGAAGGTGCTCCTCTTTCTGGGAGGACGACGACTTCACCTCGGTGAGGTGGTAGCCGCCATCCTGTGGCGTGAGGATGTCGACCGCGACGAACGTGTTGTCGGCGAGGAAGCTCGCTTCGAAGATCGCCGGGGCGCCGTCGTCGATCAGTTTGCGCGTGAGCGCGACGCGATCGGCGTACGCGTTGTGGGGCAGATCGATCAGCACGCCGCCCGGGAAGCGATCGCGCGCGAGCGCACCGACTTGCCTGCCCTGGTCGAAGCGGTCCTCGAGCACCTTGTTCGGCTGGAGCTCGACGGCCAGCGGCTCGTGGACTTTCCACCAGAGGAGCTTGTGGCATTGGGTCCCGGCGGTGTAGCGGGACTTGGAGAGGCGGTGAGGCATACGTGACAATGTGAGTCTGGATAAGACATCGCAACTGTCCCCAGGGCACTTGCAACTCGGCGCATTATATGGTCGTATTGGCTCGGCGCTCCCTACTAGGAGGGAACCATGCGCCGGCACCTTCTGTCGCTCCTCGCGTTCGCCTCGGTTACCTGGTCTCTCGCAGCACAATCTGTTTCCTCAACAAACGACACCATCGCGTATACGACCGCCACTATTCGTATGCGCGAAAAGCCATCGCCGACAGCACGCGCGGTGGCAATTCTCGCCGAGGGAACGCGGGTTCGTCTGTACCATTGTTCCGAGGGGTGGTGCGGTGTTTCAGTGCAGCGTCTCGCCGGTTACGCGCTCGAAGAATTCCTCACGACACGGCCCGTCAAGGAAGTCACGACTGCACCGACCCAACAGGGACGTGGCTATGTCAACGTCGATGGTCAGTGGGTGCCATCGCCGACCCGAACAGCCGACGGCCAGCCACCTCCGGGGGCGTCAGCGAAATGTCGCGACGGGACGTTCAGCTTCAGTCGGCATCGGCAGGGGACGTGCTCACATCATGGAGGTGTGGCAGAGTGGCTCTGAATTCATGCGACTCGGATTGTTCCCCCCCGGGGCGCAGGTCCTCGAGCTGGTATGGCGAGTATGACTGGGTCGACGATGACGGCTACAACAGCGTCGCCGCCTGGTGGGAGGAAACAGTGAACGAAGCGGAGGCCAAGCTCAAGCACCTCGAGTTGGTGCAAGGCGTCATAAACAGGATGGCGAGTAATTCGTTCCTGCTTAAGGGTTGGTGCGTCACTGTGGTGTCAGCTCTCTTAGCTCTTTCAGCAAAGGACGCCGACAGGCGATTCGCACTTCTTGCCTACTATCCCGTCCTTATGTTCTGGATTCTAGACGGTTACTACCTTAGACAAGAACGCCTCTTTCGCAAGCTGTACGACAGCGTCCGGAAAGCCTCCGAAACCGCGATTGATTTCTCAATGGACACTTCACCGTTCGTAACCTCTGTCCAAACCTGGCCACGCGTCGCGGTGTCCGTTACGCTCGCAGTCTTCTACTTGACGATGGTAGGTGCCATTCTGTTAGTCAGCGTCCTAAAATAAGTCTCAGGCACAGCTCCGCCTTGGAGGACCCGTAAAGATACGGCGCAGAGTGTTCTCCCCACGCCGACCACCGGCAAGGACAACGACTGAAACAAGTCACGCTGATTGTTCGCTGGTGCAGCAAAAATGCCCCTCGATGCCGCAAGAATGCCCTAACCGCGAGTCCCGCACCGAGTACTTTCGCACGATCCTTGACTGCGAGATGACTCATGGCAAGGCGCGTATTCTTTAGTTTCCACTTCGAAAACGACATCTGGCGCGCAAACCAGGTTCGCAACAGCAACGTCGTCGCTGGAGCTGATGAGGCCGGGTTCTTCGATCATTCCGAGTACGAGGCCGCGAAGAAAAAGGGCGAAGATGAGGTCAAGCGCCTCATTCGCGCAAAGCTTATTGGCACTACGGTCACAGTCGTGCTGATCGGCTCGGAAACGGCGTCTCGCCCTTACGTTCAGTACGAGATTCAGCAATCAATTGGTCAGAAGAACGGCCTTCTCGGCATCTACATACACCACTTAGAGGATCAGAACGGTCGCACCTCAAACCAGGGGCCGAAACCGGCTGTGCCACCAGGAATCGCCTTCCCGACGTACGCGTGGGACAGAGACGTGCAAGGGTTCGCTCGAGAGATCGAAACAGCTGGCAAAAGGTCGGACGCACAACGGCGCTAGGAAGCAAGGACCGGCAACTTGGGTCTTGACGGGGCCAGCTAGAGGAGAGAGACAAGGGCCTTGGAGGTAGAGTTATGCAGAGCCTACGAGACGATCTGCAGCTGATCGTTCAAACGCAACTGACGGCAACGGAGTACGTGTGCGAAGGGTTTACTGGCCTGCCGATACTTTGTCCCGGGTTTGTTGCGATAGTTGCAGCCGATTCGATGTCGGCATTGGCTAGTGCCGAGGCGCTAAGGCTCGAGATTGGTAGGATTGTTCAGTCGACCCTAGGAGGCGTTGCCCAAAAAGCCATGCCGTGTGGAGGGAGGTCCTCGACTCCTTTCGGCTGCCATGCGCATAGAGTCGCTTCGTGTCAGAAGGTGCTTGTGATCGTCGGAGATTCGATGACATCGATTCCTGAAGACGAGGTGATCAAGAAGTGGTTGGCGGGCGACAAAACCTACCACGTCCTGCCACTCTTTCCGGTAGGTGGCGATCCATCGTCTTTGCTTCCCGCGAGACTGAGGAAGATAAACGCCGGCGTTTGGAGCAAGTCTCTCGTTGAAATAGTTCCAAGGGTGCTCTCCTTGGTTGGCCTACTTCCGGAGGACTTCCGAATCTTCATTAGCTACAGAAGAAAGGAGACACGACGCCTTGCGGATCAGCTCTTTGACAAACTTGCTGAAGAACGCTTCGATGTCTTCCTGGATCGCTTTCGAGTGCCTCCGGGCGTGAACTTCCAGAAGCACCTCACGGAGGAGTTAGCCCATAAGTCGATGGTGGTCGTCATCGAGTCTGCAACAATATTGAAATCCGATTGGATTCGACACGAGATTAATGCCGCGAAGACCCTTCGACTGGGGCTCCTTGCCTTGCATGCTCCTGGTGGAGTTCAGGTGCCCGACGTCGACGACTCACAGCGCATTCGCGTGTCTCGTAGGGATTTTACGTCCCGTGTACTCAAACAAGACGCCCTGACGCGGGTGGTCCAAGCAATCAAAGTCGCACACTCTGCTGCTCTCATTCGCCGTCGTCGCTCCATTCGGAAGGCCATGAGAAAGGCGCTACTCAAGTTTGGGGTCACCGGTCAGGTCGTCGGACCAGAGGGCATCATGGCGGCCCGTTCACCAGCTCCGCCAAGCAAGCACTACTCGCTGCGCCTGACGACGCGTCCCCCTGATCTAGGAGATTTCCACGTTACCCACCGCACGTGCTCTGCACCTCCGAGTTCAACGGGCATAATTGTCGGGCCATCAGCGTTCCTCGGGAACCCACTCTATGGCCAACTTACATGGCTCGGCAACGTTAGTTCGATCAAGTGGTTTGACGAGGGCCAAATGGTCCACGTCGCAGAGGCCATTGCAAAGGGGACGCTCTGATGGGTCTGCACGTCCCGGTGGGAGGTCTGCTTGTCGACAGGGGTGTGTTCCTGTCAGCCAGCGTGCCGTCTCCAGACCGAGCAGACCGGTATAGGAGAGTTCCCGATGCCGCAATAGAGATTGAAGAGGCAGTTATCAGTCTAGCGCGTGCTGTTTTCGCTGAAGGTGGGCAACTGGTTTTCGGGGGACACCCAACGATCGCTCCGCTAGTCGCGCTTGTTGCCGGCGAATACATAGCACCTGAACCTGGAGAAGTGGTGTCGGAACGGCGGGCCGAGCTCGAGAGAGGGACGCGCAGGCTTCAAACGCCTGTTGTTATCTATCAGTCGAGAGCGTTCGAGAGCTCCCTCCCGCGTGAGACAATCCAAATGGAGTCACTTGGGTACGCGACCATACACCTGATAGAAGAAACGCCCGAACGCATTGGTTCAAAAACCGAGAGGGACGCTGAGAGCCTCCGACGAATGAGGATACAGATGATATCGGAGACCAAACCGCTGGCCATGGTGTGCATAGGAGGAATGGAGGGCGTTGAAGACGAACAGGAACTGTTCCGCGGCATCAGACCTGGCGCACCAGTCTACGTGCTCGAGCAGACCGGTGGGGCCGCTGCAATCCTGGCGAGCACAGCCTCAGACCGGTTCAGAGTATTCGATCGCGAGATACTTCGAGAGCTGGCGGTTCTCGAGACCGAGCTGCAAGGGCGGGAGGACCAGGTAAGGGATCCGGAAGAGGATCGACCTACAATCACGCCTTACCCCCTGATAATGCAGCTCTTGGTGCGGGACCTGTCGAGGCTCGCTCTTTGAGATTCAAAGTGATTGCGGCCACAACACTGCGCCTGTTATGACGCTCCCTCTTCCTCAAGAGCGGAGCATGCTGCGCGTAGGCACGTCCAAAAGTTGCAGCGGTCAACCTCGCTCCCAGTCCGGGATTCCCATTCCCGGCTCGATGCTCGTGCAAGAGTTCACCCCAACCGAGTATCGCCAAAGCCGAAGCCGCTTGGTGAGCTCGAGAGGTATTTTCTGCAGTTGCCGCCACCACTCCCTCGTATCTGGTACCGCAATGCCATAGGCCACATCCTCGCTCCAGATCTTCATGGACAGTAGCAGCTGCCCGAGGGAGGAGTAGAGCGCCTGTTCACGCTGTCTCCCCGATTCGCCTTCAACTTCGATCAAGCGCGTGGGTTCGGTCGGATGGTCCGCTACTACGTCCACCGGCCCAAACAGCTTGTGAGCCTCAATGGTGACTCCAAGGCGACGGAGTTCTCGCAGCGCTTCGTTCGCGCGCTTCACTTTTCCCCGAGGGTGCGTGCCGCCGACCCCCCTTTCCATTGGGTCGATGTGCATCGTGAGGCGCCAACCCGCCGCCGCTTGAAACGGAAACCTCGCGAGGCCAAGCTTGACTTCGAGTTGGTAAAGACTCCCCTCGTTCATGCCCCTCACAAGTAGTGCGCCGTGAGCACTTGGCAAGCCTAGTCTCTTCGGGACACGATAGCCGAAACACGGTAGACCGGAACTCCAGATGTCGCAAGCTGTTTGTCCGAACACCGCTGGTTTCGCGCCGCTTGCCGACAGTTAGAAGTGCAAGAAAGTTGTAATCTGTCCCTGAACCGTTGACGAATCTTGAGGAACTGGTGTCCCAATGGCGCTAAAGAAATCCCAACTCTACAGCTCGCTCTGGGCCAGCTGCGACGAATTGCGCGGCAGCATGGACGCTTCGCAATACAAGGATTACGTCCTGGTTCTCCTGTTCATCAAGTATGTCTCCGACAAGTACGCCGGTCAGAACGACGCGCTCCTCGACGTGCCGAAGGGCGGGGGATTCGCCGACATGGTCGCGCTGAAGGGCGACAAAGAGATCGGCGACATGATGAACAAGATCATCGCGAAGCTTGCCGAAGCGAATGAGCTCAAGGGCGTGATAGACGTCGCCGACTTCAATGACGCGGACAAGCTGGGCAAGGGGAAGGAGATGGTCGACCGTCTATCCAACCTGGTCGCCATCTTCGACACGCCAGCCCTCGACTTCCGCAGCAACCGGGCTGAAGGCGACGACCTACTGGGCGATGCGTACGAATACCTGATGCGCAACTTTGCGACCGAGTCGGGGAAGAGCAAAGGGCAGTTCTATACACCGGCGGAAGTATCACGGGTCATGGCCAAGGTCGTTGGGGTGGGCGCCGCCAAGAGTGCCAAGCAGAGTATTCACGACCCCACGTGCGGGTCCGGCTCCCTCCTCCTGAAGGCGCACGACGAAGCAAAGAGCCGGACTGGGTTGGATCTAGCGCTGTATGGGCAGGAAATGGACAACGCCACCGCCGCATTGGCCAAAATGAACATGATCCTTCACGACTGCCCAACGGCAGAGATTTGGAAGGACAATGTTCTCGCCAGCCCGCATTTCAAGGAAAAAGGCGGCGGCTTAAAAACCTTTGACTTCGTGGTCGCCAATCCTCCCTTTTCGTTCAAGTCGTGGAGCAACGGCTTCTCACCCGCGGACGATGAATTCAACCGTTTCATCTACGGAGTCCCCCCGACTCGGAACGGTGATCTCGCATTCCTGCTACACATTCTCACGTCGCTTAAGAGCACCGGCAAAGCGGTTGTCAATCTGCCACACGGCGTTTTGTTCCGGGCCGGCGCCGAAGGCATCATTCGCCGAGACATCGTTCGGCGCGGCTATGTAAAGGGGATTATTGGCCTACCTGCAAACCTCTTCTACGGGACCAGCATCCCCGCGTGCCTCGTCGTGCTGGACAAGGAGAACGCCGAGGCTCGGAGGGGCATCTTCATGATTGATGCCTCAAACGCTTTCATCAAGGATGGAAACAAGAACCGCCTGCGAGACCAGGACATCCACCGCATCGTGGACAGCTTCACCCGCCAGCTCGAGGTACCGGGCTATGCCCGAATGGTGCCTCTGTCGGAGATCAGTGACGCGAAGAACGACTTCAATCTCAACCTCCCCCGATACATCGAGAGCGCTGAGATGGAAGACTCGCAGGACATCGACGGGCACCTGCGTGGCGGTATCCCAGATCGGGACATTGACGCACTCAATCGTTATTGGCAGGTGCTCCCCTGCGTTCGTCCTGCGCTCTTCGAATCGGCCGGCCGTCCCGGGTACAGCCGCTTGAAAGTGCCGGCAAGAGAGCTGATGACAGTGATTCTTGGACACGCCGAGTTCGCCGCATTCAACGCGATGGTCACGGAATTGTTCGCGCAGTGGAGGAAGACCAACGGTCCGCGACTCAACGAGTTCAAATCCGGCGCACATCCAAAGGCGCTGATCGAGGCGCTCTCAGAAGACCTGCTTGCCACCTTTGGGAACGTTCCGCTAATCGACGCCTACGATGTCTACCAGCACCTTATGAACTACTGGGCCGCGACGATGCAAGACGATCTGTATCTGATCGCCTACGCGGGCTGGGTGGATGCCGCGAAGCCGCGGCTCGTCGTCGAGACGAAGGAACAGAACTCCAAAGAAGCTCCCGATTTCAAGATAGGTAAGCAAGAGTTCAAGTCGGATCTCATCCCGGCCGCGCTGCTGATCAGGCGCTACTTCGCGGCCGAGCAGGCGGCGATCGACGTACTCGAAGCCGACCTTAGCGCAGTGGACGCGCAGCTCGATGAGCTCACGGAACAACACGGCGGTGAAGGCGGCCTGCTGGAAGAGATCGTGGACGGCAAAGGCAAGGGTTCCAAGAAGGCTGTGATGGCTCGCCTTAAGGAGATCGGTCGTGACTCGGAAGACGCTGACGAGCTCGACGCGCTCGAGAACTACAGCGCCCTGGTCGACAAGCAGGCCGACGTGAAGAGTCGCCTAAAGGCCGCACGGGACGCCCTGGAGGTCAAGGTCGGTGCGAAATACGGGAATCTCAGCGAGGGCGAGATAAGAGCCATCGTCGTGGACGACAAGTGGCTGGCGCAACTTGCCGCCGACGTGCAGGGGGAACTGGACGGCGTCTCGCAGGCGCTCACTGGCAGGATTCGCCAGCTCGCTGACCGCTATGCCATACCTCTGCCGCTACTCTCCGAGCGACTCGGGGTGCTCGGTGCTCAGGTCGACGAACACCTGAAAAGGATGGGGGGCACTTGGAAGTAAGGCCCGCAGCCTCAACAGCCCAAGAATGGCAAGAGGTCACGGTCGAAGACTTGAAGGCGCCTATCGACAACGCCTTGGCGACAGGGCCGTTCGGGTCGAACATCGGGTCCCGCTTCTTCGATAAGCAGGGCGTTCCTGTCATCCGAGGAGCCAACCTCAGCGCCGACGGAATCACTCAACTCATCGACAATGGGTTTGTCTTTGTTTCGGAAGCGAAGGCGGCCGAGTTACGACGTTCGGTCGTGGCCAGGGGGGACCTGGTCTTTACATGCTGGGGAACGATCAACCAGGTTGGCCTTATAGGGTCGCGCGCTGCGTACCCGCGGTACATCATCTCGAACAAGCAGATGAAGTTCACGCCCGATGCGAGCAAAGCAGACAGTCTATTCCTCTTCTACCTGTTCTCCGGGCCGACGCTACAACGCACAATCATAAATCAGAGCATTGGCAGCTCGATCCCAGGGTTCAATTTGGGCCAGCTCAGAACACTTCGTCTTAGGATCCCCCCTCTCCGTGAGCAACGTACCATCGCGGCGACGCTCAGTGACGTCGATACTCTGCTTGAGGAGCTCACCGAGTTCATCGCCAAGAAGTGGGACGTCAGGAAAGCCGTCGCGCAGCAACTCCTGAGCGGTCAGACCCGGCTGGCGGGCTACAGAGGAGAATGGGAGGTAAAGAGGTTGGGGGAAGTAGCTGACCTCATGAAGGGAAAAGGGCTGTCGAAAGCGGGGGTTTCCTCCTCGGGCACGCGACCTTGCCTCTTGTATGGCGAGCTCTTCACAAGGTACGGAAGAGTGATCAGTGAAGCTGTTAGCAAGACCGCTGCAGATGGCGGACTGCCCTCACGGGCTGGCGACGTTCTTGTGCCCGGGTCCACCACAACTGTTGGAATTGACTTGGCCATTGCATCGGCTCTGTTGCAAGACGGGGTTGCTCTTGGAGGCGACATCAACGTGATCAGGCAGAGGTCGCATTCATACGATCCAGTGTTCCTAGCCAACTACTTGACGCACGTGCTGCGCCGCGCCATTGCGGAACGTGCGCAGGGAATCACAATTGTCCACCTCTACGGACGCGAGCTCTCCACACTATTGCTTCGCCTTCCGAGTGTCGCGGAACAAAGCGCCATCGCAGCAGTGCTCTGCGACATGGACGCGGAACTAGCCGCGCTGGAGCAGCGGCTGGCCAAGACCCACGCGCTCAAGCACGGAATGATGCAGCAGCTCTTGAACGGAAACACTCGTCTAGTATGAGCGTTGTCGGTCAGATCGAGAAGAGAACGCAGCAGCGAGTAGTCAAGCTGTTTCGCGAACAGCTTGGGTACGAGTACCTCGGCGACTGGACCGACCGCGATGGCAACCGCAACATCGAAGAGGAATTACTCCGGACGTTCTTGCGCGAAAAGCAGAGCTACGACGAACCCCTCATCACCCGCGCGCTTCACCTCCTCGACAAAGCGGCGGACGACACCAGCAAGAGCCTCTACGACCGCAGCCGCGACGTCTATGACCTTCTGCGTTATGCCGTGAAAGTGAAGCCGGGCGCGGGTGACAACACGGTGGACATCTGGCTCATCGATTGGAAACATCCAGAGAAGAATCACTTCGCCATCGCCGAGGAAGTGACCGTCCTCGGTAGCGATGCAAAGGCCTACACGAAGAGGCCGGACGTAGTGCTCTATGTGAATGGCATCGCGCTCGGCGTGCTGGAGTTGAAGCGCTCCATCGTTTCCGTGGCTGAAGGCATCCGTCAGAACCTTGACAGTCAGAAGAAGATCTTCATCGAGCATTTCTTCTCGACAGTGCAGCTAGTGATGGCGGGCAACGACACGGAAGGTCTCCGGTACGGGGCGATCCAGACGCCGGAGAAATTCTACCTCACCTGGAAGGAAGAAAGTCCGGTCGAGAATCGCTTGGATCGAGCCCTGGTCCAGCTCGGCGCTAAGGCCCGTTTTCTAGAACTGATTCATGACTTCATCGTCTTCGACGCGGGAACCAAGAAGCTCTGTCGGGCGCACCAGTATTTCGGCGTTCGCGCCGCGCAAACCCATGTTGCGCGGCGCGAAGGCGGGATCATCTGGCACACGCAGGGTAGTGGGAAGAGTCTGGTCATGGTATGGCTGACCAAATGGATCCGCGAGCACGTCAAGAATGGCCGGGTGCTGATTGTCACCGATCGCACCGAGCTTGATGAGCAGATCGAAAAGGTATTCAAGGGCGTCAATGAGGAGATCTACCGCACCAAGAGTGGTGCCGATCTGATCGCCACGCTCAACGCAACGAAGCCTTGGCTGCTGTGTTCCCTCGTCCACAAGTTCGGCGGCAAGGAGGAAGGGGAGGAGGTCGGTGACATCCCCGCCTACGTGGAGGAGCTAAGAAAGGCGCTGCCACCCGGGTTTAGCCCGAAGGGCCAACTCTTCGTCTACGTCGACGAGTGCCACCGCACGCAGTCCGGGGAGCTCCACAAAGCGATGAAGGCCCTTCTGCCGGGCGCGACTTTCATCGGGTTCACCGGCACCCCGCTGCTCAAGGCCGATAAGCGCAAGAGCATCGAGGTTTTTGGACGTTACATCCACACCTACAAGTTCGACGAGGCCGTCAGAGACAAAGTGGTTCTCGATCTGCGCTACGAGGCGCGGGACATCGATCAACGCATTACGTCCCAAGCCAAGATCGACCAATGGTTCGAGGCCAAGACCAGAGGTCTCACTGATCTGGCGAAGGCACAGCTGAAGCGGCGGTGGGGGACAATGCAGAAGGTGCTGTCGAGCCAGTCGCGGTTGGACCAGATTGTTGCGGACATCCTTATGGACATGGAGACCCGCGACCGCTTGAAAAGCGGGCGGGGCAACGCTCTACTGATCTCGGGCAGCATCTACCAGGCGTGCAAGTTCTACGAGTTGTTCGACAAGACCGATTTGAAAGGCAGATGTGCCATCGTCACGTCATACCGACCATCGCCCACCGACATCAAGGGCGAGGAGAGTGGGGAGGGTCTAACTGAACGGTTGCGCCAATACGACATCTACAAACAGATGCTGGCGGACTGGTTCAACCAACCCGCCGAGACCGCCGTCAACCGGGTCGAGGAGTTCGAGAAGGCTGCAAAGAAGAAGTTTGTAGACGAACCGGGCCAACTAAAGCTCCTCATCGTGGTCGACAAGCTCCTGACTGGCTTCGATGCGCCACCCGCAACTTACCTCTACATCGACAAGCAGATGCGCGACCACGGCCTGTTCCAGGCCATCTGCCGCGTGAACCGCTTGGACGGCGACGATAAGGAGTACGGCTACGTAATCGACTACAAAGATCTCTTCAGGAGCCTCGAGGGGGCGGTGCACGACTACACCTCCGGCGCGTTGGACGGGTACGACAAGGATGATGTCGCCGGACTGCTTGAGGATCGCCTTACTAAGGCGCGCGAGCGCCTGGAGGAGACCCGCGAGTCAGTGAGGGCTCTCTGCGAGCCCGTCGAGGCACCGAGAGATTCCGCCGCCTACATGCGCTATTTCTGCGCCAAAGATTCAGGCAACGCCGAGCAACTGAAGGACAACGAGCCGAAGCGCCTCGCGCTCTATATGCATGTTGCTGCGTTCGTCCGATCCTTCGCGGACATCGCTAGTGAGTTGCCGGAGGCAGGATATGCGCCGACTGACGCCGCGGCCGTGAGGGCCGATGTGGACCACTATGAGAAGGCTCGGATGGAGGTGAAGCTCGCGAGCGGGGATTACATCGATCTCAAAATGTACGAGCCGGCTATGCGGCACCTGATTGACACGTATATCCGGGCTGAGGTGAGCAAGAAGGTATCGGCCTTTGACGACGTGTCGCTCATCCAGCTCGTCATCGAGCGTGGCGCCGCCGCCGTAGACGCCTTGCCGGCGGGCATCAAGGGGAACAAGGAGGCAGTGGCCGAAACCATCGAAAACAATGTTCGCAGATTGATTATCGACGAACACCCGATCAACCCGAAGTACTAAGAGAATATGTCCGAGTTGCTCGACGCGTTGATCGAACAGCGTCGAAGGGAAGCGATCGACTACGAGGAGTACCTACGCAGGATCGTTGCCCTCACCAAACAGGTGACCAACCCAGAGACGAGTGGCGCGTACCCGAAGGGAATGAACACGCCAGGAAAGCGCGCCCTTTACGACAACCTCGGGAAAGACGAGGCGCTCGCCCATGCCATTGACCAGGCAGTGCGGGCAAGCCGCCAAGATGACTGGCGGAGCAATGCCTTCAAGGTCAAGAGAGTGCGGAATGCTATTAGGTCAACCCTCGAGAAGCCGCTTGCGGTCGACGAGGGCGAAGCGGGTCGTCGTCCTAAACCGATGACCGACCCACCGCCTCCATACGGTGAAGAGCGTCAGGAGCCCATCGATCAGCGGGTGGATCGAGTGTTCACGCTCGTGAGAAATCAGGATGAATACTGAAGCGAGCGAGATCCGGGTGGACGGCATTGCAGTACGCGTCCTCCGCAAGGACATCAAGAATCTGCACCTCGGGGTTTATCCGCCCAATGGCCGAGTGCGAGTGGCAGCGCCACTAGCTGTCGGCGATGATGCGGTACGCTTGGCGGTCGTGGGGAGGCTTGGCTGGATCAAGAAACAGCAAGCCACGTTTGCAGCACAGACGCGAGAATCGCCACGCGAGATGGTGAGCGGCGAGAGCCACTACTTCCTCGGGCGGCGCTATCGACTGCGTGTTGTGGTTGATGAGGGCCCTAGTCGTGTCGTCCAGCAGAACCGAACCAGGCTTGAATTGCACGTGTCGGTCGGAGTTGACTCTAGAGTCCGCGAGCGGGCATTGCAGCGCTGGTATCGGCAGCGCTTGCGTGAGCTCATCCCACCGCTCCTGGAAAAATGGCGGCCTATCGTTGGCGTGCGTGTCGCCTTCTGGGGCGTCAAGCGAATGAAAACGCGCTGGGGCAGCTGTAACGATGCGGCTGGGCGTATCTGGCTCAACCTCGAACTAGCCAAGAAGCCGCCGGCGTGTCTTGAGTACATCTTGGTCCACGAGATGGTCCACTTGAAGGAGCGTCACCACACGGATCGGTTCAGAGCGTACATGGACCGCTTCATGCCGCAGTGGCGCCTGCGCAGGGAAGAACTGAACCGGGCGCCGCTGGCTCACGAGGAGTGGCGATACTAGGGCACCCGTCCGACGAAACGCCACAATGCACTACGCCCCACATCGCGGAGCCGTAGTTAGGAGGTCGGCGCCGACATCACGCCGCCTGCTTCACGACGTTCGGCGCCTCACCCGGCGTCTCACCCTGCCCTGCCGCCGGCTGAACCCTGAGGATACCGCACCAACCCGTCGAGCACACGTACCTGCTCGGCGATCTCGGTGGCCATGGCCTGGAGATCGGCGCTCGCTCCGACATGCTCGCGCCGACCCTATTAGCGGGCACCCTACTCCGCTTTAGCCGGCTCCGTGCTGGTATGGTCGTGAATGATCTTCCAACCCTGCGGAGATTTCTCAAGAACTAGCGTCATAGCACCATGCTGCTGAACAGGACCTTGCTCTGTGGTGATAGTCGTGACGAAGGGGAATACTACGATCGCGCGGGTCGCGCCAAGGTTGATTACATCCATTGTCCCTACCGAGATCTTGAACCGACCCTCAAGACCAAGTGTTGCGTTTGCATTGTCCCGAAGTTTATCCCATCCCCTCGTGATTTCACCGTCTTCGACAACAATGAGGTCTGGCCGCTTGCTGTACATCTCGATATACGCAGTGACATCGCCGCGATTCGCAGCCTCTGCGTATGCCCTCACAAAATTCTGGATCTCCTGCCGTTGCGCAGCCGGCGTCCGCTCGTTGCCGGGGAAGCCGACCGTGGCTAGAAGGGCTATAAGAAGACCGGATACTCGTAACACCGAGACCTCGAGGAGGAGAACCGCCTAACGGTACTTTGATTGACTAGCCTTTGCCATCACTCGGCGGCCATGGCCTGAAGATCAGCGGTCGCGCCCACACAGCCCTGTGCCGCATTCACACCCCTCGATGCAGCCAGAACGCCCTATCGAGCGCCACCGAGGATGAGCACGTTCCGATTACCACACCCAGGAGCGCACCCCCATGACGCCTCGCACGCCGGCGCTCGTCGCGGCACTCGCCGCAGTGGCGATCACCACCGCCCACGGACAAACCTGCACCGAACCCCACTACCGCTGGAGCGAGAAAATCGACTCTGCGTTCGCCCAGCAGACACCAACCGACGTCGATGTCTCCGACATGCTGGCCTGGGCGCCTCACACCATCACCGCCAAAGACAAATGCGCCAAACGGATCGGCCGCGAAAAGAACGTCTATGCCGTCACCGCCTACGTGCGGCGCATCAAGCTGCGTGAATCAGACGGCGACTGGCACATCGAGATCACCGAAGAAGAGTCCACGCCCGTCCCGGCATCCTGCGTCATCGTCGAAATCCCCGCGCCCGCAAACGGCAGCCGCTACGGTCCGGCGCGCGACCAGCTCGCCGGCCTAGTCGATACCACACACCTCGGTGCCAACGGCGACCTGAACGCGGCGGTCCAGGTGACCTTCACCGGCGCCGCGTTCTTCGATGGCTATCACCAGAAGACGACTCAAGGGGTCAAGCACGCGAGCCAGCACGGCCGCTGCAATTCGTCGGTCCGCGCGCTGTGGGAGCTTCATCCCATCTACGACGTCAAGCAGCCGGTCGGCCCGTAAACAACAAGGCCTAGGTTCTGGTGATGTCAGGCCACACGAGCCAGTGCGGGTTCAGGTCCTGGGCTCCGTGCTTGCGATAGAACGCCCGCGCCGGCGCGGTCTGTGGATCCACATCGACGCAAATGCGTCTCGCCTGACGGCCCGCGAACCATGTCGCGAGCGCTCGCCATAGCTCACCGGCGACTCCGGTGCGGCGACATTC
>Ga0137396_10000958_pt1 | contig 14559 bp, 16 predicted proteins | sample czc16metaG_FD_108284 | JGI IMG/M metagenome (GOLD analysis project Ga0137396, IMG submission 108284) | Vadose zone soil microbial communities from Angelo Coast Range Reserve, California, USA - czcobulk3.16 metaG | ecosystem: Environmental > Terrestrial > Soil > Vadose zone | place: USA...
ACGCGGCTCAAGCCGTTCGAGGACCGCTTCACCGCCGAACCCGGCCGCCGCATCCCCAGCCCGGCGGAGCTGATCAACGTGGGCGCCGTGCTGCCGGGAACAGATGCCGCCCGGGCGAAGCAGGCGGTGGTGATGACCGGGCACTACGACAGCATCGCCTCCGACGTGATGGACGCGAAGAGCGACGCGCCCGGCGCGGTGGACGACGCCAGCGGCACCGCCATGGCGCTGGAGCTGGCGCGCGCCTTGTCCGGGGAGCAGCCGGCCGTCTCGATCTACTTCGTCGCCGTGGCGGGCGAGGAGCAGGGGCTGATCGGGTCGGCGCACCTGGCGCAGCGCCTCAAGCAGGAAGGAGTGGAAGTGCTGGCGATGACCAGCGTCGACATCGCCGGCAACATCCAGGGACAGAACGGGACGATCGACAACACGCGCGCCCGGCTCTACTCCGAGGGTACGCCGATCGTGGAGAACGAGGAGCAGAAGCGGCTCCGCGACGCGGTCGGGGGAGAGAACGACAGCCGGTCGCGCGAATGGGCCCGCTACCTCGAACGGCTCGGCGAGCGGTACGTGGAAAACCTCGACCTCCTGGTGATGCTGCGGCGGGACCGCATCGCGCGCGGGTCCGACCACACCTCGTTCAACCAGCAGGGCTTTCCCGCGGTGCGCCTGTCCGAGATGGTCGAGCACTACGACCGGGAGCACCAGACGCCCCGGGTCGAGAACGGCCGCCAGTACGGGGACGACCTGGCGCACTTCGACGCGCCGTACGCCGCCAAGCTGTGCCGCGCGCTGGCCGCCGGGCTGGCGTCGCTGGCGATCGCGCCGGCGCCGCCGTTGGCCGTCAAGCTGGGCGGCGCGGTGAGCCCGGACACCCGGCTGCGCTGGACGCTCCCGCCCGACCCGCGCATCGCCGACGTGGCGGTCTACCGGCGCCGCGCCGACTCGATCCGCTGGGAACGGGCCCAACTGGTCGGCAAGGTCGACCACGTGGTGCTGAAGAACGTCATCCCCGACGACGAATTCTTCGCCGTGGCCACGGTAGACGACGCCGGCAACGAATCGTTGCCCCAACCCCCTTCCGAGCTGGAGCGCTAGCGTCCGCGATCGAGCCGCGAGGGTGACTAGAAGCGTTTCACGCGAAGCGTGGAAAGTTGGGAAAGCGCGTGAAACGCTTGTGGGCCGCAATCACGGCTCGCGGGGGCCGGCGTCGGGTTGCTGCTTTGCTTGGGCTTCCGGCGGCAGGGGCTCGAAGAGGTCGAGGTTGCGGAGCAGCTCGACCTGCTCGAGCAGCGCGAGCTGCCGGACGATCTCGGCGTCCTCGTCCGAGAGCGCCGGCTTCGCCTGCTGCGCCGACTGAGGCGGCGCCCGGTGGGTCTCGTCCGGGCGCCCCGCCCGGGGAAGCGCGCAGAGCGCGGCGGCGAGCAGCAGCGGGGCGCGCGAGATCATTGCTCAGTTGCGGCGCAGCCGCTCCTTCTGTTCCAGGTGCCGCTCGCGCCGCTCCTCCTTGCGCTCGCGGCGCTCCTCCCGCCGGTCCTGGCGCCTCTCCTGCCGCTGCTCCCGGAAGCGCTGCCGCGCCTCCTCGCGCTGCTCGGGCGTCATGCGCTGCCAGCGATCCATGTTTTCCAGGATCTGCCGGCGCCGATCCGGGTCCGCGCTCATCACCTGCCGCAGCGACTCGCGGAGCTGCTCCCGCTCCTGCGCCGACAGGGAACGGAACCGCTGCCACTGCTGAAGCACCTGCTGCCGCTCCTCGGGCCGCATCTCGCGGAACCGGCGGTAGTTCTCGTCGATGCGCGCGTGCTCCTGGGGAGACATCCGGTTCAGGCGCGCGAGGTTCTCCTGGATCCGCTGCCGCTCGTCGGGAGGGAGCTGCTGCAGCTCGCGGTACCTGCGGCGCAGGTCTTCCTGCTTCTCCCGAGGCAGGCCGCGAAATCTGTCCTCGGCGGACTGGGGCTGCGTCTGCGCGCGGGAGGCGGCGGGCGCGGCGAGCAGCGCGACGAGCAGGGCGAGCACGGCCCCGGCCCTCATGGCTTCCCCTCGGGCCGCAGGGTATGGAGCACCGCCACGACCTCCAGATCGCGAAGTGCGTCCTGGTTCTGCACCACGTTCAAGTCCTCGTAGAGGTCGAGCCGCTGCGCGACCACCATCTCGTCGCCGGGCGCGCGCGCAGGCCGCCGCGAGATCAGCACCGCCGCGGCCGCAGCGGCCACAGCCACGCCGCCCACCACGGCCCAGCGCATCCACGGAGCGCCCAGCGGACGGGGCCGCTCTTCGCCGGCGCGCGCCGCCACCCGCGCCGCGAATCCGGTCCGCGGCTCGAGCACCGGGAGCGGGGCCACGATCGACATGCCCGCCCGCAGCAGGTCCCGCTCCTCTGCACAGCCGGAGCACGAGTCGAGATGGCGGCGCAGGTCGGCGTCCTCGCCCTCCGGCAGGTTGCCGGCCAGCCAGGCGCCGATCCGATCGGCGATGTGGCCCTTCTGGCGCATCGATTCGAATTCCTCGCGGGCGGATCTTTCCCACCCGAAAGGCGGACACCCGGAGGCGGGGAAAGGTTAGATGCATCGCGCCCGGCCCGGCCCGCCCCCAACCGAGCGATCGCGCGGCTGTTTCTATCAAGTCCGCGGCTGCCTGGCACTCACAGGAGCCTGCAAGGGTGCAGCGGGGCTATGAATTGATCAGCCCATGCCGCGCCGCCAGGCGCAGCAACTCGACGGCGGAGTGGACGTGCAGCTTCTTCAAGATGCGGCTGCGGTGCGTCTCCACGGTGCGCCTGCTGATGCTCAGCCGCTCGGCGACCTCCTCGTTCGAGCAGCCGAGCACCAGGAGCCGGAACACCTCGCGCTCCCGGGCGGACAGCACGTCGAGCGGGGCGCGATCTCCGACGGGGCGCTCGACCAGGTGGTGGTTGACGTGCTCGACCAGGAGCTTCGGCGTCAGGTACCGTTGTCCGGCGCCGACCTCCCGGATGGCGAGGATGATCTCGTCGGCGTTCCCGTCCTTGCCCGCGTATCCCATGGCCCCCGCGGCGAACGCTTCCGCCGCGAAGTCCTCCGCGATCTGGGAGGAGAGCACCAGCACGCGCCGCTCGGGATGCCGGCGGAGCAGCTGCCGCACCACCGAGAGGCCCGCGGTTCCAGGCAGCGACGAATCCAGCACCACCGCGTCGGGCCGCGCATCCGCCAAGAGCGCCGAGGCGGTCTCCAGCGAGTCGGCCTCGCCCACGACCTCCAGGTCGCGAGCGTGGTGGGAGATCGCTGCGCGCAGCCCGGCGCGGAAGAGCGGGTGGGCGTCGACGATCGCGACCCGCAAAGTCACAGCGGGACTCTACACCGACAGATTCCAGGTTGGTCAAAATTCAGGCGCCCCCGCGCATGAGAGCGGGGTTCACCCTCCGCGGAACAGCTTCCGCCCCAGCTGCAAGTCGCCGAACAGGGTCACGGCCAGGACCAACGCCACCAGGAAGAGGAAGCCGAGCAGATGGACGACTGTCTCGGCCCGCTGGTTCACCTTCCGGCCGCTCAGGAGCTCGATTCCAAGGAACACCAGGCGGCCGCCGTCGAGGGCCGGCACCGGGAGGAAGTTGAAGATGGCCAGGCCGACGGAGATGTTGGCCAGCACGCCCGCGAAGTCTGCCAGGCCCCGCTTCACCTCGGCGGAAGCCTGTTTCACGATGCCCACCGGCCCCGCCAGCGAGGCGCCGCCACGGCCGCGGGCGATGTCCCAGAGGGCCTGCAGCGTGGCGACGTTCAGCGCCCACACGTCGCGCGCCGCGCGCGGGACTGCCTCTGACAGGGGCACCTGGACGAGCACCTTGTCCTGGGTGACGCCGATGACGCCGTTCTCCGGGCGCACCGCCAGCGCCTGCCGGTCGCCCCCGCGCTGCACCTCGAACCGCCGCTCCGCGGGGGCGCCCGACTTGCGCAGCTCGCGCATCAAGTCGCCGAAGGAGGAGATGGGCGCCCCGTCAATGGCGACCACCCGGTCGCCGGTCTGGAGCCCCGCCGCGGCGGCGGGCCTGCCGGGCAGGACCAGCACGCGGGTGGTGGAGAGGTCGACGAAGCCGCGGGTCGTGTAGAGGCCCGCGATGATGAGGAACGCGACCAGGTAATTCACCCCGGGCCCGGCGGCGATGACCAGGAACCGGCGCCAGGCGGGCTTGTTGGCATAGGAACCGGGATCGCTGGGATCCTGGGCGGCAGGCTCGTCGGGCGAGAACCCGGCGATCTTGCAGTACCCCCCGAGAGGGATCGCGCTCAGCCGGTAATCGGTCTCGCCGTGGCGGAAGCCCGCGATGCGGGGTCCGAAGCCCAGCGAGTAAGTCTCGACGCGCATGCCGAGGAGTCGGGCGAGCACCAAGTGGCCTGCTTCGTGCGCCGCGATGAGCAACCCGAGGCCGACGACCGTCAATAGGATGGGAAGCACCCGGGGCAGTGTACTCGATGCATCCGTGCCGTGCAGGACCTACGTTCTGCAACGGACGGAAACCGCTCGAGGGACGACCATGCGTGAGCTGAACTGGGCCGTGCCGGCGTGCGCTCTCGCGCTTTCCTGCGCGAGCAGCCCGAAGCCGGTGCACAAGGTGGACGACTCCGGCCTGGCACGACTCGACGAGTCGCAGATGCAGCCGGTGGACGATGCGCGGGTCGAGCAGGGCCGGGCGCAGGACGCGCTGGCGCGCGCCCGGGCGAACGAGGCCGACGCGCAGGCCCGGCTGGAGGTGGCCAAGACCGAGCGCGGGGTCGCGGACGCGCAGATGAAGCGGGCGCTGGCCGAGCGAGATTTGCTGAAGAGGCAGTACGCGCCGCAGGACCAGCTCGTGCGCGCCGACGAGGAGGTGCGGGCGGGGCAGGATCGGATCCGCGCGGCCGACATGAAGCGGGCCTACCTCGAGCGCATGGTGCAGGTGGCCGAGGCCGACCGGAACGCGGCGGCGGCGCACGTGGAGACCGCGAACGCGATGGTGGAGCAGGCGAAGTTCCGCGCCATGAAGGCCGCCGACGTGCCCCAGGCGGGGTCGGCGAACGTGGGCGTGATCGACTCCCGGGTCGCCGAGTCGCAGATACGCGAGGCGCAGCTCCGCAAGCAGGCCGCCGATCTGCGCGCCAGCGCCGTCGACGCGTACAACAAGTGGCAGCAGACCGACGCCCGCGTCCGCACCCTGGCCCGCCCCGAACCGATGCGGGTCCCTCCCCCCTCCGGCCCCGAAGCGACGCGGTAACGACCGAAGATCAACGCTGCAGTTTGTCCTGCCGTCAGAGTTTGCGACGCTCGCCGGTTTTCGCCCAGCGGAAGTAGTCGCGGAGGATCTCGGCGTGGTCGAAGCAGAGGGTGGTCCAGGGGATCTCGGATTCGGCGTACCAGCGCGCGTCCTGCGCGTCGTCGGCCGCCTGCAGGGTGCCGCCGCGGACGCGGCAGGCGTACACGGTGGAGATGGTGTGCTTGCGCGGATCCCTGCGCGGATCGGAATACGTGAACAGCTGCTCCAGGAGCTCCACGTCTAGACCCGTCTCCTCGCGCGCTTCGCGCCGGCAGGCGTGGCCGAGCTCCTCGCCGTAGTCCACGAAACCTCCGGGGAGCGCCCACCCCCGCGGCTCGTTCTTGCGCAGGATGAGCACCACGCGGCCGTCCGGACCCGCGATGACCGCGTCGGTGGTGGGCAGCGGGTTCTTGTGCTCGGGCATCAGGGCATGATCAGCCCGCCCGAGGCGGGCGGCGCGGCAGGCGGCTGGGCAGCGTCCTTGCGGTAACGACCCTCGAGCGCGTGGGCGAACAGCGCCCGGCAGAACGGGTTCCGGGCGCCCTGCTCCCCCGCGAGATCGCGCGAGACCGCGAGCGCGGTGCGGGCGGCGTCGAGGCGGTTCTCGGCCGCGAGGACGTGCGCCGTCTCCAGCAGGCGGCGCGCGTAACGCGCGAGGCGCGGGCGCGTGAAGTACGCCTCGGCCGCCTCGTCGGCGGCCCGCTCGAACGCTGCCCGGCGCTGCCCGTCGTCGATGAACAGCCGGCTCACCGCGATCTCGTCGACCTTGAGCGCGAACGAGCGCAGCGCTTCTTCCTCTGGGATCCAGGCGCCCAGCAGCGGATCGGCGAACAGCGCGGCGCCGGCGAGGCGGTGCGCCAGCTCGCCGTCGGGCCCGAACTCGATGGACGCCGCGGGGGGAGGAGGCGCCTCCTGCGGGGCCGGTCCCAGGATGCTGAGCGCGTCGGCGTAGGCCGGCGGCGGCGCGAATCCGTTGCGCGATCCTTCCTCGGCGGCCTGGGCGATCAGCCAGCGGGCGTGGTCCTTGGGCACCTCGACGCTGGTCACCACGCCTCCCTGGCGAGGCAGGCGCTTGGCGAAATCGCGAAAGTTCCGCCGTGACAAGGCGAGCGCATCGATGGCGAGGATGCCCTTCACGTCGGAGATCACCGCCTGCACCACCTCGACGCCGCCGCGAGTCGCGCGCGACCACCAGACGGCGCGCTCGCCGTAGGCGTCGATGGAGCTGGCGTAGCAGGCCGGCGCCTCGGCCTCGGGCGGCGGCTTCAGCACCGGCTCGCCGCGCGGCCGGATCTCCTGCACCTGCACGCCCCGCTGCTTGAGACGCTGCAGCTCGCGTTTGGCCTCCTTGACGAGCGATTTCCGGGCAGACGCCGTCAGCTCGACCAGCGCGTCCTGCCGCTGCGCGTCCCCTGCCGCGCGCACCAGGGCGAGCGCGAGCGGCTCCGGAAGGGCGGAGATGCGAAAAGCCACCTCCGGCTCGGCCGCCGCGCCCGCGGCCGAAAGGCCGGAGGACTGCGCCGTGCGCTCCTGCTGCAGGAGGCCGAGCAGCTCGCGCGCCTCGGAGATCTGCGCCCCGGTGCACGGGCCGGCGCCCGCGCACTCCATCTCCTCGGCGATGCTGTCCGGCTTGAGCCCGCCGTCCCGCAACAGCGCGAGCAGCTCGACCGTGCCGAGGTTATGTCCCGCTGCGGCCATGGCGCGGCGCACTCTAGGGAACACCGCCCGCCGAGGCAATGAGCTTCGGCGGGTGCCTTGGGCGAGGTAGAAGACGGGCACAAGGCCGTCGCCCTCGAGCGGAGGACCAGGCGCATGAAGGTCACGCTGCTCTACTTCGCCGCGGCCCGCGAGCGGGCCGGCGTTCCCCGCGAGACGGTCGAGCTCGGCTCGGGCGCCACCGCGGCCGATGCGCGCGATGCGGCCTGCGCCGCGCATCCCGGGCTGCGCGCGATCGTGGACCGGCTGCGGCTGGCGGTCGACCAGGAATTCGCCGGCGCCGAGAAGGTGCTCCGCGACGGGTCCGAGGTGGCCTTCATCCCGCCGGTGTCCGGCGGCGCAGGTGCGCACCGCATCTCGGACGGTCCGCTGTCGATCGAGGCGCCCGCCGCCGCCGTGATGGGGAACGATTGCGGCGCGGTGGTCAGCTTCGTAGGGACCGTGCGCGCGACCAACCGGGGGCGCTCCGTCGTCCGGCTCGAATACGAGGCCTATCCGGAGATGGCGCTGCGCGTGTTCGCGCGCATCGAGGAGGAGGCGCGCACGCGCTGGCCCGGAACGCGGCTGGCCATCCACCACCGCATCGGCAGCCTGGACCCGGGCGCCGTCTCGGTGGTGATCGCCGCCGCCTCGCCGCACCGCGCCGACGCGTTCTCCGCCAGCCGGCACGCCATCGAGGAGCTGAAGAAGGACGCGCCGATCTGGAAGCGCGAGCACTACCAGGACGGCTCGGAGTGGGTCGGCCTGGGGAGCTGAGCGGCAGCCGTGCAGGATTCCAGGTGCTCCGCTGTGGGTGTTTCTCCTCTTCGAAAAGCACAGCGCCGCCCTATCGGCGGCGACTGCCGAACCTGCTAAAATTTCCAGCGATGCCATCAGAGCCGCGCATCCTGCTCACCGGCGACTCCGCGTTCCGGTCCGGCGTGGGCGCCGCGCTGGGGGCGACGTGCACGATCGTGGAAGCGGCCAACGTCGCCGAAGCCGCCGATGCGCTCCTGGCGGCGCGGCCGGCCGCGGTGGTGGTTGATCTCCGCCCCGGCGGAGATGGGGACGCGGTCTGCCGGCGCATCAAGGGGGCCGCCGCCACGCGGCTCCTGCCCATCATCGGCTTCATCAGCGGCGACGGCGAGGCGACCGTGACCGCCCTCGATGCCGGCGCGGACCACGTCGCGCACTGGCCTCCCAGCGGCGCCGAGCTGCAGGCGCGCATCCGGGCCGTGCTCCGCTACCGCGCCGCCACCGAGCGCCTCGAGGACGCGACGCAGGTCATCTTCGCGCTCGCCAACGCCGTCGAGGCGAAGGACGCGTATACGGAAGGTCACACCGAGCGCGTCGGCGCGCTGGCCGACGAGGTGGGTCGCCTGGCAGGCCTCGACGACGAGACGCGCGAGGCGCTGCGCCAGGGCGGCGTCTTGCACGACATCGGGAAGATCGGGATCCCCAACGAGATCATCAACAAGGCCGGCCGGCTCACCGAGAAAGAGCGCATCGTGATGAACAAGCACCCCATCATCGGGGAGCGCATCTGCGAGCCGCTCAAGAGCCTGCGGCACCTGCTCCCCATCATCCGCTGGCACCACGAGCGACTCGACGGGACCGGCTACCCGGACGGGCTCAAGGGATCCAAGTTCCCGCTGCCGCCGCAGATCCTGCAGCTCTCGGACATCTTCGACGCGATCACCACCGACCGCCCGTACCACCGCGCGCGCACCCGCGCGGGCGCCATCGAGTTCCTGTACGGCGAGGCGAAGAAGGGCTGGCGCGACGTCGAGCTGATCGAGCTGGTCGCCCGGGCGGCCGAGTCGCTCGGCCTGGGGCGCACGCGCGAGGAGGAGATCCCTCCGCCGCCGGCCCCGATGGGCCAGTGGCGCACCGAGTAGCGTTCGCCGGGCCTCAGACCGAGGCCCGGATCTTGTCCAAGGCGAGCTATCGCGCGACTTGCATCCCGGCGCGGCGCGCGCGATATGGGCGCGCATGCTCCCCATCGACCTCTCGGGCAAGCGGGCGCTCGTCGCGGGCGTGGCCGACGACGGCGGATTCGGGTTCGCCATCGCCAAGGCGATGGCCGAAGCGGGCGCCTCGATCTGCGTGGGCACCTGGCCGCCGGCGCTCAACATCTTCGAGAACCTCCTGCGGCGCGGGAAGATGGACGAGTCGCGCAAGCTATCGGACGGCAGGATGCTCGAGTTCGAGCGCATCTACCCGCTCGATGCCGCCTACGATCGCCTCGAGGACGCGCCCGAGGACGTGCGCACCAACAAGCGCTACGTGGAGCGCGGCGACTACTCCATCGCTGGGCTCGCGGCGCAGCTGGTGAAAGACTTCGGCGAAAAGCCGATCGACATCCTGGTCCACTCTCTCGCCAACGGTCCGGAGGTGAAAAAGCCTCTCCTCGAGACGAGCCGCGCCGGCTACCTGGCGGCGGTCAGCGTCTCTGCGTACTCGCTCGTGGGCCTGCTCGCGCGGCTCGGCCCGCTGATGCGGCCGGGGGGCTCGGTGGTCTCGCTCACGTACATGGCCAGCGAGCGGGTGGTCCCGGGCTACGGCGGCGGCATGTCGTCCGCGAAGGCGGCGCTGGAGAGCGACACCCGCACGCTGGCGTTCGAGGCCGGGCGAAAGTACGGCCTGCGGGTGAACACCATCAGCGCCGGACCGTATGCCTCGCGCGCGGCGAGCGCGATCGGGTTCATCGACGAGATGGTGAAGTACTACGCGCAGAACTGCCCGCTCCCGCAGGAGCTCTCCGCCTCCGAGGTGGGGAACGCGGCCGCCTTCCTCTGCAGCACCCTGGGCAGCGGGATCACCGGCACCACCGTCTACGTGGACAAGGGCTACCACTCGATGGGCCGGACGGTGGCGTAGGCGGGATCAGCCCCCGCTGCGAGCCGCGGCCGGTTCGGAGAGGATCCGGTCGAGCACGCCGCGCAGCTCCGCCTCGCCTGCGCCGGTGAGCGCGCCGACGTGGTTCCAGACCACCCGGGAGTCGCGGTCCAGCACGAGCATCGTCGGAAGCACGGACACCGAGAAGGCGTTCGAGGCGGTACCGTCGTCGAGCACCACCGGGAACTCGAGCCCGTTCTGGAGCAGGAACTCCTTCACGTGCGCTTCGCGGTCGGCCCCCGGCTCGTCGGTGTCCACCGAGAACAGATCGACGCCGCGCGAGCGGTATTCCCGCCACACCCTCTGGATGCGCGGCATGGACACCCGGCAGGGCGCGCACCAGACGGCCCAGAAATCGACCACCGTCACGCGGCCCTTCACGATCCCGGCATGGCCCTTGCCGTCGACGAGCGGCAGCGAGACCCGGGGAGCGGAGGCCGTCACCGTCTCCGGGGCCCGGTGGGAACGCCCGCGCGCGATCGCCACCACCATCACGGCGGCGGCGGCGACGGCGACCAGACCCCAGAGGAAGCGGTCCGCCGAGCGAGACGGTGCGGCGGGCATGGGAGGGGTACCATGCGGGCCCCTCCCCCCTGCGTCAAGCGGTCCGGAAACTGGCCCCGGCCGTGCGCACATGGCAGATCCCGCGGCATGGGCAAGGCGCTCCTGCTGGTTTTCCTGGGTGCCCTGATCGCCGGCTTCCTGGTTCCCTTCGAGGGGAAGACGCTGTGGCAGCGCGCGGAGCGGCGCGGAGCTCCAGCCGCGGCGTCGAAGGCGATCCGCGGCGCGATCGCATGGTTCGGCGGAGCGCGCCCGAAACGCTCGCCGGCCGCCGGGCCGCCCGCCACTGCCGCGGGACGGCGCGCTCCCGAGCCGGGCGCGGACCGCATCCTCAAGGCCCCGCCCAAGGAGCGGCTGTCGCCGGACGACCGCGCCTCGCTCGACCGGCTCGTGCACTCGCGCGCCCGCTGATCCGGCCCCATCGCGGACCCTGCGCCATGCTACGAAGGCGCGCATGAGGGATTTCCTCGGGATTCCGCAGCGGCGGCTGCCGATCGCCATCGCCATGGTGGCCCTCCTGGCCGCGGTCCTGAGCTGGTTGCAGGGGCGCTTCGACCAGACCGACGTGAAGAAAGGCATCGCGCTCGCGCTCGAGCACCGGCCCGCCGGACGCGGCGGCCAGAGCGTCTTCGACGCGCTGGTCGGCTTGGACCGCGGCGACCCGCGTTGCGACGGCAAGGTGGTGAGCGGCCTTCTGGGCGACGTGGACGTCCACTGCGTCCTCCCCCGCGACCCGGGGATCGACTACCAGTTCCGGGTCCTGCTCGACGGCAAGCGCCCTCCCCGTCCGGCGAACGCCCCGGCGGAGCGCCTCGTGAGCCAGCTGCAGCGCTGAACGTCCGGAACCGGACGCGCGTTGCGGCCCGGTCCTGCCATTCACAGGTTGCGGCGGGCGGGCGATCGCCCCGCCCGGAGGACGGGCATGTTCGCCGCACTGGTTGCCGCAGCAGCAGCCGCCGCCGCTCCGCAGGGGCAGAAGGTCTGGACGGAGGCGCCGGCCACCGCGGCGCGCCCGACGGCTCCGCCGCAGTCCATCGCGCAGCTGGTGAAGCAAGCCATGCCGGCGGTGGTCGGCATCGTGGCCGTCACCGCCCGTGGAGAGCCTCAGGACCCGTTCCACGACTTCCTGGAGCGGATGTACGGCTCGGGCGGCGAGCGCGAGCAGCCGGTCCGCGGCATCGGCACCGGCTTCTTCATCCGATCCGACGGGCTCCTGGCTACCAACGGACACGTGGTCGAGGGCGCCACCGAGATCACCGTGCAAGTGGGCGAGGACGAACGCGCGCTCCGAGGCGTGCTGGTCGGGAAGGACGAGGCGACCGACCTCGCCCTGGTGAAGGTCGAAGGTGGACCGTTCCCGGTGCTCGGCCTGGGCGACAGCGAGGGGCTCGAGGTCGGGGAGTGGGTGGTCGCGATCGGCAACCCGTTCGGGCTGTCCCGCTCGGTGACCACCGGGATCGTCTCCTACAAGGGGCGCCGCGACGTGAACCCCTCCGGCCGGCCCGGCTATTACGACTTCATCCAGACCGATGCGGCGATCAATCCCGGCAACTCCGGCGGGCCGCTGCTCGACGCGCGCGGCGCGGTGGTGGGGATCAACGCGGCCGTGAACCCCGCCGGGCAAGGCATCGGGTTCGCCATCCCCATCCACATGCTGAAGGAGATCGCGCCGCAGCTGGAGAAGGGGCACGTGGTGCGGAGCTGGATGGGCATGTCCGTGCAGGACCAGCTGGGCCCCGACCTGGCCGAGTGGTTCGGCGTGCCGGGCGGCAAGGGCGTGGTGATCACCGACGTAATGGAGGGCGGACCGGCGGCGCGCGCCGGGCTGCGCCCGGGCGACGTGGTGGTCTCCTTCGAAGGAGACCACGTCGGCGAGAGCTACCGCCTGCGCTGGCTCACTGCGAACGCGGGGCCTGGCCGGACGGTGCGGATGGGCGTCTGGCGCGAGCGCAAGCTGCGTACCGTGGCGGTGGCGCTGGCCGAGAAGCCGGGCGAGACCGCGGTCGAGCGGCCGGTCCGGGTGGCGGCGGGCCGCAAGGATCAGGAGCCGTTCGGGCTGTCCGTCGAAGAACAGCCGGGCCGGCCCGGGCTGCGCGTCTCTTCGGTCGACCTACGCAGCACCGCCTACCGGGCGGGGCTGCGGGAGGGGGACGTGGTGGTCGACGTGGACGGGCAGCCGGTGCACGACCGCGCGGCCTTCCGCAGGGCGGTCGCCGGCGGGGGCGCGGTGACCCGGCTGTACGTGAAGCGCAACGGCCGATCGATCTTCTTCGGATTACGCAGGGATCCGGCGGAAACGGCAGAAGTCCGCTCGCCCTGACCGCCTTCCCGTAATCTTCCCGCGCGCTACACGGCTGTTTCATCATCGCCCACCATCCTCCGGCATCGACTCAGGGAGGCGTTGCCCGCCAGCCGTGCGGGCCTGTGGAGGAGTCGACTGAGCGTTTTGGGCGAATGACCGTGCGCGAAGGTCTCCGAAAAGGCAGACTCAGCGCCGATCGACAAGGAGAGTGAAGGATGGGGACCAGCCGGCTCCCGGGCTTCTACAAGATGCGCATCGCAGAGCGGCTCCGGCGGGTGGCCGAGCAGCTCGAGGTGGATGGCGACGAGCTGGACGGCCTGGGCGAAAGCGGCACCCTTCCCCTCGCCAACGCGGACGCGATGATCGAAAACGCGGTGGGGGTCCTCGGGCTCCCGGTGGGCGTGGGTCTGAACTTCCTCGTCAACGGCGAGGACGTCCTCATCCCCATGGCGGTGGAAGAGCCCTCCGTCATCGCGGCGGTCAGCCTGGCCGCGAAGATCGCGCGCGACGGCGGCGGGTTCCAGGCCGACGCCGACCCGCCGCGGATGATCGGCCAGGTCCAGGTCTCCCATGTCGCCGATCCGCCGGCCGCGAAGGCGGCCCTGCTGCGCGAGAAGCGGCAGATCCTCGAGGCGGCCAACGCGCTCCAGCCGGCCATGAAGGCGCGCGGCGGGGGCGCGCAGGACCTCGAGGTGCGCCTGGTCCCGGTGCGGGAGGCCGAGAACGGCGCTTCCGAGGTGCACGTCATCGTGCACCTCCTGGTCGACACGCAGGACGCGATGGGCGCGAACCTCATCAACACCATGTGCGAAGGGGTTGCGCCGCTCATCGAGCGCATCAGCGGAGGGCAGGTCCGGCTCCGCATCCTCTCCAACCTGGCCGACCAGCGGCTCGCGAGGGCCAGCTGCCGGATCCCGTTCGACGCGCTCGCCGACTTCGGCTTCTCCGGCGCGGAGGTGGCGCATGGCATCGCCGAGGCGAGCCGATTTGCCGACGCGGATCCTTACCGCGCCTGCACGCACAACAAGGGCGTGATGAACGGCGTGGACGCCGTCGCGCTGGCCACCGGCAACGACTGGCGCGCCATCGAGGCGGGCGCGCACGCCTGGGCGGCGCGGAACGGCCGCTACGAGCCGCTCACCCGCTGGTGGATCAAGGACGGGCATCTGGTGGGCAAGGCGGAGTTGCCCATCCAGGTGGGCACCGTCGGCGGAGCGGTGAAGGCGAACCCGCTGGTCCCGGTTTTGCTGCGCCTGATGGGCAACCCCGGAGCGCAGAAGCTGGCCGCCATCATGGCGGCCGTGGGCCTGGCGCAGAACATGGCGGCCCTGCGCGCGCTGGGCAGCGTGGGCATCCAGAAGGGGCACATGGCCCTGCACGCCCGCTCGGTGGCCGTGTCGGCGGGCGCCAAGGGGTCTGCCGTGGAGGAAGTCGCGCGGGCGCTCATCGCCGCGGGCGAGATCAAGCTGCATCGGGCGCAGGAGATCCTCGCCAAGCTGGTCGCGCAGAAGCCTGCCGCCGAAGTGACGTGACCTCCAGCGGGCAGAAGCCCCACGGGAGCGCGGGGCGCCTCGCGGCTCCGCCGTTCCTGGCCAGCTATGCCGCCTTGGCGGAGCCGCGCATCGCGGCCTTCCTCGACGCGCGGGCAGCCGAAGCGGCGCGGCTGCCCGTCGATCTGCGGGCGGCGTTCTCGGCGCTGCGCGAGTACGCGCTGCGCGGCGGGAAAAGGCTGCGCGGCGCGCTGGTGGTCTTGGGCTGTGAGGCGGCGGGCGGCGACGGCGCCTCGGTGCTCGACGCGTCGGTGGGGATGGAGCTGTTGCACGCCTACCTCCTGGTGCACGAC
>Ga0137396_10000959_pt1 | contig 14559 bp, 12 predicted proteins | sample czc16metaG_FD_108284 | JGI IMG/M metagenome (GOLD analysis project Ga0137396, IMG submission 108284) | Vadose zone soil microbial communities from Angelo Coast Range Reserve, California, USA - czcobulk3.16 metaG | ecosystem: Environmental > Terrestrial > Soil > Vadose zone | place: USA...
ACTCCTCGATCAGTACCTGCGGACTGTGAGAGAGCGCCTTGGCGACCCTCTCGCGCAGCTGTTGGTCATCGGCGCAAAGGCCGGAACCGAGGCCGCCCAACGCGTATGCCGCACGGACCATTAACGGATATCCGATTGAATGCGCCAGCTCGATTGCGTCGTCAATCGAGCCTGTGGCGGCACTACGGGGGACGGCGACGCTGATCTCGGCCAGTCTGGCGACAAACCGCGCGCGGTTCTCGGTATCCTCGATCGTCGCAATCGGCGTTCCCAGCACAGCGACGTTGAAGCGCTGCAGAACGCCTCGCCGGGCGAGTTCCAGGCCGCAGTTGAGCGCGGTCTGCCCGCCGAAGCTCAGCATGAGCGCGTCCGGCCGCTCGCGCTCGATCACCTGCTCGACGAACTGCGGCGTGACCGGCAAGAAGTAGATCCGGTCGGCGAGCTGCTCGGAGGTCTGGATCGTCGCGATGTTGGGGTTGACCAGCACGGTCGCGATCCCTTCCTCCTTCAGCGCCTTGATCGCCTGGCTGCCCGAATAATCGAATTCCCCTGCCTCGCCGATCTTGAGCGCGCCGCTCCCGAGGATCAGGACCTTGCCGGGCATTTCGCTCATCGCACCATACTCAGGAAATTGTCGAAGAGATATTGGCAGTCCACCGGCCCCGGGGCCGCCTCCGGGTGGAACTGCACGCTCAGGAACGGCCGCGAGCGGTGCCGCATTCCCTCGTTCGACCCATCATTGGCATTCGTGAACCATGGCTCCCATCCCTCCGGCAACGAAGTTGGGTCGACGGCGAAGCCGTGGTTCTGCGACGTGATGAAACAGCGCCCGGTTCCTGCCTCGAGACAGGGCTGGTTGTGACCGCGATGGCCGAATTTGAGCTTGTACGTTTTCGCTCCCGCCGCGAGGGCCAGCAGCTGGTGCCCCAGACAGACGCCCATGATCGGGCGGTCGAGGCGCATGGCACGCTCGATATTCCGGATGGTCGTGGTGCAGACGCTGGGATCCCCCGGTCCGTTCGATACCAGCACGGCGTCGAAGTCCTCGGCGAGGAAATCGTAGTCGGACGGTACCCGAACGACGGTTAAGCCCCGTGCACGGAGGTTTTCAATGATGCTCGACTTGCATCCGCAGTCGACCACGACGACGGTACGCTCCCCGCCCGGATAGATGACCCGCTCTCTGACGCTGACGGCCGCAACCAGATCATGCCGGTTCGGATCATCGAAGGGCACATCGTCTTTCCCGACCACGATCTTGCCGAGCATGCTGCCCTGCTCCCGCAGCCGCTTGGTGAGCGCTCGCGTGTCGACTCCCGCCAGACAGGGAATTCCTTCCTGCCGGAGCCACTCCGGGAGGCTGTCGCAGGCCGTCGCGTGACTGTAGCCATGCGCCAGCTCGGAAACGATGAGCCCCGCCACTTGAATTCTGCCCGACTCGAAGGACAGATCGGTGCCATTGCGCGCCGGCACTCCGTAATTGCCGATGAGCGGGTACGTCGACACCAGGATCTGACCGCTGTAGGAAGGATCCGTCAGCGCCTCGGGGTAGCCGACCATGCCGGTGTTGAAGACGATTTCTCCGGCCACGGACTTTGGGAACCCGAATAGCCGACCTGCGATCGTCGTTCCGTCTTCAAGCACGAGCCGTGCGGCAGGTGGCTTGCGCTCCATGTTTTATTACCCCTTCCAGCCGGATTCGGTTCCGCTGCCCACGATAGTGGGGCGTTTGCCGATCCGATGCCGCGTAAGCCTGTATCTCGCTAATCCAAATGGACTATGCGCCGGCGTGGGGCCAAGGACGGGCGTTCAATGACGTCTACGTATGCTTATCCGAATGCCGAACGAAGCCCCTTCGAACCGATCTTTTGGTTCAGTGTTTACGGTATTTTTCACGCTGGTCGGCCTCTACTCGCTGTGGCGTGAGGGCACAGCGTATCCGTGGATGTTTGGGCTCGCCGGCGTAACGGCTGCGGTGACGATGGTGAGGCCGCGGTGGCTGGCGCCGCTCAACCGGGCGTGGATGCAATTCGGCGAGCTGCTCCATCGCATCGTCAGTCCGCTCGTGCTCGGCATCATGTTTTATGGCGTGTTCACGCCGGTCGGGCTGGTGATGCGCATGGCCCGGCGGGACGCCATGAAACGGCGGTTCGAGCCGGGGGCTCGGACCTACTGGGTCGAGCGCCACCCGCCGGGGCCGGCCGACGACAGTTTTCAAGACCAGTTCTGAGGAGACGCGGGATGATGTTTCTCGGGGAGCTGTGGAGATTTCTCAGGGTGCGCAAGAAGTTCTGGTTGCTGCCCATCATCATGATGACGCTGGCGCTGGGAGGGATACTGGTGCTCGCCCAAGGCTCGGCGGTGGCGCCGTTCATCTACACCTTGTTTTAAGAGCGCGTGCGCTTCCTCGGCCTGTCGGCCTATTACCACGATAGCGCCGCGGCGCTGGTGCAGGACGGGGAGGTGATCGCGGCCGCGCAGGAGGAGCGGTTTACCCGGAAAAAGCACGACTCCCGGTTTCCCCACCATGCCATCCGCTCCTGCCTGGAAGCGACCGGGACCCGCCCCGGCGACATCGACGTCGTGGCGTTCTACGACAAGCCATTCCTGAAATTCGAGCGTTTGCTCGAGACCTACCTCGCTTTCGCGCCGCGCGGATTCGCGTCGTTCCGGCAGGCCCTGCCGCTGTGGATCAAGGAAAAACTGTTCCAGCGGAGCCTGCTGGTGAAGGAACTCGAACAGGTCGATGACAATGTCGATTGGGGGCGGCGCCTGTTATTTTCCGAGCACCATCTGAGTCACGCCGCCAGCGCCTTTTTCCCGTCGCCGTTCGAGCGTGCCGCCGTGCTCACCATGGACGGGGTGGGCGAATGGACCACCACCTCGCTTGCCCTGGGAAAGGGGCGCGACCTGAAAGTCATCCGGGAGATCCATTTTCCGCACTCGCTCGGATTGCTGTACTCGGCCTTCACCTATTACACGGGATTCAAGGTCAACTCGGGCGAATACAAGGTGATGGGGCTCGCGCCGTACGGAGATCCCAGGTATGCGAACGTGATCCGGGAGCGCCTGATAGACGTCAAGGAAGACGGCAGCTTTCGCCTCAACCTGGAGTACTTCGAGTACTGCACGGGGCTGACCATGACGAACGGCCGTTTTGACGAGCTGTTCGGCGGCCCGCCGCGCAAGCCCGACGCGCCGCTTACCCAGCGGGAAATGGATCTTGCAGCATCAATCCAGGCGGTGATCGAGGAGCTGGTGCTGAAGCTCGCGCGGGGCGTAGCGCGGGAGACCGGCGAGAAAAACCTGTGTCTCGCGGGCGGCGTAGCGCTCAACTGCGTGGCCAACGGCAAGCTCCTGCGCGAGCGATGCTTCGACCGGCTGTGGCTGCAGCCTGCAGCCGGTGACGCCGGCGGGGCTCTGGGAGCGGCGCTCGTCGCTTACCACTTGTTCAAAGAACAGGGTCGACAGATCAACGGCGCCCTCGATGGAATGCATGGGGGATACCTCGGACCCGCATATGGGCAGGCCGATATCGAGTCGCGCCTCAGTCAGGCAGGCGCGGTTTTCGAGACCGTCGACGACGAGGCGTTGCTCGACGCCTCCGCGGGTGCGCTGGCGGATGGGAAGGCACTAGGCTGGTTCCAAGGAAGGATGGAATTTGGCCCGCGTGCCCTCGGCGCCCGCTCGATCTTGGGGGATGCGCGCTCGCCGACGATGCAGAAGATGCTCAATCTCAAGGTGAAGTATCGGGAGTCCTTCCGACCGTTCGCCCCCTCAGTGTTGACCGAAGACGCGGCCGGGTGGTTCGATCTCGAAGTGGAGAGCCCGTATATGCTGTTGGTCGCGGACGTGGCTCGGAAGCACCGGATCCCGATGACCGAAGAGCAGAACCGGTTGTTCGGGATCGACAAGCTGAATATTCCGCGCTCATCGATTCCCGCGGTGACGCACGTCGACTATTCCGCGCGCGTCCAGACGGTGCACCGCGAAACGAATCCCCGCTATCACGCGCTCATCAGCCGCTTCAAGGGCCGCACCGGCTGTCCGGTGATCGTCAATACCAGCTTCAACGTGCGCGGGGAGCCTATCGTGTGCGCTCCGGAGGAAGCGTTCCGTTGCTTCATGGGCACCGAGATCGAGACGCTCGCCGTGGGCAACTGCTTTCTCAAGAAGGAAATGCAGAACCCGGCACTTAAGCAGAACTACGAGAGCAAGTTCGAGCTCGATTAAAACCTGGTTCTTCGTTGATGAGGATAGCCTCCCACGACGCGAATCAGCGGCGTTCTTCACGACAGTAAGAAGCTATGCTGGAGGACCTCGAAACAGCGCCCGGATCGCAGGGGGCACGCTGCCGTGCGAGCGACTTCGCACGATGGCTCGTAGCCGGGTTGCTGCTTGCCTACGGCATCGTTACCTTCAACCTCGACGCGCCAAAATGGGCGATCGCCTCGCTAGCGCTCTTTGCCGCACCGCTAGCGCTGCAATGGACACGCTGGGTGATGGTTCGCACCTATGCCCTCTGGCTCGCAGCGTTCTTGGTCCTTCAGGCTCTCCTCACTCCGTTGCTGCGCGGCAACTTCATTACGCTGACGCCGCAGATGCAGAGCACGGTCGACCTGCGGACAGCCGACCTGCCGGGCATGCCGCCGGGTCTTCGCCACATCACCACCGATGAGCGCGGCTTCCGAGTGAATCCGCGTGTCGACTACCGTGCGAAGCGCGGATTGCGCATCTTTTCGATTGGCGGTTCGACGACGGAGGAAATCATTTCTGATGATGAGTCGACCTGGAGCCATCTGCTGCAGGAGGGAATCGCAGGGCGAGGAAAATCAGCCGAGGTAATCAATACCGGCGTGTCAGGGATACGCGCCGCCAATCATCTCGTCACACTCAAGGTCATTGCGCGGCTCGAACCGGACCTGGTCATCTTCCTCCTGGGTGCAAACGACTGGATCAAGCACGTCAAGGATCGGTTTGAGGAGCCGGAGCGGAATTTCCGGAAGCCCGTGTCGCTGCGTGATAGCGCTTTGGGTACGGTACTGGACGGCGCGGTGATTTCGCCGCTCCGGCGAAGGATCACCGGGAGAACGCTGTCGGATCGGGCCCACGTCGTTGACGGGCTCGAGGGGTTGATCTTTCAGCGACCGTCCCTCCAGCGGCCCGTGACACACACGTTTCGCCCAACAGAGGTGGCGGCCGATTATGCGGCGACCCTGCACGAGATTTCGCGCCTGTGCAAGGAAAGCCGCCTGACCTGCCTCTTCATGACTCAGCCCCACGCGTACAGCGGGACGACTCCCGCGGACCTTCAGGCACACTTCTGGATGACGCCGCCATGGGCTACATATACCCTAGATTTCGAGTCTATGGCCCATATCGCGTCGCTTTACAATGAGCTTCTCAAGTCTTTTACCGCGCAGGAAGGGCATCCTCTATGCGACCTGGCGGCAGGGATAGAGCCCTTACCCAGGTTCTTCTATGACGACATGCATTTCACGGACGAGGGATCGCGCCGCATCGCCGACCTGGTGCTGCCGTGCGCGCTCAAGGCGCTGGAGGGAAAACGGTGAGCCCATTCGTATTCTGCGTTGAACCGGGGCTCATTGGAGGATGCAGGGGGACCAGCAACTGTCTTGAAATCAGGTAGTGTCGTCATCCAACGATTTTCCTTAGGTGCTTCCCGAGCTGGCGCGGGAAATCGGGCGGCAATGCAAGGATGCGGGCGACCAGGCCCCATTGCCCGAGGGCCACGAGACTGGGCAAATATGCGCAGCAGAAAACAACGCCCGAAACCAGAATGGCAGGGACATGGCCGAGCGTAGGTGGAATGAGGAGAAGCGTTACATATGCAGCCAAGCCGGCAATGATCGCGGCTGCACCGATGCGGGCGATCGTACGCCAATCCTGCAGTGCCCCGACGGGCAATGCCGCGAGCTGCGCGGTGCGCGCATAAAGGACGGATATTGCGAGAAAATTTCCGACGATTAGGCCGGCTACCGCGCCGGGCATTCCCCACACCTGGCTTCCGGCATAGCTCGCCAACAATCCGACCGGGATTGCGCCGATACCTGTGTAAAGGAGATAGGGTCCTTGACGGAGCACCAGCATGACCGTTGACATCTCCACGGCTGCGATAAGAGACGCGACGACGTTGAGTCGAAGAACAGGTATCGCGCCCGCGTACCCGTCCGTGTACATCAAGCGGATGACTGGACTGGCTGCGGCAAAGAGGTACGCAAGCACAGGAAAAACGAAGAGCGCGACTGCCACGTTGCTGCGGTTGTTAAGGCTCAGGACCTTTGCGAGATCGCCCTCCGCCTCGGCCTTGCTCATTTCCGGGGTTATTACGTTGCTGACCGCGGTGCGGACGATCCCTGGCAGTGCCAAGGCGATGGCGCCGATCGAGTACACGCCATATTGAACAGAGCCGAACAGGAACACCACAAGCCATTGATCGACCTGCAGGCGCAGCAGGAAAGCCGCGGCGGCCGCCCCCACCGGGATGGCGAATTTGGCTTGCTCCAGCCAGCGGGACATTCCACCGATCCAGAGTTGCCAACCATATCGCGCCGTTGGAATTGCCAGCAGCAGAAAGGCTTTTGTGGCGGCCACGAGCGCAAGGATTCCGATCACGGCATTGATTCCGCCCACGAGGGCTGCGCCGATTACAGCTCCTCCTCTGAGCAACGCCAACCCGAAGATCAGGCCGGCCTGCAATTCGATACGCCGTTCCGCGTTAGGCAGAATGTCCAGCGTCGAACTGAAAATCCATAGGGCCCAAAAGAGTGGCGCCGTAAAATCCGCGCCAGTCATCGTCCTGAGGGAATGAGGCAAAAGGGAATTCAAGGGACTCAGCACCAGCCCGACGAGCACTCCCGCCGTAGCCATGTAAAACAGCGTTTGCCGTACATAGACAGCCTGATGGCGCAGCTCGTGGCGTGGTAGAAAATAGGCCAGACTGCCCGGCATGGCGAATGGGACGATCGCAAGTAACGTTCCGGCTGTCAGCCAAAGCAGTCTATATTCCCCGAAGCCGCTCTCGTCCAACACCCGAACAAGTACTATGGGGATGAACAACTGAATTGCAGATTCCGCGATGTAAGCGATCCCCAACGTTATGATTTGGCGCTTCATGAAAAAGTGGAACCAGGCGTCACGAATGATTCTTGGTTGCCGGAGGGCGCTCGCGCAAGGCGTTCAGCGCCACAAGATGCCCGCGGGCGAGATCAGCTTGCCGACCCCGACCTGTGCGAAGTAGGCATCAAATTGTTCGGAACGCCGTTCGAATCCTCACCGATCAACCCCGAGGCATGCGCCCCGGCGGGATTGAAGTAGCCTCTCCTAGAGCACTGGTGCCGGTCCTCACGTCCGCGGCAGCTATCAAATGGTCAAACACTGCTTCATAAGCATCCACGGCGCGATCGACGGAGTGGTGCACGGCGAAGTACTCGCGACAGACCGAGCTGACACGTCTCCAACGCTCCTCATCACTCATCAGTGACTGCACGCATGTGGCCATGTCGTCGAGCGAGCCGACAATTTCGCCAATTGCGTGCCCCTGCCATCGTGCGTCCGGATCGAAAAAGGAGACGGTCGGCATGCCGCGAGACCACGCCTGCAAAAACGTGTTGGGAAAGCCCTCCGATACTGACGTATTGACCAGGAGGCTTCCGTCGTCGAAGCACTTCTCCACGTCCACGAAGGGAACAAAACCGGTCATTTCAAGGTTGGGCAGAGTTCCGGCTTCCCGGGAAATGCGATCGAACGAGCCGCCTTCGTCACGCGCGCCGCCCCCCACGAGCCGAAACCGATATTGGGGACAGCGCCGTGCCAGATCGATGAACAGTTCCGGTCGTTTGATTCGCTTTCCTGTGCCCGCCCAAAGGATAATGCCGCCGGGACACGAACGCTTTCCGGTGTATCCATAGCAGCTCGGAACGACCGTTGCATCGCGTCCATAGTGCCGGGCAAGCGCTTCGCGCTGTCGCTCGCTCTGCACCACGACGCCAGAAACGTTCCGCAGGCCCCAGCGGAACAGCATCCGGTCGCGGCCGTAGCGAATCTGCGGCAAATCCGGGTCGAAATCCCAGTCATGGGCGGCAGCGTAAACGCTGAGCCGACGCCGCGATCGGCAAAACGCCGCTATGAAACCCGTAATCGGATCCGACGTGCGCTGATAGTAAATGTCCGCGTTGGCGCGATGCATCGCTGCCCAAAGACTTGTCAGGCGCGGATACAGAAAGCGAACCACGCGGAGGCCCGAATCGGGCGCATGCATGCGATGCACCGTGACGCCGTCCACGATGCTGGGATCGGATTGTCCATAATCCATGCAGATCATCGAGACCGGATAGCCTCGCCGAACGAACTCACGCACGAGGTAGCTTTGCTGCACCTCCGCGCCACCTACGACCTGAATGCGCCTGTCGCCCGAGAAAACCGGCCAGACGGTGGGTGCAACGAAACAGATATGTGGCCGGTGGCTCATTGCGATCGGCCTGCCCATTCATGTCCTCGCGCTGCGCCACATTTGAAAGGCCAGCAAAGTCCAGACCTTGTTCACCAAGTAATCGTCACCCCGCCTGAAAGCTTCCAGTGTCCGTTGAACCACCCGCGGCTCCAGAATTCCCTGGCGGGTAACGTCTGACGGGTTGAGATGCTCGTCCAGGAGATGAGCGAGGTCACCGCGCAACCAGTCGAGCAGCGGAACCGCAAAACCCATTTTCGGCCGCTCCACCATTTCGCGCGGGACGTACCTGTATAGAACGCGACGCAACAAATGCTTCGTTCCCAATGCTCCACGTCGCAAGCCAATCGGCAGGCGGAACGCCATCTCGACGATGCGATGGTCGAGCAGGGGCTCGCGACCCTCGATGCTGACTGCCATGGTGGCCCTGTCCACTTTGGTCAGGATATCGCCCGGCATGTAATTGTGAATGTCCCACAAGCACATCTGTTCCGCGAAGCTTCCGGGGTAGAAATCCGTTGTTTCCCGCACGCGCTCGCGGGAGCCAATCAGTTCGGCAACTTCGCGGCTGCGCCAGCGCGAAAACGCCGTTTCGTAGAATTCTCCGCTCGACTTGGCCGTCAGATTGTCTCGAACTTGACACGCGCGCCTCGTTACTCTGCGCCGAATCGCTTGTCGAAGTCGGCAAGGGAACAAGGAGGGGGTCGCGGCGCCATCCAGCTCATCCAGTGGAAGTCTCTTCAATAGTTCGGCGAGCCCTTGCCGTACCACGGTCGGCAATTGTTCCCGCTTCCTCAGTCGCTCGAGCATCCCGGTGTACAGGCTATAGCCGCTGAACAGTTCATCTCCGCCGTCGGCAGAAAGTACGACCTTGACCTGCTCACTCGCCACCTTCGACACGAGGTAGGTCGGTATTCCCGACTCGTCGGCAAACGGTTCGTCGTAGAGCTGTCCCCACATCGGCAGAATGCGCCCGGCCTCGTCGGTTTCAATGATGTGCTCAGTGTGGCGCGTGCCGAGAAACCGTGCGACTTCACGGGCGTACTGTGATTCATCGACGTGCGGTTCGTTGAATCCGATGGTGAAGGTATGGATCGTCGCGCCGGAATGCTTTTGAAGAATGGCAGTCACCAGCGACGAATCGAGTCCTCCCGAAAGGAAAACGCCCACCGGCACATCGGAAACCATGCGCAGTCGGAAAGCGTCGATCATCAATGCTTCGAGTTCGTCAGCGAGCTGGTCTTCCGGCGCAGCGAGCGGATCGGCGACGGCGTTGAGTACGGACCAGTATCGGTGGAGTTTTGGTTCCTCCTTCATGTCGATTGCCAGCCAGTGTCCGGGTGGCAGCTTGAAGACGTTACGGTAGATGCTGCGCGGGGCGTTGATGTAACCGAACTGGAAGTACTCAGCCAGTGCCGCTTGGTCGACCTCCGGCCGCCAGTGCTGGAATGCCCGGATCGCCTTGAGTTCCGAGCCGAAGCAGAGTGTTTTCCCATCCCACCCATAGTAGAGAGGTTTGACGCCGAGCCGATCCCTTAGCAAGGAGAGGCGCCGCTCCCGGCGATCCCACAATGCAATGGCAAACATGCCGATGAAGCGGTGCACCGCATCAAGCCCCCATTCCTGGAAGGCGGCGAGAATCACCTCGGAATCGCCGGTGCCCCTGAAATGATGCCCCAGCGCCTCGAGCACTTTGCGGATGGCAATGAAGTTGTAGATCTCGCCATTGAAAACCATGACGAGCCGGCCATTCTCCGACACCATTGGCTGGTGCCCACGACTGGAGAGATCGAGAATCGAAAGCCGTGCATGTCCCAGCCCGACGCAGGGATCGTCAATCCACATACCGCGGTCGTCGGGTCCGCGGTGATCAATGGCAGCAACAGCCCGCCCTAAATCTCTGGCTCCATTGCCCTCGGTCGTGATTCGGGAATAGAACCCCGCGATTCCGCACATGGCTATTGTCGGCTGCCACTGAGCCGGCGCTTGACCGCGAACAGCAGGTCGATGGCGAACGATAAGATGTCGGCAGCGGCCCGCCCGGGCGCCGACCGCCTGCCGATCCAGTGAGGGCAAATAAATTGGAGCACCGGCAGATTCTCGAGCCCGAAGAAGCAGATCTTGCGAGCGTAATAGCACCCCGTTAAACGATGCTGGAGGCCGCCCGCATGCCCCTAGTCCGTTTGGACCATTAAGCCGCGCCAACAAGTGATGAAGCCGAGCAGCCCCTGGCGCAGGGGGTAGAAGCGGTGCGTCCAGGGGTCGATGCGGTCGCCGCCAGCCTCGGCGTTGACCTCAGTGACTGCGTGGTCGCAGCCGAGGCGGTGAAACCCGACGCTCAACGTGGCGCTATCGAAGAGGGCGCATCCGGCGAAGCTAGTGCTCGTGCGAGAAGGGTTTGTTGAACTGATTCCCCGCCAATCGAGTGATCCTCAAATTGACGCATCAACGGGGGAGGTTCTCCAAGCTCAAAATGCAAACTGGGCACAACGCGAAAACTTGAGGAAGGCGCGCTCGGCAAACTCGACCTTGCCGAATATCTGTGAGAATTCATCGAGGATCTTCCCCTTGGGCAGATAATTTGTGGATCGCGTCAGGAAACGAAAATTTTCGCTTGCGACTGTCCAGGTAGAAAGATTCTTCTGATACTCATTCCTGATTCCCAGCATCGCCCAGAACCTCAACCAATTCTCGTTTTGCAGTATCGTCGCGAAGGGGCACTTTGACATGTGGCTCTATCGGCACATACCTGGAGGGAAAAAAATGTATGCTCACACCATTACTTCTTAACACACGCCGAATCTCGCGCAGTGCACTGCCGTAATCGCGCACGTGCTCGAACATCTCATCACTCACGACGATATCAAAGGCGTGGCCATCGAATGGCAAACGATATTTTTCGGGATTTATTAGTCGTATATGTCCTGATTCTCGCAACCCCAGAACATGCGGCCCATCTCTGAAGGCAAAGTCGCAGCCAAAGGCATCGAATCCTGCATTGCGAAACTCCGCGACTAACGTGCCGGCGCCGCAGCCAAAGTCCAGAACGCGAGCATCCTCGCGGATGGCGTAGCCACACTCAGTAAGGACGGAGAGAAACTGTTTGCACCTAGAAATGCCGGAAGACAAGTTTCGCTACGCCTCTTGAACAGGTAACGCGCCCACTGATCGTTGTCCCGCTCCACGACGGGACGTCGCCGGGGCCCGGAAACATTGGTCAATGCGGCTCATGGGGTCGAGCGATCGGTGACTGGGACGACTGCGTTCAAGCCGGCGTCCGAGCGCGCGGGGACGTCGAGGCGGCCGGGCACGCGGCGCGCCGTCCCTCCTTCGTCGTCGAACCGCAGCCACCACTCTCCCTCCAGGCGGCTGAGAAAGGCATTCCCCTGCTGGAGGGCGGCCATGATGTCGGCATGACGGGAATGGGCCAGGGTCCAGTTGCCATCCCGTCGTAACCAGCAATGCCGGTCCGTAAGTTCCCGAGCGTAGCGCGGGTCGAGGCGCCCCCGCAAAGCCACCGCGCCGTGTCGCCAGGCATCGGCCAGGAGCCGCTGCAGCACGCGGTCGAAACAGCCGTGCGACGCCGCAATCTGGACGACTTCGCTCACTCCGCCCGCCTGTACGTGGTAGAGGTACCATCCAATCAGCCTCCGCTCTCCATCGCGCACGGCACGCGCACGCAGTCTTCCGTAGCGCGTCTTGCGGGCCGTCTGTTCGAGCAGCCAGGCGAGCGAGCGAGCGTCGTACGCCGGCTGCAGCGCGATGTCGTCCATGACGTCGGGCAGATGGGCCATCATTGTGGCCGGGTCGAGCGCGTTTTCCACGAGCTCGGTTTGTTCCCGCAGGAACCGGTTCGGGCGCAACCGGGTGGCCAACGCGTCGGCCAAGGCGGCCAGTGGACGCGCTGCGAACGTCAAGGCAAGAGGCAACGTGGCACGCTCGTCCAGAAGCGACAGCAAGTAACGGGCAGGACGGAGCGGCCGGATCCAGTGAAGGCTGTAGACCAGCAATGCTGCCCCGCCGATCGCGGTCCACATGCGCCCAGACCTGACGCCCGCTGTATCGGTGAGCGTAAGATCCTGCGGTCCCGAGATGCACGCTTTTACCAGCTGCAGCGCCGTGAGGCTGTTGTGGCGCTTGTCCGGGTCCACAAAGAACTGGCAGCCCAGCGCCACGCGGAGCGGGCGCCCGCGCAGCACCATCCGCCGCGGTATTACTCCGTAGAAGCCGAAGATGCGGCCATCCTCCTCGGCCACCCAGGAGGGCACCTGGGGGTCGCGCCACGGGTTATCGAAGAGCATCTCTCGGAAGTAGGACTCGCACGCGGCCTGTGAACTCCAGCGAAGATTCGGATAGATGCGTGCGAACAGCGCGGCAACGGCGGGGACATCGTCCTCGACAAAGATACGTATCGTTGCCATGGCAGGTTCCGTCGCCATCAAAGACCGATTGGCCAGGCGGACGATCTCAGCACAGAACGTTACCCGTTAAGCCCGGCCGTTCGACGGAAACGGGACTTCGCGGCAACCAGATCAAAGAGAATCGGCCGCGACCGATGACGGCTGCGGGGCCGCTGGATCGGCTGCTCCGCCGTTCGCGGCTACCAGTCGAGCGATCCGCGAGAGCGTTCGCAAATCGTCGAGGTCGATGCTCTCGATCTTGATTCGGAAGCCGAAGCGCTGCTCGAGCTCGAACAGCAGCTCCACGAACTGGAACGAGTCCAGAATGCCGGTCTCGAGGAGGTCGGTGTCCGGGGAGGGCACCTCGATGTGGAAGCTCTCGACGAACACAGCGCCGAGGCGCTCGATGATGGTGTTTGCGTCGGTCAAATTCGCCTCCTTTCTAGTTTCGTACCTGCGCCGCGCTGACCTTGCGATCCATCCCGCTGACGTCCGCGGGCGACGGCGCTTCCACCTGCGCCTTCATCGGGCGCGATTCGGCGCTGCGGAAGCCGTCCCTCAACCGGGGACGGTCGATCTTGCCGTTGTCATTCTTGGGCAGGACGTCATAGCGCATCCAGCGGGCCGGGAGCATGTGCGCGGGCAGCAGTCCGGCCAGGCCCTTGCGCAGGCTTTGCGCGGAGACGCCGATGTCCGATGCCGGGACGTAGGCGCAGCAGATCAGCCATCCTTCGAAACCTTCGGACTTGATGGCCACCACCGCGCTCTCCCGCAAGCCCGGGAGCGAGTGGAGCGCCGTCTCGATCTCACCCAGCTCGATGCGGTAGCCCCGGCTCTTGATCTGCGTGTCGGCGCGGCCTACGTAATAGAACAGGCCGTCGCCTCCGCGGCGCGCCAGGTCGCCGGTCTTGTAGATGCGGCCGTGCGTGCCCGCCCCATCGCGCCACGGGAGAAACGCGCTGCGGGTCTTCTCGAGGTCCCGCCAGTAGCCGGGACTTACGCCCACGCCGCGGATGTAGAGATCGCCAATGTCGCCCGGGGCGACGGGCCGCAGCTGCTCGTCGAGGACCATCAGCTCCTCGCCGCCGCACGCGCTGCCGATGGGAATCGGCTCGCGCTCGTCGGCCGGGCATCGAGGCACCGTGTAGTAGCTGCTCACGATGGTCGTCTCGGTGGGGGCGGTGTGGTTGATAAACAGAGCGTGCGGCAGCCGGCGCATCCAATGGATCAGGGTGGGCGTCGGCAGCACCTCTCCGGCGAATAACACCCGGCGCAGGGCGGGGAAGTCGTCCTGGCGCACGACATCGAAATTCGCCATCAGGTTGAGGACCGAGGGTACCGAAAACCACTGCGTAAGCCGCGCTTCGCGAATGAATTGCGCCAGCCTGTGCGGCAGGAGATTCAGCTCAGGGGGCACGAGATGCAACTCGGCCCCCGCCCACAGCGTGCCAAAGACGTCGAGCGTCGACACGTCGAAACGCAGCGGCGGATGCTGGGAGATGCGGTCCGCCGCGGCGATGCCGAAGTACGTTCTCGCCCACTGGAGGAGATGCACGACGCTCGCGTGGGTGATCATCACGCCCTTGGGCAATCCGGTGGATCCCGACGTGAACAGAATGTGCGCCACGTCGCCGTCGCCGTTAGCCGAAGCCGGTGCCGTCGCCGGACAGCTGGCGAGATCGTGCGAGG
>Ga0137396_10000960_pt1 | contig 14555 bp, 12 predicted proteins | sample czc16metaG_FD_108284 | JGI IMG/M metagenome (GOLD analysis project Ga0137396, IMG submission 108284) | Vadose zone soil microbial communities from Angelo Coast Range Reserve, California, USA - czcobulk3.16 metaG | ecosystem: Environmental > Terrestrial > Soil > Vadose zone | place: USA...
CCGTCCTCGCGGACCTCGAGCAAACGAAACAGTGGATGCCGTCCGTCCAGAGCATCGACCACGTAACACCCGGGCCGTTCCGGCTCGGGACTGGATGGAAGGAAACGCGCAAGGCGGGAAAGCGAACGATGGAATCCGCCATTCAGGTCGCCTTGTACCGGCCGCCGTCGCAGCTTGGGCTCCAGGTCGACGGGAAGGCGATGAAGGGACAGATGACGTTCACGCTCGCCTCGAAGGAGGGTGGCACGGAGGTCCGCTATGAAGCGCAGATGTCGGGAAAAGGCCTGTTCCGACTCATGAGCGGAATGATGAATCGCATGATGGCCGAAGAAGACCACGATATCTTGGACCGCCTCCGCAGTCAGGTGGAGCGCGGCCGATAGAATCACGTGACGAGTTCGCCGAGCCGGGCCGTGTCGATGCCGCGCCGGATCTCCATCGCGATCCGACGGCCCGTGCTCATCGGACGCCGCCAGAGCGAGTTGCCGTACGGATGGCCGACCGACATGTGGATGTTCGTCCCCCCGCCGATGCGGGGCGAGACATCGTACACCCAGAATCGCAGATCCTTGTCGACCGCCGTCTGGAGCGTGAAGGGGCCGATAATCCCCGGAGGAAAGTGCCGCTGGGTCGCTTTCACATACTGCTCGGCCATCTCGAATACGTCTTTCAGGCTCGATTCGCGCAGCGTGGCGGCGTTGTGCCCCACGACGACGTATTCCGGGATCCGCTGGGCGTCGTTCAGAGTCTTCTGCTGTTCCGCCGGGAGGCGAACGTGGCCATCCAGAGAGGTCTCGAACCGCCAGTCGATGCCGAGCAGTTCCAGCTTCTCACCCTCCTCTTCGATCGGCGAGTAGAAGAAGTCGAAGTTGAAGATCGGACCGATGATGTATCGTTCGATTCGGGCGTTCGCCAGATCCTCCTTCGAGATCACGCCTTGCTTCAGGAGCGCCTGGGACTTCTCGCGGAATTCCTGATAGCTCGCGGCCGTGAAGAAGCCCCGCTCGAGTTTCTTCACCTTGTGAGGAAGCTTGACGATCGCGAGTCCGTCGATGTCCCGCGCCTGCTCGAACTTTTCGGGGGTCGGTAGCTTCGCCTTCTCGAGGATCCAGTAATAGCTCTTCTCGAACTCGCGTTCCTCCGTTCGGAGCAGGTTCCGACTCCCGATCAGGGGGACCCGGAAGTCGTCTTCGATGGCGTCCAAGTCGCAATACGACGTGAACGAACGGTTCGGGATGAAGAGACCGTTGACGCTCCGCAGGTGCTCCTGGAATTTCGGAGCGAGGACCTCATCGAACTTCCCGAGGACGATCGCCTCGTCGACGGTCCCGCGCACCGCGCGTCCGTCCTTGTCCCGCACGGAACGGAAGTAGCGGGCGTACGGAGCTTCACGGCCCTTCTCGCAAAACACGAGGGTCTGAAAGCCCTCCTCGATCGCGCCGTCACACACGTCCAAGGCCGAGTGCGACCCGATCGTCGCGATCCGGATCTTCGAAGGATCGTAGCCCTCGAGCACCTCCACAATGTCCGCGCGCTCGATCATCGCTGCCCTTGTCTCGAGCGCATGAGGCGCGCGTCTATAATTCTTTGCTGAGGCCACCTGCCGGGAGGATTCGTTCTCGGTTCTCACCAGTCGAACCCGAGGGAAGGCCCGGCAACGTCTTTATCGCGGGACCGGTTTCGTCGAGCATGTGGGTGGCGGGCCGGTCAAGTGGTGGGGTTGGGGAAGGGAGGACAAGCTCGAATCGCTCGAGAGCCGTCCTGCCCTTGTCGACTTCCTCCGTCAACGGCTGCATATCGCGACTCTGACACGCCGTGAGGTCGTCCGGTTCGAAGACATCGCGATTGCACCTACGATCTTGTCCGGCGGCGAACTCGACCTGATTGGTGACATCGTGGGCGAAGGTAATCTCACGATGGACCCGAGGGACCGAGTGGCACATGCCGCAGGGAAGAGATACGTGGACCTCGTTCCCCTTCGGGCCGGGAGGCCCGCGCGGCTGCCCGACGCGGTCGCCTATCCGAAGGACGAGGCCTCCGTCCGTCGCCTTCTCGAGTTCGCGAGGCGGCGGGGCCTCGCGGTGAATCCAGGGAAGCTCATGGACGGGACGACGTGACGGAGGAGTTCTCCGCTCGCACGCGGACCGGGAGTCTCGCGCGGATGCAACGCGACCTGTTCGACGTCCTCGTCGTCGGCGGCGGCATCGTCGGCGCTGGGATCGCGCGGGACGCGGCGCGCCGTGGCTTGCTGACCGCCCTCGTCGATCGCGGAGACTTCGCGAGCGGGACGAGCGGCAAGACCTCTCGCTTGATCCACGGCGGCCTCCGATACCTCCAGAACTACAAAGTCGGACTCGTCCGCCTTGCGGTTCGCGAGAGGGACCGTCTCCTGGAAGCCGCTCCGGGCCTCGTCCATCCACTCCCGTTCGTGATCCCGGCCTACAGGGGACGGAGTCCGAGGCCCGTCCTCCTCCGCGTTGGCCTATTCCTCTACGATGTCCTTTCAAAGAAGACGCTCCCGCGGCGCGTGTGGCTTCGACCGGATGCCGCGGTGAAGAGGGAACCCCGACTCGCTCGGGCGAACCTTGCCGGGGCAGGAATGTACTATGACGCGTGGGCCGACGACGCGCGGTTCGTCCTGGCGGTCGTCCGACAGGCGGCCCGGGAGGGCGCCGAGGTGGCGAATCACGTGGAGGTGACCGAACTCATCCGCGACGACGACCGGGTGCTGGGCGCTCGGCTCCGCGATCGGATCAGCGGGTCCGCTTTGGAGCTCCACGCGAGGGTCGTCGTGAATGCGACGGGAGTGTGGCTCGACCAGCTGCGTGTCCCGAGGCCGTTCCCGACGATCCGCCCGACGAAAGGGACCCACATCTTCCTTCCCCGAGCGAAGGTGGGGAACCGCCATGCGGTCGCCCTGACGACGAAGCGCGACGGACGCCTCGTCTTCGTCCTCCCTTGGAACGACCTGACCCTGGTCGGGACCACGGACACCGATTTTCACGGGGACCCGAACCGGGTCACGCCGGACGCGGGAGACGTAGCGTATCTGTTGGAAGCGACGAACCATGCGTTCCCCGACGCGAACGTAGGCCCCGACGACGTCGTGAGCGCGTATGCGGGTCTCCGCCCGCTGCTCCGCCGCGGCAAGGAGGATCGATCGGAATCCGAGGTCTCCCGCGAACACGAGGTGTTCCTCGACACGGATGGACTGATCTCCGTCGCGGGGGGCAAGTTCACCACCCACCGGGCGATGGCAGAGGCGGTCCTCGATATGGTGGAAATCCGTCTTGGTGAGAGACGGCGAGACCCGACATCGGAAGGCGCCTTCGGCCCTCCTGTCCGGCCCCTCGACGAGTTCCTCGCCCTCGGTTTCGACGAGCCGGCCGCCCTCGATCTCCAAGGCCGTTACGCGCCGGACCAAGTGGCTCGATATCTGGACGCGGAACGGGCCCGAGAACCGGTCGTGGAAGGACGGCCTCACGTGTGGGCGGAGGTGGACCTCGCGGTGCACGAGGAGATGGCCCTCACTTTGACGGATGTCCTTGTCCGGAGACTCGGCCTCTTCTACGAAGCGCCGGATCAAGCGTTCGAGGTCGCCGCCGATGTCGCGGCGAGGATGGGGAAGGCGCTCGGATGGGATGCGGAGCGAACGGCGCGAGAGGTCGAAGAATACCGGGCGCTCGTGACCGAGCATCGCGCGTTCCGGGTGGACCGCGGTGGCTGACATCGCTTTCATTGTGAAGCCGGCTCCCGCGAACGGCCGGACGCGACGCCGGTGGCGCGATGCGACACGCTCACGATCAAGTCGGAAAACGAGATAATCGATCTGGACGGGGAATTCGTCGGGCGTCATCCGATCCGATTCGCCCTCTTCCCGAAGGCGGTACCGATCCTCGGCGCAATTCGGAGATAGCCCCGGGCAGATTCGAACTGCCGTCGCGAGGTCTCCCTTCGACCGTTCGGGTCGATCCAGAGCCTCGAATCACTGGCCCGCGACCGCATCGCGGTCACGATTGGCCGCTAGACCACGGGGCTACAACGCGATTCAACGGAGAGGACGTATTTTGAGTTTTCTCACTGGGCCGCCTCCTTGAGTCGTCGGAGTACCCACTCCTTCTCGAGGACGGCGAGAAACGGCGCGGCGCGGGGGCCCCGCTCGGATCCAAGAAGGACCAAGTAGAGGTCCCGGAAGAACCGGCTCGTATCGACGGGGAGCGATCCGCCCTTCGTCAACGAGACCATCGATTCCTTGATCGCGTCCTCCGTCCACCGCAGCGAAGTGGCCCGGGCGGCGAAGGTCCGAAGGGCCTCGCGATCCCGAGACTCGAGCTGCGAAACCACATCGGGGCCAAGCTCATCCAAGAGTTGGACCCGGTTCTCCGTCGCATACTTCTCGACCCAGGCGCGGGACTGTGCCAGCCGCCGTTCAATCCGAGCCCGATCGATTTCCGTGGGCGCGTGATCGAGAATCCCAGTGTCTCGGAGTCGCTTGACGGACCACGCCACACGGTCCGTCTCCGGACTGATCTGCGCCAGGAAGGCCGCATGGCGATACGACAGAGCGAACGGCTTCGCCTTCGGCGGGGGGGAGAGTTGCGCGAGTTCGAAGGACCGCGCTTGGTCTTCTTCGTCCCCTTCCCGGTCGTCCTCATAGAACGTGTCCTCCGCGCGGTCGTACACGTCATAGTACGTGTCCACCCGGTACAGGTCGAGGACAACGCGCCGGAAAATCGGATTGTACGCGTAGATGTATCGAAGCACCTCCGGGTCCGCCACCTCGACCCATTGGACCGGGGAGAAACCGAGGAAGTCGGAGGAGCCCATGTCCCCGAGGTCCTTGCCGCGGTCCGAGATCCCGACCCACTCGTAGGGGATGCCCATCGGTGCGCGGAAGTGCATGATCGATTCGGCGATCTCCTTGCAAGAATCCCGCGAGCCCCCAGGGGTCGCGTGGTCTTTTCCGAACGGTTCGATGTCGACGCGGTACACCTTCCACAGCGCGGGCCACTCGAGCCGCCAGTTCAGCTTGCCCTTCTCGATCGATGACTTGCCGACGTGGCCGCAACGTTCGCATCGGTACGAGGCCGTCATGCCTTCGATCGCGGTGGTCTTCGCCCCGATCGTCTTGCATTGTTCGCAGAAGGCCTCGAAAGGAATCCATCCTGGAGGGTAGGGATGGCGGGCCCGGTATCGGTTCACGAGCGTGCGGACTTCCTCCGCGCGGGAGGCGAGGTCTCGCACAAGGGCCTGCATCTCCGGATTTCGATACGTCTCCGTCGTCGTGACGATCCGGATGCCCGGAGCGAAGCGATCGAGCACGCCCCCGAAGTCCTGCCAGTAATGGTCGACCCAGTTACCGTGACATCCGAACGGATCGGGCACGTCGATCAGGCGGCGGCCGACATACTTCTTCCCATCTTCCTTCGTAAACTGGCCGATCTGTCCCTCCTTTCCCTTCCACTCGTCCTGCGTGTAGAGGACCAGGCTCTGGATTGTCCGTCGGTGCTCCTCCTGAAGACTCCGCGTCAGGAGGTGGGACAGGGTGATCTCCCCGCGGAGGCGGCCGACGTGTTGGAGGCCGCTGACGCTCAGACCCGCGTTCACCACGAGGTCCGGCTTCTCGCCAACATAGGCCTTCGCCTCCGGGAGAAGCTCATCGTACCAATGGGTCAGTCCGTCTCACCCGCGGCTCGGAACGGGGTGAAGGGCTAAAGCTTTGCGCGACTCAGATGGACCGCGCACGGATCAACGCGCGCAACGGGACGCCCGCGAGTTCGTCGAGAGCGGTCTTGTTCACCAACACGACGGCGAGGACGACAGTCCCACCCAGTTCGTGGACGTCCGAGACCGCGGCCTTGATCGTGTCGCCGGTCGACACGACGTCGTCCACGATCAGCACTTTCTTTCCTTGCGGCGACGCGTAGTTCGAGGAGAACGCACCGCCCTTGCCGTGTCGCTCCTGACTCGGACGATAGATGATGAGCTCCTTCCCGAGCTCCTCGCTGATCAGCGCGGCAAGTGGAATTCCGTTGATCGCGATTCCGATCACGGCATCGGCGTCCATCTGGCGTTTCTCCATTTCTTCGAGGGCGATGTCGGACATCGCCGCGGCCATGAACCCGATCCGGTTTCCGTAGACGCCGATCGAACGCCACCCGATCTTCACGTCTTTCGGCGGCTCCCCTCCCTTCACGCCGCGGGTCAGGAGCCAGGTGACCGTTTCGGGCGACAGGTGGAGTTCATCCGCGATCTCCTTCTCGGAGAGGCCCTTCTCCTTGTAGTCCAGGGCCTTCTTCGCAATCGCGTTCACGTCCTTCATCCGTTCACGCTCTCCGACGCGTGCGATGCAGGATGCCGGATATCAAGGTATCGCACTCTCCCTGTCGCAACCCGGAAAAAAGGTCGTGTCACAGGCCCGCTTTGGACAAGGTCCTCAGTTCCTTCACCTTGTGCTCGAGAATCTCGCGGATGTACTTCATCGGCAGAGACCCCGCGTAGAGGATCGTGTCGTGAAAGAGCTTCTCCGAGTACTTCTTCGCGAGGCCCTTTTTCACGTCCTTCCGAAGTTGCACAATGAGGTGCTTGCCGATCAGATAGGAAAGCTGGTACGCCGGGTTGTAGGTGTACCGTTTGACTTCTGCAATCGCGCCCGGGCGTTCCATGCCCGACTCGCGGACGAGGAAGTCCACGGCCTCGTCGAAGCCCATCTTGCCACTGTGCAAATCCACATCGATGATGATCCGACACGCCCGCCAGATCTGATCCGTCATCTGGACGAATTTCGTCATCGGATCAGCACTGAATCCCGCTTCCTTCATCATGTCCTCACAGTAGTGGGCCCACCCCTCGACCGTCTCGACCGCATCGCCGAAGATGCGCGCGTAGGAGAGGTTCAGGCTGGCGCACGTGAGCTGGAGGTGGTGCCCCGGATACCCTTCGTGGACCGCCGTGTTCCGCGTCCCCGCGTAGGAGTGCTCGCGGAGCATCTCCGGCTTGTCCTCGACTGGGGTCACCATGTAGAATCCTTGTTTGCGGGTCTCGAACCGGGCGGGGGCGTTGTACGCGGCAAAGGGGATCACGTGTCGCAGGTACGACGGCGTTTCGATCACGTTGAGCTCTTCGTTCGGTGGGATCGTGGCCAGGTCGTGATCCGCAACGAATCGCTTCGCATCGGCCATCGCCTTCGCCGTGTACTCGAGGGCCCCTTCGAACCGAGGTGGATGGTCCGACTTCACGATCTCCTTCGCCTCGTCGACCGATGCGCCGGGCTTGATCTCGTTCGCGAGAAGGGCGAGGGTTCGTTTGCTCCCGCGAAGATACTTCTTGCCGATTGCGTAAATCTCCTCGACGGTCAGCCCGAGTTCCCGAAGGCGGACGAGCTTCCGGAACTTCGTGGCTCCGATGCCGATCGTGTCCTTCGACCTGGGGAGGACGTCCTGCTTGATCCACCGCGCGTGGCGTTGGAGGGCTTCATCCGTTTTCGCGACGGCCTCCTCGAGCCGGGCCCGTTCCGGACCCGTGAGATTCTCCTTACCTGTTGCCTCGATGACATGCAAGAAGCCGGGGAGCCGCTCGGTCGCCTCGAGGGCAATCTCGGACCACATCCTCGCGGGCGTCCGGATCCGGCCCTTCGTCTCTTCGATATATGCGGGGGACCGTTCGAGGCGCCCCGTGATGCTTCCGAGCCGCTTCGCGAGGGGCGCGAACGACCGCATGAACAGCGGGAAGAGACTGTCCCCGACAGTGTCGGAGGCCGCGGGCTTCGACCTCCAAATCCCGATCCCCTCGGACTGGAAGATCCATAGCCTGAATGCGTTCCGGAGGACACCATAGTCCACGCGCTTCGACGGGGAGAGTCCCTTCCGATCGATCGCTTCCAGGTTGCGGAGAAATTCCTTGACCCGCTTGCATTCCTCGATCTCGGCTTCGTACGTCCCCTTTGGCAACAGCGAATCGTGGTCGTGGATGCCGATGTATGTGGCGAAGATCGGGTTCTGCCGGACATACCAGTCGACGACGTCTTTCCCGAGGGCCTCGACCTTCGCGTCGGACATCGAGGCGGCCATCACACGTCGGCCTTAAGCCTTGTCGCCGGTCGCGTCAGGCGGGGATGCGGCGACCGCTCTTGTCGCGCCGAAAATGGCCGAAGTCCTCGGACCCCGCGAGCTCCTCTCCGGTGAAGATTGAACCGTCCAGGCACACGAGCTTGTCGTCGAGGGCACACGCATCACAGATGCCAATCCCGCACTTCATGTACCGTTCGAGGCTCGCCTGAACCGGGACGCCCCGCTTCCGGGCGAGGTCCACCACTGCATACATCATCTTCTCAGGTCCACACGTGATCACCTGTTGGAACGTGTCGCGCGCGAGGAGCTTGTCCGCCAAGGCCGGGACGAACCCGTGAAAACCGCGAGAGCCGTCGTCCGTCGCGATGTGCATCTCCCCCGCTGCGTTCGCACGTTCGACGAACAGGAGTTCCTCCGCGTTTTTCGCGCCGGCCGCGGTGACGACCCGGGCCCCTTGCTGCGAGAAGGCCTCGATTGCGGCAATCATGGAGGCCATTCCGCTCCCGCCGCCGACCGCGAGGACGGACTGGCCCTCGAGCCGGAACACGTTCCCGTACGGCCCTCGCACTCCGATTCGGTCTCCGGCGGTGAAGGCGGCGAGGGCGTGGGTCGCGTCCCCGTAGTCGCGGACCGTGATGCCCTTCACCGCGCCGAGGTGGGAGAGGGCCATGGGAAGCTCGTCGTATCGAGGGATCCAGACCATCAGGAACTGGCCCGGCTGGCCGCCCAGATCGGCACGGAAGCGATACGTCATCGTCGTTGGTGTCTCCCGGACGATCTCCAGGAGGGGGACGACCTGAATCCTAGGCATGGGCGACCCCGATCGCCTCGGGCACGGAATGGAAGCCGGCCTCCTCCAAGAGGAAAGCCATCTCCTTCGAGATCTCGTTGAAAACGCCTAGGCCGCGGGAAAGAATCGCGGTCCCGATCTGCACGGCGCACGCGCCCGCCATGATGTACTCCAACGCATCGCGGCCCGACCCGACTCCACCGACGCCGATCACGGGAATATGGACCTTCTCGCAGATGTCGTACACGGCGCGAACACCGATTGAGCGGATCGCGGGACCGCTCAGCCCGCCGTACTTGTTCGCGAGGGACGGCATCTTCAGCTCCGGCGTGATCGCCATCGCTTTGAGCGTGTTGATGGCCACGATGCCGTCGGCCCCGCCTTCCTCGGCCGCGACCGCGAACGTGGCGATGTCCTGGACGTTCGGTGAGAGCTTCGGGAAGACGGGGACATCGACGACGTCCTTCACCGTACGGGTGAAGTCGCGGACCGCCGAAGCGTCCTGGGCGATTTCGGTGCCGAGGCCTTTCGCGTGCGGGCAGGACAGGTTCAGCTCGATCGCCTTCACCCCGTACGTAGACATCTTCGCCGCAACCGCGGCGTACTCCTCGGCGTCTTTGCCGAACACGGAACCAATCACGACGGCACCCGCGGCGTGCGCCCTCTTGACCTCGTGCTCGTATTCGATGACGCCCGGGTTCGGTAGGCCGACCGCGTTCAGCAGGCCAGCGTCGAGTTCGACAATGGTCGGGTTCGGATAGCCTTCGCGCGGCTGCGGACCTACGCTCTTCGTGACGACGGCGCCCGCGCCCGCTTGGTAAACGCGGCCCATCGAACCGCCCGTCTCGTCGAGAAAACCGGATGCAAGCATCGTCGGGTTCCGAAGGGCCACGCCGGCGATCTCCGTCCGGAGGTCCACCATTGGGGCCACGGAACCGGCGGGTCGTCTAAAGGCTTTGGGGGGTCGCGTAGCCGCGGATCCAGTCGAGACGGCCCAGTAAGAGAGAGGAGGTTATGTCCTAGGCGGTCGAGGCGTTACTTCACTCGAGCGACATCATGCGACCGTGACTTGGCCGAGAACCGGGGTGAACACCCACCCCTTGCCGTTCGCGACGATCGACCGCGACAGGTCGATGTCCACCGTCAGGGTGGTCGAAGCGCCAGAACGGATTTCGAAGGGCGTCGTCGTCTTCACTTCGCCGGATGGGACGGTGAACACGACCGACGTGCCATTGACCATCTGACCCTCGGCGGAAACCACATCGATTCGGAGCTCCGTGTACTTTCCTGGCCCCAGCCTTGCGCTCGCCAACAGCGTGGACACGTTCACGAAGGAGGCGAGGTCGATCGACCTCTGCGTCAAGGTGACCTGATCCCAGCCCTGATCCGCGGCCTTGCCGCTCTGATGGGCGGCGACCTGCGTGAAGGTCACCGTCACGTGGGACCACACGCCGACCGAATCCTTGACCGCGACGTTCAGAGACCCCTGGTAAATGAACACGTAACCCGCGAGACCGCTGAGGACGACGATCGAGGCGATTGCGACTGAGAGGAATGTGCGTCGCATGGTCTTGTCCGAGTCCCGCTTCCTCCCAGGGTCCTTAACCTTTCTTGGACGGCCGTCGAAAGGTGGAACGAGCCCATGCCCAAGTGTGCGGGAGGACAGGCACCGAACCGGTCCGCTTTTGAGCGAGGCCCCGGCCCTCCGAGAACCTTTATGCAGGCTGCTTTGCATCGGATTCCTGATGCGTGTCGCGGACCTCGGCCTCGACTCCCGAATCGTGGAAATCCTGAAGGGGCAAGGAATCGAGGAACTCTATCCACCCCAGGCGGATGCGATCGGTCCGGCCCTCCTCGGCGAGAACCTCGTCCTGGCAATCCCGACCGCGAGCGGAAAATCGCTGGTCGCCTACCTGGCGATCCTGGCTTCTGTTCTTCGAGGTGGGAAAGCGCTCTACATCGTGCCGCTTCGCGCACTCGCCGCAGAGAAGTACGAGGACCTTAAGGAGTTTGAACAACTCGGAATGAAGGTCGGAATCGCCGTCGGGGACTACGACTCGGTCGACCCAACGCTCGAAAAGTTTGATGTTATTGTGGCCACCTCGGAACGGGCGGATTCGCTCCTCCGCCACCGGACGAACTGGCTCCAGCAACTGACCGTTGTCGTCGCGGACGAGGTCCATCTCATCAACGACGCCGACCGGGGACCCACGCTGGAGATCACGCTCGCCAAGCTGCGGCAGGTGAATCCGAAAGCCCAGGTCCTCGCGTTGAGTGCGACGATCAAGAATTCCGATCAGCTGGCGAAGTGGCTCGAAGCGGAACATGTGAAGAGCGAGTGGCGACCCGTTCCCCTGAAGGAGGGCGTGTACCACGATGGACTCGTGCATTTCGTCGACAAGTCGGTCGTCGAGATCAAGGGAGGAGAGGACGACATTTCAGGACTCGTAGCCGACATCATGGCGACTGGCGGTCAAGCTCTTGTCTTTGTGAATACGCGTCGGTCGACTGAAGCCCTTGCGAAGGCGGTCGGCTCACAGATTCGAAAAGAACTCGATGAGAAGCGCAAGGATCATCTGAAGAAAATCGCCGAGAGCCTTTCGGCGGCGCAAGATGAACCCACTTCTATGGGAGCTAGGCTTGGACGATGCATCGAGAGTGGGGTCGCGTTTCACCACGCGGGTCTTACCAACCCACAACGTGCCCTGGTCGAAAAGGAATTTCGCAAAGGACGCATCGCATGCATCGTCGCGACTCCCACTCTTTGTCTCCACCCGGACACGCTCATTACCACGAAACGGGGCCCGGTTCCGATCTCCAAAGTCCGACCGGGAGACCTGGTTCTGACCCACACTGGCCAATTCCGCAAGGTGTTGAAGACTAGCCGGCGCACCTTCGCTGGCGATCTAGTCGAAGTCAAGGCCGACGGAATGCTCCCAATCAAGATGACGGAACGGCATCGGGTTCTAGCCAACGCTCAGTACCGTTACGGCTATCACGCTCGTGGAGTTTCCTGGCACGAAATTCGTCGCAGCGAACCGGAATGGGTCTTGGCACGCAATCTTCGCGTTGGCGACCAAGTCCAGTCCCCCGTCGAAAGTCCGTACACGATGGCTGACGGCGGGAATGTCATGCTCCAAGTCCATCGTCAGGAATTCGTCGGCCGGAACCAATTCGGGTCTGTCTTCCCTCATCCGACGGCGCGGCGTATCCCCGAGGACGTCCCGCTTAGGGGAAACGTGGCTCGGCTTCTCGGTCTGTATGCCGCCGAGGGCTTCACGGGAAGGAATGGGATAGTCGGCTTCGCGATCGCGACGTACGAGAAAGAGCTGACGCGATTCATCACCTCTACGATGCGGAATGTCTTCGACCTCGTACCGAGGGTGACCGATTCCTCAAGACATCGTCGGCTAGTTCGCGGTTGCTCACGAGCCTTGGCAACCTATTTTGACCGAGAGTTCGGACGCGGGGCAACGAACAAACATTTTCCCGAGGACTTCGTCAACGCCCCCCTCGATATCGTCGCGGGGTTGCTCCGGGGCTTATGGGAAGGAGACGGGACTATCGAGCCACGGGGATACCACCGTGCGCGGCTCACGACGGTTTCGCCGCGCCTTGCAGAGCAAGTCTCACGCATGCTCAAGCGACTCGCCTACATGCCCTCGGTATCGGTAACTGCTCCCCGCGGGATGGGCAAGCACAAACAGTACCACGTCAACTTGAGCGGGACCCACGGCCGCGATTTTCTCATCTCCGTGATGGGGCTTTCTCGAAGCCAGATTTCTGCAGGAAACCGCACGTACAACACCAAACAATTCGAAGGTAACTCGTTTCGATCTACAATTCGAAGAATCCGAACGACTCGCCATTCTGGATACGTGTACAATTTAGACGTTCAAGGAGATCAAAGCTACACCTGCTCCTTTGGTTTCACCGTCCACAATTCTGCCGGAATTAATCTACCGGCCCGCCGTGTCATAGTCCGTGATTTGAATCGCTTTGATGTGAACTTCGGCCTCGCACCGATTCCCGTGCTCGAAGTCAAACAAATGTGCGGCCGGGCGGGACGGCCCAAGTACGACAAGTATGGGGAAGCGATCCTATTCGCCAAGGACATTGACGAAGTCGACGACCTCATCGAGGAATACTTCCTCAGCGAACCGGAGGCAATCGAATCCAAACTTGGCTCCGAACCTGCGCTCCGGATGCATGTGCTGGCGAGCATCGCGACGGGACATGTCGGCACGGAAGAGAACCTCCTCGCCTTCTTCAATCGCACATTCTTTGCTTTCGCCGGGGATGTTTACACAATCCACGGAAAAATCCGCGACGTCCTTGACTTCCTAGAGAAAGAGGAATTCATCAACCGCCGCGACGGCTTCCTCAAGCCTACGTTCTTCGGCAAGCGGACGAGCGACCTGTACATCGATCCGCTGAGCGCAGTCAAGATGCGGGACACCCTCCGCAAGCCCCGGGACGACCCGATCTTCCACCTTTGGTCCATCTGCACGACGCCCGACATGCCGAAGCTCTACCTTCGCCGCGGCGACTATGCCTGGGTGGAGCAGAAGATCGAGGAGGCGGAGTTTACATTCCCGATTGAAGACTACGACTTCTTCCTGGCGGAGGTGAAGACCGCGGCTCTCCTGGACGACTGGATCGCGGAGCGGACCGAGGAGGAGGTTACGAAGAAGTTCGGGATTGGGCCCGGGGACGTGCGCCGGATGACCGACCAAGCCGAGTGGCTTCTATACTCGATGGCCGAACTCGGCCGGATCTTCAACAAGAAGAAAGTCCGGGCCCTGACACGCCTCACCACTCAAGTGCAGTACGGGGTGAAGGAAGAATTGTTGGAACTCATTTCGCTTCGGGGGGTCGGCCGAGTCCGTGGTCGCGCTCTACACCAGCGCGGATTCAAAACCCTGCGGGACCTGCAAAAAGCGAACCCGAACGACCTCGCTCGCATCCCGACAATCGGATCGGCGCTCGCCGTGAAGATCAAGGAGCAAGTCGGCGCCCCCGTAGACGTTCGCGAGATAGAAGGCCAGGCGGCCTTGGGGGACTTCGGATGATCTACGAAATCGGGGGAGCCCGAGGAACGGTCGACGATCCGGAAGGTGTCTTGAAGAAGGCCCATGTATGGTCGGAGGCAAACGGCGCCGACGTACTCCTCGCGGATGCCGGCGTCGTCCTCGGTCGCGACCACCTCGAGACCGCCGTCCGGCATGCGCTCCGGGCTCAGTCAACTGGGACGATGGCGGCACGGTCCGTCTCCGCGGAGGCGTTGCGGTACCTATCCGCCCAGCGTCAAGTGGCCGATGCGATCCGGATCGCCGGAATTCATCGGGGCTCGAAGGAACTCGCGATCGCGGTGTTTGGTCGTTCGGGCATTCAGGAACTTCTTGCCGCATTCGGATGGTCGCGCGATGACCACGTTCTCGATTCCGCAGGCAAGTCGTTCGAGGCCGTCGGAATCACAGAGGCCGAGTGGGCGACGCTTCCACCGAACCAAAGGGCCGATCTGGCGCTGGAGAAAGTCGCTCTGTTGGATACCGAGAAATGACGCCGGCGGGCCGTTGGGATGCGGCGGCCAGGATTCGAACCTGGGAACCCCTGCGGGACGAGACCCTAAATCTCGCGCCGTTTCCGAGCTTGGCTACCGCCGCATGGGTCGGAACCCGCGAGACGTAGAAAAG
>Ga0137396_10000961_pt1 | contig 14552 bp, 9 predicted proteins | sample czc16metaG_FD_108284 | JGI IMG/M metagenome (GOLD analysis project Ga0137396, IMG submission 108284) | Vadose zone soil microbial communities from Angelo Coast Range Reserve, California, USA - czcobulk3.16 metaG | ecosystem: Environmental > Terrestrial > Soil > Vadose zone | place: USA...
GGGATCGAATCTCTCCTGACCGCATTTGGTTTTCACCGGCCCGATCCGATTGCGCTGGCCGCCGCGCTGGGCGTGCTCACGTCGAAAGTAAAGTTCATGGTCGCCGTCCGCTCGGGAGTCATTTCGCCCACGTCGTTCGTGCAGCAGGTCAACACGGTTTCCGCACTGACGCAGGGGCGAATTTGCCTCAATGTGGTCGGCGGCCACACACCGAAGGAGCAGCGCGCGTACGGCGATTTCCTGAGCCACGATGAGCGCTATGCGCGCACGGACGAGTTCCTCTCTATTTGCCGCGCGCTTTGGGCCGAGGAAGGGCCGGTGAACTTCAAGGGCGCCTATTATGAAATCGAAGAGGCCGCGTTGAAGACGCCGTTTGTCTCACGCGAACGGCGCGCGCCGGAAATTTTTCTCGGCGGCGCGTCGGACGCGGCCTTGAATCTGGCGGTGCGGCACGCTGATTGTCTCTGGACGCTGCCGCGCTGTCCTGAAGAGATGGCGCCGCGATTACAGACTGTCCTCGAGAGCGGGACTGAAGTCGGTCTATTGCTCTCGATAATTGCGCGAGCGAGCCGGGAGGAAGCCGTCTCCGACGCCTACGCCCTCCTCGACCGAGTCGGCGGCAAGGCGCGGCAGGTGCACGAGGAATTTTCGGCCCGCTCGGATTCGGTGGCTTTCACGGGAACGCTCGCGCTCGCGGAGAAGAATGGCGGCGACTGGCTGACGCCGTGGCTCTGGACGGGTGCAGTCCCTTATCTGGGCGCACCGGCAATCGCGCTGGTCGGCTCGTACGACGAAGTGACGGGAGCGATCCGCGCCTTCGAGGAAGTGGGCATCAGCCAATTTTTGTTCATGGGCTGGCCGGACCTCGAGGAGATGAAGCGGTTCGCCGGCGAGGTGCGGCCGCGGCTCGAGTCCGCGGCGCTTCGACGCATCGCTGATGACTCGCGCGCACCCATTTTGAAATGAAAATGAAATTCCACTGGCGGCTCTTGCAAGGCGGGGAAACCGCGAACATGACGCGTGCGGCCGGCTGGAACCGGCGCGAGACCGGCCTGCCGGACCTGGAGCGGCAGACGGAATTTTGCCGGCGCGCAGAGGAATGCGGAATGACCGGGCTGCTCACCGATATTGGCGCAGCGAAACCGGATCCGATCCTGCTCGCCGCTGCGCTCGGGTTGGCCACCCAAAACATCGAGTTGATCGTCGCCTATCGTTCCGGGCTGATTCCACCGACGACTTTTGTCCAGCAACTCAACACCCTCTCCGCGCTCATCCAGGGCCGGTTCAGCTTGAATATCGTCGCCGGCCATTCGCCCCTTGAGCAACGCTATTACGGCGATTTCCTTAGCCACGATGAACGTTATCCGCGGACGGAAGAGTTTCTCGCCATCTGCCACGCTTTCTGGCGCGGCGACGACCCTGTCAATTTTCAGGGTAAATATTACCGGATCGAAAACGGGCGGTTGAATACCGCGTTCGTTTCGAAATCGCGCACGAGTCCGGAGATCTTCATCGGTGGCGGTTCGGAGGCGGCGCGCGCGCTGGCGATTTCGCAAGGCTCGTGCTGGATGCGCCTCGCGGACACTCCGGCAAACCTGGAACCGGCCGCGAGGATCGTGTTGGCGGCGGGCAAAGAAGTGGGTGTGCGCGTCTGTGTGATTTGCCGCCCCACGCGCGAGGCCGCGGTGCGCGCGGCCTACGAGTTGGTCGCCGGTCTTGATCCTGCGTTACGCGACGCGGACCAGGAACGCGAGTTCATGCGCAAAAGCGACTCTGTTTCCATCCGGCAAGTTTACGAAATGGCGGAAGGCGAATGGCCAGCTTCCTGGCTTTGGACGGGCGCCGTCCGGACCCACGGCGGCGCGACGATCGCCGTGGTCGGCAACCCGGAGGAAGTTGCTTCGGCCTTCATCGAATACAAGCGTGCAGGAGTTACGCAATTCATCCTCTCCGGCTGGCCGAAGCTCGAGGAGATGATTATTTTCGGCCGCGACGTTCTGCCCTTGATTCGCCAAAAAGAGAGCGCTCTGGATGAAGTCCGCGCCACCAGCAGTCATGATCCCCACCAAGATCTCGCGCGCGCTCTTTGAGCGGGACGGCATCGTTTTTCCCATTCCGGCCCTATCGCCGGAAATGACCGCCGCTTACCGGGCCTGTTTCGCGGACCTCGAACAGAGTGCCGGCGGTCCGCTTTATCGGCTCCAAAATCCAGTGGCGCATTTCGCCTGGGCTTATCGTCTGGCGACGGAGTCGGCGGTGCTCGACGCCGTGGAGGAAGTGCTCGGACCAGACTTGCTCATCGCGGGATCTCTCGTGTTCTGCAAATATCCCCGTGATCCGGCCTTCGTCGCCTGGCATCAAGACAACTATTATTCGAACCTGCACCTGACGCCCTCACTCTCGGCCTGGATCGCCTTGCTGGACAGCACGACCGAGAACGGCTGTATGCGCGTGATTCCGGGCTCGCATCAAAACGGAGTTCTGCCGCACGAGGAAATGGGGAATGCCGAGAATCTTCTCAATCAAGGACAGGAGATTCGAGTGGAGGTGAATGAGGCCGACGCGCTGGAGGTAATCTTGCGCGCGGGCGAGATGTCGCTGCACCACACCGCCATCATTCACGGATCGCGCCCAAACCGGTCGGACACGAAGCGGCTCGGATTCATCGTGCGTTTTGTGACAAGCGCGTACGATCTGGCGTCCCAGCAGACGCCATTTTTCCTCGCGCGAGGCAGCGCGGGCAACGGCAATCTCCATCTGGCGGCGCCGCCGCCTGAGCGGCCGCTGGCGGAAGCTTGGAAGGAATTTGAGCGGCGGCAATCGAGGTAAGCGATGAGGATTGTGCTCTGGTCGAACCAACCCTACGGCGCGCATTTCGCCAATGGCGTGGGGCGGGCGCCGCGGCAGATGCCGTCCGGCTCCGGACATTATCTGCACGACACCCTGGCAAAAGGCCTGGCAGAACTGGGGCACGAAGTTTTTTATCATTTGCCAGCGGGGGCCGCGGCGCCGCTCCCACCAGGCGTCCGGATGATCGATACGCTGCCGGCGGACGTGGACGTCCTGCACAACTATTCGAGTTCCCGCAGCGACGCCGGGCTGATGGATCACGTGTGCGCGCATGGAATTCCCTGGGTCACGACGTGCCATCTCGACATTAAGGCGCGAGGCCTGGAGCGAAACTACGCGGGATGGAATTGGATCTTTGTCTCGCAGACGTTGGCACGACTTTATGGCCGCAGCCGATTTGTCCACAACGGACTGGATCCGGCGGGCTATCGCTACGACGAACGCAAAGAAGATTACTACGTCTTCATGTCGAGCATGGATTGGGCTATGGAAAAGGGGCTTGAGATTGCATTGCGGCTCGCCCGGGAGATGGGATTTCAGTTGATCGTCGCGGGAACCAGTTGCGATCCTTCCATCATTCGACAAATCGGTGTGCTGTGCCGTCGCGCCGGCGCAAAGTACATAGGTGATGTGCGCGGCGAGGAAAAAGCCAATCTCCTGGCCGGCGCGCGCGCCCTGTTGCATCCGACGCAGCTCGAAGAGGCTTTCGGCCTCGCAATAGCGGAAGCGCTGATGAGCGGCACCCCGGTGATATGCAGCGATCGCGGCGCCTGTCCGGAGGTAATTTCGCCGGAGGTCGGCTTTGTTTGCCGTGACTTGGACGACTATCGGCGGGCGATTGAAAGAGCCGCCGAGATTCCGCCTGCAGCCTGCCGGGAAAAGGCGATGCGAGAGTACCACTATCATGTGATGGCGGCAGGATTCGTGCGGGAATACGAGGCGGAGCTGGCCCATCCGAGTGAAGGAAACCTGGAGAGCGATCTGGAGAGATTGTCCCTGCCGGCTGGCGCTCGCGGGTTGTAAAGATCATGGCTCAAGGTGCGAACCGATTCCGCGAGACGTTTCCGCACCGTGTCTGTATCAATCTCGATCGCAGGCCGGAGCGGTGGCAGCGCATGCAGGCGCGCTTCGCAAAAGTCGACTTGGGACCGGTGGAACGGTTCCCCGCCGTGGACGGAGCAAAATTGGAGGTGCCTGCCAGGTGGCCCGAATCGGCCGGGGCGTATGGATGTCTGCAAAGCCACTTGGCCGTGGTACGCCAGGCACGAGCGCAAGGGCGCGAAAATGTTCTGATCATCGAAGACGACGTGCTTTTCGCGGAAGACTTTCATGAGGAATTCGAAAAGCGAGTGCGCGGGCTGCCGGCGGATTGGGACATGCTCTTCTTTGGTTGTCTGCATCACGATCCGCCTGCCCCGGTCGCCCCGGGGATCGGCAGGCTGCGCGCTTCGTTTTCCACTTTGATGTATGCGGTGCGACGAACGGTATACGACGGCTTCATTTGCCTGAACGAACGGGAAGAGTACGCCGTCGACCGAAGTAATTGGGAACTTCAGGAGCGGTTCAATTGTTACTGTTTCCTGCCGCACCTGGCCTGGGTAGATGACAGTTACTCGGACGCGCAAGGCGTGCTCTCCAATCATTGGTATATCCGCGACTCGATGGTGCTGCGCGGCGAGGAGATGAAATCGATGGAGAAGCGCACGGCGGTGATCATTCCATACCGTGAGAATGGGAATCGCGAACGCGGTTTGAAAAACCTGAGTTTTTTGATCCGACACTACGGCGCACTCTTTGCGGTGCTTATCGTGGAACAGAACAAACGGCCTTGTCTAAACGCGAACTTCGCGCCTCCGGGATGCGACTATGTTCATGTACCCGAAGCGCGGCAGGAGGACTGTTATGCGGCCGGCTTGGAAAAATTCGGACACACCAAAGACTTTTTCATCATCAATGATGGTAACGTTGTCTGTTCGCGCATGGAGATGCGGGCCAGCCTCAGCAAATGCGTCGAGCACGACGCAGTGGGGTCGTTCGCCACTTTTATAGACCTGGACGACGCGGACAGCGATCGGTTGCTGAGCGGCAGGGAGTATCACACGGAGCGCTATTCGCCCCGTGTGCGGCGGGGCCGGTTCCGCGAATATTTTACGGCCACGATGAAAGGACTGCGCGACCTCTGCTCCTCCAGCACACTCGCGGGCGGCGATGAGGATGCCGCGCCGGGCGCAGATTTACGGATCTTCGATTCGCCGGGATCGGCGCTCTGTCTTTCTTCAGGCCAATCCGGGCGCCAGAAATTTAATCAAGAAAATAGTGCGAATTGTGATTGACGCCACAAGCAAGCTTCCGGCAAACTGCAGGCAATTGGCCGCTAATTGACCCCCTAGAAATGCTGGTGTCGCCCATTCTCGGGTGTCGGTTGGAGGTAAGAAACCTCGATCACGAAAGGAACACCGATGAGCAAGGCGAAATCTAAATTGGGCGCAAAGGGTCCGAAAACCTCGGGGCCCCTAGGGGGTGGCGGACCGAAGGGAACGAAGGGACCCGGAGGCAACAAGGGAGCCAAGAACGGCAAAGGCAAAGGCAAAGGCAAAGGCAAGGGCAAGAAGGGAGGAGGTCCGTGGTCCGCCGGCGGACCGGTCGTAGTAGTGCTCGACGAGTACACCGCAAAGAACTTGTTCCTTGCGCTGGCACAAGCGTTGGGGGCGCCCATCAATAAAAAGAAGGGCAAGAAAGGGAAGAAAGGCAAGAAAGGGAAGAAGGGCAAAAAAGGCGGGAAATGAGCCTCAAGGCGAGGTGACGTGTCAACGGCGCCGAAGGTCCTGAGAGGGCCGAGGCGCCAAAACCCTAAACAACAACCCATATCAAGTAACCACTCTTGTGTGCGCGCCCAGGAAAACTTTGAGCTCGACTGGTATTTCCGTCGGAATCAAGGGCGCGCCGCATCAGTGGGAGTCGAAGTCCAGCCGGGGTTCGGGCCTCGGGTGGACATAAGATTGGTACCTGAAGAGTAATCACAAACTTGGCTGCGCGAGCAGCTGTTCGAACCAGAGGAAACTGCAATGAGATACACTCACCTGTTCCGCCTTGGCAGCGCCGTCGCACTCCTGGCACTCGCCTTAGGCCCAGCGGCACCGGCAAAGGAAGCTCCTGTCGTGTGCAACCGCACCATCAAGGTGCAGATAGTCGCCCTCGATCAACCATGGATGTGGAATCGTCTCGGCGCAGCGCAGCCCGGCGGCATGATCTACGCGCTGGCCCGCGACGTAGTGAAGAACATGGATGGCTCGGCCTTGCCGGACGATTTGAAAGCTCTAAAGCCGGAGGATTCCAAATCGCTTTGCGGTGGCGTGCGCCTCCGCGATGGCAAACGCGCGCGTCCGCTCGTCCTGCGCGCGAACAAAGGGGATTGCCTCGAGATCACTTTCTTGAATCTACTCCAGCCGGATCCGGTGGCGGCGGACAACCGCCTGCCGGCTGCGGCTACTCGCTTTGCCGGGATCCATGCGGCAGGGATGGAGTTGATGGGAGACAAATCGAGCGACTCGTCCTGGGTCGGCAATAATCCGAGCAGCCTCGCCGAAAATGGACAGACCAAGATCTATAAATGGTACGCCGCCGAGGAAGGAACCTTCCTCATTTATAGCGCCGCCGACATGGAAAGTGGTTATCAAGCCAAGGAAGGTTTGTTCGGCGCGATCCACGTCGAGCCCGAAGGGGCGGAATGGTATCGCAGCCAGATCACGCATGACGACCTCGAGCAGGCGACATTAACCGAGGCGGACTTGAAGGCGTATTCCCAGAAATTGGTCGAAGCTCCCGTCGCAGCCGATCCACCCCCTAAGACGGCGGAAAAGATAGCGCCGGAAGCCGAGAAACCGCCACCGGGAGCCGAAAACTTTACCAAAAAGACGCTGGAAAGCCACGTCGCCGACAAGCGCTCCAGTGTCACCGTCTTCGTGGATGAAAAAGGCGCGGGCGGAAAACGTATCCATACAGCCACCGGCCAGCCGCGGATCTATTATAACGCCGTCTATGCGGCGAAGGGGCAAAAGCGGGGCGTGCCTGTGCTGCAAATGCTCCAAGTAAATCCGGTTGGCGCGGCCTGGTACGACCAGCCTTTGCAGAAGCAAAACCCGTCCGATTACATTGAGGAGCTGACCGACTTGGACGCGGGCATCATTCCGATCAAGCTGCGGGCCCTCTTCAAAGATAAGAAACAGGAGCTCTCGCCCGGCGCGAAGGTGGTCGAGCAGTATGGTTATAGCTGGCTGATCACCGACGAGGGTAAGGCGTTTTACGTGACGGCGAACCTTCCGTCGACAGCGCAGGTAGCGCAGGCCCGTCAGCTCCAGATTTTCACGGCCGAGCTGGAGCTGATTTATAGCGATCTCACCGCTGTGATTACCGGACCGAACGCCGGGAGGTTCTCGTACGCCAACACCAGCCCGACTTTTCGGGAGAACCCGGCTTCGCCAGATCGCCGTCAGCCGTACCGCGAGTACACGATCATTTATCATCAAGCCTTTTTCGCCACTCAAAGCTTTGCGTCCTTTGCGAACGCGAATCTGGTCAATGTCATTCAGCCTGGCGCCGATAACTTCGCCATCAATTACGGTTCGGCCGCCATCGGCCCTGAGATAGTAGCGAATCGGCTGGGGGTGGGGCCGATGGGAAATCGGGACGCGGTGGACCTAAAGTTTGAGGAATTCTTCCTCAGTGCCTGGGCGGTCGGAGATCCCGCCATGGTGGTGGATCATCCCGCGAATGCTTCCAACGCGATGGTCGGTTCTCCGGATGAACAGAGCGCGCTGCGGACCCAGGTTCCGCCAGGGTCCGTCGCCCAGCAACTTGCCGCCGCTCGCGTGCCGCCGCAGCCGCGCCCGGCACAAGTGAGTCCGCCCGGAAGCGACGACTTCGCCCCGCTGCCTGCGCCGCCCATCAAAGCGACCAAGGCGTTTTTTCCGGCTGATCCGTCGAACGTCTACCACAGCTACATGAACGACCACGTGAAGTTCCGCATCCTCCATGCGGGACCCGGCCCGTCGCACGTCCATCATTTGCACGCGCACCAATGGTTGCGCTCGCCCGATAGCGACAACGGCCATTATCTGGATAGCCAGCTCATCGTGCCGGGTTCGGCCTTCACTTTGGAGATCACCTACAACGGCAGCGGCAACCGCAACAAGACGGTGGGAGATGCGATTTTCCACTGCCATTTTTATCCCCATTTTGCCCAGGGCATGTGGGCCATGTGGCGTGTTCACGACGTGTTCGAGGGAGGAACGCTGCTGGACAAAAACGGAGTGCCCCTGAGTGGGGTCAACCGCGCGTTGCCGGATGGTGAGATCGAGCACGGCACCCCGATCCCGGCGATCGTGCCGCTGCCCACTTTGGGGATGGCGCCGATGCCGGCGGAAGTGGAGCTCACGAACCTTTCGCCTTGGTCGCCGGGAGGGCAAGGCCGGCGAGTCCTCGTCCATAAGGAGAATGACGGAACGTATCGGAGCCCGGGCTATCCCTTCTTCATCCCGGGACTCGCTGGGCACCGCCCGCCGCATCCGCCGCTCGATTTTGCGTGGCTGGAAAATCCGGAGACGCGCCTGCCCATCCTGGACAACAACAAAGAGAAAATTTTCCTCGATGGCGGCCTGCCGCGCCACCTGGTCCTGGATGGCAAGGTGGTGAAAGAGTTTCATACGCGCTGGGACTTCAGCAAAGACACCGCGCTGCGCGACAAGGATGGAAAGATTATTCCCGGCGGCGAGTTGTCGGCTTTCCTGCTCCCGGAAGATGGCACGCCGGTAGAGCTTGCGGCCATGAAGGAACATGCCACGCGGACCCGGCCGACGACGCAGCCCAATGGCGATCCCGGAAATTTCATTCTCAACGGTTTGCCTCCAACGCCGGGAGCGCCCTACGCCGATCCAGCCGTGACGGATGAAGGGAATGCCAACCCGCATCGCCGCCGGTATCAAGCCGCCGTATTTCAAATCGACACAGTTTTGAATAAGAAAGGCTGGCACTATCCGCAACAGCGAATGATTTCGCTCTGGCAGGATGTGAAACCAACGGTCGACACCACGCGCCCGCCGCAGCCGTTCTTCTTCCGCACCAATACTTCGGATAGCATCCAGTACTGGCACACCAATCTGCTGCCGAGCTACTATGAGTTGGACGATTTCCAAGTCCGCACGCCCACGGATATCGTGGGGCAGCATATCCACCTGGTGAAGTTCGACGTGACTTCCTCCGACGGCGCGGAGAATGGGTTTAACTATGAAGACGGCACTTACGCGCCCGACGAAGTCCAGGAGCGGATCGATTCAATCAATGCCAAGGGCGGTTTGTTTGCCTTCGACCCGGCGACGGGATTTGTGAATAAGGCGGCGCAACAAAAGCTTACCCTCAAGAAGGTCAAAGATTACTACCCGCCTCCCGACAGCAAATATGCCGGACTGGACGGCAATGGTGTTCCGACCTGGACAAATCCGAATCCCAACGTGCTCTCCGTGTTCGGTCCGCCGACAGGCCATTCCGATGCATGGGATGGCGCCCAGACAACGATCCAATTGTGGGAGGTAGACGCGCTCCTCAATAATGAAGGAGTCGACCGGACGCTCCGGACCGTTTTTACGCACGACCATTTCGGGCCGTCGACCCACCAGCAGGCGGGTCTCTACGCGGGTATGATCGTCGAGCCGGAAAACTCGGAATGGTACCTGCCCGATGGCCTGCGGATGAACACGCGGCTCGATGGCGGCCCCACCAGTTGGCACGGGTATGTGGTGACCGACGATCCGAAAGATAGTTATCGCGAGTTTGTCCTCGAGTTCCAGGACATGCAGCTGGCCTACACGAAAGAGAGCCGGAAGAAAACATCCGCCAAACTTTTCGATCCGAATCAGGATGCCAAGGATTCCAACGCCTCGCCAGCATTCGATATTGCGCAGGCACATAGCATCGCCGGAATAAAGACCACCTATCTGCCTCTCTATGTGGCCGACCTGGACCAAGGCAAGCTTCCGGTGCCCCCACCCCAAGCCATCGGCGCTGCGCCGTTCACGGAACTGTTCCCACAGTTTGGAATTCCCCTTTCGAAAAACGCGACAGTTGCCGTCATCACCAAAGGCGAGAAATGGACGATCACGGAAGCGGCCAACGAGATCAACGCTGGGACGAAATACATCGTCCGCGCCACGTTTGAAGCACAACCCACGGCGGGCGGCAAAACAATCAAGCAGCTCTTGGTTTACACGCCGGATATTTCCCCGGGATGGGCGGACGCGAAGTTTGCCCTCAATGCGCCGGGCGATAATGAAAACGCCGGGAATGGACCGCCGTTCGCGCAAATCGTGAGCCAGAACCAGAACGGCACCTATTCGCTGAATTACCGCAACGAACCGGTGCCATTCCGAGTCGCCTGCCCGCCGAATATGGCCGAAAACGCCGACTTGGCGCTGGCCTTCAGCTCGATCAAGCGGAGCGACTCCGATCTCAATATCCAGCCCGACGGAAAACCGGGCTTTCCCAAAAACCCGCTCGTGCCGAATGCAAAGGGAACCGATCCCTATACGCCGCTGCTGGAGGCTTACGTAAACGATCGTGTGCAGATTCGCACCCTCGTCGGCGCGCACACGCAGGCGCACGCTTTCCAGGTCCATGGAGTGAAATGGTTGTATGAGCCCGATAATCCCAACTCGGGTTGGCGCAATTCACAACTCATGGGGCTCTCGGAACATTTCGAAATGATTTTCGACTTGCCCGGCACCGCCTTCAAGCACGGCGGGCCAAACCCCGTTCCAGACCCGCAGATGCCGCCGTTCGCCGATTATTTTTATTCGCCCAGCTCCGACATCGTCGGATTGAATAATGGCCTTTGGGGAATCATGCGTTCTTATGGCGCCCCAGTGAAGGGCGTGCAGCCATTGCCGAACAATCCGAAGCCCGCCGCCAATGTCGAAAACGACCTGTTCAAAGATGGATATGACAAGGCTCCAAAGGCCCTCCGACGGGACTTCGACGTCACGGCTGTGACGGCAGACGTGCTCAAGAATGGCAATCTGATTTACAATGGCCGCGATCCGGGCAGCCAGCTCTCCACGAATGAAGCTGTCCTCTTCGTTCGCACCGCGGACCTCGCAGGCAATCCACCGAAACTAAAACCCGGCGTGCCGGTCGAGCCCTTGATTCTGCGCGCCGCGGCCGGCGAATGGATCAAAGTGACCCTGCGCAATGCGTTCGATGTGAAAAGCAAAGCGCTGACGGATATCGAGACGCTTCCTTATGGCACCCCCTTTACCGGTGGACCGGACGCCCCGGAACCCGGTCTGACGACTTCGGCGAAGGTCGGCTTGCATCCGCAATTGGTCGGGTACGATCCAATCAACGCAAACGGGGTCCTCGTCGGGTTCAATCCGAAAGACCGGCTGGTGGACCCAGGTAAACAGCGCGATTTTTATTGGTATGCCGGCGAGCTAAAGCGAGACGAAAACGGAAAGATTCAGGCGCGACCGATCGAGTTTGGCGGCACGAGCCTTACTTCGGCCGATCAACTGCTCCAGCCCCAGTTCGGCATGGTGGGCGCGCTGATCATTGAGCCGGAAGGCGCCACCTGGACCGAGGATGTCTCCAGCCGCGCCTCTGCCACCGTCAAGTTTCCTGGCGGCGCCGATTTCCGCGAATTTGTGGTGATCGATCAGAACATGGTGGCCAACTCGGCGGCGGCCAATAGTGTTCTGGCCGGTGTCGCGGGAAGCGCAATCGGGGCAATAAATTACCGCTCGGAACCGTTTGGAATTCGCGGCGCGCCGAGTAACGCCCAAAACTTCCCGCAGCCTGCGCCGCAGGGGTACGCGCAAGCCTTCTCCAATAGCATGTTCAATCCGCCCGCCGACCCGCAAACCCCGGTGTTCGTCGCCGCGGCTGGGACGCCGACGCGTTTCCGAATGCTCGTTCCCAGCACGGTCACGAGTAATGCCATCAACGCGCCACCCGTCTTTATCGTCCACGGCCATAACTGGCTGGAAGAGCCCTACGTTTTCGATTCCTCGAAAATCGGCTCTAATCCGCTTTCCGAAACACAGGGCGCCGTGCAAGTCGGCGTCGGCCAGAAGTTCGATCTGGTTTTCCCGAGCGCCGGTGGCCGCGACAAAGTCGCGGGCGATTATCTTTACACCACCTACCAAACCGCCGGGCGGGCCGGCACCTGGGGCCTGTTTAGAGTCACCGCCGCGAAGGTGGTCATCGAAAAGGCAGTCCTTGAAAATGGGCTTGCGCAGATCAGCGGCGACGTGCAAGTGGCCACCGAGGGCGGATCGATTCCGAGGCAACTGCGGATCTCGCTGGCGACCGATGCGGATGGTGTAGTCGATCTCGGGACGACACCAGTCGCGTCCGACGGGCGATGGACGTTCACGGCCAGGACGAAACTGCTGGGTCCGGCGCGCGTCGAAGTCGCGGCCGTGGGCGAACAAGGAAGGGCCGGCGCCACTGCCACGGCCGCCATTTCCGCGCCGTTATCCACCCAGAATTTCGTCATGCAACACGAAAGAACTGCCCCGGCATTTTCCCCTTAGCCACCTCAACCGGACTTATGTGGGAAATCGGCATCCTCCGTGGTGATTCACCGCTGGAGTGGGCCTCACCTCGCGAAGGGAGGAACCCCATTCTCACCGCCCGCGACATCACGGACGTGAAGGCGGAGTTCGTGGCGGATCCGTTCATGATTCGGGTGGGAGAGCTTTGGTATCTCTTTTTCGAGGTGCTGCCGGAGAAGAGCGATCGGGGTCAGATCGGGCTGGCCATCAGCCGCGACACGGTGAGCTGGGAATATCAACGGATTGTGCTGCGCGAGCCATTCCATCTCTCCTATCCGCACGTCTTTGCCTGGAATGGAGATTACTACATGATTCCCGAGACGCTCGACGCGCAGGAGGTTCGCCTTTATCGCAGCGGAAATTTTCCCTTCGATTGGGAATTCAAGCATACGCTCATTTCCGGGCAGTACGCCGATCCGACGATTTTCCGGCACGATGATCGCTGGTGGCTGTTCGCCTGCGACACACCGCATGCGCACCGGTCGCTGCGGCTGTTTAGTGCGCCGGACTTGGCCGGGCCATGGGGAGAGCATCCGTCCAGCCCCATCATCGCGGATAAACGTTCTCAAGCTCGGCCGGCCGGGCGCATCCTCTCTCACGCGGGCCGAACGGTACGCTTCGCCCAGGATTGCGAGGAACAATATGGCAACAGCGTCTGGGCTTTCGAAATTACTCAACTCACCACCGGCGCTTATCGGGAAATCCCGGCTTCGTCGCGGCCGGTGCTTGATGCGGGCAACCGGGACGGATGGTGGACGCAGCGGATGCACCACATCGACGCTCACCACACCGCCGGAGAAGGCTGGGTGGCATGCGTGGATGGGTGGGGCGGCCAGCCGAAGGAGAATGGCTAATGAACGAGCCTATTCAAAGCCTTTGGATCGGAGGGGAGCTTTCGCCCATGGAACAGCTTTCGATCGCCTCTTTTCTCGCGCACGGGCACGAGTACCATCTTTATAGCTATGGCGAGGTCGCCAATGTGCCCGAAGGCGCGATCCTGAAAAGCGCCGAAGCGATCCTGCCGAGAGCCGCTGTCTTTCAATACAGGAAGCATCCGAGTTACGCCGCCTTCTCAAACTTTTTTCGCTACAAACTTCTGTTGCAAAAAGGCGGATGGTGGGCCGACACCGACATGGTTTGCCTGAAGCCGTTCGCGTTCGACGAGCCCTACGTCTTCGCCTCCGAGCGAGTGAATGGCGGCGAGCTAGCCGCGAGCGCAGTGATCAAGGCACCCGCCGGGAGCGAGATCATGGCGTTCAACTGGCATCTCTGCCTGGCCTCTCCCGATCCGGCCGCGGCGGCTTGGGGGCAGTTCGGCCCGAAATTGATGGCGCGCGCCATCAGCAAATTTGGTCTCAGCCAGTTTCTGTTACCAGCGAACGTCTTCTGCCCGTTCTCGTACGACGAATGGGAAACAGTGCTCGCCGCACGCGAGATCACCTTCGGGGAGGCGACGCACGCGGTGCATTTGTGGAACGAAATGTGGCGCCGCAACGGCCGTGACAAGAACGCGGCGCACGACCCGGATTGTCTCTACGAACGGCTGAAACGCACCTTCTTCATCGAACCTCAAATCGCCTCGAACATCCCATGCTATGAAAACACCTGCCCTTGATTCGCTTCGTCTCTTTTGCCTCCTCACCCTATTGGTTCCATTCACGGCCTGGTCGCAAGGCAGCCCGCCGCCGGAAACCGGTGCCTCGGCTACCGTGGAGTTGCTCGCGACCGTTCCCGAAAAGGGCGCCGAGGCGAAAGATCTCGGTGAAACTCTTAAGCTCAACGCTTCCGGCCCCACGTTCGTCTGGGCCAAAGTTACCTTAAAGGGAGTGAAAAACGCTCAAGGCCTCAGATACTTCGTGGAATGGCAGATCAAGGATGGAAGCGACTGGCAGCCACTCCGTGCGGACCACTCGCGCAAGCCCCTTGATATCAGTCTGTCATCTCCAAACTCTCCGATTTTCCAAAAAGACAATTTGCAAAGGCTGGTTTCGCAAGAGTTGAAGCCCTCGGACAAAGGCACCCTCCGAGTACGAGTGCTATACGGGGACGACAAGGAACTGGCTCAGGACGAAGTGACGCTGGCAAAGTGAACGTTTGCGA
>Ga0137396_10000962_pt1 | contig 14551 bp, 12 predicted proteins | sample czc16metaG_FD_108284 | JGI IMG/M metagenome (GOLD analysis project Ga0137396, IMG submission 108284) | Vadose zone soil microbial communities from Angelo Coast Range Reserve, California, USA - czcobulk3.16 metaG | ecosystem: Environmental > Terrestrial > Soil > Vadose zone | place: USA...
CGGTGGGGCCGTTCTTAGCCACGCAAACCCCGCTCGCGAGGCCTGCCTACCACCGGGAGTTCCTCGACGGCTTCGAATATCACGTCGCCTCGGGCGAGATCTCGCGCCGGTTCGAGGCGGAGCCGGAGAAGTACCCCGTGGAAAACGCGTATTACCGTTGGCTCCGCGATCACGGGACCGTCGTGTGGGAATCCGAGGCGAAGTCGATGTCGGGTCCGCACATCGTGATTCGCAGGTTGCCGGCGAATATCAGCGCGCGGGCGGAGCGCGACAGCATTTTCGCCGCGGCGATGCCGGAGCCCAATCGTGTGAACCGGGTCGAGCTCTGGGCCTGGGACTGCTCCAAGGCCTTCACGAAGGCGGAGGACCACGTGCGCGCCGAGGAGTGGGCGCGGCGCGGGCTCAAAATCGGGGTAGACGAAATGGAGCCACCGCTCCAGAACCAGCTCGCCATCGCGCTCTGGCGTCAGGGGAAGCTCGATTCCGCCGAGGTCCACATGCGGATCGCAATCCGGAAATCTCCCCGGAGCCCGACGTTCCGGATCTACCACGCCTCGATCCTGACCGGCATGTCGCGGCTTCCGGAAGCGCTCGACGAGATGCGGCAGGCGTACGACCTGTCGGGAGGCGATCCGAGGATTCACATCAACATCGCGCAAATGCTGGGGCAGCTGGGGCGCTACGAGGAGGCGGTGAGGGAGCTCTTGCAAGTCCCGCCCGGAAACGCGCAGCGCGGCCTGGCGCTCCGCGACGCGGCGATCCTGACCCTGAACCACCTCGACCGGCCGTCGGACGCGCTGGCCTATCTCAAGGAGTCGATCGTGCTCGATCCGAATCAGGAGCAGGCGGATCTGGTGCGGGCACAGATCGCGCGGCTCGAGGCGGTTCTGGGCGGGAAGTAGCTCCGGCCGGGCCAACCTAGCGCGAAGGGTCGGACCCGTGCGGTACCCACGCCGACAACTTCGCGGCTCGCGGAAGCTCGTCCAGGTCCGCGTTCACCGCGTCGACGCCCGCGGCGGCGCACTCGGCCAGCCGCCGGTGGCAGTCGTAGGCGCGAACGTTGAAAACGCCCGGCGTAGCGAGATCCGTCCCGGCGTGAAGGGCGCGCACCCTTCCGCGCTCGCCCGGGTGCTGGATCGCGATCCACTGGAATCGCCCACCCTCCGGCGAGACCTGACGGATGCGGCCGCGGTAGTCCTGCCCTTCGAGGATGAAGAGCGAATCCGCCGTCGCGGCCTCGAGGGTCCCGGCCAGACCCCGCGCGCCGCCGCTCACCACCACGGTCATCCCGCGCGGAGAGCCGTCCGGGCCCGCCGCGGTCGTACTCCAAGAGTCGGCATACCGCCGGAGGGTCCTCACGATTCCCCGGTACAGGAGCGGGGAACGCTCCTTGACGTCGAGGACGAGAAAGAACTGGAGCCCGTCCTTCTGGACGGTCCCGGAATCGCCGCGGTATCGGAGGATGCGATCGATCGACGCGGCCAGAGTGGGGCGCTCCTCGAGGCCGCGCGCGGAGTGGCTGCAGACGACGGCGCGGTCCGAGCGCCTGAGCCTCAGATCGAGCTCGATGCCGTGGACGCCGGCCGAGAGCGCCCGGTCGATGTCGGCCAATCGAAACGGCGCGTCGGCCCTGGGATGAAAGTGGACCACGAGCCTTGGGTGGGGGAATTCGCAGATCGTGCCCGCGGCCGCAGGCCCGCTATCTGGAGCCGCCGCCAGGAACGGCAGCGCCCCCAGGAGAGCTACCGCGGCTCTCCGAATCCGCAAAACTCGACCCGGTTTCCGTCGGGGTCGCTGAAGTAGATCGAGAGCGCGTTCCAAAATTTGAACTCGACCGGCCCTTCCACTTCGAGCCCCTGGGATTCCAGGGCTGCCTTGAGCGTGGGGATCCGTGAGCGCTCGGTGCCGAACGCGAAGTGGAGCGGACCTCCGATGTGCGTCGCGCCGAACGAGAGCGGCCCGGTTGTGATCCCGATCCGCTGCGATTTTCCGGGAGGCCCCGCCCAGAACCAGGCGAACTTTTTGTTTTCGAGGTTGTCTTCCAGAAGGCCGACCACGTCCCGGTAGAACGCGACCGAGCGCTCCACGTCGGCGACGACGAGGATGACCTCCGAGATGCCCTGGAGCGGCACCCCGCGCAGCGCTCCGCGCCCGATGTCGGACGCCCGCCGCGACGCGCCCGGCGCGCCACCTTCCCGCCCGCCGCCCACCGCACGGCCGCGGCTCAGAGTCCATACTCCTTCTGTTTCCTGTAGAGCGTTCGAAGCCCGATACCCAGGATCTTCGCGGCCTTCTGCTTGTCGTGGCCCGCGGCCCGGAGCGTGGCCTCGATCGCGCGTCGTTCGATCTCCTGCATCGACATGCCCACGGTGACGCTCAGGTCCTCTCCGGCGGCCGTGCGCTGCTGCCTGAGCTGGATGGGAAGGTCCGAGACTTCGAGCGCGCGCTTTCCCTGCGTGTAGACCACCATTTCCTCGATCGTGTTCCGGAGCTCCCGGACGTTTCCCGGCCAGTAAAACTGCATGAATCGGTCGGCCACGCCGCGCGTGATGCCGGTCACCTTGCGACCGTGCTCGCGGTTGAACTCCTTGATGAAGGCTTCCACGAGGAGGGGAATGTCCTCCTTCCGCTCCCGCAGCGCCGGCACCTCGAGCTGGATCACGCGCAGACGGTAAAGGAGGTCCTCGCGGAACTCGCCCCGCGCGGTGAGCACGTCCAGGCGCCGGTTGGTGGCCGCGATCACCCGCACGTCGACCTTCACAGTCTCGTTCCCGCCGACGCGCTCGAATTGCCGGTCTTGCAGCACGCGGAGGAGCTTCGTCTGGACGGGAGGAGGGATCTCGGAGATCTCGTCCACGAAGAGGGTGCCCTGGTCCGCCAGCTCGAAACGCCCCTTGCGCTGCTGGTCCGCCCCCGTGAAGGCGCCCTTCTCGTGTCCGAAGAGCTCGCTCTCGATGATGCTCGCCGAAAGCTCGGCGCAATGGAGCTTCACGAAGCGCTCGTTCCGGCGCGGCGAGAGCTGATGGATCGCCTGAGCGATCAGCTCCTTCCCGGTGCCCGTCTCGCCGTAGATCAAGACCGTCGCCCGGGTCGCCGCGATCTGGACGATCTTCGAGCAAAGCTCCTGCATCACGCGGGAATTCCCGGTGAGGTTGGGGACCTTGAGCCGCTCGTCCAGCCGCTCCGTGAGATCCGACACGCGGCTCACGAGCTGCTGATGGGAGAGCGCGCGCTCCACCACGGCGAGGAGCTTCGAGAAATTCAGCGGGCGGAGCTGGAAATCGTAGGCCCCCATCCGCATCGCTTCGGTGGCCCGTTCGAGGCTTCCCGCGTCGGCGATCAGGATGACGCAGACTTCCGGGTTCCGTCTCTTCGCGACTTCGAGTAGGCGCATCCCGTCCACGCGGTGCGCCTTGAGCTCGGTGATCACGATTTCGGGGCCGGAGCCGTCCGACACGCCGGCTGTCTCGGGCGCGGGACGGTCGAGCAGATTGAACGCCTGCTCACCGTCCTTCGCCCAATGGACCTCGAAGCCCTTCCCGGTCAGGAAGGACTCGAGCTCCTTGGTTTCGGAGGAATCCTTATCGACGATGAGCGCGCGGGGACGATGCAACAAGGAGGGTCTCCCGTTTCGGGGAAAGTCACGTGAACATAGTAGCTTAGCTCAGCGGGATGGGTGCGTCAAGGCGGCGGGAAGCGGGAGAGGCGGCCGGCGACGTTCCTACGTCAGCGCGTCGGCGACGTTGATGCCGTATTCCTCGGGATTCAGCGCGGAGACGATGCCGACCGTGTAGGTGTCGCTCCCCTCTTTGCGTTGGCTCAAGTCCACGATCGCGCCGTCCACCTTCTTCCGGTCCCGGTCGGCCACGATCTTGACCTTGGGCCTGAAGATGTCGTGCCCGTTGTGGACCGTGACGACCCCGATCTCGTTCGTGTCGAGGAGCACGGCCGTGCCGGCGGGATACATGCCCACGGTGTTCACGAACGCCTTGATCAGGAGAGGATCGAATTTCTCGCGGTTGGCGACCAGCATGTGGTGGAGCGCCTCGTAGGGCGTGAACGGCGTCTTCCGGTAGGACCGGTGGGCGGTCATCGCGTCGAAACAATCCGCGATCGCCACGATCCTACTGAACAAGGACATCGCCAGATGGTCCCCCAGCTTGGGATAGCCGCTCCCATCGATGTTGAGGTGATGCTCGAAGGCCACGATCATGGAACGTAGGGCTAGCTCGTTCAGCCCGCGGAGCTTGGAGATCATCTTCACGCCCTGGACCGGGTGGTCGGTCATGAGCTTCCATTCCTCGGGGGTGAGCTTCCCCGGCTTGTTGAGCACCCATCCCGGGATCGTCGCCTTCCCCAGATCGTGGAGGATCGCGGCCACGCCGAGCTCGCCGAGCATCTTCTTGTTGAGGCCGAGACGCTGTCCGAGCGAGATCGAGAGGATCGAGACGTTGACGCAGTGCTGGAACGTGTACTCGTCGTGGTTCTTGATCGCCGTGAGGCCGATCAGGGAGAACTCCTCGTTCAGGATCAGATCCACGATCGACTGCACCGCCCGCTTCGCCTTGCGCAGGTCGATCGGCCTCTTGTCGCGCCCGCTGAGCATCACCGTCTTCGTCGCCTCGATCGCGCGGTAGAAGGTGCGCTTCGCCACCTTGCGCGAGTCGCGGGCTTCCTCGACGTTCATGGTCCCGCTCTGGGGGACCACGGTGCGCAGCGGCACCAGGTGCTCGACCGAGAGCTTGGTCAGCGTCGCGGTGAAGTCCTCGTAGGGATCGGAGGCCTTGCAGTCGACGTCCAGGAACAGCCTCACGAACTTCTTCACCTCGGGAGGCGTGACCTTGCCGGCGAAGGCGAATCCGGACAAGCCGCGGTTCCGGAACTCGTCGATCAGGTACTGGTAGCTCGCGTAGCTCGAGCCATCGAGCTTGAGCCGCCCCTGGTTGATGTAGAGGAAGTCTCCGACCGCCTGAAGCTTGAACTCCCCCTCCGCCGTGTAGAGCTGGTCCACCGTCTCGATGAAGTTGACGAGCGGTCCGTGGAAGGCGACATTTCCCACATCGTGGATCCTCGCGGTCTTGAGCAGAACGCAGAGCTGCATGGCGAGGCTCCGCCCCTGGACGAGAATCCGCTGGGTCGAGGAGTCCTGGGACCCCATGTTCGAGGTCGAGGTCCGCGTCGTCGGGCCGGTCACGCCTTACCCTCCCCCATCCCGGAGTCGCTGGCCGGTGGGTCGTCGTCCATGACGTCTCGCCGCCCCCCCCCTCCGATAGCGGCGTTCCGCACGGTCTCGAGCGCCGTCTCGACCGCCTTGCGGATCTGCTCGCGCTTACCCTGAAGCTCGCGATTCAGCACCTCGATCGCCTTGGGTGTGCCGAGCCAGGCGAGCGCGAGCGCCGAGTTCAAGCGCTCCTCCTCGTTCGTGCCCCGGAAGAGCCCCCCCTTCGTGAGCATTTCGGAGAGCCGCGGCACGAGGGAATCGGACCCTGACTTTCCCAACGCCTCGAAAAACACGCGACGCTCGTTCTGATCGCGGCGCGCGAACTCCGGCCCCGTGATCGCGCTCCAGATGCTCTGCGCGGCGCGGTCGTCGCGCCGCTGGGCCAGCGTGAGCGCGGCCTGGATGCGGACGCTCGCGTCCTGGTCGCGGAAGGCGGAGACGAGGAAGGCCCGGCTCGTCGGGCTTTCGATGTTGCCCAGGGCACGGACCGCTTCCTTCCGAACCCTGACGTCCTCGTGGTGGAGGGCGCGGTCCAGGGCGCGCTCGACGCCCTGGTGCGCGATCCGACCGAGCACATAGACCACGTTCCGAATGACGTACCACCGCGGGTCCCCGAGGCGGGATATGAGAACATCCACGTCGTCCTTGCAGGAAATCGCAAGCGCCTCACAGAGTGCGCGGCGGTGCTTCATGTGGTTGACCTGCCCCAGGAGATCGCAGACCGCGCCCGCCGCCGTGGGCCCGATCTGCACGAGGAAGTTGGTGAGGAGTCCCGGATCGAGCTCGGGGTGCGCGTTCAGGATCGGGGCGAACTGCCCCAGGAAGCTGGGGCGGCCGATTTCCCGGATGACCTGCTCGGCGAGCCCCCGGAATTCGGAACGTTTCTCCGCCCGCTGGGCGGCGATGGTCCGAAGCCGGGACAGGAGCTGATTCGCTCGGGCGAGGTCTCCCTCCTCCAGCGCCAGCTCGATGAACTTCTGAAACGCGGAAGCTGACTCGAGGAAGCTCGTCGGCTCTTCCTCCGACGTCAGGATCGCGGCGACGATCTCGAGCACCTCGGTGAGGAGCGGCCGCTGCTCCTCGACGCGGATCGAATCGTTCAGCGCCTTGGATTCCTGCTCGCTGAGCGAGAACTGAACGCCCATCGATTCGTCCCAGGAAGGCGCGACCGGGGCCTTGGGGTTCCAATCGTCGGACCTCTCCAAGATGGTCTCGCCGGGGTTCCCGACCGGCGCATCTTCCTCCGCCGCCATGGTCATCGGCCATGGGATCCCCCCTTCGATGGCGCCCTCCTCGTGCTCGTAATCCTTGGCCGCCTCGCTCCCCTCGATGATGTCGTCGATCGAGATGTGGACGTACTCGATGTGCCGGAAATCGCGCTCCCAGAGCAGGGTGACGACGTCGTCCTGCCCCTGGGTCGGGTCCGTCGCCTTCTTGAGGACCTCCAGCACGCCGCGAAGCTCTTGCGGCTCGAGCCCCTCGCGGAAGGTGATCTGGCGCACCCCGTCCGTGAAGAAACGGAATGCGAGCGACTCTTCGCGCGCTGCGTTGTGATAGACCGAGTAGTCCTCGAACAGGAGGTCGAACTGCTGGACGTTGAGGACGATGTCACCGATCTCCTTGAGACAGGACCAGGTCCTCGCCTCGAGATCGCCCTGGAATTTGTGGAGGGTCGGGTTGTTGGGCAGATACATCCGATAGGCCTTGAGTGTGCGCACCAGGGCCTGGATCCAGTCGGCCACGCGCTTCACATCGAGCGCGAGCACCTGGTCGCCGATGCGCTCGGCCTTTTCCTCGGGGGAGTCCTTCTTGGTGACGCTGGGATTGGCCATACGGACCAAAATTCGGCCCGTCGGGAGGAGAACTTGACGAGTTTATGTTAGGGGCGGACGTCGATTTTGCGGGTCGAATCGCTTGCGCGGCCTTCGGTTCCGATTTTCAGGACGTGGGCCTCGCGGATCTGGTTCAGGAGACGGCGATCGTGGGTCATGAGGATTACCTGTAAGCCCCCCGCCAGATCCTCGAGGTGCCCGAGCAGGACTCCCCGGCGCTCCTCGTCGAAGTGGGCCGTCGGGTCGTCCAGCACGAGCGGAAGTGGTTCCCGGGCCGCGAGTTCCTGGGCCAGGGCGGCCCTCAGGCAGAGGTAGAACGCATCCCGCGCCCCGTGGCTCAGGGTCTCCACCGGCAGGTCGCGCTTTCCGTCGAGGCTCACCGTCGGGTTCAGATCGGAGTCGAGCGTCACCGCCGCGTACCGCCCGCGGGTCAGCAGCGAAAGCGATTTGCCGGCGGTCTTGGCCAGCCGCGCCACGTGCTCCTTCTGGTAATCGAGCACCGATTCGCGCAGGACTTCGAGCGCCAGGAGCAGCGCGTCGCGCTGCCGCTGCTCGCGCTCCAACGCCTCCTCCTCGGCCGCGATCGACTCCCCGAGCGCTTCGATGTTCTCCGCGTCCGTGTGGGAGCCTCCGGACCGGCGCATCAGTCGATCCAGACTTTCCTGCTCAGCCTCGATCTTGGTACGGATCCCATTCAGCTCGCGCTTCAGGCGGTCGGTCGCTTCGGCCCCGCCCACCGGATCCTCCTTGAACGGGGTCAGGAACGGCGTCTGGCCGATGAGGAACCGCTCCTTGGCCCGGACCGCGTTCACGGCCTCGTCGATCTCGCGGGATTCGGCCTCGAGCCGCTCGGGGACCGGCAGCGACTGGACGACCGCCGCATGCTCGCGCCTCTCGTTCTCGAGCTCGCGGAGCAGCTTCAGATCGGTGATCACGCCCTCGGTCGGGCGGCCCTTCAAGAAGGGGTCCGTCCGGATCTCGATGAGGTCGACTTCCTGCTTCAGGGTCCGGATGCTCTCCTCGGCGACCCGGACCTTTGCCTCGGCGAGCGCCCTTCCCCGCTCCGCGCTCCGGCCGAAGACATGCATCGCGATCATGCCGGCGGCGGCTCCGAGCACGCCGCTCGCCCCGGCCGCGATCGGCGATTTGAAGGCGGCGTAGCCCAGGAAGCCCAACGCCCCTCCCACCGCGAGCCCCGTCAGGAGCATGAACGCGAAGGGCGGCGCGTGCGATTCGTCGAGGCGCTTTCGTTCTGCCTCGGCGGTCTTCTGATGGCGCGAGCGCTGGGTGCGGAGGATCTCCAGGCGCATGAAGTCGGATTCGACCTCTTCGGGGGCGTTGGCCAGGTAGGTGAGATTCTCCCCTACCTTGCGGTCGATATCTTGTAACCGCCCCCTGGCCCGGCGGGCCCGGGTCAGCTCCACTCCGATCTCGGGGGCGCGCTTCAGGAGCTTGCGCTGCTCTTCCCGCAGGCGGACGAGCGTTTCCAGGTCGGCGATCAGACGCTCCTTCGCCGCCATGTCGGCCGTGAGCTCCGCGATGCGGCTTTCGGCGACGTCCCGCTCCGCGAAATTGGATTTCAGCTCCCGGAGCACGTACTCGGAGCGCGTGAGCCGGCCGCGCAGGAGCTCCAGGGTCGCCAGGCGCTTCTCGATCGAACGGTCGGTGCGCTTGCGGGCGCGCGCGTCGAAGGGATGCTCGCGCGTGAGCGCGTCCAGGCGGTCGAGCAGTGCCTCCTGGATCTCCTGGTAGTCGGCCTCGACCGCTCCCGAAATCAGATGCCGCAGCTCGGGGGAGATCTGGGTCTTGAGAGCGCTCTCGTGCACGAAGCAGGACTCGCGGAAGAGCCGCGCCTCGGTGAACCCGAACCAGCTGCGCAGCAAGGTTTCGTACTGTTCCAGCTCCGGGCCGCGCCCGCGGGGGTTCGCCACGCCTTGGAACAGAATGGCTTCGACCTCCAAACCCTTCGAGGCAAGCCGCTCCACGAGGACTTCGTGGCTCGCGAAGTCGCGACACGTCCGGTAGCGGCTCCCCGCCGCCCCGAAGACGAGGGTGGCTCGGTGGCGCGCGCCATCCCACGGCTTCGCGCGCTGCTCCTCCTCGTGCGAGGAGAATCCGAAGAGCGTCGCGAGCATGGCGGCCGCGAGCGAGGATTTCCCCGACTCGTTCGGCCCGATGATCAGGTTGAGCCGGCGCGGCTCCAGGTCCGCCTCGAATCCGATGATGGGGCCGAAGCCCTCGACGACGACGCGTTCAAACCACATGGCGCGGGTTCTGGAACTCGGCGAGCCCGATCCGAAGCGCGAGCGTCGCGATTTCCTTCTCCTGTTGCGTGGTGGCGTGAGCGAGCCGATCCAGGGTCCGCCTCACGAACGCGCCGCGGATCGTGGCCTCATCCTTGAACTGGCCCATGAGGGCCGTGTCCAGGAGGTAGGTGCGATCGTCGATCTCCAGGTGGAAGAAGCGCTCGCGGATCGAGGCGTCGATTCGCTCGGCCTCGAACGCGAAGTCGGCCGCACCTTCGAGGCGAACCCGGACGATCTCGCGCTCCCCGGCGAAGGCTCCGATCCGGTCGATGAGGCGCCGCTCGTCGTGGATCTCGGCGTTGAGGAAATCGATCGACGCCTGGGAGAGGGTCCGCGCGTTCCAGGGCCTCTTCTCGAGCGACACGTTCCCCCGGGAGAGCGTCGCCACCACGAGATAGCGCGCGCCGTCCTCGCCGAACTTGCGCCCCTCGAGCGTCCCCGGGTAGACCGCGACGCATCCCGCTTCGCGCACCTCGACGAAGTTGTGGTAGTGCCCCAACGCGAGATAGTCGAGACCGGACGCCGCGATCTCGGGCCGGTCGATCGGCAGGTCGGCGGGCCGGATCTTCCAGGTCGGACTGTCTTGAAGCGCTCCGTGGAGGATTCCCACGTGGTAGTCGGCGGTGCCCGTTCGGGCGAACTCCCCGAGGGGCCGCGTCGAGACGGTCGGGTCGTAGGCGATCCCGTACACCTGGACCGTCTCGTCGCGGATCGTCAGGCGTGGCCCCGGCAAAAGACGCGGGCCGGTGAGCAGATGCGAGCCCTCGGGTAAACGAAGGCGGCGGTAGACCGAGCGCCGGTAGGAGAAGGCGTCGTGGGTGCCGGGCACGAGACAGACGGGAACGTTCGCCTTCGACAGGCGCTCGAGGGAAGACTCGACCTGGAAGACGAGGCTCTCGTCGGGATCGTGGGTGTCGAACAGATCCCCCGCGATCGCGACGACGTCGACGGGACGGTCCGGAGAGCTGGCGAACTCGACCGCCCGGACAAACGCGTTCAGGAAGTCGCGCGTCCGCTCCGGCCCGTGCTCCCCCATGGAGGGAAACGCGGCCCCGAGATGTAGGTCGGCCAGATGCAGGATGCGGACACTCATCGATTCTTCCCCCGACTCGTCCGGCGCCGGCCCCTCCGGCGCAAATCCCTCAACGCTTCCCGATGCGAGCGAAAGGCGATCGGCCGCGGCAGGCGGTCGAGCGGGAAAAAGCCCAGCTCGCTCGCGTCGTCCCCGGCCTGGAGCGATCCCCCGACCACGCGCGCGTGATAGAGGATCAACACCGCGCGTGTCCTCGGATCGTCCCGCCCCGCGTACACCCCGAACAACCGCGTCAGCTTTATCCGGAGGCCTGTCTCCTCGAGGGCCTCGCGCACCGCGGTCGTCTCCGGGTGCTCGCCGTATTCCATGAAGCCCGCGGGAATGCCCCACGCATCCCTGCGGGGCTCGTGCGCCCGGCGCGCGAGCAGGACCCGTCCACCGCGCCGGATCAGCACGCCGCACGCGGGCACGGGATTTCGATACGCGATGAATCCGCAGCGGGAACACGCGCTGCGGCGGACCCCGTGCTCCGTGATCCTCCGCATCGGACCGCCGCACACCATGCAGTACCGAGCTTCGGGGCGCGTCGGCCGGACCGCGGCATCCGGAGCCGCCGGACCCTTCGCGCGCGGCACGGCCCTCCCCGTGCTCCCTCTCCGGCGGGCTTGCCCTTTCCCCTTATCCCTCATAGTCTTCGTGCAGGCCCCCGGGACACGAAGCGCGCCCGTCCTTGGGAAAATCGGCCACCGAACGGCCTTCCTCAAGCGGAATTACGTGGAATGAAAAGACGGAGTGGTGATGGACCGGAGAAACCTGGCGCTGTGGGTGGAGAGGTCTGCGACGAAGGACTGACGAGCGCTCAGTAATTCCGCTCCTCGTCCTCCTCTTCGTCCTCTTCCTCTTCCTCGGATTCCTCGAGCCCCCGCTCCTCTTCGTACTCCAGCATGAAGTATTCGCGGAACGGATCGACGAGATCGTTGAAGGCCTTGTGCGGCGAGGAGACGCCGTATTCCCGGAGCTTGTCGCAGATTTCCCCGATCAGAGCGTCCATCCTGGCCGAGAGGTTAGTCTCCGCGATGAGACGTTCGACGAGCTCTTTGTCCTGGTCGTGGGCGGCCATGGGAGTTCTCCTCGAAAGGGGAATGGTGCACCCGTGAGCGGCCTCCCGGGTCACACCTATTATACCAGAACACCACACGCTTTGCGCGGTTCGGGTAGGCCGAATCCGCACGGGCGCACGCTTGACAAGCTCGAACGCTCCCTTGAGGATGCGGCTGCGTGAGCGAGAGCAGCGAGGTCCCGCCTCCGCCCGATGATTCCGGCGCGGAACTGCCCGCGCCCGTGCCGCCGAGCCAGGCCCTCGCGGCCGCGGTCCCCCCGACCGCTCCCACCCGCGAATCCGGCTTCGCGCGCGCCGCAGGGATCGTCTCCCTCGCCACCCTGCTGAGCCGGGTTCTCGGGCTCGTCCGCGAGCAAATCTTCGCGGCGTTCTTCGGAGCGGGCTTCGCGGTCGACGCCTTCCAGGTCGCCTTCCGGATTCCGAACCTGCTCCGCGATCTCTTCGCCGAGGGGGCCATGAGCGCCGCCTTCGTCCCGACCCTCACGCGCGTCCAGGAGAAGGAGGGGCGCGAGGCGGCGATGCGGCTCGCCAACCTCGTAATCAACTTCCTCATCGTGACGGTTTCGGCGATCTGCATCTTGGGGATCCTCTTCGCGGACCGCCTTGTTCCTTGGATGGCCCCAGGGTTCGGGCGGGTGCCGGGAAAACTAGAGCTCACCACGCAGATGACCCAGATCATGACGCCGTTCCTGCTCCTCGTCGCGCTCGCGGCCGCGGTGATGGGCGTGCTCAACACCCGTAGGGTCTTTTTCATCCCCGCGATCGCCCCGACGATGCTGAACCTCGCATTGATCGCATCGGGATTTCTCATCGCGCCGATCTGCCCGCGCTTCGGGCTGCAGCCGATCGTCGGGATGGCCTTCGGGGTCCTGCTGGGAGGAATGGGGCAGCTCCTGATCCAGGTCCCGACCCTCTACGGCCAGGGATTCCGGTGGCGTCCAAAGATCTCCTTCCGCGACCCCGGCGTGCTCCGGATCGTCACGCTGATGGCTCCCGCGGCGGTGGGGCTCGCGGCGACCCAGGTGAACATCTTCGTGAATACGTTCCTGGCCTCGCTCCTCCCCGAGGGGAGCGTCTCCTGGCTCAACTACGCGTACCGCCTCATGCAGCTCCCGATCGGACTCTTCGGCGTGGCGATCGCAACGGTCACGCTCGCCGAGGTCTCGCGCCACGCGGCCCGGAGGGAGATGCCCGAGCTCAAGCGCACGATCTCCTTCTCGCTCCGGTTCGGGCTCTTCCTCACGCTCCCGGCCACGATGGTCCTGATCGCGCTCGCGCACCCGATCGTGGCGCTCCTCTACCAGCACGGGCGCTTCGGGCCCCTCGATTCAACGCAGACCGCGCAGGCGCTCTGGGGATACGCGCTGGGGCTCTCGGCCTTCTCCGCGGTGCGCGTCCTCGTGCCGGTCTACTACTCGCTCGGTATGACCCGGATTCCCGTCACGATCTCCTTCGTGACGATCGCGATCAACATCGTGCTGAATATCGCGCTGATGGGACCGCTCCGGCATCGTGGGCTCGCCCTCGCGACCTCGATCTCCTCGGTGCTGAACTTCGTGCTGCTCTTCGAGATGCTGAGGCGGAAAATCGGACCCATGGGAGGGCGCCTTTTGCTCCGGTCGGCGACGCAGATCTTCCTCGCTTCCGCCCTCGCGGCTCTGGCGGCGTTGGCGGCGGCCACAGGGGTGGAGAGCCTGGTGGGCCTCACGAGCGTGGCGGCGCGGATCGCGGTGGTTGGGGGCGGCATCGCCGCGGCGACGGTGGTTTACCTCGCCTCGGTGTTCACCCTGCGGATCCAGGAGAGCGGGCCCCTGTTCGCGTTCCTCGCCCGCTACTTCCCGCGGTCCGGGGGTGGCGCCCGGTAGGGCGCGCGGCGGCATCGCGGCGGCGCGGCAGCATTCCCATGTGGACACGGGTCCCCCCCGGCGCGAGAATGCCGCGCCATGGATCTCTTGCCCCACTTCCAGAAGCAATTCGCCTACAGCGGGTGGGCGAACGAGGAGACGCTCGCCTCCCTGGGGTCCGGCACGCCTCCCCAGCGGGCGCTCCGGTTCATGGCCCACATCGTCTCGGCGGAATGGCTCTGGCTCGGGCGGTTGAAGCAATGGAAGCAGGCGTTTCCGCCCTGGCCGGAATGGACGCTGGCGGAATGCGAAGCCCAGGCGGGGAAGCTTCCTCCGCTGTGGAAGGACTATGTCCGGGGGTTGCGGCCCTCAGGGATCGATCAGGTCGCCTTCTACACGAACTCGAAGGGGGAGGAGTGGACCAACGTGGTGGGCGACATCCTGACCCACGTCCTGCTTCACTCGGCCTACCACCGGGGACAGATCGCGACCGAAATGCGCGCGGCGGGGCTCACGCCCGCCTTCACCGACTACATCCACGCCGTCCGGCAGGGATTCGTAGGGTAGAGAGCGGGCGCGCCCCGATCCGCAACGCGTGAAGCACGCGACGCGCGGCCGCGATACCGTGGGCCCGCGGCGCCGCGACTACACCACCAGCGCTCCGGTCCGGATCAGGTAGGCGAGCTTCGCCCGCTGCTCCGGATTCAGAATCGCGTGGATCCGGCTCATCGCCCGGTTGACCGCGTTCTGTAGGTTTTCCGAGCTCTTCACCCGCAGAGACGCCGCCGATTTCGACTTCGCCTCATCGAAGGAATCCGCGCCGACCGCCTCCGCGATCGCCGTGATCGCGCGCCTGTCGTCGACGGCTGCCTGGGCCCGCTCCGTCTTGAGCTCGTCCAGGATCTTGGCGAGCTCCGACACCTGGGATTCGTCGAGCCCAAGCTTGAACGCCAGGAACCTCAGGGGTCTCCGGACCCCGAACGCTCCCCCGCCGAATGCCGCCTGCAATTCCTCGCCGACCGCGCGGGGCTCCCGCCGCTCCATCGAGACGCCGGGTGCGCAGCCTGCGTACGCGCCACAGTGGGAACCGTGGCGGCCATGCTTCCACCAATGCACCATCGCTGGTCGCATCGTGTCCTCCTCTCGCCGGGGCTGTACGCGCCCGGCGGTATGTGATCCGTGGGCACCACGCCTC
>Ga0137396_10000963_pt1 | contig 14547 bp, 14 predicted proteins | sample czc16metaG_FD_108284 | JGI IMG/M metagenome (GOLD analysis project Ga0137396, IMG submission 108284) | Vadose zone soil microbial communities from Angelo Coast Range Reserve, California, USA - czcobulk3.16 metaG | ecosystem: Environmental > Terrestrial > Soil > Vadose zone | place: USA...
GTTCCAGAGCTGCCGGATGATCTTCAAGCCTTCTTCTAGTCTGCCGACGCGATGCTTTGCAGAAAATCCAAATGGTGTCTGGTTCATCGGATCGCCTGCGCCCAGTCCTAGGAAGAGACGTTTCGGATATTGGTTGGAGAGTGTTGCTAGGGTCTGGGCTATGATGGCCGGGTGTCTCCGGACCATGTCTGTTACCGCGATTCCGACCCGAATCCTGCGAGTCTCGGCAGCTATCGCGGCAAGGGTGGTGAAAGGCTCAGGTGCGGCCGCATCTCTTGTCCCATAGAGAAGGTGGTCGTCGATGAGGACTGAGTCGAAGCCGTGCTTTTCGCAGAATTGTGCCCGTTCTACAATATTTTGGAAGGGTTCGTTGGCGGCTAGGAAAATTCGGCAACCGAACTTGACTGGGCTCTTCACACTTCAATCACAAGGAAAATCTTCGTTTTTCCGTATCACTGCCTCGCTTAGATCATCGTGGATTCGGTGAAGCCTTTGAGGTGTGGGTCTCCAGTGAGGATCCTGGAACGTTCGATCTTGGCTGTTGCAGCCACGAAGGCGTCTGCGAGCGGAAAATCTTTCTGGGTCTTTCGTTGTTCTGCATGAATTTCGCCTGCGGATCGTGCAATCTTCGAGTCGACCGGTGGGATGGTCGAATTATTCTGTAACTCAACTAGCGCACGGGCCGGGTCTCGTCTCATTCGAATGTATTTGCTCGCAATCTCGGCGATGGTAATAGGGGAAGTGATTATGGAATTCTCTGTATCTTCGACGATGTCTCTGACCTTTGCGCCTTTGGGGCTTCCATCAAGATATTCTATCCACGCGTAGGTGTCCACAACGTATCTAGTCGTGGTCGGTCATCTCATCGTCCCGTGTGAAGGGGCCTATCCCACGGTCTATGCCGAAGAAGCTCTTCTTGGCCTTCCGAACTTCTATATTCACCAGTTCGCCGGGTTTGAGGTCCTCTTCCTGGGCAACTTCGCTGGGAATGGTGACCACAAGGCTTCCGCCCACCCTCCTCACTTTGGCAAGAGCCATGAATTACATCGCCTGTAATATTTACTACTACTCCGAGTTATATACACTTTCCCGCACCAAGGCCGAGTCCTGTAGAGCAGATGGTCGTCGATGAGGACACTGTCGCCGTGTTTCTCACAGAACCTCCCACGTCTGATGATATTCGTGAAGGGTTCGTTGGCTACAAGGAAGATTCTGCATCCGAATCGGATCTGACCTTTCACCCGTGGGTCCCAGAGCGTATTGCTCGGCCATCTATTAATGACCTTCCCGATTCAAAACGATTCGATGCTCAGACGATCCGGGTCGTATCTTGAAGGAGCGTACAACAATGTTTAATTCGATAGGCTCCTCGTATTACGATTGATGATTATTGGCGACGGTGACTGTGTCTACAAAGTATCAGGTTGTCATACCCAGTGATGTTAGAGATCGTTTGAAGCTCAAACCAGGCCAGAAGGTCGCCGTCATCGAGAAAGATGGGGTTGTCCATCTCATCCCGATTCGCCCGTTGAAAGAGCTGAAGGGAATGGCTACCGGCGTCACGAGTAAGGGCATTCGAGACGAAGGCGACAGCCGTTGATCCTCGTCGACTCCACAGGCTGGATAGAATATCTCGGGAAGGGATCCAAGGCCGATGACTACGCCAGACACATTGTCCAGAATCCCGCTGGGAGTATTCTCACGCCGACAGTTGTGCTGCTAGAGGTTTACCGGAAGATCAAGAAAGACAGGGGCGAAGAGAAGGCTCTAGAAGTATATGCTCATCTTCAGGATACTCGGATGGTTCCTCTGGACCCACACACCGCCGTTGCAGCGGCCGACCTCGGACTCCGGACAGGTCTGGGAACAATTGACTCCATCATCTACGCCACATCAACCCAGTACGGGGCAGAACTTCTGACGAGCGACCACCATTTTGAAGGTCTCCCCAGAGTAACCCTGATCTAGCACAACCTGTCCATCATTCGAACCGGCCTGATCCTTCACAGTTCAGTCACGCAGTTCTTGCCATGAGGGCTGAGGCCTCATAACAACTAGCGCTTCATGAAAAAAAGAAAGGAGAAGTTGAGGAAGAGTTCTAGTGTTTGGTGATATGCAGAGTAATTGTAGTGCTGTGGGTGAGGCTACCGCTTGTCCCGGTTATGGTGATGGTAAACGTTCCAGTGGCGGTTCCACCACCCGCGCCGGTGAATGTTAGTGTGGACGTTCCAGATCCACCTGCGACACTTGCTGGATTGAAGCTTGCACTGACGCCTGATGGCAGTGCACTGGTTGACAGCGAGACTGTACCAGTGAATCCGCCTGTTGAGGTTATCGTAATGGTTGTTGTTGCTGAACCGCTTCTCGACATTGTCAGGCTGGAGGGCGATGCGCTGATGCTGAAGTCGCCCGTTCCGGGCGCGCTCACTGTGAGACTGTAAGCGGCGCTGTGCGACAAAGATCCACCCATGCCGGTGACAGTGATAGTGTAGGATCCTGCCGGGACACTGGTAGTGGTTGAGATCGTCAATGTACTGGTGTACGTGGGTGTTCCACTCGTCGGGTTCACTGTTGCCGTGAGGCCAGCAGTTGACGGACTGACGGTTGTGCTGAGCGAGACTGTCTGGCTGGTTCCGCTGACGAGACCGACCGTTACCGTTGACGTTGTGCCGGATCCCTGGACGACGGATCCACTTGACGGGTTGAGGCTTACGCTAAAGTCGAAGGTTGTTGATGAGCTGAAGGCTCCGACTTGGCTGATGACCGTGTTCCAGTTCTGAAAGGTTGAGTCTTTCCGGTATTCGGCTTCCACCCAGAAGGTGGATGCTGCCGTGGGTGTTGGGTCTGTTGCCGCTCCGAAATAGTCGCCGTAGCGTGTGCTGGTGTCAATAGCGCTACCTGCTCTCACGGTGACTGGAGCCTGCAGAGTGTTAATTGGGTCGGTGGACGCTCGTCCAGTGACGAGCGCTGATGGGAAGACACTGCTCGATGAGCTGCTGAAGGAGACGGCTAGTTGTCCCTGGAAGCTCGTGACGGCCGGGTAGAAGTAGTACTGGCCGCTGGCTGCAAAGTCAAAGTCCTGCGTCTTCGTTGCGGTTGCGCCAGAGGTTGTGGCCTGGACTAGGCGTAGGCACGTCCTTGTTGCTGTGTCGCCAGTGGGAACGCATGCATCGTTCCATGAGGCCCATAGACTGTTCGCTTCCCAGACAACGCTCTCGACTCTATTGTCGTTAGTGTTCAGTAACGTCCTGGTGCCTGGTTGTGCTGCGCCTGGTCCGATAACACTTGTCGCGATGGTGAAGCTGCTGGAGCTAACGGTTACTGTTCCTGGCGGGACGCCTGTAAGGGAGACTACGGTCTCGGTATTGGTCTGGCTCGTTGGACTCGGAACGCATGATCCAGTACAGTCAGTTACGAGGTAGAAGGTTGTTGAGGATGAGAGGTGCTGCGCGGGGTGGAGTGAGAACATGTTCGGGTCCTGTGCGCTTGAGGCAATGTGTACTGTTACCCCAGCTACCAGGTCTGCCTTGCTGAGGACCCAGTAGTGGACGCCGAGGAAGGATGTGCCGGCACTGTTGAAGTCGTTCACGGATACTACGTACTTGTCATTGTTGGTTCCGGTGACTGGCTGGTCAGGGAGGTTCGTGCCGTCGGATATGGCGTATAGGTTGAAGGTGCTGGTGGGGTCGTTGCTTGTCGAGGCCGCGACCAATACTTGGTTGGTGCCGATGTTGATGATCGATGCGAACCATCGTCCGCTACTAGCGTCAAAGGAGACTTGCGGGTCAGAGAGTGACGCGCCGGGAACTCCGAAGAAGCTAGCGAGTGAGAATGTCCCCACTGCTATAGAGCCGGACTTTGTGTAGATTATTCCTGCAGTGTTGACCATCGAGAAGACATGGCTGGGCCCTGCGCCGACGGCTCCGTCAGGAGGAGTGCATCCGCACGGGTTAGGTGAACCACCCGGAGCGCCTTCTAGAATCAGGCCCACCGTAGTGGTCTGTGGTAAGGGAGTGCTGGGTGCAGTCGCAACCGTCTTACTAGCTTCGCCTGCTGGGATGTATCCGCTCTGCTCGGCTTGCGCTTTGGCCTGATCGTAGGCTTGAGCTCCCTGGGCGTGCAGGGGCGCCTGATTCGCATTGGTGCCCTGCTGCCCTGCCTGCTGAAGATTGCTCACGTCCACGGTGCCATACATACTGATAGTACCCGAGGTGAGCGCGGCGGAAGTGGCCGGTGACGTTGTTGCTGACGCGGTTGGAATCAGTAAGAGAACGCTTGAGAAAAGAAACAATAGTGCTAAACTATTTTTCATGAAAAGAACGTTTGCGGGAACCGGGTTCGAATATAACAGTTCCGGATGCTACATACTACACTACCACGCTTAGACTGTACAGTTCTGTACATGAATATCCGTGTCTTTTCGCAGAAATGCGCTATGGAATGTACTCAGGAATCGTTCGTTGGCGCCCAGAAGATCCGCAGCCGAACTTTACTCTGCTCTCTACGCTTCGGCCAGCACGGGTCGCCGCTCAGCCATCTCAACAATAACCTTCTCGACCTTCATATGATGAATACGACGATGAACCGTCAACAACGCAAGACAGTCCAAGCAGACATGAGCAGTATGATGCTCCGCAACCAACTCAACAATCTGATCCTCAGGCCTAACCTCAAATCTGAAATTACATGTCATAGCCAAGACGACTCATACTCTCATCTAACCCCCTTCAACCTCGCCCTTAAGCATTAACGAGCAAACCTGACGAGACCAACTTTTCTATGGCATTCACGATGAACTGGGGCGAGGTTAGAAAGAATCGTAAGCCCGAATTCACTCTCAGCCACAATATGATGAACATCAAAGCTACCCTCGATGGTCTTGCCACAGACCCAGCACTTGCGATCATGTAGAGCGAACACTTGTTGTCTCAACTTTGATGGAATCTTCAGCTTTGGAGGAGAGACACTCACGATCCAAGAAAAATCTGGGCCGCTGTACAGTTCGCCAAATTCCTTGTATCGACTCAACGAGAGAGACATGTTGGGATATGACATCACACCTAGGATACAGCGGCATTCCAGTCTTACTCCCGATCTATTGCTCTAGTTTTCGGTCATCATCATCCCACTTGTCACGAGTCAAGGAACGTAGCTTCTCCGCGGCGACTAGCCATTCTGGCGACAGAGATCTTGCAGGAAGCCAAACCAGCTCATGCCATAGGGCAACGTAGAAGGCTTCTCGCCACGACCCTCTATCCCTCGCGTACCAAGACTCAGCGTCCGTTTCCCAAGCTATCAAATCGAGGATCCCTAGTTTTCTATCTTCTCTCTCTCTTCTTGAAGAGACCTTCTTCAAGTCTATCAAAAGGCAAGCTGATGATCAACAGTTTCGTTCTCGTGTCTGAGCAATAGCCGATCGGTGGCTCAACCCTGCAGATGTCGAGTCAGCGGAGCGACTGGCGCGAACGACTACACGCCAACCCCTCACGAATGGAACAGGAACTAGCAATCAACTACAAGAAGATGGAATTCGCTACCAGACTCAGGTCGAGATACCAGTGACCACAGCCGACTTCTACTTCCCTCTGGAGTCTAGACCGCTGCTCGTGTTTGTCGATGGCCGGGTCCATCTGGGAACAGCTCAAATTGCGAAGGACGAAGAGCTACGATCACTCCTACGGAAGAGAGGATACAAAATACTAGAATTATGCTACAACAGCTACTCAGAGAAGAAAAGAGACCAGCTGTACGAAGAAATCCGGAACAACCTCGACAAGTTGGCCCACGCGATCTGACTCTGCCGACTTGGACATTCGGATAATCCGACCTATTTCGAGTCTGCCAGGACCCTTCCATGTCCGTCACAGCCTTGGGACGATTCATTGTAACCAGATTCAAGAAACGGAAAGTTCACGAGCCGACGCTGATCATACGAATGGTCCAGGCCGCTGACCCTGCGTCGAGGTTGTGGATGAGAATGTGTGCGATGGGCTTCGTACAAACCACTGGGGCGTATCCTTCAGAGTGCTAGGTCGTGAAGGTTCTCGCCGCTTTCTGTCCGACGATAACGGCGTAGTTTTCCCTAGGGTTCCAAGCGATGCAGGTTATCCGATAGGTACCGGAGTACAGTCTCCGGATACTGCCCTCTCGGTATTCTAACACCCTGCCTTCGTCTCGGCCGGAAGGGTGGGGGCTGCCGGTTCCAATCAACGCAAGATCATCCTGAGGAGCCCATCCTATTGCTGTCGGGTAGAGACCTGATTCTGGGAATCTCATTTCTTCTAGTTCGTTGTTGGTCCAACGTAGCAGTCGGGGTTCATGCCAGACCACCTCATACCCTACGGCCAGGGCGTACTCTCCGTCTGGCCTCCATTCGATTGCGAGAATGTCTATCTTGTCGGTGGTCTTGAGGCCTTTCATTCTTTCTGAACCTAGCTCATAGGAGTAGAGCGTAGGACATGGAACCATGGATGTCCCGAAATAGTTCCCCGAGATGAGGGCCTCGTGGCCATCTGGATGCCAAGTGACTGAACGGAGGTTGTTGATTGCACCAGCGACCTCTTTGATTTCACCCCCTCGCCATGACAGGGCGGTCCCGTTATTTCCCACCAAAATCGCGGCAGAGCCGTCAGGCGACCAGCTAACTCGTCTTAGATTGTCCTTAGTGTCTTCCTTGACGGGTGTCAGTTCTCCATCCTTGGAATATAGGATCGTTCCGTGATTATCCACGATGATGGCCTCACCTGCTGTGTTGTACGAGGCGCACCTGAGATTTTCTTGGCTGGGGCTGTTTTGCTGTTCGAATGTTACGCCGTTGAAGTTTAGGACTAGGCCTTTGTTTCCAACAGCCACCCCAGACCGTCCATCCCTTCTGAATGCGACCCATCGGATTGAATGTCGGGGGTCTGCAGGGATCTGATGGAATTGCCCGTTATGGTATCGGAGGATTATGGTTCCTGGACCCTTGGTTATCACCGTCTCATCTCTTTGCTTGCGAGATGTTCTGGCCTTGATTTTTGGCGAGGTCTTCGGAATCTTTCTGATCCCATCGTTTGTGCGTCTTCCGACTCGGTCAGAAAGCAACTCTGAGACCATCATAGGCGACCCGCAAATGATGGTCATGGTATTCTCGTTCGAGTTTCAAGTAGTCGTTGTATGAACGGGCCCACAGCCCCTCAATGTGGGTCAGAAATGCGAGGCGAGGTCTGATCTGCCTGATGAGCCTCAGAGTCTCCTCGAACGAGGCCTCCCCTTGACGAATAGGGTCTCCGGGAGACACTATCCTTCTGTTTTTCGTGTCTCGCTCAAACCATCCCATTTCGATAACCAGAATGTCCGGTTCGGAGAGCTCGGGACTAGGTCTCCAGCCTCTGGTATCGTCTAGAGCGAGCAGTGCACGTCTTCGGCCGCGCCGCAAGAGGAACGAGGTGAGGCCCGGCTGTGCCATGTGGAAGGCGCGGAGAGTTAAACCGTCAATGTGAAGCGCCTCTCCCTCCGATATCTCTCGTACCTTTGCGATTCCTAGCTTCTCGAAATGCTGGAAATGGGATTCGAGCCCGAGATGCTTGTGAAAGTCACGCCTGACCCAGCCGGGAAGCCATACGTTGGTCACCTTGCGGGCTCTAGGCTTCAACCAGTCCATGTTGAGCTGTTCGAGGACCCTGCATCCCATTGTGTGGTCCGGGTGCCAGTGGGTGTAAACTAGGTTCCGTATTCGATGAATTTTCTCGCGCTCGAGGCTCAAGCCGATATCTTCTGGAGTGTCGAACAAGACGCTTGGTCCCTTGAGGAAGATCGACGGCCCATTACGGACAAACCTACCTCCCTTGCGTCGTGCTTCTTGGCACACGTGACAGAGACAGCCAGCCCTTGGAGTCGTCTCCGCGCCCCCGGTTCCTAGGAATAAGAACTCTACACGTTTCGATGAGCTATCCGTCAAGACAGCCTTACAGTAAGCTGGCCTCCGGGCTTAGCCCTTTCCCTCGCCACCACGAGAAACATTCGCGCGGGGCAAACAGTAATGGTCGCACTGCTCTGATGTTGATGGAGAGTGGAGGCATGCGGACCCTCAGAAGGGTTTGGACCTCTAAGCGAGCCGGAGGTATTAGGATAAGTCATCATCCGCGCCCTGACCATGACCCGAGTTCAGCCAGGTGAGAGGACATTCAGTAGGTCATCTTGGCAGCATGTATCGAATGGTCAATATTGATCTTGTCCCGTTTCTTTCCATGCTTAGGATAATGTCTCGAGATTTTACGTTCTTACGCATCAGCCACAACCATGTTCGAATCGTGTGATTTGACGGGTGAGTGGTGGTCCTGCTTGCCAGATCATCTGATGCGACATCCACAAAACGCCGTCCTTGTTCAGAGGCCGCCGCAAAGAGGTCATTCAGTTCATTCTGCAAACCTTGGGTGGGGGGCGGCTTTCTTGCCGCCCTCGACCCTGCTCGCCGTCCCCCAGCAAACTGGCCTCCCGGTTGGTCGTAAGCGGCAATATCTCGATTCGGGAATAAAAGCGGTGGCTGAAACCTCTGGCTACATGCCGCTTTTCTTTGAAGACTTCTTCTTACTTTTCTTCTTCGTCGGCACCTACTTTTTCACCCAACTCAACTCTTTCAACCTTCCTTAAGATGCCTCCGTACTGAAAATGGTCAGATTCAATTCTCCACCAAGTTGGAGTTGTAGGGGACTTCGACTTCGGAGTGGGATTCGCGCACCAGTTTACCGGTAAACATGAGCATCCCAACAACGTTCCGGCGTTGCGATGTGTTGAATTATAGGTTCAAACCTTCTTCAAAATTATCGCACCTTACCAGTATGAGAAAAAGGCGTTGGAGGGGTTCCGGATCTGAGTCGTACCACCCAAGGCTAGCTCAAAGGAACCCGATCAGCGACTCTCTCTAGGGAATTTTTTCCGAGGCTCTTCGAGTGAACCTAACAAGCGACCCATCTATACCCCAACCTCTTTCCTGACTCTCCGCTTGTTCCAATTGATTATGAACAAGTTAAGTACCGAACAAGCGCGAAAAAAAGCACGGTTTTTCATCGAATGCAGACGCAATTTGAAGAAGCTAAAGCTAAGACAGAATCCCTCCAAGCCAACGCCGCGCGATATTTCAATCCCAACGAGCCCCTGAAGCTCGAACGCATCTCCAAGCCCCAACCTGGACCCAACGAAGTTCTCTTGAGAGTCAAAGCGGCAGGAATCTGCCACACAGACCTTCACATCATGGCCGGCATGATGCCCACCCGGCCACCACCAGTCACCCTCGGCCACGAGATCGCAGGACAAGTCGAACAAACAGGTCCAAATGTCACGCAGTTCAAGAAGGGAAACAGAACAGTCGTCCACTTCATCAGCCCCTGCGGCAACTGCAACTACTGCATGGAAGGACGCGGGGTCCAGTGTGAAAACCTCTTCAACAGGCCCTTCTACGGAGCCTCCCACGATGGAGGCTACGCTGAATACTGCACAGTTGACGCCGACCGTCTCGTTCCCATCCCAGAAGAAGTCGCCTACGACTTCGCCGCCACACTAGCATGCGCCGGATTGACCGCCTATCACGCCGTCAGGAAAGTAGGCCAAGTCCACTTGTCAGAGAATGTCGGAATCTACGGAACCGGTGGGGTTGGAATGTACGCCGTGCAACTGGCCGCCAACAGCGGAGCTAATGTCATCGCCATCAGCCGAAACCAAAAAAAGCTACAGATGGCGGAGGCGCTAGGCGCAAGCTACTCCATCAACAATAACCAGGCAAGCGTCCCCGAGGAGATCAAGAAGGCAACTAACGGTCGAGGTGTGGATGTAATGTTTGACTTTGTCGCCAACGACCAGTCCATCACCGACTCTACCAACAGCCTCGCCAACGGCGGCCGCCTCGTAGTTCTTGGCGTGTCCAACAAGCCTTTACCGTTGGATGCACAATCCTTGGTCTTCAGAGGACTCGAAGTATCAGGCTCCCTGGCTGGTACAAAGAATGAGCTCGTCGACCTCATGGGTCTAGCCAAGACGCAGGAAATACAATCCGTCGTTACCAGAGGCTTCAAACTCCAGGAGGTCAATGAAGCCCTGGAATTACTACGACAAGGCGAGATAATCGGAAGAAGCTACGTCTCGATATAGGATAACACATGAATGGCAAGTCTACACTGGACCCGCCTCTCCCCCCTTTTCTTGAGAATTTGAAACATCCTCTGTGGTCCGCTTATTCCTGAAAATAAGCCAGTTTTCTGTTCAAAACGAGATCTGAATCAAAGGCGTGGGGCGGCGGCAAGAGATGTCGTCGGGACCCTCTTTGGGTTGGCGGTGACAGTTGCACCTTTTGGGGACCCCTCAGCTACGAGTCTACCTCAAGCTCACAATCAACTACGTGAGTCGGGGAAAGTTCTTCCACGTAACACTCGTGCTCTACTCACTTACCCACACCATATCTTCAAACTTCTCTCCATGGTGTCCGACTTGACGCTTGCCGCACCGGCTACATTCTCTACGATTGTAGCGCGGGTACTCCCAAGCATGGCGTAGCAAGCACCTAAGATGCATTCTCTCTAATGTTCCAATCAGTTAACCGGTCAATTGACGGATTTGAATTCTTCCAAGTCTAGGGAGGCGGCTTGTTCTAGTACGAAGCTCTCTATCACCATGGATTTTTCCATCCCTTTGCCCTTGCGGTCGAGATAGTAGTGGTGGAATTCATGCCCCATCCTCAGTTCTTGGCCCATTAGCATTATCGTTTGTGCGCTATTCGACACCAGAATATCAGCCGGGTCCGACCCGATCCGACGACATCGAACGTTACACTATCCCAAACAGCTGAGCCCAGATACAACCCTTGGGCAGAGCACGTTTGCACGCCAACACCTTAACGATAGAACAAGATTGGCAATCAGATTACGTGATCATTGGATCCGACGCCTTCACCAAGTGATTGTTTGGGACCAGCAAAGCGGGGCTGGAAGGAGGGAGGGGGGCGCGGACATAGTGGGCGCACGCCTTTAGGCTGAGCGGTTAGTGTTTGGATCTGTCGTCGTTCGACGTGAGTACTGCGGTCAAGCTTCACCTGATGCCGGTTTTGATAAGGCCGATCATAAAGAACCCCCGTCAGCGAATAGGTCCTTCCCTTGTCAAGATAGAATGGCAAGTATGATGTGAACGAGAATCGGCCGTTCGCAGTCGTCATAAGGCCGCATTGGCGAATGTGCGCCTTTGCCTGTCGATCGGTGAGGCGGTAGACTTGCTCAACGTAAAATGCGTCGTTGAAACGAGCGCCGGTGCGAAATGATAGCGGGCTGGCAGTCTGCGATTGTTGAGAGGCTCCTTCGATCTCTGCGATGTAGGGTGACGGATGACCCTCTCGAGAGATTAGGTGTAGCCGCTTCCTAGCCCTAGTAACTGCAACGTAGAACAGTCGTCTCTCCTCGGCCGGCCCGTTTCCAGCACTCACCCGCACTGGTTCGAGAACATCTGAGTTCTCCATCTTCGAAGGAAATCCAAAGAGGTGGTCGCTTGCATTTGCGATCACTACGACATTCGCTTCGAGTCCTTTCGCCTTATGTGCAGATAATATCCGGACGCCCGAGGTATCACGAACAGGATTGGCTACCGGAATCCCGCTACTCTGGCAACCTTTGCGGATTCCGTCGATGATGTGGTTGGTCCGGCTGAGAACGAGGATCTCGTCTGGACCAAATCGCTTGCGTTCGTCCTGCAGGAGTTGAATGGTTTTGGTTATGATCGCTGAATCGTCATCAGGAACTTCGTGAACGAACGCTTCGCCGCGATCATGGCTCGAGATGACAACCTGTTTGGGGATCTGCCCGGGGTTATGAGCAATTAACGCTGCACCTGCTTCGACGATTGTAGCAGAGGATCTGTAGTTTGTATCGAGCATTGTTCGTGAGGCAGGTCCGAAGTGAGATTCGAAGTTCACGATATGATCTACGTCTCCGCCTGCAAAACCGTAGATGGCTTGCCAGTCATCACCCACGGCGAAGAGATGAGCCCGGTTTGTCCCAACCAGTGCATTTACGAGGCGGGCCATGGACCATGAGGTGTCTTGTAACTCGTCCACAAGGACATGACTGAACTTCGGGAGCGAGCTCGCACCTTTCTCTACGATGTCCGCGGCCCGGTGAAGCATGTCTGAAAAATCGATTCGGTCTTCCGAAGCCAATTCTCGCTCGTATCTTTGCAAAACCGCAAGACCAAGGTTCCCGAAATGATGAACACGTGGCGTAGCTGATTTCAGACGCTGGAGGATCTGCTCAGTCGACATTCGGAATGAACGAGCGTTTTCTATGAATTCTGCCAATTGTTTCTCGATCACGCTACCGATGTACTTTGTATCCCCGAGGATCTTTTCTAACCAGGCTAGTGTCATGGATCGTAATTGTACGCCGGCACCGGTCAAGCGTGTTTCGAGTACTGCCTCCAGAGTTCCTTCTCTGCGCTCGTAATCGTAGAATTCGATGAGCTTCTTGCCAGTGCGGCTGAACTCTCTTCTTTTCCATGCCATTCTCTTGCCATAATCGGCGGAGGAAGTTGACCAATTCCCAGCCACATTGCCTGCACGGTCTATGCCCCAATACTCGATGCAGGCTCCGGTGTCAAGGAGTGTGAAATCGGGGTGGTAGGCGGAGCGACCTGCGCCGACTTGTGCCCACGAGGCTGTGGCTTCGTACTTGTAAGGAACCTGGTGGGTGAGTAGAAAATCCGCAATGATTCGTTCGCCGATTGACCGAACTTGTTCTCCACGACGAGTTCTGTAAGTAAGATCCCCACCGAGAGCTGGGGTCCACTCGTCCAGATCACGATGGAAGTTCAAGATCGCATTGACGTACAAATTCGAAAGCTGCTGGTCTCGACCTTCCCTGGCATCTCTCAATGCGCTAGCGACAAGTGAGTTTGTCCAATGTTCGCCAGCGATGCTAAGCGGTCCTGGCGTGGCGGCTTGGACTACACGATTGCCGAGAGCATGAAGTGTCGAGACAGTCACACCATCACTTCCCTGGTCCGATACTGGTACACTCATCTGTTTGAGGCGGTCCTCCATCTCCTCGGTCGCTTTCTTCGTGAAGGTTATTGCTAGGATGTTAGCTGGAACCACGCCACGTTCCAAGAGGTAACGGACCCTAGCGATTAAGGTGCGAGTCTTACCCGACCCAGCCGCCGCGATGATCAAGTTGCGTTCATCGTCGCGAACAGTTGCTTCTTGCTGAGCTGGATCAAGCTTTAGCTCTTCAACAAGCAGCTTAGAGTGCTCGGTAATTGCTCGCCGGACATACTGGTAGTTGTGCCCCATAAGCTTCTGACGGAACTGATTCGCAGCCAATGTAAGGAATTCGGACTCTTTTCTCATTACAGCGTCATGCGTCCGCCGAACAGTCTTCCCAAGAGACGGCAAGGTCTCAACGATTGTGTTGATCTCAGACCTCAGAGGTCTACCTACGCGCTCAGGAAGGTATTCCTCCGAAGATAAGAAAGGCTCAAGGGATTTGTCGATTCTAGAAAGAACCCTATGGGCCTCGTTCAAGGAGGCTCTGGCCTGCTTAATGCCACGCTTCCGATATAATGGAAGAAGATAGAATGGAAGAGCAACCGAAACCGTAATTGCTAGGATCGCGACGACAACGAGTCCAAGGACCAACCACGCAAGGTCCATTTTCCACACCACACGACTCCAGGGTTTGAGATAGATCAGACAGATTGAGATAACCTTTCTAGAAGTTTCGCTCGCTTCCAAGCTCTCCTTCTGGAGAACGCTATTCGTCCGCGGAGGTCACCAGGCAACACGAACGGCAAAAGGAGATCATCTGCGATAGGGAACTTGGAACGCGTCCAAGAAGGGAAGCGAGTATAACGGCGAATTCGTAGGCATCTGGGGCTGAGGGCCACCACGTCGTCAACGGAATCAGAAAGATGCGGAACGCCTTCAGCACGTGGCTGGACTCCGTCGAAGAACCGGGGCCACAAAAAAATCAGAGAAAAAACCTAGGGGCCTATAGCAGCCAAGAGGAATACAGAGTTCTAGAATTAGCTTACCATAATTATTCTGACAAGAAACGAGACGAGTTCTACAAGCTGATCGTCGAGAGGATAGGCAGAAATCAAGTCTAAAACAACACCACGACGAGCCACTTAGTTCGGCCGAAAGTATTGATATGAGAAAAGTTAGTACATACCAACCACAATTCGTAGCCGCGTTTATTTCGCTGGATGACTTTCCTTGTGCCTAATTGTCGATCATGGGCCTTAATCGGATTTTCGCGTAATGCTCGAATGGTGAATGTTGCTCAGTCGGCAAAGTGATAAATTGAAAAGAACATCTTCTCCTCTTTAACAAGACAGAGCGCTCCAGGATTTCAATTGTCAGCTTCTACAACTTGAAGGCCGTCAGGAACAGCGCGAAGGCGGCCATCGCTGCCCAAGGACGCACAGAAGCGAAACGCTCCCACAGTTTCACTTGCTCACGCCAGTCCTTGGGCAACGAATCGGGATCCCAGTCGAGGATGGCTGAATTGATCCGCGCGGTGCCGGGGAACGTGA
>Ga0137396_10000964_pt1 | contig 14547 bp, 20 predicted proteins | sample czc16metaG_FD_108284 | JGI IMG/M metagenome (GOLD analysis project Ga0137396, IMG submission 108284) | Vadose zone soil microbial communities from Angelo Coast Range Reserve, California, USA - czcobulk3.16 metaG | ecosystem: Environmental > Terrestrial > Soil > Vadose zone | place: USA...
TGAAACAGACACGATGACGGTATGGGTTGAACCGGCAGCGCCCATCACGGTTATCGTCGAGGTTCCAGAGGCGCCAACATTCACAAGGGTGGGATTAGAGGCGGAAATAGTGAACGTCTCCACGGTGAAAGTGATAACGCTGGTTGTATGGGACAACGCCCCACTCGTCCCAGTAACAGTTACCGTGTAAGTGCCGGCTGTGGAGGATTGGCAGCTAAGGTAAGAGGTGAACGCGTTGCCTAGGTGCTGGCTGGGAACGCTAAGTGCGCACGTCGCGCCTGTAGCGGCATTCGCGACAAGCGAAACCGTTCCAGTAAAGCCGCTAGCGGGGGAAACGGTGATCGTTGACGAGGTTGTCGCGCCAGTAAGAACAGGATTAGGTGACGCCGGACCTCCGGCAATAGAGAAGTCTTGAACCATGTAGGTTACAGTTACGGTCTTGGGTGAAGCTCCTGTTGCAGTTCCGGTGACCGTTACAACATACGTGCCTACTGTTGTTCCGGTGCAATTGAGGGTTGAGGTGCTTGAGCCTCCGGAAGGAACAGTAATGCTAGTGGGCGTGAAAGTGCAGGTCAAACCGGTGCTCGGAACCGCGTTATAGGAGAGAGCTACTGTTCCACTGAAGCCGCCAAGGTCGGAAGCGGTTATGGTCGAGGTTCCTGCAGCAGTGGCGTTGACGTTGACGCTTGTAGGACTTGCGGAGAAGCCAAAAACGGGAACAACCGTTATGGTTAGGGTCGTCGAGTTTGTGATCGCATTATTGAATCCGCCAGTTCCCGTGATCGTCATGGTGTAGGTTCCGATTTTGGTGGAGGCGAAGTTGCAGATTGCGGTAACCGATGCACCGGCCGTCAGGGTAGCGCTAGCGGGGCACGGTGCCTGGGGTCCCAGGCCGAGAGCCGTAGAATTCGTGAGAGTTACAGTTCCAGCAAAACCGGCAAGGACGTTACCAGTCGGATAGCTCTGCAGCGTTAGTGTAACGGATCCGGTACTCCCAGCGTTGAAAGAAATCGTCGAGGAACTAGGTGTGATCAAAAAGCTGTTCACAGGAATCTTAACCACTGAAGTGGCGTGAGAAAGAGAGCCACTCACAGCGTTGATCGTTAGAAGATACCTGTTCATTACGGTCGAGCTGAAACTAAGCGTCGAAACCTGAGTCGCACCACGCGCAAGCGTGAACGAAGATGGATTGTAGGTTACAGCCAAACCGGCAGGGGCAAGGTTACCATTGCTAATGACGAAGGAACCTGAAAACCCGTTGAGACTCTTCACAGTAACGGTACCAGCAGCATAGGTCTGCCCATTGGGCGGAATATTCACGGAGGTAAAGCTAGAGGTGATACTGAAATCCTGAACAATAACGAAAATCGTGACCGGAGCAACGAGAGTGCTGGTCATTCCCGATGCAACGGTAGAGTATGTTCCGAGAACTGTAACCGTGTAGTTACCGGCAGCTGCACTAACTGTCAATGTGTTGGCACAAGCAGCTGGACTACAATTACTGGCAATAGCAGCAGTTAGGCCAACGGTCTGCTGAGTCGTAAAAGATATTGAGTTAGCACTAGAACCCGGCCACCCATTTTGTGCGCTCGTTGTAATCGTAGCCGTTCCAGAAACGCCGCCGCCAATAATGGGCCCGATCGTTGCGGTGCTTGAAGAAATGGAAACCCACGGCGGTGCGACAGAGTTGTCGAAACTACCGGCTTGAACCGTTTCCGGGTCCACATTAGGCTGGCCTGGAACTGCCCCGCCGTTCGTGATCGTTACGCAGGTTCCATCTGCAAGGCTGGTACCCAAGCAACCCGTCTGAAATCCGACCGTTATCCCACCAGCTGCAACGGTTCCGGTGATATTGTAGATTGCTGTGAAAAGAAGCCCGGTGGTAGGGTTCGCGGTTGTACCGCCTAACACCGCGACTGCGAGGTGAATAGTATCCACAGTATCTGTGGTGGCATCACACGAGCCTGTTTTGGCAATACCTCCAATGCATTTTGCTATAACCGTAGGGGACGCGACCCGGTTCAACACAGTCCCGGTGGGATCAGCATCCGCCGGCTTAAGGATAGTATGGTCAGCGGTAAGCGTCACACCAAAACCGTTCATAACATCAGAACCCTGAATGTAGACCCCAACTAGCAACTGCGTAGGTGAGACTTGGGGCGGAGTAACGGTCGTCGGGGGCGGACCGTTGAAGATGGGTAATGCAGCAGGACAAGGTGCCGTTAGATTAACTGTAGTTGGATCTGCAAGACACACTTGCCCAGTAGCCAGAGCCGCGTTGGCTCGCGGAATACTGGGAATCAGGGCGACGGTAACGATGAGAAGTGGGATAAACAACAGGAAGAGATGCTTGTTCAAACAGACAGCCGCTCTAGTTGAGAGATTAGAGGTCGCGGATGTATTAAGTTTATACTGGGCAAAACAGGAACATAACAAGGCCTAAGCGGAATCTTTCGATACAAGAAGAATCCCTCAGTATCCATGAAATGTCCACGATGACGGACCTGTGGGACCCTGACCACGTCAAGCTCGAGGACATCGCGAAGAATACTAGGCTGCACCCTTTCTGCGTCTGCGGAAAAATAGGAAAGCCACCACGGCTGCAACAGCCGCACCGGAAATGATTCCCCAGAGTTGGAGGGGCTGCAGACCGAAGACCCCGCTCGGACCAGGAGTGGTCTGGGTGACAGGGAGAACTCTTACAGTTGAATTTGCGGAGTGAGAGAACGAGCCGCTAGTTGCTGTAATCGTCACGTTGTAATTTCCAGGGGTGGAGCTTTGGAAGGAGCATGTCGACGATGGAGAACCAACAGTGATGCTTAGGCTGGAACAGCTCGCGGTGAGCCCGATAGTAGGGGAGATGGATGTGGCAAGAGAGACAGTTCCGGTGAATCCGGCGCCAAAGCTCAGGTTGACAGTTGTTGAATTGGTGGAACCGGAAACGAAACTGATGTTCGTCCCGCTAAGCGAGATCGCAAACGCCTGAACCTGAACGTGTAACGTTATCGTTGCGACCAAATTATCATAGACACCGGGGTTGGGATCGTACGTGGAGTATTCTCCCAGAATCGTAACCGAGTAGTTCCCCTCAGAAGTGGAACTGACTCGTAGAGTTACAGAACATATCGCCGGACTGCAACTAGTGGGAAAGACAACCAATAATCCAGGCGTTTCCTGATGACTAAATGTGATCGAGTCCGGGCTAAACCCACTGGGCCATCCGTTCTGGCCTGACGTTTTGATAGTTGCAGTACTGGAAGTGCCGGGCGCTAGAGGCCCGATCGTATTCGCGTTCGAAGAGATCGATATCCACGGAGGAGGTGAGGCGTTGTTGAAACTGGCTGACTGAACTGTCTCTGGGTCCGGGATGATCACGCCATTTGTTATCGTTGCGCAGACCTTAGTCGGGCCCGCAACGCTCGATGTGCTGCAACCTGTTTGGAAGCCGATAGAAATGGGTGCGGTGGCCGTTTGACTGATATTGTAGGTCGCAGTGAAAAGAAGCCCAGTCGTCGGGGCCACGGTGCTTTGAGCGAGACCCCCTACAGCTGCCAGCTGAAGTGTATCCGCAGTATCATACGAGGGGCATGGAGCAACGGTCCTGTTCACTCCTCCAATGCACTTTGAAAGTAACGTCGGACTGCCTGGAAGAATAGTTCCAGTAAGATCGGCGTCAGCCGGTTTCAGAAAGTTATGATCACTCAACAATGTGATGTCAAAGCCATTCAGACCGGCGGAACTATTGATGAAGACTGCGATCTTAAGTTGGGTCGCGGGAACACTCACCGGTCCGTTAAAGACCGGGCCGGTGGCCGGACATTTGGCTGATCCAATTTCTGCCAGGCAAATTTCGCCGGTAATCTGGGCGTGGACCTGCGGCACCTGTCCTAAGAAGATGAACGAGCTTCCGAAAAGCACCAAAACGATCCCTAGTAACCTGATGCTTCGAAGGAAAACACGGGACACCGTAAGTCTAGTTATGAGGGGTCGTTTCGCACGTTTTAACTTTTCAAGAAGGCCCAGGTCAACGATCTATCTCCAACGAGTGAGAGACGCTGAGAATAGATGGATATCTTTCTATATCCGGTTTTCAGTTCGAGGTTCAGATTGAGAAGTGATCGCCAGAGCGCCCGAGCGGTTAGTGGCATCCTGGTCCTTTGGTTGAGTTGAAGTAGACTATTGTAACATCAAGATTCGAGCTTACTACTTGTTGGCCCCAATGTCCCAACTGTTCACCTGGAGGTGTTCCAGTGCACATTTCCCAATAGACGCTTCCTTGAGACGGGATCCCGAGAGTATTGTTACGTCCAAGTGGCTTGCCCCACACCGAAAAGTAATCGGATAGGAAATACAAGCGATTTACTGTCGACGCCACATGAATGATCGTGTAACCAGGATATGGGTTAGGGTTCTGTTCCGAATAGATAGGATAGTGGTCAACGCCGTTTATGACAGCCCCCTGACCGTCATACGTATGATTGTTCCAAGGGAATCCGGCAACACCCACCGGGGTGTCCTGACCGAGGAACCTGACATAGGTACTATTTGATATCTGGATCGACACTTTGAACGTGAACGTGACTGCGATAGGAGGATTAGAGAAGTACAGGAAATAAACACCTACCACAATAATGACAGTCAACATTAGAGCAACGGAAATTAGACGACGCTTCCTCCTGCGCTGAGCAGCGCTAGAACTAACCATCCCTGTATGAGAAAAATGTCCCTGCCAAGTATTATTCTTTCCCCCACAATCTCACCGTGGTACCAACAACGTGCGCTGGATCCAAGAAGGCAGATGATCAGAACATGATGGAGCAATTGACCATAGCGAACCTCGATCCCAAGATGGACGATTCGGAAGAGTTGAACATCGAAACTTGCGTCTCTTCGAACACTGATTTGTACAAGTCACGTGGTTGCGGTCAAATCCACTGAAATGATCCTAGTCCACTAAACGCTTAGCAGCATTAAGCCCTCCTTATCATTCGATGACATATTCCTCGCGGGGCCAACTTTACTGGGAGAACATGGAGGAGCAAATAGCTGGTGATCTACTAGATCAGCTGAAAAGGACATGGAGAGACTTCGGGTCCCTCGCACCAACTGGCCCTCACAAACCTTCCCGACGGGAGGATGTCTCTTTCATGCACAACTTGTCAACGGCACCTGAAAAATACGCCGGTGGCCGTCCCGGCGGAAGTTCGTGACAAAGTGAATGACTCGTTTAACAATATGGTTGAACAAGCAGACAGAAACCAGGACTAGTAGAACGAACCCTCATTCGTCCACCTATTGAGCAAGAACACCCTCGACCGTTCATGCTGAAAATTACCAATCCACGAAAACCTCTTGTTAAGAATGGAAATAGGAAAACGGCTCTCCCAACGCATATATATTTCGGAACCCGATAAATTCGATGTGAAGGGCAGAGGAAGCCGGTCGATCATTGAAAACTAAGCTCGGTGCTCTTCTTCTCGCAACAATCCTCCTGTCAGGATTCCTCGCGTCCACTGGACTAGTTCGAGAAGCTAAAGCCCCATCGCAGGCAACCATTGGAAATGTTTGCATCGCGGACCCAACAACCGCTAACCTTGGTCTTACCCTAAATCCCAAGAACGTTTGTCCAACTTCACCGGGGGCCATCTTCAATGGTCCATGGACGAATGCTACTAGCCCAACCCCTCCCCAACGTTCGCCCACCCAGATCAAAGTCGGGGTTTACATCAATGATTCTGACCCAATAAACGGATTCGGGATCACCCTCATCGCCAATCACAACATTCTTGCTCCAATAGATGCAAATGTTTCAGGAAGCGTTCTGGTCGGAACGCCGACAGTACTCGTAAAATGCGTAGCTGCGGTTCTCATCGTGGGCCCTACTTGTGACCCTGTCTACGATACCGTTGACACGATTACTTTCAAGGTAACAGGTGGCTTAGGCCAGCTCACTCCTATTCATACTACGGGGTTGCTTTTCACAGCCACCTACAACATCACTGGGCACACTTTGTCCAGCGGTATCTCGGTCAACTTTCAGGTAGGTTGCACGAACACGAGTGTCCCAGGGGGAGTCTGCATTACAATGAGTAACGGCTCCAACTCCCCGCCAACTGAAACGGCCGAAAACGGCCGATTCAACAACAACACCCCGCCCCCTTTCATCTCAATTTCCACTAATCAGACTCTAATCGGTCCCAGGACACCACCGTTCACTCGTAACGTGACGATAACAGCGACATCCCAGAACGGCTGGCCCGGATTCAGTACCGACTCGATCAAGTTCATAACAGTATCTAGCCCTGGGCTCAGCGAAGTAGTCAAAGGCACCAATCCATGTAGTGCTGGAGCAACAAGCTGCTCTGTAAACGTCGCCATAACCGTGACCAAGGCAGGCTCTGTCACGATACTAGCGGGATACGCGAGCGTTGATCCAGTATCGAGCCAGACAACTACTCTAGTCGCCCCCGTCACCGTCTCGGCTGTAATACCAGATTTCACTATTGTCGCCAGCCCGCTATCTGTTGGTCCGTTACTCCCAGGCGCGCCGGGAACCTCAATGATCACGGTCGCGCCCATCTACGGCTTCACGGGCGACGTAACCCTCGCAACCAACGCCGTGTCCAGTGGTCTCACCGCTACCATGGGCACTACGATAATAACCGGAGCGACAGGAACATCAACACTCACAGTCAGCGCCAGCGCAGTCGGAAACTATTCGGTAAGAGTTCAAGGAACGAGCGGCACGCTGTCCCACTTAACAAGGATGATCAATGTAACAGTCACAATACAGATCAGCCTCACTGTCGCCTCCGTAACCGTAAGCCCGACAACAGGGTCCGTTGGAGTGAAAGTCACATTCACGATTGTGATCAACAACACCGGATCGATCGCGCAACTAGCCTTTGTTAACGCGCTCGTCGGAAACGTCACGGTCAAAACCCAGAACGTAACTCTGGCCCTGGGACCAAGCACAACGACCTTGACCTGGGATACCTCAGGTTACGCACCCGGCACCTACGCCCTCGGCGCCAAAGTCATCCCGATAGGCAGCGGAAAAAACAGTGGTAACGGAGTCTTGACACCAGCGACCTTCACGCTAACAGCCGCGGCCCCCTCAGGAATTCTAGAGGTACTATCACAAGACATCTCACAAAACCTTCCAATAGTACTTCTCATAATAGCCATCATCATAGTCGCGGTCGTGGCAATCTTCCTAGTCCTTCGCCAAAGAAGCAAAACGCCCAGCGCACTATAGACCGGCCTCCTCGCCAGCGCTGACGAAAAACAAAATCTATCTTTAGATAGCGCGACCCACTAGAAACGCATCAAAAGTCAGAGAAGAAATCCGGAACCTAGGAATCCAATCCTAGATTCGTATCACGTACCCGTCTTCGCCCGCTTCATTCTTGAGGATTTCCCCGAGCCAGTCTGCCCTCCCATCTTCCGCCTCTTCACAACAGCCACCACAGCTACAACACTAACACCGCCAGCCATAACCGCGATGAAGAGTATGCCTGGGAGATCAGATGGTGGAGACGGTTCGACGAAATTGAGATAGAGGGTGTCCATGCTGATCGTGCCAGCGCTCACGCTCAGTGTGGCGGGAGCAGGGTTCAGAAGATTACCGCCCGAGAATAATAGAACGTACGACCCGGCGGAGAGACCCCTGAAGGAGATCCCTCCCGAAAGATCCGATGTCTTGTTGAACGTCTGGATCGGCTGCGTAGAATTCTCAAGGAGGACAAGAATGCCGCTGCGAGCGGTCCCTCGCGCACGATCCTTGATGGTAAGATCCAAGCCCCCCAAGGAAGTCCCGATAACAACGGTGCGAGTCACGGACCCTACTTGGCCTCGAGAGTCGGCCACGGTTAGCCCGACCTGATAGGTGCCAGGCGATAGAAACTTGTGCGGGGTACTCGGTGTCGTCACGTTCACATTTGACGAGTCACCCCAGTCCCATCTGAAGCTCGCAAGAGATGCCCCTGAAGACGGTATGCTAATGCTCGAATTGAACCAGATAATATCCGCAGGCAGAAAAGCAGGAGGATTAAGCGGCTCAAAATTGAAGAAAGCCACGACACCCGTCGAATTCGCGAAGACCCCGTCCCACGCGACTATTCCAATGAAGCGGGGATTAGGATAACTCGGATCAGAACCCTGGTTTACGAAGTGGGCTCTGTCGAATTTGAAGACACTTGTGCCAGGACCCTTGACTGTCACGTTGAGGCTAAATATCAAAGCCGCCGGTAGCGGACCAGTAATAGATGATCCCAACAAAGCCCCAGCAAGATGAACTTGTCCTGCGGAGGGAGAATCGCCAGTTGGGCATCCATTTCCGATAAGCGCTATTCCATCATTGCATTCTGCGAGAATTTGAGCGCCGTTGAAGATCCCGGGAGCTGAATAGTCAATACTCTTAACCTTAGAAATTGTGCCTGCGCCGGTATAATTCAGTCGAACATCAAAAGCGTTGATCTCTATGTTCGTAAGGTTCAGCCTGATGTTCAAGAGAAAACTAGTGGCCGTATTGCTTCTCTTCGCAACCGGGTCAATGTAGACTCTCGAGACATCTGTTGATGACTGAGCGTGAACGATATGGATGGGAGAGGGAGCGAAGGAGAGGAGAGAGAAGAGGACGAGTAGAACCAATAGAACCTGCAGTGCCCTCGGTGACCAGTCCCCTCTTTTTTCAAGCATAAATTGGATCGGCCTGAGAAGTAGGGACTGAGGCCCATATCTGCGTATCGAAAGACGAGACTGGGTCGAGGACCAGTAGGGATTGAAATTGGCCTAGAAAGATGAACTCGCAGTCTGAAGTAACAACACGAACTCTCGCCTAAGCAATTAATCGCAATTTTTGCGCGTTTCCATTCTAGAGATGCGGTAGCTTCCTGCTCTTCTGAATCCTAACCCTCTCGCCAAGTCCCTTACGGAAAGCCTCTGCTACCCGCCCAGCACCTAACTGCGAAGATAACTCAAGCTTCTCACGCCCGGTGAGCAATAAGACAGCGGTGAGACCAGTGGGGTCATCAGGCTCGGTAACAACCACGCTGACAATCTCACGGTACGCAATGGAGAAATTGTCTTTATCAGCCGCGAGAATCCTGCCTGCTTTGAAGCCCTCTTGCTCAGGCTCCACCTGGGGCTTCTTCCTACGCCTAACACCCTTGACAAGGCCACCCAGCCCGCCCAGAAACGAAGACGCAGCTATCGATCCAGATCCCCACTTCACACCGTGCGCAACAAGAATCCTCCTGCTCGTAAAAAACAGCGTCAAACGCTCCGAGCCAGCAGACAACTGCGCCTGAACCGGAAGCTCGCTCCAAAATACCTCCGGCCCGCCCTCCTGAGACAACGCTAGAACAACCCAGTCGACCGCAGGTATATCGGTTTATTGCAGAAAGAGTCAGAAGAAGAGTTCTAGCCAGCAAGTCATATAATGCGCTCTCCCTGCTCAACCCGAGCACAAGCCCCGGTGGCTCAGCCTGGTAGATGCGAAACCCGGCGAAAGCGTTGCCTTGGTATAATGCTCCAAAAAGGCAAAGGTCGCGGGTTCAAAAGCCTAGCAAGGCGGAAAACCCCGCCCGGGGCTCCAAGCCCCCTAGCTACTAGGTAGCACTGGCGCCCGGTTTCATTTGCGCAACCCTATCCCGCCACGCGGGTGACTCGGCCATCTGGCCTAGAACGTATTTCTCAGCTTTCTCCCTGTTCATCCACCGCGTGTCCATCGCGGTCTTGACCAGATCCTCGAACTTCTTCTCGAACGGTAACAGCTTACCGTTCATGTCAGTACAATGAATGCAGTACGGGTTGTTAGGGTTCTGCGCCCCATGATCCTCATTCGTAGCCATGGGCATCCCACAGCTCTCACAGCGCAAAGCCAGAGACATATCCGACAAGAGAAAGAATCCTACCAACAACTAATAACCTAACTGGACAGGACGCGACCAATCGCGAGTAACAAACTATCATCCCTTCTCTAAACCTATAATAATCCGGAACCCGCCCAATCACGAGTTATCACTAGAGGCATGCTTCTATTGCGGGGGAAGGGCTCACAAGCCCCGTTCGCACTTCTCACACAACTGGTCCTATTCGGAAAAAAGAAACCCCCAGAAGAACCAGCATCCGTCCCCCCTAACAAATTGGAACCCTTTCCAATACCAGAAACAATCCGGAAGACAATAACCGAAGCGGACATCACAAGAGCACGAAACCGCCTCCGAGTCGCGAACCTAGAAAGAGACATCATAGGCGACGCCCTGACAAAGATCTACGAAGCAGAAGCAAAAGGTACCATCAACGAGCCCGAAAAAAACCAGATGATACAACCATACAAGAACGACCTCAAACGCGTAGACGCCGAGATCGATACCCACAAGAAGACAGTGGACCTCTACGATCTAGAAGCCGCCAAGGAAGACCTGTTCAAGAGATTCCAGGAAACATTCCTAGACATACAAGCAAGGATCGAAAAGATCCGGCCCTCCCTCGACCTACCGGCTCCAACCGAGACAAAAACCCCAGAGCCAAAACCCGCAACAGCCAAGGCAGAACCAGCGGAGACAACAGAGGAAAACGCTCCTCCAAAAGAGAAACCCCCAAGAGAGAAGGCGAGAAACAAGGCTGAGGAGAAGATCGAGACCATCCGGGAAGAAGTCCTCAAAGCCATGGAACGCCTCGAACAAATAGAGACTGAAGGATGAGCTGACAAGACGATGAGCTGGGTAGAAAAAGCAAGACTCAGCGCAGCGGCGCAAGCCGTGCGCGAACTCAGAGATCGCACCACGGTCGGCCTAGGCAGCGGAACCACCGTCCTCAAAGCACTAGACCTGGCCGCGGAGAGAATCAAGAAGGAACATCTCAACATTAGCTGGGTCCCAACAAGCTACCAGATGGAAATCGCTGCAAAAAGACTGGGCCTCAAAACAACCACTCTATCCGAAGATATCGAACTCGACCTAGCACTAGATGGCGCTGACCAAGTTCAATGGAGATCACTTGACCTCGTAAAGGGCGGAGGCGCAGCCCTCCTGAGAGAAAAGATAGTAGACTCTACAACCAAGAAACTCGTCATCATCATCGACGAGAGGAAACTTGCCAAGACACTCGGCGGAGAGCAACCCATCCCTGTCGAGATCACACCCTTCGCCTACCACGCTACCCTCGCAAAGATCAACAAAATATCCGAGAAAGCCGTGTTGCGGGAAGCACCGAGCGGCAAAGTGGGACCTGTAGTAACCGACAACGGGAACCTGATCATAGACGCATACTACCGGAACCTTCGACGACCAGACATCATCGAAGAAAAACTCAGAAAAATACCCGGAGTAGTCGAAACAGGACTCTTCTTAGAAATGTGCGATGTCGCGTATGTAGGCAGGAAGGACGGAAGAGTGGACATTCTACGACGCAGCTAGAGATCTAGATCGACAAATTCCGACTTGTAAAACCAATTCATCCTTCCCCAGCATACTGCTCTTCTCTCGCGTCTTCTTCCTCCTTCCCCGCGTCATAATCAGTCTTGTCATCTTCGTCCTCACCGTATTCGCCAGGAAGCCCGAGCTCCAGAACTGAGAACTTGGTCCATTCCTTTCCGCATTCTCTGCACTTGTACGCAAACCTGTTGGTGACAAACGACTCCGGATGGTCTGTAACTCTTTCCCCGGTTTCGATGGTTATTCCCATTTTGAAAAAGGCGTCTTTCTCCTTGAGCGCCTCAGCCGTGTCGATTTCCGCTTTCGACAACAGCTCAGCGGCCAGGAACTTGTGGCAGAAGGGACATTCTTCCAACACCAAAGAGGGATCGTGAGGGCGTGCACCGAACAGACAAATTAGTTTTTCCCCCTCGACGATCGATACGGCCAATCAATGGTGTTTGAGCATGGGCCACAAGCTTGTCCCGGCAAGCTCTTGTCTCCTAAGGGAATACGTAGCTAGTTCCTGCAATATGCAGACCCATAGACTTATTTTTTGACTTCAAATGGTTGTCTATCGGAAAAACGTGAGCAATTCATGAAAAAAACAAAGGTTCTCGTTTCAACAATCCTTGTTCTAGGAGCCTTCCTGCTTCTCCCATCCTTTTCTCCGCCTGCGCACGCTGCAACCGGCACCGTCTGTCTCGTAGACTCCAACACTACTAGTTGTCCTAGAATCCCTGCGTCTCTCATAGGGAATGTTGGAGTTCAGCTGAGAGTCTCAGTGTTCCTACAAGGAACAGACCATATCAATGGATTCGACGTCACCACCCTTGCGGACCACACAATCCTCAGTCCTGATGGGATAGACCTCACCGGGTCCATTTTACCAGCGCCACCATCGATCCTTGTAGAGTGCCTCGGCGGTATCTTAGTGCACGGGAATACGTGTCAACCAACGGATAATCTCGACACGATACACCTTGCCGCAACAGGCACTCCAGGCCAGCTTTCAACCGCAACTACCGGCCTCTTGTTCACGGCAATCTACAACATCACAACTGCATCCTCCGGGATCCCACTAGGATTTCAGACAGGCTGCAATAACACAAGCGTTTCTCCAAACGTTTGCGTAACAATCGTCAACGGAGGCATCGCGGCCCTTCCTGAAACCGTACAGACAGCTACGTTCAGCACCAGCACAGCACCCGATTTCGCAATGACTGGCAATCCCAGTAGCATTACCCTCCAGGCAGGCTCCTCCGCAACCTCCACCCTCAGCATCACGAGCGTCAACAGTTTCTCCGGCACAGTGAGCCTGACCGCGACAATATTTCCCTCAGGTCCAGGACTATCACTCAGCCCAACTAGCGTAACCCTTGCGTCCGGTCAGACAATGACTGCAACTCTAACAATCTCAACCTCAACCTCCACGCCACCCGGCACGTATACCGCTACGGTAAATGGAACAAGCGGGGCACTGGCTCACTTTGCCACAGTAACCGTGACAGTCAACGCCCCGCCACCACCAGACTTTACAATAACGGCCAATCCGGTCAGCCTGACGATTCAAGCAGGCTCATCTGGAACATCCACTATTACCTTGACGAGCATCAACGGATTCACCGGTACGGTAAGCCTCATCTCTGCCATAACACCCTCCGGACCAACGACAAGCCTGAGTACCAATAGCGTCACTCTCTCATCCGGGGGAACAGCAACGACCCTTCTTACAGTTTCAACAACTTCCAGTACGGCCGCGGGATCCTATACTGCTCAAGTAACAGGAACAAGCACATCAACATCCCACGCCACACAACTTTCTGTCACGGTCAATGGTCCACCACAGCCTGACTTCACCATTTCGGCCAACCCATCAAGCCTCTCAATTCCCTCCGGCTCCTCCGCTACCTCAACAATAACCATTGCGGCCGTCAACGGCTTCTCCGGAGTAGTATCACTCAGCCTGGCTCCGTCCTCCGGTATGACCGCGACCATCAGCCCCACAAGCATAACCACCTCCGGAACCGCGACTCTCACCGTCAGCGTTAGCACTCCTGGAAGCCATACAGTGCGAGTGACCGGCACTAGTGGTGCGGTATCGCATAACGTCACGGTTTTGGTCAATGTACCATTCGTCGGTGAAGTCTGCGTGATCCCATCTGGGGCGACAACGTGTCCCTCAAGCGTTCTCAGCTTCTCCAGCACTGCGGGCAGTCAATTGAGAGTGTCAGTGTTCATTCAGGGCTCCGATGCGCTGAACGGTTTCGATATAACATTACTGGCTAACCACGCGATCTTCCAACCTGCAGACGCCAGCCTAACAGGAACGGTTCTGCCAGGAACCCCAGCTGTAGTGGTCAAGTGTATCGGCGGCATTCTAGTTCAAGGCTCAACCTGCTCGCCTACCACAGATACTATCGACACTATCCACTTTGCCGCCGTAGGAGGCCCAGGAATGATAACGAACCCGCCCACCACTGGTCTGCTCTTCACTGCCATCTACAACGTCGTCGCGAGCACATCCAGCACGGTCATAAACTTCCAGACTGGATGCAGTGGCGTCACCAGTGTCAGCGGAGTCTGCGTCACAATCGCGAACGGAACAGGTTCCCCCGACCCAGAGACCGTCCCCGGGGCTCTAAGCCCCAGCTTCACAATCTCCGCAAGCCCAACAACCCTTACCATCCAACATGGATCCCAGGGGACCTCCACAATCACCCTAACTAGCGTAGGCGGATTCGCAGGAACAATCAGCCTCACGAACAGCATCTCCCCCAGCGGTCACCATAGTCCCACAACCACACTAAGCGCCAGTTCCGTAACGCTATCATCAGGTGGAACCGGCTCAGTTGTACTTACAATCTCAACCAGCAAGCACGTCTCGCCAGGAACGTACACAATCACCATCAACGCAACCAGCGGTTCTCTCTCAACCTCCGTCACCATAACACTCACAATAAACTAGGTCACTGAGACAACCCGAACCTCCCCCCCTTTTTTCGAGACTCATACTTGCCTAGTCGATCGATTAGGCACCAGGCACAATCTTAACCTACGATAAGTGCCGGGGGCGGGAGTCTCGGACAGGAGTGTTTTCGAACCCGCGACTTCCGGATCTCCCACA
>Ga0137396_10000965_pt1 | contig 14540 bp, 9 predicted proteins | sample czc16metaG_FD_108284 | JGI IMG/M metagenome (GOLD analysis project Ga0137396, IMG submission 108284) | Vadose zone soil microbial communities from Angelo Coast Range Reserve, California, USA - czcobulk3.16 metaG | ecosystem: Environmental > Terrestrial > Soil > Vadose zone | place: USA...
ACCGGTGGTGTCGTCCACGAACAGCACGCGAGTCCACGTCTTGCCGCCGTCGGTGGTCTTGTAGACACCGCGCTCGTTGTTCGGGCCCCAGAGGTGACCGAGCGCCGCGACGTAGACGGTGTCGGGGCCGGTGGGGTGGATCACGATGCGGCCGATGGCGCGCGAGTCGGCGAGCCCCATCTTCGTCCAACTCTTGCCGGCGTCGGTGGACTTGTAGACGCCGTCGCCCCAGTACTGCGAGCGCAGGCTGTTCTTCTCGCCGGTGCCGACCCAGAGGGTGTTGCTGTCCGAGGGCGCGACGGCGAGGTCGCCGACGGTCTCGCTCCCCAGTCCGCTCGAGACCGATTGCCAGGTGATGCCCCCGTTGGCGGTCTTCCAGACGCCGCCGCCCGCCGCGCCGACGTACCAGGTCTTGGGTCGCGGTTCGCGGCTCAACGGCACGGCGAGCGCGGTCACGCGGCCGGAATAGGCCGCGGGTCCCAGGCTGCGGTAGTTGAAGCTCTCGAGGAATTTCGTGAGCGAATCCTTGACTGCCGTCGTGTCGCGGCGGGTGGTGTCGGGTCGTGCCGCAGGGGGGGCCGCGCGGGGGCGCGCGGGGCGCTGGGCGGAGAGGGAGCTGGCGACGACAAGGGCGGCGGCGCACGAGGCCGCGAGACGTGAGGGCGTCATGGCGGCAGATTCTACCGCGGGCGGTCGAGGGCGGCTAGGACGGACTAGCGGCCTCCACGACCGCGCAGTAGCATCAGCCCCCTACCATTCGCGCGGGCCGCCGGCGCTTGACTCACTGTCCACCACAACGCGTCCACCTCCCTATGAACACACGAGTCCTCACGCTGTTGATGGGAATGTCCCTTCTTGCTGCTCGAGCTGTCGCCCAGCAAAAGACGGTTACCGGCAAGGTGACGACTGAGCAGGGCGCTCCCGTGTTCGGCGCCTCGATCGTCATCAAGGGGACCACGACCGGCACCTACACCAACAGCGCGGGAGACTACTCGATCCGCGCCGAGGTCGGCCAGGTGCTGCAGTTCCGATTAATCGGGACCGCGCTGGTGGAACGGACCGTGGGCGCCGAGGACGTCATCAACGTCGCGCTGCGCCAGGTCGCGTTGAGCCTCGATGCCGTGGAGGTGACGGCGCTGGGGGCGACCGCCGAGCGGCGCGCCCAGGGCGCCTCGCAGCAGACGATCCAGGGCACCGAAATCGCGCAAACGCAGCGCGAGAACTTCGTCAATGCGCTGCAGGGGCGCATCGCCGGCGTGGACGTGACGAGCACCTCGGGCGTGCCGGGGGCGTCCTCGTCCATCACCATCCGCGGCGTCAGCTCGATCAGCGGCAGTAACCAGCCGCTGATCATCGTGGACGGGCTGCCGATGGACAACCGCACGCTCAACACGGGCGTGCTCGCGTCCGATGCGAATTCCAACACGGCGTTCTCGAACCGCGGGGTGGACTTCACGAATCGGGCCGCCGATCTCAATCCCGACGACATCGGCACCCTCACCGTGCTGAAGGGACCGGAAGCGGCGGCGCTGTACGGCATCGATGCGGCGAACGGCGCGATCGTGATTACGACCAAGCGGGGCCGCGCCGGCGGCGGCGTGCAGTACAGCAGCAGTTTCCGGCTCGAAGCGACGAGAGCGAGAACGCAACTGCAGCGCGTGTACGGTCCGACGACCGTTACTGCCGGGGTGCTCGGCTCCTTCGACTACTTCGGCCCCCCGTACCCCGCCGGGACCGTGTTCTACGACAACACCGACGGATTTCTCAGGACGGGGGCGACGGTCAACCAATCCCTGGCGTTCAGCGGCGCGTCGGCCGATAACCGCGTCAACTACCGGCTCGGGGCGGCGGTCGACAAGCAGGATGGCGTCGTTCGCAACTCGGGCTTCAGTCGGGTCAACGTGACCGCGGCGTCCCAGGCTCAGATCGCCCGTTGGTTGAACAGCGACATCTCGATGTCGTATACCTACGACAACAACGATCAGGTGTACAAGGGAACCCTTGGTCCGCTCATCGACCTGATGCTCTGGCCCCAGACCGACAACGCGAGGAACTACCTCACCGCCTCCGGCCTGCGGCGCCGCCTGACCGGGCTCACGGCGGCCAACGAGGTGGACAACCCGTATTTCAACGTCATCAAGAACAAGATCAACGCCAAGACCAACCGCATCATGGTCAACGTCGGCCTCCTCGCCACACCGTTCTCGTGGGGGAGCCTCAAGACCAACCTCGGGACCGATACGTACACGAACCAGAACCTCATCCTGCGCGATCCTCAGAGCGCGGCCGGCGCCACCTTCAACGGGTACATGGACCAGGCGGACCTCTTTACCAGGAACCTCGACGCCCAGACCGTGCTGACCTTCAACAGTCACCCCATCGGCCGCAACTTCTCGATCAGCGGCCTGGTGGGTCACTACATCTCCGACCACAAGGCGACGACGGATGCCGCGGCCGGCGGCAATTTCCTGGATCCGAACTTCATTTCCATGAACAACACGGACCCGACGAAGCGGACGAGCCGGACGACGATCGAGCAGCGCCGCCTCGTCAGCCTTTTCGGCATGGGCCGGATTAATTACCGGGACTTCCTGTACCTCACCCTCACAGGCCGGAACGACTGGACCTCGACGATGCCGCTGGCGGCCCACTCGTTCTTCTATCCCTCTGTCTCGGCGAGCTTCGTCTTTTCGGATGCGTTTCCCTCCGTAGGCCGGTTCATGACGGGGAAGGTCCGGGCGGCCTATGCGGAGGTCGGCAAAGACGCGCGGCCGTACGCCTACCGGCCCGCGCTCGAAGCCAAGACGACGGCGTTCGGCGGGTACGGCTACGGCTTCTGGGGCCCGAACCTGGCGCTGAAGCCCGAGTTCGCCAAGTCCTGGGAGCTCGGCGCCGAAGTGGGCTTCTTCAACAACCGGCTGGGGCTCGACGGGACCGTCTATCACAAAGTCACCCAGGACCAGATCGTCGAAAACGTCCGCGGCAGCTACGGGACGGGGTTCATCCTTTTCAACCTGAACGGCGCCTCGACGCGCAGCCGGGGCCTCGAGCTCACGGTGCGCGCCACGCCGGTCTTGAAGCCGACCTTCTCCTGGGATGTGGTGGCGAACTGGACGAGCCAGGGACAGATCGTCACGGGCCTGCCCCGCAACATCCCGGAATCGTACGTCTCGGATACCTGGCTCTATGGGAACGTCCGTAACGGGACCATGCCGGGCCTTTCTACCATGTCGCTCACCGGCCTGTTCTATCTCCGCAACAAGGACTGCAAGCTGCTGATCGATCCGACGTCTGGCCTGCCGATCCGGGCGTCCTCGTTCATCGACGCCGCCTGCGGGACGACGCCGGGATACGACCGCCAGCCGGACTTTACGATCGGCCTCACGAACACCCTCCGCTACAAGCGCTTTACCCTCGATTTCCTGGTGGACATCCGCAAAGGCGGGGACGTGTTCGATGCGACGGATCACTTCCTCACGACGCACGGCCTCAGCATGCTGACCCTGGATCGCGACCGGCCGCGGATCATCGACGGCGTGTTGCGCGACGGGAAGGAGAACAGCGCCAACCCGACGGTAAACAAGATCGTGATCGTCCCGAGTGCGAACCCGGCCTACTACACGAACATGAGCGAGGAGTTGTTCATCGAGCGGGACATCAACTGGGTGCGGCTCCGGGACGTTCAGCTGAGCTACGAGCTGCCGAACGGGTTCCTGGGCTCCCGCACCGCCAGCGTGTTCGTCAAGGGCACCGACCTGTTCCTGATGACCAACTACACGGGGCTCGATCCGATCGTGAACGGCAACACCGCCGCGGTGGGCGGATCGGGGGGCGTGGGGATCGACTTCGGCAACTTCCCCATGCCGCGCGGCTTCAATTTCGGCATCCGGATGGGGTTCTGACCATGAACACGAGACACGTGGCGCTGCTGGCGGGCGTGGTAATGGTCTCCAGCGGCTGCAACAACTGGTTGGATGTCAACACCAATCCCAACGGGCCGCAGTCCGTGTCGGCGATTCTGTACCTGCCGCCGATGCTGCACTGGATGGTGACCTCGCCGCAGTTCGACGGCCGCTTCGTGGGCCGGTACGCGCAGGAGTGGACGCTGCCGGGGACGAGTCTCAGCACCTGGGACCGGATGGGCTACGATCCGGCGAGCGACAACGGCGGCCAGCAGTGGCGGGACGTCTACTGGTCGCTGGGGCAGAACCTGATCGACATGAACGCCAAGGCCACGGCCGAGCAGCGCTGGGACCTCCTGGGCGTCGGGCTCATCCTCAAGGCGTGGGGCTGGCAGGTGCTGACCGATCTCCACGGCGAGATCATCATCAAGGAAGCCTTCGATCCGGGCCGCACCTCCTTCGACTACGACGCCCAGGATTTCGCCTATCAGGAGGTGGCGCGCCTCCTGGACAGCGCCATCGTGCTGCTGCGGCGCTCGGACGGCGCCGTGGACGCGGCGTATCTCGCCAAGGGCGACCACATCTACAACGGCGACCGGACCAAGTGGCTCAAGCTGGCGTGGGGCATGAAGGCCCTGATGCTGAACCACTTTTCCAACAAGGCCGGGTACGATCCGGCGGCAGTGACGGCCGCGGTCGATTCCTCGTTTTCCAGCAATGCCGACGACGCCTTGCTCAGCTATCCGGGTACCAGCCTGGATTTCCAGGACTACAATTTTTGGGGCCGCACCCGAAACAACATCACGTCGTACCGGCAGACGCTGTTCATCCTCGGCCTGATGAACGGCACGCAGTTCGGCGGGGTGGTCGACCCGCGGATGAGTCGCATGCTGTCACCGTCCCTCGACGGCCAATATTACGGGCTCAACATCAACGTCGCCGGTAACGGGGGGATCACCGACACCACGAAGCAGCCCAACAACTTCTTCGGGTATCGCGGAACGGGCGGGCTCGGGCTGCCGGGCCGGTACCTCTTCGCCGACAAGGCGCGGATTCCCCTGATGACTTACGCGGAGCTGCAGTTCATCAAAGCGGAAGCCGCCCTCAGGCTGAACGACCAGCCGAGGGCGTTGACCGCATACAAGAACGGCATCATCGCCCACTTCGCGTTCGTGAACGCGCGCAACCTCGATGACAACCAGTCGCCGGCGCAGATCTCGGCCGCGGCGCGGGACAGCTTCCTCGCGGACACGAACATCGTTCCCACCACCGGCCCCCTGACGTTGTCGCATGTCGTGTCCCAGAAGTTCATCGCGCTGTGGGGCTGGGGACACAACGAGATCTGGATGGACATGCGCCGCTACCAGTACACGGGTGTCGATGCGGTGAGCGGCAAGCAGGTGTTCCGCGGCTTCGCGGCGCCGACGAACCTCTACCCCGACAACGGCAGCCTCGTGGTGCAGCGCATCCGGCCGCGGTACAACTCGGAGTACGTCTGGAACCAGTCGGGGCTCTCCGCCATCGGGGCCCTGGCTGCCAATTATCACACCAAGCCGGTGTGGATCACCCAACCGTGACGCGGACTATGAACCGACCCCTGGCGATCGCGGCGCTGCTCGGCGCCGCCGGGCTCGCGGCCTGCGGGAAGGACGCGGTCCAGCTGCTGCCCCTCGCGCCCGTCCCCTCGGCGCGCATCCTGTTCTTCAACTACGGCGTGGGCAACCCGGAGCCACAGGTCAATTTCTACGCCAACGAGACGAAGATGACGGCCGTCTCCTCGGCGACCGGGACCGAGTCCACCAACGGCGTGGCGTACGGCGCGGTGGGGAACGGCGGCCTGTATTCGGCCCTCGAGCCGGGGGCGTACACGCTGACGGGACGGATCGCGGCGACGACCGACAAGAATCTCCCCATCGACACGCTCAGCGCGACCATCGCCGACGGGAAGTTCTACTCCTTCTACCTGACCGGTTTCTACAATATCACAGCCAAGAAGGCGGACGCCTTCATCGTGGAGGATCCGATCCCCGCGCCGGTGGATTACACCCTCGCCACCGTGCGCCTCGTCCACGCGAGCCCCAACGCAAATCCCTTGACGCTGTACGCGCGCCTGAGCGGTGACACGGTGACCACCCACTGGGCGGCGGTCGGCACCGCGGTGACGTACAAGGGCGCGGGGGCGTTCGCGACGATCGCGCCGGGGGTGTACGACCTGGGCGGACGCTTCACCGGCGCGACGACGAACAGGTTCAACGTGACCAGCGTGTCACTCGCCGGCGGGCACGTCTATACCATCGGCGCCCGCGGTGACACCACCGTCACTTCCTCGACCGCGACGAACCGGCCGCTTCTGAGCAGCGCGACCAACTGGTAAGGGGCGATCAGCCCGCCACTCGCCGCTCCAGCCGCGTAATCGCCCCCGCCAGGTCCGGCTGCTGCGTGAGCAAGGGCAGCAGCGGATCCTCCTTCAGCCGCTTCATCCGCGCCACCGCCGTCTTGATCGTGAACGCCCGCATATCGAGCTTCGCCGTCACCTCGCTCCACTTGAGCGGCATCGACACCGGCGCGCCCGGCAGCGGCCGCACGCTGAACGGTGCGACGAGCAGCCGCCCGTGCCCGTTCTGGACGTAGTCGATGTACACCTTGCCGCCGCGCTTGCCCACCTGACGCGTGATCGTCGAAATCTCCGGCAGCTCCGCCGCCACCACACGCGCCAAGAGCCCCGCCAGCGTGCGACACTGCTCGTAGGTGAGCTGGCGCGCCAGCGGCAGCAGCACGTGGAGCCCCGTCGAGCCGCTCGTCTTGATGAATGACGGCAGCTCGATGTCCTCACACAGGCGGTGGGCAGCGCGCGCGACCTGCACGACGTGCTCGAACGGCGCCTCCTTGGGATCCAGGTCCAGGACGCACCAGTCCGGCTGCTCCAGCGAGCCCACCCGGCTCGCCCACACGTGCAGCGGGATCGTCGCCATGTTGGCGAGGTAGAGGAGCGCCGCCTCGTCGTCGCACACGAAGTAGTCGATCTCGCGCTGCGCGTCCTCGCTCCACATCCGCTCGGTGCGCATCCAGTCGGGGATGAACCCCGGCGCGTCCTTCTGGAAAAACGACTTGCCCGCGATGCCGTCGGGGAACCGCGTCAGCACCACGGGGCGGTCTTTCAGGTACGGCAGCAGCCAAGGTGAGATGGTGCGGTAGTACTCGATCAGGTCGCCTTTCGTGAAGCCGTCGTCGGGCCAGAAGACTTTGTCGAGGTTCGAGAACACGACTTCATGGAGCACGGAGCTGGGAGCAGTTCGCGCAGGTCCGATGTCTGGCACCGGTTCTGACTGCTCCGTGCTCCGTGCGCCCGGCAGAAGACAGTCCTTCGGATCCTTGTCGTCGCGGAACCGCATAAACACGGGGTGTCGCAGCAGCCCCTCCTCCGTCCACTCCTTGTACCGCACTTCAGCGACGAGCTTGGGCGCGACCCAGGTGTGCTCCTTCCCCGTCGGCACGGGACCATCCGCCGGTGGCTTGGGAACCCGCAGCGCCTCGAGCTGCGCGGCGACCTCTTTCAGCTGCTTCGCGGTGAAGCCGCTTCCCGCCCGGCCCGCATACACCAGTCTCCCGCCGTCGTAGCCCGCGAGGTGCAGCGCCCCGAAGCCCCCGCGCGATCCTTTCGGCGCCGAATAGCCGACGACGATGAAGTCGCCGGTCTTGTCGGCCTTGATCTTGAGCCAGTTGGCGGTGCGCCCCGAGCGGTACGTGGAGTCGGCTTTCTTCGCCATGATCCCCTCGAGCCCCATCTGCACCACGCGTTCGTACAACTCCTCGCCCTTGGTCTCGAAGTGCTCGAGAAACTTGAGGGGTCCCACGCGCGGCAGCAGGCGCTGGAGGATCGCCTTGCGGGCGACCAGCGGCAGGCCGCGCAGGTCGTAGCCTTCGAACGCGATGAGGTCGAAGAGCCACAGCACCGCGGGGGTGGCGACCGCCGCGCGGCGGATATCGATCGCCCGTGACTGCTTGGCGCGGTTCTGGAGCCGCTGGAAGCTGGGCCGCCCCGTCTCGTCGGGAACGACCAGCTCGCCGTCGAGGATCACGTCCTCGAACGGCAGCGCCGCCAGCGCGCGCGCGATCTCCGGGAACAGCGGCGTCAGGTCGTTGCCGTTGCGGGAAAGAATCTGCGCCTCGCCGTGCGCGCGGGCGGCCCGCACGCGGTAGCCGTCGAGCTTCAGCTCGAACACCCAGCCCGCCTTCGAGAACGGCTGCTCGCGCGTCTCGGCGAGCAGCGGCGGGACGTCCTTGGCGCGCAACGGGCGGCGCGGCGCCTTGAGCCGCTCCAGCTCCTCGCGGATCGGCGCCGCGCGATCCTTGCCCTCCTTCAGCTCCTCGACCGTCCAGCCCGAGAGCACCGAGTCTTCGGGAAACACGTCGCCGTTCGTGGAGACGTAGGCGTCCCTTTCCTTTATCAGCAGCCACTCCTTCTGGCCCTTCTTGATCTTCACCAGGGTCCAGCGGCCCTTGAGCTTGTAGCCGCTGAGATCGAAGAGCAGCTTCCCCTTCGCGAGCCCGGCGACCGGATCCTCCACGGGGGTCCACGTGCCGCGGTCCCACACGATCACCGCGCCCGCGCCGTAGTTGCCTTCGGGAATGATGCCTTCGAAGTCCCCGTACTCGAGCGGGTGGTCCTCGACGTGCACCGCGAGACGTTTGTCGGCAGGGTTGCGCGACGGGCCCTTGGGCACCGCCCACGATCGCAACACGCCGTCCATCTCGAGCCGCAGGTCCCAGTGCAGGCGGCGCGCGGCGTGCTTGTGGACGACGAACAGCCCGCCCGCAACGGCTTGCGGCAGCGCCCGCCCCGCCGGCTCGGGGGTGCGCTCGATGGAACGTTTGGCGCGGTAAGCGCTTAGCGGATCAGCGGGCGCGGCGGGGGGCCGCTTGTCTGTCGGCATGGGGAGTGTTTCTATCATAGACCCTCTATGAGCGCTCATGCAATCGGCTCCGCCACGATCTCCTTCGGCCTCGTCTCCGTGCCGATCAAGTTGTTCTCGGCCGGCGAGCCCGCCGCCGCGGTCTCCTTCAACTGGCTGCACAAGACGTGCGGCTCACGGCTCAAGCAGCAGTACTTCTGTCCCAAGGACGGCGAGGTGGTGGACAAGGACGGGATGATCAAGGGCTACGAGTTCAGCAAAGGCCAGTACGTCCAGTTCACCGCCGAGGAGCTCAAGGCTCTCGACGAACGGGGCACCGGAGCGATCGACGTGAAGGAGTTCCTGCCCGCCGAGCAGGTGGACCGCATCTTCCTCGAGAAGACGTACTTCCTCGGCCCCGACAAGGGGGGCGAGCGCGCCTACCGGTTGCTCGCCGAAGCCCTGAAGAAGACGGGACGCGTGGCGATCGGCCAGTACGCCGCGCGCGGCAAGGGGTACCTCATCATGATCCGTCCGATCGGCGGGCGGCTCGCGATGGAGCAGCTGCGCTACGCGGACGAGCTACGCTCGATCGACGAAGTGCCGGTGGGCGAGGTGGAGATCAAGCCCGCCGAGCTGTCGCTCGCGGTACAGTTCATCGAGCAGGCGGCGACGGACCAGTTCCGCCCCGAGGCTTACGAGGACAAGGCGCGTCAGCGCATCCTCGAAGCGATCCAGAAGAAGGTGGAAGGCCAGGAGATCGTCGAGGCGCCGGAGGAAGCGCCGAAGACGCAGATCATCGATCTGATGGAAGCGCTGAAGGCCAGTCTGGCGAAGGGGAAACAAAGGGAGGAAAGAGAAGAGAAGCCTGCCAAGAAACGGGCGCGCGGCTAGAACAGCTGCGCGAACTGTTGCGCGAGCGCGGGGCCCTGCCCCGCCTCTTCATGCTTGAAGAACACGAAGGCCTCGCGCCAGCCGGCCCCGATCTCTTTCACCTTGTCGGCCCAGCTCGCCAGGTCCTCGCCGGTGTACCCCTCGTCCCGCAGCCGGAAGTAACCGAAGTCCGCCGTGGCGACGAGCGGCGTGTGACTCTCCTCGGTGTCGGCCACGCACAGCGCGGCGTTCCGGGCGCGCAGCACGTGGTAGACGTCATCCGCGAACCAGCTCTCGTGGCGGAACTCCCAGGCGGTGCGGATCGTCTCGGGGACGAGCCGCAGCACCTCGCCGAGCCGGTCGACGTCCTTCTTGAAGTTGGGCGGCAGCTGAAACAGCAGGGGACCGAGCTTCGGGCCCAGCTTCGCCGCCGTATCGGTGAAGTAGCGGAGCGGCTGCTCGACCTCTTTGAGCCGCGCGTGGTGGGTGATGCGCTGCGACACCTTGAGCACGAAGGTGAAGCCATCGGGCGTGGTCTCCAGCCACTGGCCGATCGTCTTCGCGTTCGGCATCCGGTAGAACGTGTAGTTGATTTCCACCGCGGGGAGCCGCTCGGCGTAATAGCGCAGCCACTGGTCGGCAGGCAGCTTCTCCGGGTAGAAGGTGCCCTTCCACTCGTCGAAGTTGTAGCCGGAGGTACCAACGTGGAGTCGCATGGCCCATAAAAGTATCGCCGTAGCGGCGGCCGTGGCGCTCGCGGGGGCCGTGGTGCTGCGGCGCCTCGGCGTCGAGCCGGTTCCCACCGTTTTCTACCTGCTCGCGTGGTATCCCACGCTGCTGTTGCTCGACGCGCTGGTCGCCTGGAAGGGCGGACCGTCGTTGTGGGACCAGCCCCGCGACGCGGCGGCGATGCTGGGGTGGTCGGTCGTGATCTGGTGCGGGTTCGAGGCTATCAACTTCCGACTGCGCGACTGGTACTACGTCTTCGCCCCCGCGAGCCTGTGGCAGCGCTGGCTCGGGATCAGCATCTCGTTCGCCACGGTGATCCCGGCGATCCTGCTCCCGGAGCGACTACTCGACCGGCTGGGCGTCGCGCACCGGCTCGTCACCCGGCCCGTCCGCTTCGCAACGCGCGATCTGCGGCTCGCCACGCTCCTCGGCGCGGCGCTCCTCGCCGGCGCACTGGTGCTGCCGGCCGTCCTCCATCCCTTGACCTGGGGCGCGCTGTGGCTCCTCGCCGAGCCGTTGCTATATCGCGTCGATCCGCAGCGGTCGCTGTTCGGAGACATCGGTCGCGGGGCGTGGGGACGGATCGTGCGCCTGATGCTCGGCGGGCTCGTCGCCGGCGTGCTGTGGGAGACGTACAACGCCCTGTCACGGGCGAAGTGGATCTACACGGTGCCGTTCCTCGAGCAGCTCAAGATCTTCGAGATGCCGCCGCTCGGCTTCGTCGGCTTCGCGTTCTTCGCGCTCGAAGCGTGGTCGCTGTATCACCTGTGCCGCGCGTGGCGCTCCGCGTGGCGGGGCGCGCTCGCGCTCGGGTTCGTCGTCTTGGCGCTCGCGGGCATCGATCGCTGGACGGTGAGCTCGACGCTGCCGTACGTGGACGACCTCCCGGGAGTCTCCGCGACCGCGCGGACGCGGCTCGAGCGCGCCGGCCTGCGCGACGTGTTCCGCCTCGCGGCGCTTGCGCCGGACACGGTCGCGGCGCGCACCGGACTCCCGCCTGCCGAGGCGCAGGGGGTGGTGACAGCGGCGCGGCTCGTGACGCTGCGCGGGATCGGGACCCGGCACGCGGCCCGGCTCCAGGCTGTCGGCGTCACGAGGGTCGCTCGGCTCGCCCGCGCCGATCCCGACAGTCTGTGGCGCGCCCTCCCCCACGACCCCCACCCCACCCCGGCCGAGGTTCGCGTCTGGGTGCGGGCGGCCCGCCGCGCCCCTGCCTCCGAGTGGTGACCTGAGTCACGGGATGTCGGGTCGCGGGGAATCGAGGATTAGGGTCTTGCGGACGACCGCGCTCACGCCCCAACATCTATGTGCGCCCGCACCGCTGTCGCACGAAACCCGCGCGGGTCCGCCGGGTACCACGCAGCGGAATCCTTGCAAGGAGAAACTTCGATGTACCGACACCTCCGCTTTGTGGTGGTGGCCGGGGTCGCGGTCACCCTCGCCGGAGCATGCCGGCAGGGCGACTCGCCGCAGGCCCTGGCCAGGATCGATTCCCTGTCGCGCGCGGGCGCGCAACGGGATTCGCTGGTCGCCGAGATGGCGTACAACGCCCGCGTGCTGAGCGACATCGGGACCACGCTGGCGCGCGTGTCGATCCCCAAGGGGAAGGTCAGGGTCTCCGCGGAATCGCCGATGCAGGCGTGGCGGGACAGCCTGGTGCAGAGAGTCCGCTACGTCGCGGCCCGTCTGCCCGAGGCGGAACGCCTCCTGCGGCAAAGCCAAGAGCGGGTGCAGTCACTGACCATGATTTCCGACAGCCTGCGCACAACGCTCGAGGCCACGCTCACGAACTACAAGGAAATCGTTGACTCACAGCGTGCGCAAATCGGCATGCTCGTCGCGGTGGTGGACACGCTGCGCGGACAGGTCGTGGCGCTCACGGACACAGTCGCCAACATGTCCGTACGCGAGAACACGGTCTACTACGTGATCGGCACGAAGGATGAGCTGGAGGACCGCGGCATCGTTCAGCCCGAAGGGGGCAGCCGCTTCCTCTTCGTGTTGTGGAAGACGGGGGTCACCCTGACGCCGGCGCGGCACCTCGACCCGAGCGCGTTCACGGCGATCAACAAGCGCCAGGTGACCAGCATCCCGCTACCCGATCCCAACGCGCACTACCGCATCGCGTCGCGGCAGGACCTCTCGGCCCTCGGGGGCACGCAGGCCGACGACCACGGGGAGATTTCCGGGGCAGGGAGCCTGACGATCGCTCACCCCGAGCAGTTCTGGAAGAACTCGAAGTTCCTGATCATCGTCATAGGCTAAAAAACCGCAGAGACGTGGGGAAGTGGGGACGTGGGCCAGAGCGCCCACCTCCCCACGTCCCTCCATCCCCGTATCTTGGGCGCATGTCCCTCGCCCGCCGCCTCCTGATTCGCGCCTCCCGCAGTCCGTGGCTCGCCGAGCAGTTCCGGCGCCGCGCGTTCGCGCGCCGGGCCGTCCGTCGCTTCATGCCGGGCGAGGACCTGAATTCCGCGCTCGACGCCGCGTCGCGGTTCGCCGTCGAGCACATCGGGGCCGTGCTCACCGAGCTCGGCGAGCAGGTGCGCTCGCGCGACGAGGCCGACGCCGTGAGGCGCCACTACCTGCAGGTCCTCGGCGAGATCGAACAGCGCCGCCTCGGGTCTCACGTGTCCGTCAAGCTCACGCACCTGGGGCTCGAGACCGATCCGGGCGCGTGCCGCCGCGCCGTCGACGAGCTGGCGGCGCGCGCGAAGGCCGCAGGCTCGCTGTTGTGGCTCGACATGGAAGAGTCGACTTACGTGGACAAGACCCTGGAGGTCTATCGCGCCGCGCGCAGGTCGGGCGCGGACGTCGGAGTCGCCCTCCAGGCGTATCTGCGCCGCACCCCCAAAGACCTCGAGGCCCTGCTGCCCCTCAAGCCCTGGATCCGTTTGGTCAAAGGCGCCTACAGCGAGCCGGCGCACGTGGCATTCCCCAGGAAGCGCGACGTGGACCAGGCGTACTTCGAGCTGGCCGGGCGATTGCTCGGGGAAGCCGCGAAGGGCCGGGCCACTCCGATCTTCGGCACGCACGATCAGCCGCTGATCGAGCGCATCCGCCGTCGTGCCGCCGACCTCAACGCGGCGCGCGGCAGCTACGAGATCCACATGCTCTACGGCATCCGCGCCGACGCGCAACGGCGCCTGGCCGGGGAGGGCGAGCGGGTGCGCGTGTTGATCAGCTATGGAACGGCGTGGTTCGCCTGGTACATGCGGCGACTGGCCGAACGGCCGGCGAACATCTGGTTCGTCCTGCGTAACTTGATCTGACTCCCATGGAAGACGCACTGATCGCCGGCGCGGGGCCGATCGGCCTCGCATGCGCCGTTTCCGCCAAGCGCCGCGGCTTGGACCCGCTGCTCGTGGACGGCGGGGTGCTGGTCAACTCGATCACGCGCTATCCGATCGGGATGACGTTCTTCACGACGCCCGAGCGGATGGAGATCGGGGGGCACCCGTTGGTCTGCGCGGGCCAGAAGCCCACCCGCGAGGAAGCACTGAAGTACTACCGCGGTGTCGTCCGCGTGGAAGGCGTGCGATTCCGGGCGCACACCCGCCTCGTCGCGGCCGAACGGCGTGACGGCAGCCTCGAGTGCCTCGTAGCCGGCCGCCGCAGCGAGGAGCGTATCGTCACGAGGCGACTCGTGCTCGCGACGGGCTACTTCGACCACCCCAACCTCCTCGGTGTCCCCGGTGAGGACCTGGCGCACGTCAACCACTACTTCGACGAGCCGCACGGCGGGTACGGCCTCGACGTCGTCGTGATCGGCGGGCGCAACTCGGCGGTGGAGGCGGCGCTGGAGCTGTTCCGCGCGGGGGCGCGCGTCACGCTGGTATATCGAGGGAAGGTGTTCCCCCCTTCGATCAAGTATTGGATCAAGCCGGACATCGAGAACCGCATCAAGGCTGGCGAGATCGCAGCGCGCTTCGACGCCACCGTGGAGCGCATCGACGAGCGGGCGGTCACGATCCGGGCCGGGCGCCGCACAGAAGAGCTGCCCGCCGACCGCGTGTACGCCTTGACCGGCTATCACCCCGACTTCGACCTGTTCCGCCGCCTCGGCATCGCGCTCGAGCCAGATACGCTTCGCGCCCGGCTGGATCCCGAAACGCTGGAGACCAACGTTCCGGGAATCCATATG
>Ga0137396_10000966_pt1 | contig 14538 bp, 15 predicted proteins | sample czc16metaG_FD_108284 | JGI IMG/M metagenome (GOLD analysis project Ga0137396, IMG submission 108284) | Vadose zone soil microbial communities from Angelo Coast Range Reserve, California, USA - czcobulk3.16 metaG | ecosystem: Environmental > Terrestrial > Soil > Vadose zone | place: USA...
CACTGCACGGTGTCGGGCTGCGGCGACGTGCTCGCCACGTCCGACGAGGAGGCCATCGAGCTGGCCAAGCGTTACCTGGCCTACATGCCGGGCTCGTTCCGCGAGACCCCGGCGCGCGCGACCGCCGCCGAGCCCAAGCCCGGCCGCGCCATCGAGGAGATCGTTCCCTACGACCAGCGCAAGTACTTCGACATGGGCGAGGTCATCGACCGCGTGGTGGACGCGGGCTCGTGGTTCGAGATCAAGCGTCTCTTCGCCCGCGAGATCATCGTCGGCTTCGCGCGCCTCGGCGGCCGGGCGATCGGGATCGTCGCGAACCAACCGAAGGTGAAGGGCGGCGTCCTCTTCGTCGACTCCGCCGACAAGGCGGCGCGCTTCATCTGGCTCTGCAACGCGTTCAACATCCCGCTCGTGTACCTCGCCGACGTGTCCGGCTTCATGGTGGGGAGCAAGGTCGAACGCGAGGGGATCATCCGGCACGGCGCCAAGATGATCTTCGCGACCTCGCAGGCCACCGTGCCGAAGATCTCGGTGGTCGTCCGCAAGTGCTACGGCGCCGGGCTCTACGCGATGTGCGGGCCCGCCTTCGAGCCCGACGCGGCGCTCGCGCTCCCGCAGGGGCAGATCGCGATCATGGGCCCGGAGCCCGCGGTGAACGCCGTGTACTACAACAAGATCATGGAGCTGCCCGAGGGCGAGCGAGCGGAGTACGTGAAGCAGCGGCGCGAGGAGTACGCGCGGGACGTGGACATCCACAAGCTCGCCTCGGAGATGCTCGTCGACGATATCGTGCCGGGCTCGGCGCTGCGCGAAGAGCTGATCAAGCGCCTCGCGTTCGCGCAGAGCAAGGTCCACGAGTTCCCGCCGCGCCGCAACGGCGTGTATCCCGTCTAGCGGGCGGGCTCAACCGCCGAAGCGACGCCGGGCCTCGGCCAGCGTCTGCGCGATCGGCGTGGGCAGGCGCGGGCCGAACTGGCGGTAGAACTCGCCGAGCTCGCCGAGCGCCGGCAGCCACTCGGCGGCGTCGCACCGGAGCGCCCGGCGCAAACGGTCCACCGGGAGGTCCAGCCCCCCGGTGTCGATCTCGCCGGCCGCGGGCACCCAGCCGATCGGCGTCTCCTCCGCGCGCGCCGTCCCGCGGATGCGCTCGACCATCCACTTCAGCACGCGCATGTTCTCGCCGTAGCCGGGCCAGAGGAACCGACCGTCGGCGTCACGGCGAAACCAGTTCACGCGGAAGATCCGCGGCGGCGTGGCCAGCTTCGGACCCGTCGCGAGCCAGTGGGCGAAGTAGTCGGCCATGTTGTAACCGCAGAACGGCAGCATCGCCATCGGGTCGCGGCGCACCACACCGACCTTGCCCGTGATCGCCGCCGTCGTCTCGGTCGACATCGCCGAGCCGAGGAAGACGCCGTGGGTCCAGTCGAAGCCCTCGAAGACGAGCGGGATGACGCTTGAGCGCCGCGAGCCGAAGATGAGCCCGGAGATCGGGACGCCCTGCGGATCTTCCCAATTCGGCGCGATCGAGGGGCACTGCTGGCAGAGAACGGTGAAGCGCGAGTTCGGATGCGCGGCCGGGCCGTCGCCGGGCGTCCACGGTTTGCCCTGCCAGTCCACGAGCCCGGCGGGCGTCTCGCTCGTGAGGCCTTCCCACCAGGGCTCGCCCGCCGGCGTGAGGGCGACGTTGGTGAAGATCGTGTTCGTGCGCACCATCGTCGTCCCGTTCGGATTGGTCTTCGGGCTCGTGTTCGGCGCGACGCCGAAGAAGCCGCGCTCCGGGTTGATCGCGCGGAGCTGGCCCTGCGCGTCCACCCACATCCAGGCGATGTCGTCGCCGAGCGTCCACACGCGCCAGCCGGGGAGGCGCGAGACGACCATCGCGAGGTTGGTCTTGCCCGACGAGCTCGGCATCGCGCCGGCGAGGTAGGTCACGCGCCCATCGGGATCCTCGACGCCGATGATGAGCATGTGCTCGGCGAGCCAACCCTCGCGGCGCGCCTGCGACGAGGCGATGCGCAGGGCGTGACATTTCTTGCCGAGGAGCGCGTTACCGCCGTAGCCCGATCCCACGCTCCAGATCAGCTTCTCCTCGGGAAAGTGGAGAATGAGCCGCCGCTCCGGCGACAGGTCGCCCAGCGAGTGCAGGCCCGCCACGAAATCGTCGTCGCCGCGCATGTGCTGGATCGCCGTCCGGCCCACGCGCGTCATGATGTGCATGCTCGCGACGACGTACGCGCTGTCGGTGACCATGAGCCCCACGCGGCTCATCGGCGAGCCCGCCGGGCCCATCAGGTAGGGGATCGCGTACATCGTGCGACCGCGCATGCTTCCGCGGAAGAGCGCGCCGGCCTTCACCTTGGCCTCGGCCGGCGCCATCCAGTTGTTGGTCGGACCCGTGTCCTCGCGCTCGCGCGTGCAGGTGAAGGTGAGCTGCTCCGTGCGCGCGACGTCCTGGGGATGGCTCCGGTGCAGGTAGCAGTGCGGATAGGTGCGCGGGTTCAGCGGCAGGAGCGTCCCGTCGCGCAGCATCGCCTCGACGAGCGAATCGTACTCGGCCTTCGAGCCGTCGCACCAGACGACCGTGGAGGGCCCGGTGAGGGCAGCCGCCTCGTCCACCCACTTCTCGGCCACGCTGGTCACGCTCATCAGCATCCTCTCTCTCGTTCCGGTATGCGACGAGTGCGGGTCGCGCGCGCGGGCGCTCGTTGCGATTGTCGCGTCGGCCCGCGCCTGTGTCAACGCCAAGCCGTGCGCACGTGCTAGCATCGCGGCGTGACGGGTCTCGTCCTGGCGGTGCGGTACCTCACGATCGTGCCGGTGCCGGGCGGTGTGCCACATGGGATGCAGACGCTCGGGCGCGCGGCGCCCTGGTTCCCGGTCGTCGGCCTCGCGCTCGGGATCGTCTTGGTCGGCGTCGATCGGTTGACCGCGGTCTTCTTCTCTTCGCTCCTCGCCACGCTCCTCACCGTGACCGCGTGGAAGGCCCTGACCGGAGGCCTCCATCTCGACGGGCTCGCCGACTGTCTCGACGGCCTCGCCGGCCGTGACGCCGCGGACCGGCTCCGCATCATGCACGATGGCCGTCTCGGCGCCTTCGGCGCGGTCGGGCTCGTCCTCTTCCTGCTGCTCGAGGTAGCCGCGCTCGTCGAGCTGCCGGCCGACGCACGCCGGCGCGCGCTCCTCGTCGTGCCCGCGGTCGCGCGCGCGACGCCGCCGCTCCTCGCGCGGTACTTCCCACCCGCCCGGGCCGAGGGGCACGGCGCCACGTTCCGCGAAGGCCTCCGCGCGGGCGCGGCACCCCTCGTCCTCACGCTGGGCGTGGCGGTCGCCGTCGCGGCGCTGGGCGTCGTCGGGCTGGCCCTCGCCGTCGTCTCGGTCGTCGCGGCGCTGGCGCTCGCGGCCTTCATGATGGGGCGGCTCGCGGGTGTCACGGGCGACGTGCTCGGCGCGGCGATCGAGGTCGCCGAGCTCGCGGGGCTCCTGACGGTGGCGGCGTGGGCGCACGTGAGACCCTGATCTACCTCCTGCGTCACGGCGAGGTCGTGCTCGCCGAGACGCGCCGGTTCATCGGGCACCTCGACGTGCCGCTCTCCGAGCTGGGCGAGCGGCAGAGCCGGGCGCAGGCCGCGCGGCTCGCCGGCGCCGGGCTCACCGCCGTCGTCACGAGCGACCTCGCGCGCGCGCGCCGCACCGGGGAGATCGTCGGGGCACCGCACGGGCTCGCGCCCGTCGTCGTGCCCGGGCTCCGCGAGATGGCGATGGGACGCTGGGATGGGTTGACCGCGGAGGAGATCCAGCAGCGCGAGCCCGCGGCGTTCGCCGACTGGATGGCACACGTCGGCGAGTTCCCGTTCCCGGAGGGCGAGAGTGTCGCCGACCTCCTGGCGCGCGCGTGGCCGGCGTTCGAAGGGATCGTCGCCGCTCACGAGGGTGAAGCGGTCGCCGTCGTGGCTCACGGAGGCACGAACCGCGCGCTGCTCTGCGCCGCGCTCGGCCTGCCGCTCGGGCGGCTCCTCGCGCTCGGCCAGGACTACGGCGCGCTCAGCGTGCTCGCGCGTGTCGCGGCGCGCTGGGAGCTCCGGCGGCTCAACGAGCACGCGGTGCTATAATCCGCGCGCGATCATGACGCCCGGCCCGGATGCGCTGCTGCAGATGTACGCAGGGATGCTGCGCGTGCGGCTCTTCGAGGAGCGTGTGCGTGAGCTGTTCGCGGGCGGGCGGATCCCGGGCTTCCTGCACACCTCCGTGGGTCAGGAGGGCGTCGCCGTCGGCGTCTGCGCGGCGCTCCGGCCCGACGACTACCTGCTCTCCACGCACCGCGGCCACGGTCACCTGGTCGCGAAGGGCGGCGCGCTGCGCGGCCTCATGGCCGAGCTCTACGGCAAGGCGAACGGGATCTGCCATGGCAAGGGCGGGTCGATGCACATCGCCGACGCGTCGGTCGGCTACCTCGGCGCGAACGGCGTGCTCGCCGCGGGCTGCGTGCTGGCGCCCGGCGTCGGCCTCTCGATCAAGCATCGGCGGTCCGGGCAGGTGGTCGTCACGCTCTTCGGCGACGGCGCAGCCAACCGCGGCCCGTTCCACGAGGGCGTGAACCTGGCCGCGCTCTGGAAGCTCCCCGTGGTCTTCGTCTGCGAGAACAACCGCTGGGCCTCGACGACGGCCAACGCGCTCTCGGCCGCCGGCGGCTCGATCGCGAAGCGCGCCGCGGGCTACGGGATTCCGGGCGACGCCGTGGACGGCAACGACGTGCTCGCGGTCCAGGACGCCGTCGCGCGCGCCGCGGCCCGGGCTCGCGCGGGCGAGGGCCCGTCGCTGGTCGAGGCGCACACGATCCGCTGGGTCGGCCATTTCGAGGGCGATCCCCAGACGTACCGCTCGAAGGACGAGGTCGCGGAGGGGCGGCGCACGGACCCGATCGCACGACTCGATCGGATGCTGCGCGAGATGACGCTCCTCGACGACGCCCACGCGCGGCGGATCCGCGACGGCGTCGTCGCCGAAATCGCCGACGCGGTCGCCCACGCCGAGGCGAGCCCGCTGCCCCAGCCGCACGAGGCGCTGACCGACCTCTTCGCCTTCTATCCCTGGCGGGATTGACATGCCCGTGATGGACTTCGCCGATGCGCTCAACCTGGCGCTCCGCGAGGAGATGAGACGCGACCCGCGGGTCTATTGCGTCGGTGAGGACATCGGCCTCGGCGTGCCGTTCGGCGTGACCCGGGGCCTGATCGACGAGTTCGGCCCCGAGCGGGTGCTCAATGCGCCGATCTCGGAGGCGGCGATCGTCGGCTCGGCAATGGGCGCGGCGATGACGGGCCTCATCCCGGTCGTGGACATGCACTTCGCCGACTTCGTCACGTGCGCGATGGACGAAGTCGCCAACCAGATCGCGAAGTCGCGATACATGTTCGGCGGTCAGGTGGACTGCCCGCTCGTGCTCCGGATGCCGTACGGCATCGGCCGCTCGGGCGGCGGCCATCACTCGAACTCGGTCGAGGCGTGGTTCGTGAACATCCCCGGCCTCAAGGTCTGCATTCCGTCCACGCCGGCGGACGCGCGCGGCCTCCTCAAGACCGCGATCCGCGACCCCGACCCCGTGCTCCTCTTCGAGCACCGCGGCCTCTACCGCGTGACCGGTGAGGTCTCGGAGGCGGAGACGCTGGTTCCGCTCGGCGCCGCCGCCGTGAAGCGTTCGGGGCGCGACGCGACCATCATCGCCACCGCGCGGATGCTCGGGGAAAGCCTCGAGGCCGCACGACGACTCGCGGAGGAGGGGGTCGACGTGGAGGTGGTGGACCCCCGGAGCCTCGTGCCGCTCGACCGCGAGACGCTCGCCGCGTCCGTGCGGCGAACACACCGTGTCGTCATCGCCGAAGAGGGCCCGATGCGCGGGTCCACCGGTGCATGGCTCGCGTGGGTGGTCATGGAGGAGTGCTTCGACGATCTCGACGCGCCGATCGCGCGTGTCGCCGGGCCGAACATCCCGATCCCGTTCAGCCCGCCGCTCGAAAAGTTCGCCACCCCGGACGCCGACCAGGTCGTCGCGGCGGTCCGCCAGGTCTTGAAGGGAGCCGCCTGATGCCTCCACACAGGAACGCCTACCGCCCGACCGTCATGGGGACTCGGGGCGTCGTGACCTCCGCCCACCCGCTCGCCTCCATGGCGGGGATCCAGATGCTGCTCGCCGGTGGCAACGCCGTCGACGCGGCCGTCGCCGTGGGCTCGACACTGAACGTCGTCGAGCCATTCATGTCCGGCGCGGGCGGCATCGGTCTCATGCTGATCTCACGCGGCCGGGAGCGGCACGTGCTCGACTTCATCGGCCGCGCGCCGAAGGCGGCGGACGCCCAGCGTTGCACCGACGACGAGCTCGCGGGCGGCCCGAAGTCGTGCGCGACGCCGGGCAACCTCGGCGGCTGGCTCGCCGCGCTCGAGCGCTTCGGCACGATGGAGCGCGCCCGGGTGCTCGGCCCCGCGATCGACCTGGCCGAGAGCGGCGTGCCGTTGACCTTCAAGAACGTGGACTTCTTCGAGGCCGCGCGCGCCACGCTCGGGCGCTCGCCGGAGGCACAGCGCCTCTACCTCGGCAACGGCGGCCCGCGCGCGGGCGCCGTCGTGACCTACAAGGAGCTCGCGGCGACGCTTCGACAGGTCGCGGAGGGCGGCAGTGAGGTCTTCTATCGGGGGCAGATCGCGAAGGCGATCGCCCGGGCCGTTCAGGAGGCCAGGGGCTGGCTCGGCGAGGAGGACCTCGCGGCCTTCACGCCCGAGTGGCGCGAGCCCGCGACGATCCGGTACCGCGAGCACGACGTCTACTCCGTGCCGCCGCCGTTCTCGGCCTTCCAGATGCTCGAGACGCTGAACATCCTCGAGGGCTTCGACGTGCAGGCGTGGGGGCACAACTCGGTGGACTATCTGCATCACCTGATCGAGGCGATCAAGCTCGGCTCCGCCGACCGGCTCGCCTACGCCTACACGCCCGACGCGCCGATCACGGGTCTGCTCTCGAAGTCGTACGCGTCCGCGCAGCGCGGCCGGATCGATCCCGTGCGGGCGGGGCGGAGCGAGGGCGAGCGCTGGAGTCGCGTGCGGCTGCCCGACGAAATCCGCGAGGGCCACCCCGCGAGCTTCCAGAACGAGCACACGACCCACTTCGCCTGCGCCGACGCCTCCGGCACCGTCGTCTCGGTCACGCAGACGCTCGGCGTGCCCTTCGGCTCGGGGTTCGCCGTGCCGGGCACGGGCCTCGTTCTCAACAACATCCTCAAGTGGATGGACCGCGACCCGGAGTCGCCCAACGTGCTCCGCCCGGGCAAGAAGGCGGGGACGATGATGTCGCCGACGCAGATCTTCCGCGACGGCGCCTTCGTCATGTCCATCGGCACGCCGGGCTCCTACGGTATTCTTCAGACGACGCCGCAGATGCTCCTGAACGTCCTGGAGTTCGACATGAACATCCAGGAGGCGATCGAGGCGCCGCGTGTGCGCGTCTACCGCGACCGGCTCGTCGACGCCGAGGCGCGCATCGCCGCCGACACGCGCACGGCGCTCGCCGGGCGCGGTCATCAGGTCAACACGATCGCTGACTGGTCCTGGATCGTCGGAGGAGGGCAGGGCGTCGTCCGCGACCGGGAGTCCGGCGCGCTCATGGCCGGGGCGGACCCTCGCCGCGACGGCTACGCGCTCGGCGTCTGACGAGCCCGCCGCTGGTGAGTCTCGGATACCGATGCTGGGTAACTCTCTTCATAAGCGGTGGGCTATTTCATTCCGTCTTGAGGGGAGAATGCCTGCTAAGCGGCTGTCAGATAAGAACTCTGTCATCGGCACCATCGTTGCACCTCATGGGGTTGGGCGCTTGAAGGCGACCCTCCAAGGAGGCGGGCGATGGTCCGTGGCTGGTGGACGCTCTCCCTGCTGTTCGGCGCAACGCTGGTGTGGGGTGTCTGTCCCACCGAAGCGGACGTGCCGCGCGGCGCCGAGGAGCGCGGGCCGGCACTCCGTCTCGAGGGTCCTTCAGAGGTCACCAGCGCCGCTGTGGACGAGCTGCTCGAGCTGTTCAGGCTGCGCACCAGGCTCGAGGCGCTCGCGGGTAACATCCGCGCCCAGCTGACTGAGGTGCACGAGGGACTGGACGCCCACGACCGAGCCGTGGTGGACCGGATCACGGCACGCCACTTCGATGCCGGGATCCTCTTTTCGCGGATCCGGCTCGCGCTGGGCCGGAACGTCGACCCGCTGAGGCTCGACGCCGCGCTCGCGTGGTACCGCTCGCCGCTCGGGCGCCGGATCACGAGGCACGAGATCGCGGCGATCTCGGCCGAGCGCGCCGTGGTGCCGTCGCCGTCGGACGAGCGCATCACGCTCGTGCAGCAGCTCGACGAGCGGGGCGGCGCATCGGAGACGGCGCTCGACATCGCGATGGCGCTGCTGAGGAGCGTCGTGCGGGCCGCCGAGCCCCTCCGGCCGGCACATCTGCGACTGACGCCCGACCAGCTCGAGGCCCAGCTCACCCTCGCCAGGATCCAGGGACTCACGCCGATCCGAATCGCGTGCCTGCAGCAGATGCTCCTCGCCTACGGCGAGCTGGCCGACGTCGAGCTCGCCGAGTACCTGAGGTTCGTCGAGTCGCCCGCGGGCCAGTGGTACGCCGCGGCGATGAACCAGGCCGTCGTGGACGCGACGAGCGTGGCGGCGGGGCTCGCGGCGGTCGAGCTCGTGACGCTCGTGCCGCGCCTCAGCGAGAGCCGTTAGCGCGCGCGCTACGCGCCGCGATCGGCGCGGGCGCGGTGGGCGCGGTAGGCGGCAAGGACCCTGTCGTTCATCTCCCGGCACGCGGCGCGCGCGTTCTCCTGCAGCGCGGGCGTGTCGGCGAGCAGGCTGAGCGCCTTCCGCCCGATGGCTGCGTGCCGGTACTCGTCCGGCAGGATCTCCACGCGGTAGAGCTCGGCCGTCTCGGGGTCCACGTCGCGCGCGAGCTCGATCAGGGTTTCGAACCCTGCGCACGATTGGGTCTCGCCGGCGAACTGGAACATCGCGAGCTTCTCGAGGGTCGGGCGCGTCCGACAGGCGCAGAGCCAGTCGAAGAGCGCCTCCCATTGCGGAAGCGGACGGTAGCGATCGGGGTGCTCGCCGAGGTCGATGAGCCGCGACCTGAGCAATTGGTAGTGGCGCTGCTCGTCGTCCAGCTGACCGGGGAGGAGCTCGCGGATCTCGCGCTCGGGCACGTGCGGGATCCAAGCGGCGATCAGCTCGACGGACCGGAGCTCGTTGTAGACGCCCTGGCGCATCCGGTAGCGGATCTGCTCGAGACGCACCGCGGGGGGCGCGTGCGGGTCGAGGCGGACGTCGCGGTCCCGCCAGAACGCCGCGTTCTCGTCGGCGAGCACGCCGACGAAGCCCCGCGCCGAGCTCGGGCGCTCGACGCTCACCGCTTCTTGAAGACGATCGCTCCGAAGAAGGACTCCGCGGCGGAGTTGGTGTCGTCGGAGTCGATCGCGATCGAGACGGCCTCCGGGTTCTCGGGCTCCTCGCCGTAGATCTTCTTGAAATCCTCGACGACGTTGCGGCGCTCCGTGAGCCACGTGCCGAGCCCGGTGGCTCCCGAGCGCACGACGACGTACGTGACCATGCTCGTCTTCTCGCTCTTCACGATGAGCCCGGCGGGCGCCGCCGTGTCCCAGATGTAGCCGATGAGCCGCGAGCGCAGCTCCTTTGGGAAGCGCGGCCAGACGACGTAGAGCTGCGCCGCCTGGTCGTCGGTGAGCTTGCTCCGCGAGTCGGCGCCCTTCGGGAGCACGACGACCTTCCAGCTCCACTCGAGGACGGGCGTTTCCTTGAGGCGCCACTTGCCCGTGAGCTCCTTGGTGATCGCGGAGCTGTCGCTCCGGCTCTTCAGATGGATGGCGCGGTGGCCGTCGTTCTCGACGATCGTGAAATCGTGCTTGGGGTTGCCCCAGATCTGATCGCCCTTCCAGCCGTCGGGGACGCCCTTGGCGCCCACCGGGAGCTTCGACCAGTCCTCGACGACGAAGAGGTCGCCCGCCCACGCCGTGGCGACGAAGAGGAACGCCACGGCCAGCATCGCGAACCGGACCGGCATGCGCCCTATGATACCTTCATCCCGTGCCGGGGACGCTCGATTCACTCCGCGTGGACAAGTGGCTCTGGGCCGCGCGCTTCTTCAAGACGCGGGGCCTCTCGGCCACCGCCTGCACGGGCGGGAAGGTGGACGTGAACGACGAGGCCGCGAAACCGGCGAAGCCCCTGCGGGTGGGCGACCGGCTCGCGATCACGCGGGCGCGCGACAAGCTCATCGTGAAGGTGCTGGTGCTGTCCGAGCGGCGCGGGCCGGCGCCCGTGGCGCGAGCGCTCTACGCGGACCTGACGCCGCCGGCGCCGCCGCGCTCGCGCCAGGCGCCTCCGCCATACCGAGCGCCGGGCGCCGGGCGGCCGACCAAGCGCGAGCGCCGGCAGCTCGAGCGTCTGCGAGGACTCCGATGACGAGCACCGAGACGTACGACTGGCACGCGATCGTCGACGGCCTGAACCGGTACCTCCGTCTGCGGTCGATTCCGATCGGTATGAAGCTCTTCGAGACCGTCGAGGAGATGGACGCGATCCCGAAGATCCGCCGCCCGAGGGTGAAGCACACGACGGACCAGATCGTCGCGCAGGCCCGGCAGCTCGGCTGGACGGGCGGGATCACGATGGCCGACCTGGTCGGCGCCCAGTGCGGCGCGGTCATCGGGCTCCACCCCCAAGACGACGAGTGGCTCTCGGGCAAGCGCATGGCGGGGGTGTGGTTCAAGACCCAGCAGGACGCGAGCCTCCATCAGCGCGCGATGGATTGCGTCCCACACGGGCGCTATCACGCGATGGCGGTCTCGCCCCTCACGTCGGGGCGGCTCGACCGACCCGATATCTGCCTGATCTACGGCACGCCGGGGCAGATGATCTTCTTCATCAACGGCCTCCAGTGGACGGGCTACCGGAAGCTCAGCTTCACCTCCGTCGGCGAGTCGGCCTGTGCCGACTCGTGGGGCAAGGCCCTCAAGACGGGTGAGCCCGCGCTGACGATCCCGTGCTACGCGGAGCGCCGCTACGGTGGCGTCGCGGACGACGAGCTGCTCATGGCGATCCCGCCCCAGTACCTTCCGCGGGTGCTCGAGGGCCTCGCCGCGCTCTCGAAGAATGGGCTGCGCTATCCGGTCCCGCCGTACGGTATCCAGGCGGACGCCGCGGCCGGGCTGGCGGTCAGCTACGCCGACAAAGACAAAAAGGGGACGTGATGGGACTCATCGGGCGGATGTTCGAGGGCTTCCGCGTCGGCCGCGAGGAGAAGATCCGCCACCTGGAGCGCGTGCCCATCTTCGCGGACTGCAGCCTGAAGCAGCTCCGCTCGATCGCCGACATCTCGAAGATCGTCGAGGTGCCCGAGCGCACCGTCCTGTTCCGAGCCGGCGAGCCGGGCGAAGAATTCTTCATCCTCATCGACGGCACGGCGCTGGTGACCGTCTCGCCGCACAAGAAGGCGCGGATCCGACCCGGCGAGTTCTTCGGTGAGATGAGCCTGCTCGACGGCGAGCCGCGCTCGGCCACGGTCAAGGCGAAGACCGATCTGCGCGTGCTCGTCATCGAGCGGCTCCACTTCTGGAAGCTCCTCCGCGAGGTCCCGGGGCTCACGGAGCAGATGCTCGTCACGCTCTCCCGCCGCATCCGGGCTCACGAGCGCTCCCAGATCGCGTGAGCGTGCGGACGACCGTCTAGAACGTCAGCTTGTCGCCCGGGCTGATCGGAAAGACCTGCGTCGTCGTCTGACCGAGCGCCGCCTGGTACTCTGGCGGTGTGCCCCGGAGGACCGGGAACGTCCCGTAGTGGAACGGGATCGCGAACTTCGGCCGGAGCATCTCCTTGGTCGCGTACGCGGCGTCGCGCGGGTCCATGACGAAGTGGCCGCCGATCGGGACCATGACAAGATCGGGCTTGTAGTACTCGGCGATCAGCCGCATATCGCCGAAGAGTCCCGTGTCACCCATGTGGTACAGCTTGAACCCGTTCTCGAACTCGACGATGAAGCCGCACGGCTCGCCGCCCGGATAGGTCGTGCTCTTCTTCGTGACCGGATCGACGACGGTGACCTCCGACGAGTGCTCCGCGCGCACCTGGGTGATCGTGATCTGCGGCCCGAGCGGGTTCACGCGCCCGCCCTTGCCGAAGCGCACCGCCTTCTCCGGGGTCACCCAGGCGAGGTCGATCATCGTCGCGATCAGGCCGCCGGGACCGAGCACCGTCGCGCCCGTCCGGGCGGCCAGGTCTTTCACGTCGCCCGTGTGGTCGGGGTGGCCGTGGGTCACGAGGATCACGTCCACCTTGCCGAGCGAGTCGAGATTCTTGTACTGCTGGGGCGTCTTCGGGTTCCCTGTGAGGAACGGGTCGATGACGATCACCTTGCCGGTGAGCGACGTGAGCTTGGTCGCCGACTGCCCGAGCCAGTGCACCTCGACCTTCGAGGTCTGCGCCCAGGCGGGTTCGGTGGTGAGCGAGTAGGTGAGCGCTCCGGCGGCCAGCTTCAGGAAGTCGCGACGCTCCATCTCCATGACTCGTCCCTCCCACGCTCAGGCTGACAGACCTTAGCACGAGTCGCCGTCATCGCCATCAACGCGCACCGGGCGCCACGGGTTCCGTTGCGCAGCCCATCTGGATCTGTTAGGGTCACCGCGTAGTTCGCGTCCGGGAGCCCCGAAGGGCCCAGGGAAGGCGGTTGAAAGCCGCCGCGACCCCGTCACTGTAATCGGGGACGAAACCCGCGAACGCCACTGGCCGCGAGGCCGGGAAGGCGCGGGGAGTAGGACGATCCGAGAGCCAGGAAACCTGCCCGGGCGCGCACCTTGGGACCGGTCTTCGAGGGAGGACCCGGGAGTCTTGGCGCCATCGCTCTTCGTTCTCGGCGGAGCCCGCAGCGGCAAGAGCCGCTTCGCCGTCACCGACCCGTTGCTCCGCGGGCGCGTCGCCTTCGTGGCGACCGCGCGCGCGGCGGACGGCGACATGGCGCGACGGATCGAGCGCCACCGGGCCGAGCGCCCGCGCCACTGGACCACGATCGAGGAGCCCTACGACCTCGTGGCGCATCTGGCGCGACTCACGGGCGCCTACGACGCGGTGGTCGTGGACTGCCTCACCCTCTGGGTCTCGAACCGGCTCCTGCGCGGCGACGGCGAGGAGGCGCTGCTCGAGGAGGCCGAGGCGCTCGCCACGCTGATCGGGCGCCGCGCGTTCGCGCTGACGCTCGTCTCCAACGAGGTGGGCGAGGGTGTGCATCCCGAGACCGACATCGGGATCCGTTTTCGCGACCTGCTCGGCTTCGTGAATCAGAAGGTCGCCGCCGCGTGCGATCGCGTCGTGCTGATGATCGCGGGTCTTCCCGTCACGCTGAAGTCCGTGACCCCGCCGTCGGGGTCCGGCAGGCCGGACGCCGGTGCTCTCCAGTCTCCTTAGCTCGATCGGCGCTCTGCCCCCGGGCCTGGCCGCCGAGGCGCAGCGCCACCTCGACGGCCTCACGAAGCCTCCCGGGAGCCTCGGGCGGCTGGAGGAGATCGCGCGCCGGCTGGCCGTGCTACGCGGCGGCGCGCCCAGCGTGCGCCGTCCGGTCATCTTCACGTTCGCGGCCGACCACGGCGTCGTCGCGGAGGGCGTCAGCGCGTATCCCCAGGTCGTGACGGCGCAGATGGTGGAGAACTTCCTGAGGGGCGGCGCCGCCGTCAACGTGCTGGCGCGGCAGGCCGGCGCGCGCGTGATCGTTGCCGACTTCGGCGTGGCGAATCCGATCGCCCGCGCGTCCGAGCTCGTCGCCTGCCCGATCGCTCCGGGGACGGCCAACATGGCGCGCGGGCCTGCGATGACGCGTGCCCAGGCGGTGAGCGCCATCGAGACGGGCGCGCGGCTCGCCCTCGCCGCGATCGAGGCCGGCGCCGATCTCCTGGGCACGGGCGAGATGGGGATCGGCAACACGACCGCGGCGAGTGCGATCACCGCGGCGATCACCGGCGCGCCCCCCGAGCGCGTCACCGGCCGCGGCACCGGCGTCGACGACGCGGCGCTCGCGCGCAAGGTCGACATCGTCGCGCGCGCGCTGTCGGTGAACGCGCCCGACCCGCGCGACGGCCTCGACGTGCTCGCCAAGGTCGGGGGCTTCGAGATCGCGGGGCTCGTGGGCGTGATCCTCGGGGGCGCGTCCCGGCGCGTCCCCGTCGCGCTCGACGGCTTCATCGCCGGCGCCGCGGCGCTCGTGGCCGTGACGCTCGCGCCCGCGGCGCGCGACGTGCTCTTCGCCTCCCACCGCTCGGTCGAGCCCGGCCACGCGGCCGTCCTCGCCTACCTCGGCCACGAGCCGTACCTCGACCTCGACATGCGCCTCGGCGAGGGGACGGGCGCCGCGCTCTTCATCCATCTCGCGCGCGCGGCCGCGCTGGTCTGGAGCGAGATGGCCACGTTCAAGTCGGCCGGGGTGAGCGAGCGGAGCTGACATGGCTCGACTGA
>Ga0137396_10000967_pt1 | contig 14537 bp, 13 predicted proteins | sample czc16metaG_FD_108284 | JGI IMG/M metagenome (GOLD analysis project Ga0137396, IMG submission 108284) | Vadose zone soil microbial communities from Angelo Coast Range Reserve, California, USA - czcobulk3.16 metaG | ecosystem: Environmental > Terrestrial > Soil > Vadose zone | place: USA...
CCGCCGATTTGCGCCTCACCCGAGTAGTGCACCTCGGTCTGGCCGCCCTTCTCCCACAGCTCGAGCTGGCCGTCGCCCTTTACGAAACCCGGGACTCCCTTGCCCTCCAGGCGCAGGCGCAGCGAGTGGGGCGGCTTCTTGTCAGCCAATTCGACGGAGCCAGAGTATTGGCCGGAGATCGCCGCCAGCGCAAACTTCACCACAGCCTTGTAGCGGTCCGGCCCGTCGGGTTCGAGGCGCTCGCACCCGGGCAAGCATTTTGCCAGGCGCTCCGGGTCGTTTAGCAGCGCCCAGACTTGCTCCGGCGTGCCAGGCAAAAGGTAGCTGCCGGAAACCTTCACGCTTTCTTTCCCTTAGCTGAACCCTGAGCCCGATCAATCGCACGTTCCAGCGCGCGCCGCGTGAATACCACCGCCATCTCGCGGCGGTACTCGGCCGAAGCATGCAGGTCCGCGAGCGGCTCGACGCCCTCGGCGGCGCCCCGCGTGGCCTCACTCAGAAGTTTGGGTGTCGCATTTTTCCCGCGCAGAGCTTTCTCTACCGCCTCGGCGCGGTAAGCTTTCGGCGCAACCCCGGTGATCCCCACGGCCACGTCCTCGATCTTGCCGCCCTTCCCGAGGGTTACGCGCGCGGCGACACCCACAATGGCAAAGCCCGAGGCCGGCTGGTGCAGCTTGCAGTAGGACGTTCCGGTCTGCGCCGCGAGCGGCCGGATGCGCACCTGGCTCAAAATCTCGCCGGGGCGCAATTGCGTGGTCAGCATGTCAACGAAAAACTCGCGCGCAGCGATGGTGCGCGCGCCGCCCGTGCTCGCCGCCACAATCTCCGCGTCGAGCGCGAGGATCGCCGCAGGATAGTCCGCCGCGGGATCGGCGTGCGCCAGGCTGCCGCCGAGCGTGCCGCGGTTGCGCACCTGCAGGTCGCCAATTTCCGCCGCTGTTTCCGGCAGCAGCGGGCACCGCCCGCGCAACAAAGTGGAGGCTTCCACGTCCGCGTGCGTGGTCAGCGCGCCGATGGCAATCTGTCCATTCTCCTCGCGGATGTAGCTCATCCCGCGGAGCCGCCCCAGATCTATCACGTAGCGCGGCGCCGCCAAGCGCAGCTTCATCAACGGCAGCAGGCTATGACCGCCGGCCAGGACCTTGGCCTCGTCGCCATGGCGCTCGAGCAGGCGCAGCGCATCCTCGAGCGTCTTAGGCGAGTGGTATTCAAATGCCGCGGGGATCATTTCGCCCTCCTCTTCGCGGACTCCTTCGGTGCGGCACCCTGGCGCATCAGTTGCCACACGCGCTCGCGTTTGGTGGGCATGTCCATGTGGCGCACACCGAACGGCGCCAGGGCATCTACTACTGCGTTCACTAGCGCCGGAGTCGCCCCGATCGTGCCCGCCTCGCCCACACCCTTCACCCCCAGCGGGTTCACCGGCGAAGGCGTCACCGTTCGCGCGGTCTCTATCCACGGGATGTCCCCCGCGCGCGGGATGGCGTAGTCCATTAGCTCCCCGGTGATGAGCTGGCCCTGGTCGTCATAAACCGCCTCTTCGAGGAGCGCTTGGCCCACCGACTGCACGATGCCGCCGTGCACCTGGCCGTCCACCAGCAGCGGATTCAGCACGTTGCCGCAGTCGTCCACGGCCACATATTTCTGGAGCTTGACGTCGCCGGTTTCGCCATCCACTTCCACCACGCAGACATGCGCGCCAAATGGGTAGGTGAAGTTCGACGGCTCGAAAAACGTTGTGGCTTCCATCCCGGGCTCCATCCCCGGCGGCAGCGTCTTGGCAACGTATGCGGCGCCGACGGCTTCGCTGAAGCCGATGGATTTTTTCCCCGCTGTCTTCGAGAATATCTTTCTATCGCAGAACTCGAGCTTTTGCGGGTCTTCGCCCAGCAGGTGTCCGGCGATCTGGGCCAGTTTATCGCGCACCTTCAACAGGGCTTTGTACGCCGCTGTGCCGCCCACGGCGGTGGCGCGGCTGCCGAACGTTCCAATGCCATACGGCACCGTGGCGGTGTCGCCGTGAACCACGGCGACGTCATCGGGCTCGAGCCCCAGCACCTCTGCGCCCAACTGCGCAAAGCTGGTCTCCTGCCCCTGGCCGTGCGGCGACGAACCGGTGAGAATGTTCACTTTGCCGGTCGGCTCGACGCGCACCGTGGCGCTTTCCCATCCGCCAGCGGGCATCGCGCTGGAGGGCCCCATACCGCAAATCTCGACGTACGTGGAAAGACCGATGCCGAGGTAGCGCCCTTGTTTGCGGAGCTTGGCTTGCTCCTGGCGAAGCTTCTTGTAATCCGCATTCTTCAGCGCCAGGTCTAGCGACTTCTGGTAGTCGGCGCTGTCGTACATGAGGCCGGTGGGCGTAGTGTAGGGAAATTCTTTCGGCTGCGGAAAATTCTTGCGACGCACCTCAGCGGGATCTTTTTTCAGCTCGGCGGCCACCAAGTCCATGACGCGCTCGATGATGTAAGTGGCTTCGGGCCGCCCCGCGCCGCGATAGGCGTCGGTGGCCATCTTGTTGGTGAAGACCCCGGTGATCTGCATCCGCACAGCGGGGATTTTGTAGCAGCCGCAGATCATGAGGCCGGTCAAGGTGGGAATCAGCGGCGTCAGCAACTGGTAGTAGGCGCCGAGGTCGGCAATCACGTTGCAGCGCAGGCCGAGCAGCGTGCCATCGCCCTTGACCGCCACTTCGACGTCGTCAATCTGATCGCGACCGTGAATAGCGGTCAGGAAATTCTCGCGCCGCGACTCAATCCACTTCACCGGCTTCGCCAGCCGCATCGCCAAGTAGCCGACCAGCGCCTCCTCGGGATAGACGTTGAGCTTGCTGCCGAATCCCCCGCCCACCTCCGGCGTGATCACGCGCACAGAGCCTTCCGGCACGCCCAGCATCACCGCCAACTGTGTCCGCAGCAAGTGGGGAATCTGCGTCGAAGACCAAACCGTGAGTTGCCTTTCTCCCGGCTTATAGTCGGCCATTACGCCGCGCGGCTCCATCGCCACCGGTATCAGCCGCTGGTTGATCATGCGCTGGCGGATGACCTTGTCGGCCGACTGGAACGCTTTCTTAACGTCGCCCCCTTCCAGCTCCCAGCGATACGCCACATTGTCTTTGTACTGCTCGTGCAGAACGGTCGCGCCTCTCTCGATGGCTTTTTCCGGATTGACCACGGCGGTGAGCGGCTCGTAATCCACCTCGACCAAGTCCACGGCGTCGCGCGCGGCGTAGCGGTCAGTGGCCACCACAACGGCGACTGGCTCGCCCACAAATCGCACTCTCTCGTACGCGAGCACGGGCCGCAGCGCCACCTTCATGTCCGGAAGTTGCGCGGCGCAGGGCACCGGCCCAATCGTTCCCTTCAAGTCGGCGCCGGTCAATACCAATGCGACCCCAGGGGCCGATTGCGCCTTGGAGGTGTTAATCAAGCGGATGCGCGCGTGCGCGTAGGGACTCCGCACGAGACCAGCGTAGTGCATCCCCGCGAGCTGCAGGTCGTCCACGTAGTGCCCCAGCCCCTGGATCAGCCGAGGGTCCTCCTTGCGCTTAAGCGGCTTGCCGATGTATCGCGTTGCCATGGCCATGGAGCCCTCCCGAACTTGATGCGCCACTCGAGCCCGTACCGTTCCTCAGCGGAAACTCATCGCGCGATTGCGAGCCAGCCGCGGCCAGCGAGGAACCTCTCCGGAGAAAACACTGCGCTTGGCGCGCTAGATGCGGCGGATGACCTGAAAATCCTTTCCTTCAACGCTTGCGCACGCTCATTTTTTTCGCCGCGTAGCGGACTGCCTCGATGATGTGCTGGTAACCTGTGCAGCGGCAGAGGTTCCCCGCCAACGCCCGCCGAATTTCCGCCTCGCTCGGGTTGGGGTTGTCGTGGAGCAGTTGCACTGACGTCAGGATCATCCCCGGGGTGCAGTACCCGCACTGTAGCCCGTGCTTCTCCCAGAAGCCCTCTTGCACCGCGTGTAGGCCGCCACTGGCCCCATTCGGCGACTGTCCGGCCAAACCCTCAATCGTGGTGATTTCGGAGCCGTTGGCCTGAACGGCCAGCACAGTGCAGGATTTCACCGCCTTGCCGTCGAGCAGGACCGTACAGGCACCGCACAGGCTCGTCTCGCAGCCGATATGCGTGCCCGTGAGTCCGAGGACGTCGCGCAGGTAGTGGACCAGCAGCAGCCGCGGCTCCACCTGGTTTTGCACTGCCTTGCCATTCACTCGAAGCTGAATATCGACCGCCATGCTGCCTCCCCACGGTGCCGTTTCACTCAAGAGGTTGTCCGAGGTGGCGCGATCTGAAACGACGCGAGGGGTGGAACATTACTCCGAGGCCGTCGAAATTTCAAGCCGTGGCAAAATCAGAGCATGAGCGCGGCATCGCTCACGAACCGCAGTACGCGGCGTCCAAGATCTGGGAGAACTCTCAGATGGGAGGCACGGCATCGATGGGCGACTGGCCACGCGTCATGGTAACGTGGAGTGAGTTGTCACGGTGAGAGAAGCCTTCGCTTGAGGGATTATGACTGCAGTTTTGAAAACGGGCCGGTTCTACGGAAACATTTTGCAAAAGTCAGTCTGGTCTGGCATTTGCCTGTCTGAAATAGCCCATGCCAAAGGGCGCAAACTGCCGAGCCATACTCACGAGTCTGCCTTCTTCTGCCTGTTGCTTCGCGGTAGCTATTCCGAACAGGCCGGAGGGCGAAGAATGGACTATGGACCGTTCACGGTGGGGTATCATCCCCCGGGGACGCGACACAGCGACGAAATTGGCCAAAGCGGCGCACATTTCTTCAGCATTGAGGTAGCAGAGAAGTGGCTGGCGCACGCAAGAGAGTACGCTCCGAGTTTCAATCCAACAACCCAGCTCTGTGGCGGTGAGATCGTTTGGCTGGCAATGAAACTCCACCGGAAACACAGAGCCAAAGAAGTCTCCTCACCTTTGACTATCGAAGGCATCGTGCTCGAGATGCTGGCGGAAACCGCGAAACCGCGGCATGTGGAAGAACACGGCAGGCCTCGGTGGCTGGCGAGGGCGATGGACTTTCTACAGTCTAGATTCTCGGAGAATCTAACCTTGGAACAGGTCGCGGTGGAAGTGGGCGTCCATCCCGTGCATCTGTCGCGCGTATTCCGGAAGACGTATCACACGACGCTCGGAGAGTACCTGAACGGTTTGCGTGTTGAATTCGCCTTCGAACAACTCAAGAACCCGGAGGTGGACCTCTCAGAGCTGGCCCTTGCGGCCGGTTTTGCTGATCAAAGCCACTTCACCCGCGTGTTCAAGAGAATTACAGGAAACACGCCAGGGGCTTTCCGAGCCTTCAACCGCCCTCACTAAGTCATCCACCCCTTGCTCTGATACTCCATGTACGCCGCGGTTTGCTCTGCAACCTTGCGGCCAAAGTAGCGCTCCACGACGTGCAAGGCCAGATCGATCCCGGAGGTCAGGCCTCCCGCCGTGGAGACGACTTCGTTTTCCACAAAGCGGGCGCTTCGCTGAAGCTTGACGTCGGGAAATCTTTTTGCGAATTCATCCTGATAGTCGTGGTGCGTTGTGGCGTTCTTGCCCGAAAGCACCCCCGCAGCTCCCAGAACAAATGCCCCGGTGCAAACGGACATAAGCACATCGCAATTCTTGCTTGTACTGCGCAACCAACTCAGCATCGCCTGTGAACGGCCCGCCTGGGCGGGCACGACTACAACTCGGGGCGGCGGAGCGTTCTCGAAAGTGAAATCTGGAATGATTTTCAAGCCTGATGTGGCATGAATCATCTCGGTTTTGTCGGACACGGTGCAGAGCGCGAAGGGCATCATATCCTCCATCGACGATCCGCGCCCTTCGACGTGGACATCCTGGAAGACCTCCCAGGGCCCCGCAAAATCCATCACGTTTGCGTTTTCCGTGAGCACAAAGGCGACATTGATCTTTCCTTGTGGCGGGGGCTTGATTGCGCGAACCACCATTGCGCGGCTGGCTCTGGTGCCCAGCGACCCCTCCACCTCGCCAGGGACAAAGATAGTCTTCAGCAAGGGCGCGGCGGCGCCAAAGGCTACGCTCTGGCGCAGAAATTCTCGTCTTTGCATTCTGCCTCCTTACGTTCCGTCGGCAGCAGGATGGAATCCCTCCCCAATTTTGTCTTGCATGTGGTTATCGCTTGGAACGAATGAAACTTCTTCCGAGATCCGCGGAGATCGCCGGCAAGCTAACCGCCTCGCGCCTCACGCCAATCTCATGCAGCAACTGTGAGCGAGTCGCTAGCTTGACAGGCGCCGCACCCAGATGCGGCTGGTGGCAGGCTTGCCGAGATGAACTTTATGGCCCCCGACGGCAAGCGTCATCGTTTCATCATATTCGCGCTGATGTACCCGCGCGCGCGCTCCAGGCCGCAGGCGCAAGCTGCCGAGAAACTCCAGAAACTTCGGGTCTTTCTCATAGACGCAGAGGATCTCGATGGTTTCACCGGCGTTCACTTCGGAGAGAGGCACGGCGCCGCTCTTCCGGCGCAGCTTTGCCAAGCCACCGATCAGGGGTACTCCGTGCGGGCAGGAACTCTCCGGGCCGAAGCGCTCCAAGAGCAGCGCTTCGACATCGGGCGAGATCCCGTGCTCGAGCCGCTCGGCCTCCTCGTGCGCCTTTGACCATTCCAGGCCGATCACCTCGGTAAGAAGTTTTTCTGCCAACTGGTGGCGCAGCGCCAAGTGCTCGGCGACGCTGCGGCCCTTGGGGGTAAGCTGGATGCGGCCGTCGCGCGCCACGCGCAGGTAGTCGTCGCGCGTCATGCGTTTGAGGGCCGCCGTGACCGCCGGTGGCGTGACGCCCAGTTCTTTCGCCAGGTGCGCGCTGATCGGCGTCTGCTCCTCTTGGACCATCTCCCAGATCGCCTTGAGGTAATCTTCCTGCGAGACGCTGGTTTTTTCTCGCCGCAAACTGCCTCCTTCAAGACCGCGTGCTAGGCGTTGGCTGCCATTCCGACCCCTAGTATTATGCGAAACAAGCCCATGCTACTGCTATTTCAAGGAGCCCGCCACGGCGGGCGACGCTCGAAATGACACGCACAGTAGTTTTCCGGCACCGTGCTGTCAAGGTGGGTTTTACGACCAAAGCCATCGGGAACCAAGGTTCGGGAACCCCGCGAAGATTCTCGTTTGCCTATTCGGCTTTGCGTGGAGCTGGGTGATTCTGCCGCAGGCGCTTGGCCAGCTTGCCCACCCGCTCCTCGATGTCATCGCGAGTCTGCCGGTAAGCCTCAAGGTCGCTCCCGTAGGGGTCCTCCACGTCCCAATCTTCGACCTTCATATGGTCCGCGTCAAAGAGCGTTTTGCCGGGCATGCCGGTCATGTTGATGATCAGATCAGCGGCGGCGCAATCCTGGGCTTGCAACTGCTTGGAGTATTGACCGTCGATACGTACCCCGCGCTCCGCGAGCGCGACCGAGGTCAGCTTCGCAATCATTCCCAGGGCCGCGGTGCCAGCGCTGGAAGCCTCGATCACGTCCGCGGCCAAATGTCGCGCCAGAGCCTCCGCCATCGGGCTGCGGCAGGAATTTCCAATGCAGACAAACAGGACTTTCGTCTTCTTGGGCGCCTTCCTGGGCATGCTCCCTACATTGAATGACGGTTGCTGCCAATCGCTGTCGCCAGCTCAGGACGACCGCATGGCTTTGGTGGATTCAGCGGTTTGCGCGCCTCGGGACCCGCTTGCGCACATCTGCAGAAAGTATTCATGAACCGTCGTGTCCTCGGTCAGCTCCGGATGAAACGTCGCCGCCAGCACCTTATCCTGCCGCACCAGTACGGGCCGACCCTCGGACTCGGCGAGCACCTCGACGCCGCTGCCCACCCGCTCGATCAACGGAGCACGGATAAAAACCATTTCCAGCGGGGCCTCTTTCAGTTTCGAGGGGCCCCAGAGGACTTGGCTGGCCACCTGGCGCCCATAAGCATTTCGCGCGACGCTGATGTCGGCGAGTCCCAGCGACGTTTGTGGCGGATTCTTCACCTCGCGCGCCAGCAGAATAGCGCCCGCGCACGTCCCAAACAACGCGCCACCGCGCCGCGCGAGCTCCCGGATGGCGTCGAGCAAACCCCCTTCGGTGAGGAATTTCAAGTGCGTGCTGCTCTCGCCGCCGGGGAGCACGAGCCCCTCCAGATTCGCCAAGCCGGGGGGAGTTCTCACAAAGATGTGCTCCACACCCAGCCGGGAAAGCATCTGGCCGTGCGCTTCAAAATCGCCCTGCACCGCAAGTATACCGACCTTCATTCCGCCGCGCATTCCTTCCTTTGAGACTTCCTGTTCAGCGCGATCTCCTCGCCTGTTCCTCTGTGCCCCGCTTCTCTCAGACCTTCAAGTCGCGACTGCGGACTTTCGACTTCCTTACCATCCCCGCGTCTGCAAGAGCTCCTTTTCGTTGAGCTGCCGCACGTCGATTCCCTTCATTGCCTCGCCCAGTTGCTCCGAGGCTTCGAGCACGGCCTTGGGGTCGTCAAAATGCGTCGTGGCCTTGACGATGGCCCGCGCGCGCTTATCCGGGTCCGACGATTTGAAGATGCCCGAGCCAACGAAGGCGGCTTCGGCACCCAGTTGGCGCACCAGCGCGGCGTCGGCGGGCGTGGCGATGCCGCCGGCGGAGAAATTCGGCACCGGCAGTTTGCCCGTGCGCGCCACCTGCCGCACCAACTCGAGAGGTGCGCCCAACTCTTTCGCCTCGTGCACCAGTTCGTCTTCGCGCAGGGTGGTGAGCCGGCGGATGTGGCCGACGATCGCGCGAATGTGGCGCACCGCCTCGACCACATTGCCCGAGCCTGCTTCGCCCTTGGTGCGGATCATCGCCGCGCCCTCGGCAATCCGCCGCAGCGCCTCACCCAAGTTGCGCGCCCCGCAGACAAAGGGCACACGGAAATCATGCTTCCAGATGTGGTTCTCCTCATCCGCGGGTGTCAACACCTCGCTTTCGTCGATGAAGTCCACCTCCAACGCCTCGAGCACCTGCGCCTCAGCAAAATGCCCGATGCGCACCTTGGCCATCACTGGAATGGTGACCGTCTCCATGATTTCGCGGATGATCCTCGGCGAAGCCATCCGCGCGACGCCGCCTTCCTTGCGGATGTCGGCCGGCACGCGCTCGAGCGCCATCACCGCGCAGGCGCCGGCCTGCTCGGCGATGCGCGCCTGCTCGGCCGTGGTGACGTCCATGATCACACCGCCCTTGAGCATCTCCGCCAGTCCCACCTTCACGCGCCACAGGTTGTCCTTCTCACTGCTTCCCTGATTGCCCTGCTTACCATTGCTCGAATCCATGTTCCCTCTCCTCCGAACCGTCTCTTCTTGCGTCTCAAATCCTTACTGCAGAAGTTCCTCGCAGTCTCAAACCTTGAATCTGGCCGGATCGACCACCACAAATCTTCCCTTCCCACGAGCCAACAATTGCCCTTCAGAATTCCGAATCTCGCCCTGGTGAAAGAGTTGACGGCCGTCGCGTTGGCTCTGGAAGGCCTCGACAACAATTTCCTCATCCACGCGGATCGGGCGCAGGTATTCGATCGAGAGCTCCGCGGTGACTGCGCGCACGTCGCTAAACCGGCAAACCTTGCCCATGGCTTCGTCCAGCACGGTGGCGATGATTCCTCCGTGGATAAACCCGGCTCCACCCTGATACTCCGAGCCCAGCCGGAAGCGGCCCACGATGCGCAAGCGCTCGTCGTCGCGGTCGAACGCTAACTGCATGCCGCGCGAATTTGCGCCCCCGCAACCAAAGCACGGATTCGACGGATTGATCTCCGCCAAGACTCGCTGCTCCTTATACCAGGGCGACGCGCGCGCCCTCCACGTACCGGCCGCCCCGCTGCCGCTTGCGCATTGCAACGCGCAGCAGTTCGCCCAGCGTTGCCACCCCGCGCGCAATTCGCCGCTCGTCCAGGCCGGCAAAACCCAGCCTCAGGGTGTTGGGCTGAGGGTTCTGGAAGTAGAAGTAGCGCCCCGGCGCGAACAACACACCACGCTCGCGTACGTGAATCAGCAACTCACTGGCATCGAAGCCGGGCGGCAGCTCGACCCAGAGGCACATCCCGCCTTCAGGCCGCGTCCAGTACGTCCCCTCCGGCATGTGCTTGGCCAGCGCTTCTTCCAGCGCCTCCAGGCGGCGGGTGTACACCTCGCACATCCGCGCCAGATGCCGCGCCAGCAAGCCACGCCGCATGAATTCGGCGAGCGTGGCCTGGGAAAGCTGGTCGGTGTGCAGGTCGGTGGACTGCTTCACCAGCCGCAAGCGCTCGATCACGTTTGCCGGCGCAACGCACCAGCCCACGCGCAGGCCAGGAAACGCGACTTTGGAAAAACTGTCAATCTGGATGACCAGATTTGAGCGATCGAGCTGCTTGAGCGATGGCACCTTGGCGCCGCGCGCCCGTAGCCGCGCGTAAATGTGGTCTTCAACAATGGGCACCTGATGCCGGGACGCAAGCTCCAGTAGCTTCCGCCGGGCGGCCACCGGCAAGGTCGTCCCCGTGGGATTTTGGAAGTCGGGCGTTAGGACCATTAGCTTCACGCGGTTGGCCACCAGGGTCGCCTCGAGTGCGCTTACGTCCACTCCCAGCGAGCCGCCGGGTTCCGGCCTGGTCCGCACCGGCACGCCCAGGCAGCGCACGCGGGCTCCTGCAAAGATGGCAATGGCTCCCGGATAGGCGGGGTTCTCGAGCAGCACCGCGTCGCCCGGCCGCAGGAAAGCTTTGCAGAGCAAGTCAAACGACTGCTGGCACCCATCGGTAATCAAAAGATTTTCATCCTGGGCCGGGGTCCCCTCGCTGCGAACCAGCGCGACCAGGGCTTTCTTCAGGGGTGGATAGCCGTCCGACGGGCCCAACCTCAAGATCTGCATGGCCTCACGCCGCAGCACGGTGTTACAGCAGTTGCGCAGCTCCTCGACCGGGAAAAACTCCTCCGCCGGGCACGCCATGACGAAGGAGACGTCCTGTTCCGGCGCGGCGTGCATCAGCCGGTTCAGCGCCTCCTCGCCACGCTCATCGGCAAACAGCGATTCCCAGCGCACTCCGCCGTTCCCACCTAGCGTCGGGGGTGGCGGGCTGATTTTCAACGGCGCGGACGTATTGCGGATAAACGTGCCGCGGCCGACGTGACCCTGGATCAGGCCTTCGGACTCGAGTTCCGCGTAAGCGTTCGCCACGGTGGTGCGATGCACGCCAAGTTGCGTGGCCAGCTCGCGGCTGGCGGGAATGCGATCGCCCGGCCGCAGGTCGCCGGAATGAACCAACGCACGCAATTGGTCGCGGAGTTGGACATAGAGGGGAACGTGGCTCTCGGGCTGCAATTGAATAGGCAACATTGGCTCTTTCCTAGCAGCCAATCTACTTTACCATTTGCCGGTGTAAAGAGCCAATTTGTCTTTTCCTGGAATTCAGCCGCGCGCCGCCTCGCGCAGGCGAAACCGCTGGATCTTGCCGGTGGCTGTCTTGGGGAGCTCCGCCTGAAACCGCACTTCCTGCGGGCACTTGTAACCAACCAGCCGAGTGCGAGCGAACTCCCGAATCTCCTCCGCGAGTTCCGCGCTGCCCTCCCCGCCGGCGCGCAGCACCACGTAGGCCACCGAACGCGTCAGGCCCGCAGAGTCGCTGGCACCTACGACGGCGGCTTCGGCCACTGCCGGGTGGCCGAGCAGGACGTTTTCGACCTCGCCGGGCGAGACCCACATGCCCGCGACCTTCATCATGTCATCGGCGCGCCCGCAGTAGTGATAATAACCGTCAGCGTCGCGGAAAAATTTGTCCCCAGTTACCACCCATTCGCCCCGTTTGGTGCGCGCGGTCAACTCCGGCTTGTTCCAGTAGCCCGCAAATGCGCTCTCCCCTTTCACCCAGAGGTTGCCGATTTCGCCGGCCAGCACCGGTTGGTCTGTGTCGTCCACAATCCGCGCCTCGTAGCCTGGTACCTCGACGCCGCAAGACCCGGGGCGCGCCTGCCCGCGTCGGCTGGAGCAGAACATGTGCAGCATCTCAGTCGAGCCGATGCCGTCGAGAATCTCCAGGCCGAACTTTTTTCTGAACTGCTCGAAAATTTTCGGCGGCAGCATCTCCCCCGCGGAGACTGCAAGCCGCACGGAAGCAAAATCAGCCGCCACACCACTGTCAACCTCGCGTAGCAGCGCCGCATAGAAGGTCGGCACCGCGAAGAAGACGGTCGGCTTGTGCCGCGCGACGAGGTCGATGATTCTGTCCGCCCTCGGCCGATCCGGGTTCAGCACTGTGCTTGCGCCCACTGAAAACGGAAAGTACATCCCGTTGCCCAGGCCGTAGGCAAAGAAAAGCTTGGAGACCGAAAGGGTCCGGTCGTCCGGCCGCAGCCCCAGCACTCCTGCTGCAAAGCCGCGACTGGTGATAAGCATGTCTTTGTGCTGGTGCACGGCCGCTTTGGGCTGCCCACCGCTGCCCGAGGTATAGAGGAAAAACGCCGTGTCGCTGGCCGCGGTCCGATACGGCGGCAGCTCGATCGAGCCAGCCTGCGTCCAGGGGATCCAGTTCAGGAACTCGACTGGCGCGGAGGCTTGTGGTGGCGCGCTGGGCGAAGTGCCAACCAACACGACGCGCTCCAGCGGGGTGCCATGAACTGCCGGTAGGAATTCAGCCAACGCGGCCGAGTGCACTATGGCCATGCGCGCGGCAGAATCAGCCAGGAAATAGGCATAGTCTGCCGAGCGGGTCATCGGATTAACCGGCACCGCGACCGCGCCGATCTTCGCCGCCCCAAAGAAGGAGGCGATAAACTCAGCCGAGTCGGGCACCACGATCAGCACGCGCTCACCGGGCTGGCGCTTCGATCCACGGAGCGCATTGCCAACGCGGTTCACGAGCAGGGACAGTTCGGCGTAGGTTACCGCGGCGGGCTCGCCCACGATCGCAACACGACGGGGATGCTCCTGCGCCGGCCGATCGATAAAATGAGTGGCGACGTTGAACGCCTGAGGAAGGGGTGCCGGGATTTCGGGCGGCATGCCCCTATTTTACTTGGTTGTTTGTGTTTGGCCGAGCTTTCGCAACCGCTCCTGCAGTTTCCGCCTCAAGTCCGCGGGGGTATTCGGGTTGAAGGCGACCAGGTACCACAGCGGCTGGCTGCGGTCGCGGCTCAGCGAAACAAGCGTGGGGGCATCGGCATTGGGATGTCGCGCAACATTTTCGCGAATGGCGGCGTAGGGATGTTTGGCAAGACGTCCCAGCGTGCGCGAGGAAACTTTGGGGTGCTCGCTGATCAAGCGCAGCAGGTAGTAATCCGAGTCTGGCGTCTCCCGGGTAAGCTTATCGAGCATCTCCGGCTTCACATCCGCGCTCAGCACCAACCCGACCTTTTCATCCCAGGCTGAGTTGATCTCGTTTAGCTCCTTGGTGCGCGCGTGGATCAGCTCTTCCAAGACGCGGCGCTCTTGGTTCAACCGGCCGGGCGACAGGTCAGTGCTTTCGAGCGAATCGAGCACGCGCAGTAAGTGCTGGCGCTCGCCAAAAACGATCTGCGTCGTCCTGGGAGTAAGCCCCTTCTCCTTGGTTTGCACCAGATCTGAGCGTCTCATCGTATCCTCACGAAATTGGGTTGGGGTCGGTGGTTCGCCTGGCAAGATCCTCCTACCAGATGACTCATTTTCCCCACAACCACACTCCACCGCCCTCGATCCGCCGCTCAGCAGCAGGCCTGCAAGGTCAATCTTCTCTTTGCGGCTCAGGTAGCTTTGGCCGTGCTGCTACCGCTGCAGAAAGTCGCTAGAGATTCCGACGACGCTTCTTCGCCGGCCACCCGAAATGCAAGCAGGTCAGGCTGAGCTCCGGAGGCCAAGGGCCGGCCTACTTGACTCGAAGGGTCGCCACGGTCGTCCGGACCCGCGGTTTCGAACCGTTCATAGACCGGCTCATACTCCTCGACGGATTATCCAACCTCCTTCGAAGGGAGTAAAGTTTACCTGCCCACGGATGTTCCACAATTGCAACATAATGGACTAGTACGAGCCTTTTTCACCCCTTCGAAAGTACGCGAATCCACGCGGCCACATACCCGTAACCTGTTGAAGCCAAACATGTTGAAATTCCCATAAGGGAGGCACCAGTCGGTTCTCCCACAACCCCCATAATATAATAGCGGCATCCCAAAGTTAAATCGAGTCCTAACTGCTTCAGCGTCAGCGCATTGGCAGAGGTCTTGCAAACTGGAAATCGCTCGGTCCTGCCGACACCTGCGCTCGCCTCCTCCGGCGCAGACTTCGAAACTATCAAGCTGGATTGACCGTTGCAGCCCCGGCGGGAAATGGGTACCGTTGAAGCGTGAAGCGGGATTGGAGAAGGAGCCTCCGTGTCAGCTTTTGACGAGCACAAGGAAGAACTCGAGCACTACGAGCAGATGATGGGCACATATCGCGGCCGCTTGGCGGTTTCACTCGACCGACTGACCAATGCCATGGTTCTTGTCGGCCAGCACGGAGTCTATTGCCACAGCAACCGCGACCCTGAGAAGCCTACAATGGACATCCAACTCATCACTCAGGAA
>Ga0137396_10000968_pt1 | contig 14532 bp, 15 predicted proteins | sample czc16metaG_FD_108284 | JGI IMG/M metagenome (GOLD analysis project Ga0137396, IMG submission 108284) | Vadose zone soil microbial communities from Angelo Coast Range Reserve, California, USA - czcobulk3.16 metaG | ecosystem: Environmental > Terrestrial > Soil > Vadose zone | place: USA...
CGTGCTCTTCAAAGGGCGTGGACGTGCGAGGCGAGGCGCCGAGCGGCGAGCCGAGCTCTTCAAGGGGTCGCGAATGAATGTCGAGGTCACGCGCGTCTACCACTTCAGCGCCGCGCACCGGCTCGAGAACGAGGCGCTCTCAGGCGACGCCAACGCGGCGCTCTACGGCGTCTGCCATCGCCCCCACGGCCACAACTACTATCTCGAGGTCACCGTCGCCGGGCGGCCGGATCCGGTGACCGGCATGGCGGTCGATCTCGGGCGGCTCGACGAGACGGTCGGGCGGGCGGTCCTCGACCGGGTGGACCACCACACGCTCGAGGGCGTGGACGCCCTCCGCGGTGTGATCACGACGGGCGAGGGCCTCGCCCGGGCGTTCTGGCGGATCCTCCAGCCGGAGGTCGGCGCGGCGACGCTCCGGCGCGTCACCGTCGTCGAGACCGCCAAAAACCGGTTCGATTACCGAGGCGGAGCGTGATGATCGAAAAGCTGATCGAGCAGCTCCTGAAGGAGCTCGGCGAGGATGCGCAGCGCGAGGGGCTCTCGAGGACGCCCGAGCGGGTGGCGAAGGCCCTCCGGTACCTCACGTCGGGCTACGACCAGAACGTGAAGGACGTCCTCAACGACGCCATGTTCGTCGAGGACTACGACGAGATGGTGATCGTCAAGGACATCGACTGCTTCAGCGTCTGCGAACACCACCTCCTGCCCTTCATCGGCAAGTGCCACGTCGCGTACATGCCGAAGGGGAAGATCATCGGGCTCTCCAAGATCCCGCGCCTGGTCGAGATGTACAGCCGACGGCTCCAGGTCCAGGAGCGCCTCACGACGCAGATCGCGAACACGCTGAACGAGGCGCTCCAGCCGCGCGGCGTCGCGGTCGTCGTCGAGGCCATCCACCTTTGCATGCTCATGCGAGGGGTGGAGAAGCAGAACTCCAAGGCGGTGACGTCCGCGATGCTCGGCGCGTTCCGGGATCGGCCCGAGACGCGCGCGGAATTCATGGAACTGATCAAGTCGCGCCGGGGGCTCGAGATTTGAGCCGCGCCCTCGACGGCCAGGTCGCGATCGTCACCGGCGCGGGACGAGGCATCGGCCGCGCGATCGCCGAGGCGCTCGCGCGCGAGGGCGCGGCGGTGGTGCTCGCCGCGCGCACACGCCAACAGCTGGCCGAGGTCGCCGCCGCGGTCAAGACCGGAGGCGGCCGCGCGCTCGCCGTGCCGACCGACGTCACGCAGGACGCCGCGGTCGACGCGCTCGTCGAGCAGGCGGTGGCCGAGCTCGGCCGCGTGGACGTCCTCGTCACCGCCGCGGGCGTGGCGTCGTTCGGCCCCGTGGCGGGCAGCAAGCCCGCCGACTGGGACGCGATGCTCATGGTGAACCTCCGCGCCGTGATGGTCACGTGCCGTGCGGTGCTGCCCGTCATGATCCACCAGCGCCGGGGGACCATCTTGAACGTCGCCTCCGTGGCCGCACAGCGCTTCATCCCTGGGTCCGCCGCCTACGCGGCCACCAAGGCGGGGGTGGTGGTCTGGAGCCGCGTGCTCCGCGAGGAGGTCCGCGCCGACGGCGTGCGCGTCGGCGTCCTCGTACCCGGCGCCGTCGACACGCCGCTCTGGGACACGGTCCCGGCCGGTCCCGACCGGAGCCGGATGCTGCGCCCTGAGGACGTGGCGCGCGCGGCGGTGCTGATGGCCTCGATGCCCCCGGGCGCCTCCCTGGAGGAGATCACGCTCCTGCCCGCGGGTGGCATCCTGTGATACGATGAACAGAGTCTGCTTCAGAAACGTCAGCCAATTCCGGAGGATCGAATGGTCACGGTGACTGAGACGGCCGCGAAGAAGATTTCGGAGCTCAGGCTCGAAGAGGGCAAGCCCGAGTGCGGGCTCCGGGTGCGGATCGTGGGCGGCGGGTGCTCGGGCATGTCCTACGAGCTCGGCTGGGAGGATCAGCAGAGTCCGGACGACAGCGTCGTCGAGGCTCAGGGCATCAAGGTCTACGTCGACAGGCTCAGCGTGCCCTACCTCGAGGGCAGCGAGATCGACTACGTCGAGAACAACATGATGGGCGCGGGCTTCGCGATCAAGAATCCGAACGTGAAGTCGAGCTGCGGCTGCGGGCAGTCCCACCGGTTCTAGACGCCGATCCCGCCGTGCGTGTCCGGGTTCGCTTTTTCGCCCGGTACCGGGAAGCCGCGGGGCGGGAGCGGATCGAGATCGACCTTCCCGAGGGCGGTACCGTCGAATCGGCGTGGTCCGCCGTGGCCGAGCGCCATCCCGAGCTCGCCGCGTTCCGGCCGTTCACGCTGTTCGCCGTCGGCCACGATTACGTCCAACCCGACCACGAGCTCGTCGCCGGTGACGAGCTCTGCCTGTTCCCGCCCGTGAGCGGCGGCGCGTCCGAGGACGTTTTTCGCGTCGTCGACGAGCCGCTCTCGCCCGACGCGATCGCCGCGGAGGTGGACCATCCCGGCGCCGGTGGCATCGTGATCTTCTCCGGCGTCGTGCGGAACGAGACGGCCGGCCGGCCCGTGAAGTTCCTTGAATACGAGGCCCACGCGCCGATGGCCGCGGCGAAGATGCGCGAGATCGGCGCCGCGATCCGTGCGCGCTGGCCCTCCGTCAAGCGCGTGGCGATGCTCCACCGGGTCGGGAGGCTTGAGATCGGTGAGTCGAGCGTCCTGATCGCGGTGTCGGCCGCGCACCGCCAGGAGGCGTTCGACGCTTGCAAGTATGCGATCGACACGCTCAAGCGGACGGTGCCGGTCTGGAAGAAAGAGCACTTCGAGGACGGCGAGGTCTGGGTGGGGCGGGAGGGCGGGTAGGCGGTTGACCCTCCTCGACGCGGTCGAGCGCGCCCTTCGCCGCCACGCGATGCTCGCTGGCGGCGAAACCGTCTTGGTCGCCGTCTCCGGTGGCGCCGACTCCGTGGCGCTCCTGCACCTGCTCCGGACGCTCGCGCCCGCGTGGCATCTCGCGCTCCACGTCCTGCACGTGGACCACCAGCTCCGTTCCGACTCGGCGCGCGACGCCCGGTTCGTTCAGAATCTCGGCGCGAGGCTCGGCATTCCGGTAGAGGTCGCGACGGTCGAGGTCGCGCCGCGCGACTCGCTCGAGGCCGCGGCACGCCAGGCGCGCTACGCGGCGCTCGATGCCTGCGCCGACCGGATCCGCGCCGACCGGATTGCGGTGGGCCACACCGCCGACGACCAGGCGGAAACGGTGCTGATGCGGCTCGTCGAGGGCACGGGCGTGCGCGGCCTCGCCGGGATCCCGCCGGTCCGCGGCCGCGTGATCCGCCCGCTCATCGAGTGTCACCGCGCGCCGCTCGTCGAGGAGCTGCGCCGCTCGGGGTTCGAGTGGGTCGAGGATCCGACCAACCGCGACCCGAAGTTCCTCCGGAACCGGATCCGTCACGAGCTGCTCCCGCTCCTCGCCGGCTCTTACAGCCCGGGGATCGCCGGCGCGCTCGCGCGCGTCGCGGGGCTCGTGCGCGAGGCGGTGGAGGCGCTCGAGCGCGTCGCCGCCGCCGAGCTCGAGCGGCTCGGCGCGGTCAAGGACGACGCGGTCACGCTCCCCCTCGGCGAGCTCCGCGCGCTGCCCCGGCAGGTGGCGGCCGAGGTCCTGCGCCAGGCCGCGGGCCGACTCGGGAGCAGGGCGCCGCTGCGCGCGTGGGCCCATCGCGGGCTCCGGCGCGTCTTGGTCGAGCCCGCGCCGCGCGGTCCGTTCCGCCTGGGTGGCGTGACGCTCGAGGTGAGCGGGCCGCGCGTGCGTCTCGGGCGTTCGACGCTCCCCGGACTGGTCGAGCGCAGCCTCTCCGTGCCCGGGCGCGTCGAGCTGCCCGAGCTCGGGAAGGCTCTCGAGGCGATGCTGATCGAGGCGGAGGGCTACGCGATCCCCGAGGAGCCAGGCCGCGTCGCGTTCGACGCCGATGAGCTCCCGCCGACGCTCGTGGTGCGGGCGCGGCGGGCGGGTGATCGCATCGAGCCCTTCGGCGGATGCGCGCGCACGGTCAAGCACCTCCTGATCGACGCCAAGGTCCCGCGCTGGGACCGCGGCCGTGTGCCCGTGGTCGAGGCGTCGGGCCGGATCCTCTGGCTGGCGGGCGTCCGTCGCGGCGCCGCCGCGCCGGTGACTGCGCGCACGCGCCGCGTGCTCGAGCTCGCGCTGCTGCCGCTGGCGGAGCCACGCGGCGCCCGGTAGAATCGGAGCCTCAGCCGCTCCGGGAGACAATTCATGAGAACGACGCTCGCCCTCCTCCTGGTCTTCGTCTCCGTCGTGCCGGCCGCCGGCGAGCAGCGGGCGCAACCCAAGGTGGATGCGCGCGCCGTGCTCCGCGCCCTCGAAGACGCGTTCAGCGCGGTCGCGGATCGCGTCACCCCCGCCGTCGTCAATGTCACCACGGTACCGAAGCGCGGCGCTTCACCCGAGGACTCGCCCGAGCGCTTCAAGGAGTTCTTCGGCGACGAGTTCTACGAACGCTACTTCCGGCAGCGACCCCGCGAAGAGGCGCGTGCGAGCGGCTCGGGCGTGATCGTGGACGCAAAGGGATACATCTTGACGAACAACCACGTGATCGAGAACGCTCAGGAGATCAACGTGCGTCTCTCGGACGGACGGAAGCTCCCCGCGAAGCTCGTCGGCCGCGACCCGAAGACGGATCTCGCGGTCCTCAAGGTGGCCGCGCCCGGGCCGCTGCCGGCCGCTGAGCTCGGCGACTCGGACCACCTCCGCGTCGGGCAGTGGGCGATCGCGATCGGTAATCCGTTCGGCCTCGACCGCACGGTGACGGTCGGGATCGTCTCCGCGACGGCGCGCACACGCGTGGGCGTGACCCAGTACGAGAACTTCATCCAGACGGACGCATCCATCAACCCGGGCAACTCGGGGGGGCCGCTGCTGAACCTCGACGGCAAGGTGATCGGGATCAACACCGCGATCGTCGCCGCCGGGCAGGGGATCGGCTTTTCGATCCCGATCAACCAGGCGAGGGATGTGATGCGCCAGCTGATCGCCGGCGGCCGCGTCGTGCGCGGCTGGCTCGGCATCGCGATCCAGGACATCACCGACGAGCTCGCGGGGACCTTCGGCGTGAAGGAGCGCGAGGGCGTGCTGGTGTCCGACGTCATGAAGGGTGGACCCGCCGAGGCGGCCGGCGTCCGGCCGGGCGACGTGATCGTCGAGCTGAACGGCGGCAGCATCAAGGAGGTGCCCGAGCTCCAGCGGCGTGTCGCCGGGGTCGCGCCCGGGCAGACCGCGCGGCTCACGGTCATGCGCGACTCGAAGCCGTTGCGGCTCAGCGTGAAGATCGGCGAGATGCCGGCCGACGAGCCGTCGCCCGCCGCCGCGCAGGACGAGGAGGGCTGGGGCCTCGGCGTCGAGCCCCTGGGCCCCGAGGCCGCGCTGCGCCTGAACTTGCCGGTCACACGGGGCCTGCTGGTGACCGACGTCGCGCCGGGTGGTCCGGCCGACCGCGCGGGCCTCCGTCGGGGCGACGTCATCGTCGAGGCCGGCCGTACGCCCGTCGCGGACCCCGCCGCGCTCTACCGGGCCCTCGCGCAGCTCAAGCCTGGCGAGCGCATCCTCGTCTTCGTCCACCGCCCGGCCGCGGGCGGGAAGAGCGAGTACCTCGTCATGGAGCGCGCGGCCCGGCCGTGATCACCGACGCGCCCAAGCGGGGGCACCGCGGCACGGTGCTCGTCGTAGACGACGAGGACGGCGTGCGCGCATCGGTGCGGGCGATTCTCGAGGAGACATGCGACATCCTCGAGGCCGAGAACGGCGCGGAGGCGCTCGAGGTCCTTCGCGCCAACGACGTGGACCTCGTGATGCTCGACCAGCGCATGCCCGGCGAGGCGGGTATCGACGTGCTCCCGCGCGTGAAGGCGGCCGACCCGACGACGGTCGTCGTCGTGGTCACCGCGGTGCGCGAGGTGCGCACGGCGGTCGAGGCGCTCAAGCGCGGCGCCTGGGACTACCTTACCAAGCCGTTCGACGTGGACGAGATCCTGCTCCTCGCGCAGCGCGCGCTCGAGAAGCGGGCCCTCGAGCGCGAAGTCCTCTACCTGCGTTCGGCGCTGGCGGGAAGTGCCCCGGACGCGGCGGCCGGCGCGGGCTTCGAAGGCCTGGTCGGTCGCCACCCGGAGATGGTGAGGATCTACCAGACCATCACGCAAGTCGCCGACACCCCGACGACGGTGCTCATCACGGGCGAGAGCGGCACGGGCAAGGAGCTGGTCGCGCGCGCGCTCCACGTGCGGAGCGAGCGGCGGGCGCAGCCCTTCGTCGCGGTCAACGTGGCGGCCATCCCCGACACGCTCGTCGAGTCAGAGCTGTTCGGCCACGAGAAGGGCGCCTTCACGAGCGCCCACGCGCGGAAGCTCGGCAAGTTCGAGCTCGCCCAGGGCGGCACGGTCTTCCTCGACGAGATCGGCTCGTTGCGGCTCGACCTCCAGACGAAGCTCTTGCGCGCGCTCCAGGAGCGCGAGATCGAGCGGCTCGGGGGCGTGCGGACGATCCCCGTCGACGTCCGCGTGCTGGCGGCGACCAACCTGAACCTCCGGGCGGCCGTGCGGGCGCGCGAGTTCCGGGAGGACCTCTACTACCGACTCAACGTGGTCCCCCTCCACGTGCCGCCTCTGCGCGAGCGGCGTGAGGACATCCCACTCCTCGTCGAGCACTTCGTCAGGAAGACGGCGCGCGAGTGCCGCCGCGATGTGCGTGGCGTCTCCGCCGGCGCCCTCGAGGTGCTCACGCGCTACGACTGGCCCGGCAACGTCCGTGAGCTCGAGAACGTGATCTACCGTGCCGTCGTGCTGGCCCGGAACCCGGTCATCCAGCTCCAGGACGTGCCGCTCGACGTCGCGATTCCCGAGACCGGCTCGCGTCTGGCCGAGGACACCGGCCCGCCGCTCCGCGATGCGATGGGCCAGTTCGAGCGCCAGTACATCCTGCGCGTGCTCGAGCGCGTCGGCTGGAACGTGAGCCGCGCGGCCCGCGACCTCGGCGTGCACCGGAACACCATCCTGGCCAAGCTCTCCGCCTGGGGCATGAAGCGCCCCACGAGCGCGGACGGGCGCAGCCTGTCCCTCTAGCTCAGCTCCCGGCGAGCAGCGCGTACACCACGCGCCAGAGCGCGGCGACGTCGCGCGCGTCCTGCCAGCTCACCCCGCGGCCGGTCTCCACGTGGTCCATGAGAGAGACGAGCACGAGCCTCGTCGGGGCGGGGCGCGCCGCCGTGAGACGTAGGCTCTCGGTGTAGGGGACCGCGCGATCGCCCCGCCCGTGGATGAGCACGAGGCGCCCGGGGATCGCGCGTGCGACGGAGATCGGCGAGAGCGCCTCGAGGTCCCGTCGACGCGTGGCAGGCAGGAGGGCGAGGACCCGTGCGGCGCGCTCGGGGTCGGCGCTCTCGAGCGCCTCGCGCTCCGACGGTTCCAGCAGGTCGGCGTTCATGCGCACGAAGGCGCGGACCAGATCGGGATCGTGCCGGACGCGTCCGCGCACCTCGCCGTACTCGTACACGCCGGTCAGCCAGAAGCGCAGCACCTCGAGCGCCGACGCGTAGCCGCCGAGGCTCACGACGGCACTCACGCGCTCGCGGACGCTCGGATCCGCTGCGGCCAGGAGCGCCGGGCCCGAGCCCAGGCTGACGCCGAGGACGACCGCGGGCCCTCGGCGTGCCGCGAGCGTCGCCCGCACGACGGCGACGTCGTCCGGGCGCAGGCGGCCGCGCGTGAGCCCCGGGACCGTCGGCACGAGGACGTCGAAACCGGCACGGGCGAACAGCGCCGCCGCCTCGCGCGCGCGCGGATCGTCCTTGCCCTGGGGGGCCACGCCGTGGACCAGGACGAGCGTCCGGCCTCGACCAAAGGGCGCCGGCGCGTAGCGATCCACTTCGACGCCCGCGATGGGCAGCCGCTCACGCGCGGGCGTTTCGGTGAGCGCGGAGAGCGGTGTCAGGCGGCCCTGGCTGAGGAACTCGACGAGGAACGCGCCCGCGACCAGCATCGCGTGGCCGCCCTGGGCGACGGGGACGACGAGAACGAGGGCGAGGAGGAGAGCGGCGAGCCGGGCTACTTCCGGTTGACGCACTTCACGAGGCGCCACCCGTTGAACATGTTCACCCTCGCCACGAGCTCGGGCTCGAGGCCCACCTGTGCGAGGAGCGGCATCAGCGCGAGGTTCGACTTCCAGCCGAGGCGCGTGCAGATCGGTGCGACGAGGTCCTCCAGCCAGCCCATGAGCCGGCGCTCGCTGCGGAAGTGGTTCAGGATGACGAGGACGCCGCCCGGCTTCACCACGCGCCGCATCTCCCGGAGGACGGCGACCGGATCGGGAACCGCGGAGATCGTATAGGTCGCGAGCGCCTTGTCGAACTCGTCGTCCCCGAAGTCCATGGACGTGGCGTCCATGACCTTGAGCGTCACGTTCGGCATCGCGAGCGTCTCGACACGCCCGACGGCCTTGTCGAGCATCTCCTGCGAGAGGTCGATACCGGTCAGCTTGCAGGTCGCGGGATAGAGCGGCAGGTTGAGCCCCGTCCCGATCCCGACCTCGAGCACGGAGTCGGTCCGCTGGAGGTCGAGCTGCTTGACGGCCGCCTCGCGGCCGGGAGAGAAGATCCAGTCGAAGATGAAGTCGTAAACGGGGGCGTACAGCTCGTATGCGCGCTCGACCTGCCTCTTCTCCAGCGCCGCGTCCACTCAGAACCCTCCAGCGTATGTGGGTTTGGGATTTGAGGCCGGCCAGCGGCGGCTCGAATTGCCCGCATTCTAACCGCTGGCCGGCGGCGTTGCCAAGAGCCTTCTCGCGTTAGAGGAGGTACCCGATCATCAGGGTGGCCAGCCCGAGAAATGAAAAGAATCCGCACACATCGGTGAAGGTCGTGATGATCACGCTCGACGCGATCGCGGGGTCGATACGAAACGCCTTGAGCGCCAACGGGATCAGTGTGCCGACCACGGCCGCCACGATCATGTTGAAGACGAGCGCCAGGCCGAGGATCAGCGACAGGAGCACCTGCCCCTTCCAGACGTACGCAATCGCCGCGATCACCACGCCATTGGCCACGCCGGTCGTGAAGCCGAGCCGGATCTCCTTCCAGAGCACGCGCCGGAGGACGTTCCTGGTCATATCGCCGAGGGCGATCCCGCGAACCACGATGGTCGCGGTCTGCGTGGTGCCGATGCCGCCCATCGAGGCCACGATGGGCATGAAGACCGCGAGCGTCGCGAGGGTGTGGATGGACGACTCGAAGAGGCCGATGACCGACGCGGCCAGCACGGCGGTGCCGAGGTTGATCAGCCGCCAGATGAGACGCTTCCTGAAGACGGCCTCCGGCGGATCGAGCACGGTCTCGTCGCCCCCGACACCGCCGAGGCGCTGGATGTCCTCGGTCGCCTCCTCGCGCATGACGTCGATCACGTCGTCCACGCCGATCGTGCCAAGCAGCCGGCGGTTTGGATCCACCACCGGGACCTGGAGCAGGTTGTAGCGCTGGACGAGCCGCGCGACTTCCTCCTGGTCGGTGTCCACGGTCACGCTCTCGACCTCCTGGGTGCGGAGCGCGCTAATCGGCGTCGTCGGGTCGGCGGCGAGCAGGCGGTGCAGAGGCACGAAGCCCACGAGGTGATCATGGTCGTCGACGACGTAGACATAAAACGCGGTGTCGCCCGTGGCGGCCTTGCGGATGTGCTCGAGCCCCTGGGCGACCGACGCCTGCTCGGGCACGGCGACGAAGTCGGGCGACATGAGACGACCCGCCGTGCCCTCGCGGTACTCGAGGAGCTCCTGGACCTCTTCGGCCTTCTCCTCCTCCATGAGGTCGAGGATCTCCTCGGCCTGCTCCTTCGGGAGCTCCTCGACGACGTTCACGACCTCGTCGCTGGGCATCCGGTCGAGGGCGCGCGAGACCTCCGCCTCGTCGAGCGAGCCCACCAGCTCGCGGAGGATGGGGTCGTCGAGCTCCGAGAGCACCGCGCCGGCGTGCTGCGGAGAGAGCAGCCGGAACACGCGCACCTGGTCCTCGACCGGGAGCTCGCGGATGACGCGTGAGACGTCGGCGGGATGCGCCTCGTCGAGAAGGTTCGCGAGCCGCTCGTCGTGGCCGCCCGCGAGCAGCTCCTTGATGGAATCGCCCAGGCGCCCGGTCTCTGTCTCTTCCATCAGGCCCCGAACTTGGTCAGACGCAGGGCGTTGGCCATGACGAGCGGCATGAGATGGTGCGAGGGAAAGACGCCGAGGGAACCCGCCGCGCACGCCCGCTCGGTGAACTGGTTCACCGGGTCGGCGCCGCAGTAGCGACTCCAGAGAAGAACCGGCACCGGCTGCCAGCCGTGGCCGGACAGCACCGAGGGGGTCGCGTGGTCGCCGGTGACCACGAGAACATCGGGTGCGAGCGCCCTGAGCTCGGGGATGAAACCGTCGAGGCGCTCCAGCGCGGCGACCTTTGCGTCGAAGTCCCCGTCCTCGCCTGCCTTGTCGGTGTCCTTGTAGTGCAGGAAGAAGAAGTCGTAGGCCTCCCAGTGCTCGCGGAGCGTCGTGACCTCCTCCTCAAACGTACCGCCCGTTTTGAGGACCTCCATGCCGACGAGCTTCGCGAGGCCGCGGTACATCGGGTAGGCGGCGATCGCCGCCGATCGGAGGCCGAAGATCTCGGGAAAGCGTGGGAGCTTCGGGAGCCGGTCGAAGCCGCGCAGCAGCACCATGTTCGCCGGCGCCGCGTCCGGGAGCCGGGACTTCGCCGCGGCGACGAAGGCGTTCACGCGCTGGGCCGTGGTCTTCGCCGCCGGCGCGAGCGGCCTCACGGGCAGCGGCGGCCTGCCGAGCTGCTGGGGATCGGTCTCCGAGAGGCGCCCGGAGAGCCCGCCCGCCTTGCCGCGCCCGCGCAGGACGAGGACGAAGCGGTGCTCCTTGACCGGCTCGACGAAGACCTCGACGCCCGGCAGCCGGATGCCCCGCAGGCGCGCGGTGAGCTTCACGCAGACCTCGGTCGAGATGCGCCCCGCGCGCCGGTCGCTGATCCGCCCCGCGGCGTCCACGGTGCAGAAGTTGCCGCGCGCGGCGACATCGCCCGCGCGCAGGTCGAACTCGATGCCGAGCGCCTCGAGGACACCGCGCCCCACCTGGTAGCGGACCGGATCGTAGCCGAAGAGCCCGAGATGCCCGGGGCCGCTGCCCGGCGTGATACCGGGGGCGACGTGGCGGATGAGGCCGCACGCCGACTCGGCGGCGAGCCTCGAGAGGTTCGGCAGGCGGGCGGTCTCGAGCTCGGACCGCCCGGTCTCGGGGCGGGGCAGGCCGCCCAGGCCGTCGAGCGAGAGCACGACGATCTTGGTCGCGTTGGCGACGACCAGCGGTGCGATCAGATCGAGCATTCGGGCGCTCAGGCGTCCTTGACCGGGTTCTCGAGCGTGCCGAGGCCGGTGATCTCGAGGCGGCAGACATCGCCGGGCTGGAGGAACACCGGCGGCTTGCGCGCGAAGCCGACGCCGGGCGGCGTGCCGGTCGCGATCAGGTCGCCGGGGGAGAGCGTCATGAGGCCGGAGAGGTAGCTCACCACGTAGCGAACGTCGAAGATGAACGTCTTCGTGTTGCCAGCCTGCATCTGCTTGCCGTTCACCCAGAGCTTGAGGTCGAGCATGTGCGGATCGCGGATCTCGCTCGTGTCGGCGATGTACGGCCCCACCGGCGCAAAGGTCTCGGGGATCTTCCCCGCCATCCACTGGCTGCCGATGAACTGGAAGTCGCGCGCGCTGACGTCGTTGATGATCGTGTAGCCCCAGACGTAGTCGAGCGCCTGCTCCTTCGATACGTAGCGCGCCGTGCGGCCGACGACGACGCCCAGCTCCACTTCCCAGTCGAGCTGCTGCGAGCCGCGCGGGCGCAGGATGGGCTCGCCCGGATCGAGGATCGCGTTCGCCCATTTCGCGAAGATCGGCGGCTCCTTGGGAATGGGCTGGTTCGCCTCGGCCGCGTGGTCGCGGTAGTTGAGGCCGATGCAGATGAACTTGCCCGGATCGGCGAGCGGTGCGTGGAGCCGCGCGTTCGACGCGGGGACGGTGACCCACTCGGTGATGCCCGCGACCGCGTCGTGCGAGGCCGCGCCGCCCTCGAGGAAGGCCCGCGTGCTCTGCGGAACGAGCGCGGCGGCGATCTCCTGCGCCCGCACCACGCCGCGCCCGGTCAGGGTCGCGGCGAGCGACGCCTGGAGGTCGGCGATGCGGTCGCCCCGGAGCGCGCCGAGGCGCGGGGGCTGCCCATTCGTGGAGAAGCGGACGAGCTTCATGGTTGACGGCCTCCCGGGGGAGAAATGGTGACTAATTATAGCCCTTTCCACGGAGTTAGGTACGCCCCCCGGCCCTGGGATATACTTTTTTCGCCCCGAGGCGCTTCTTCGCCCGAGGTAGTGGTGGAGACCAGGAGGGACGTGATGAAACTGCTCGCCCGTTCGATTGCGCTCGCGGTGGTGTTCTCAGTCGTGCTCGGTGGGCCGCTCGCGCCCTTCGCGCTCGCCCAGCAGCCCTCGCAGCCAGACGTCATGCAGGATGCGGCCAGGAGCCAGAACAACGGGGCCAATTCGCCGGCCTACGACGTCGGCGCGGGAATCGCGAACGCCGCGTATATCCCGGGCAAGGCGTTCCTCTGCGGCCTCGGCGTCGTGGCCGGGACGCTGACGCTTCTGCTCACGTTCGGCTCCGCCTACCGGACGGCGGCGGCCGTCGGCGAGGAAGGCTGCGGCGGCAGGTGGGTGCTGACCGGCGACGACTTGAGGCCGGTGCCGAGAGCCGAAGAAGCGGAACGGCCCTACTAGCCGCGTCCCTCCCGCCGAAGGCGCGCGCGGCGCGTCCGACGGCGAACCTGATCCTCGTCGCCGTACGCCGGGACGGCGACCGGCTCGTCCTTCTCCGTCTCGAGAAGCGTTACTGACGCTCGCGCGCGCGGGCGAGCCCGCGCAGGTACGTCACGAGCTCGCGGATGTCCTCGTCCTTGAGCGCCTCGCCGAAGGCCGGCATTCCGGGCCGGCCGATGGGTGCGCCCCCGTGCCGGATGATGTCGGCGAGGTACTGATCGCTCTCGCGGCCCGTCCGCAACCGTTCCGTGAGGTCGCCCGGACGGATCAGGAAGAGCGTCGCGCGCCAGGAGCCCCGACCATCGGCGCCGTGGCACTCCGCGCAGAGGGCGATGTAGATGCGCTCGGCGCGCGAGGCGCCCGGCCGCGCTCGCGGCGTGTCGAGGACCGCTGCGAGTCCCGCCGCGAAGACGCCGAGCAGCGCGATGGCGAGTGCGAGCGCGAGCACAGGGCGGAGGCGACGACGCATGGCGCCGAGGATAGCGCCTGACAGGAATTCTCGCTTGACAAGTCCGCTCGCAAACGGATAAAGAGATAGGTCGTTTTGTCCGATCCGCGCGTGACCCCAAGGAGGTCGAGATGAGTGACCCGCGCGAGACTCAGGCTGTCCCCCAGGACCCGGGCCGCCGCAGCTTTTTGAAGGTCGCCGGCGCCGGTGTGGCGGGCAGCTCGCTTCTGACGATGCTCAGCGCGCGCCAGGCCCCGGCCCAGGTCAAGGGCACCAGCCTGCGCATGTTGAAGTGGAGCCACTTCGTGCCGGCCTACGACGCCTGGTTCGACGACTTCGCCAAGAAGTGGGGCGAGAAGACCGGCGTCAAGGTACGCGTAGACCATATTCCGCACCTCGAGCTACCCGCGCGATACGCGGCGGAGTTCGCCGCGGGCGCGGGGCACGACCTCATCTACTTCGTCGGCCAGATCCTCACCGGCCAGTACTACAAGAACCTCCTGGATCTCTCCGACCTCGCGAACGGCCTCGGCCAGAAATACGGCGGCTGGATGGAGAACGCCAAGAGCGCCGCGCAGGTTGCCGGCACCTGGTACGCGGTGCCCGACTTCTTCATCTCGATCCCGGTCCTCTGGCGGAAGGATCTCTTCGACTCGATCGGGCGCCCCGCGCCGAAGACCTGGGACGACCTGCGGGCCGCCGCCCGCCTGCTCAAGCCCAAGGGCCACCCGACGGGGATGCAGTTCTCGCACTGCAACGACGCGAACCACAACTGGCGCGCGCTCATGTACTGCTTCGGCGTCAAGGAGACGGATCCGTCCGGGCAGAGCATCGCGCTCGACAGCAAGGAGATGCGCGAGGCCCTGCGCTTCGGCAAGGCGTTGTACGACGAAGGCATGACGCCCGAGGTCTTCTCCTGGGACGACGCGTCCGACAACCGGTTCCTCGCCTCGGGCGTCGGCTCCTGGATCCACGACGCCATCTCGGCGTTCCTCACCACCAAGGACACGAACCCGAAGGTTTTCGAGCACACCTACGTGCTCGACGAGGCGGCCGGCCCCGGTGGCCTCAAGCTGAACGTCGGCGAGCCGAACGTCTGGGCGATCTGGAAGTTCTCGAAGAACGCGGCGGCCGCGAAGGACTTCATCATGGCGATCTCCGAGAGCCAGAAGGAGGCCATGACGGCGAGCCGCGGCTACAACATGCCCTTCCTGCGCGATCAGTACAGGAAG
>Ga0137396_10000970_pt1 | contig 14516 bp, 13 predicted proteins | sample czc16metaG_FD_108284 | JGI IMG/M metagenome (GOLD analysis project Ga0137396, IMG submission 108284) | Vadose zone soil microbial communities from Angelo Coast Range Reserve, California, USA - czcobulk3.16 metaG | ecosystem: Environmental > Terrestrial > Soil > Vadose zone | place: USA...
GCGGTCGGCCTCGATGGCCACGACGTGCCTCGCGCGCTCCGCCAGGAGACGGGTGAGGACTCCCAGCCCCGGTCCGATTTCCAGGACTGTATCGGACGAGCCGATCGCCGCGTGGCCGACGTGTCGCAGCGCCACCCGGGAGTCGACGAGGAAGTGTTGACCGAGGCGTTTCCTCGGTCGGATCCCCAAGCGGTCCAGCACGCGGCGGGGAGCCTCGTCCACGCAGGCCGGACGGACTCCGGCCGCTTTAGGGTTGTGCGGGGACCGTGGCGGTCGCGTCGAAGTCCGTCGCGTGATACACCAGGGTCGTGTACGTGGTCGTGGGGTCGATGCCGCGGGCCCCGGGGGTGATCGAGAGTGTGGCTAGGTATGGACCATCGATCCCGCGCAGCCGGATGTCGGGCCCGGCGAACGAGAATTCCGCCCACCGGAGGCCTTCTTGCAACCACACCTGGCTGAACGACTTCGCGATTTCCGCGGAGCCGGCGGCTCCGGCAAGCAACCCGGACACGTCGAAGGTTGCCGTGGCGAAGACCTCGACCTCCGCCCGAATCACGAGGGCGTCGTAGGTGCCGTCCCCGTTGCGATCGGGGGTCAGCACCTCGAACCGGCCGGTGTATCGCAGGAGCTCAGGCGTGTCATCGAAGTCGGCCGCTCGATACGCGGATGTCGTTCCGCACAACATCTCCGGATAGTAGGCCGGCTGAGGAGGCAAGATCGTGCCGATCGGGCCTGGCGTCACGTTGCCACCCGCGTAGGCCAGGGGGCTGTAGTACAGGGTGAGGCTGAAGTCCCACGGACCGTCCACGCCGGCTTGACGGATCAGATCTCCGCGGAACCGCAAGACCACGCTCGTCTCCGTCGTCGCCAGGTCGAAGTCCCGATACGCGGACGCGATGAACCGCACGACATCGGTGCCGCCGCCTTTCGAGAGGTATCCGTTCAAGGTGTAGTGACCCGCGAGGTTCACGTGGACCCCGGCCCGGAGTTCGAGGAAGTCGGCGAGCCCGTCCGCGTCGAGATCCACGGCCGAATCCGTGTGCTCGCCGGTGAAGGTCGCGGGCCGCACGGGCTGCTCGAACTGCGACGCCGTGTAGGCCTTCGTCGTGTAGTTCCATTCGACGACCGGGCCACCCCAGTCGGCGATTGGTCGCATCGTCATGTACGGAATGCCGCCGACCGACAAGCGAGCATGGACACGATACGGTCCGTCGACGCCGCTCCGCGCGATGTCCGTTCCCGAGAAGGCCATGCGGACGGTTTGTGTCCCGTCCGGGAAGAAGTAACGCTCGTAGACGTAGGCGATCGAGTACAAGTTGGGAGTCGGGGAGAGAGTCCCGCCCCCGAGGATCGGCACAGGGGTCGGCGCCCCGTACCCGCACGCTCCACTCGGCGGCGGGTTCGAACTCGACAGGTCGGCCGAGATGTCCCACATGCCGGCTTGGGGCAGCGAGATCTGCGCTTCGACCACGAGCCAGTCGAAATGCCCGTTCGCGTTCGTATCCAGGCCGTAGTCGGTGCCGGCGTCCCCCGCGGCGGTCATCAGGGAATGGACACCCCACGCGGCGCCGCCGGTCGCCAAGGCCATCGTGATGAACAAGACGATCGTTCGACCCGTCAGCATCAAGTTCGCACCATCGCGGACGTAGATGGTCGGAGAATATCAGACCGCGTTTCTCGTTCGGCTTTCCTCTAACGGATATTGCCACCCATCAGTATTTGAACGAGAAGTCGGCATCGGGTGGCGTGTCCGCCCCCTGGTCCGCACTCCCCTTCCAGGACGACGGGAGTCTCCAGTGCTGGATGGTCGGGCTGATCATCGGGGCGCTCGTCCTCGTCCTCGCGGTCCTGATGGCGTACCAACGATACGTAGCCGGCAAGAAGCCGGTCCAGCACTTGTGCGACTACTGCGGGCACATGGTCACGGCGGTGAGCGATTGCCACCACGCGCCCGTCCGAGAGCGCTTCCTCCACGGCACCTGCATGGAGTGCAAGCAAGACTGCCGACTCGTCTGCGCCCGGTGCAAGAATCCGCTCTGAGAGAATCGCGCCGCCAGGGTTATAGGCCGGAGGTCGCTGCCCACGAGCCTATGTCCGGTCTCCCTGCCGCTCAGACCTCCACCCCGCCTCCCGTCCCGCGTAGCGTCCTGCTCGCCGATGCCAAGGTCACGATTCGCGCCCCGATTCCCCGGGTGTTCGAGGCCCTCCTGGATCCGGCACAACTCGTTCAGTGGTGGGCGGACGATCCCCGCGTCGAGGCCGAGTTGGGCGGCCGCTATGAGGGAACGCTCTCCGACGGTCGCATCGAAGGATCGATCACGGCGATCGATGGCCCGGGCCAGTTGTCGTTCATGTGGCCGATCCCGCAGGAGGGCGGATCGGTCGAGACGAGCGTCGCGTACGAACTCGCCCCGAAGGGTCCCGAGACGTTCGTGCATCTCGTCCATCGCTCCCCCAAGCCCCTCGCGGGAGGGTGGACGGACTTCTGGAACGCGGCGCTGGAATCCCTCCGGGCGTTCCTCGAGTCGAGCGCCCCGGTCTCCGAGTAGATTCGCATACCTCCCACCGGAAAGGCGAAGTCCGCCGAAAGTATACCTCTACTTAGAGGTATTAAAATGGAAATCGGCTGCGGGGCCCGGATCCGGGAGTTCGACGGACGGCGTTACTTCTACTTCTGGCACTACGAGCGAGACCACGGTCGGTCCACACGGAAAGAGGACTACGTCGGCCGCGTCGACTCCGAAAGGGCGAAGGCAGATCTCGTGCGCCGGATGGCCGCCTACCACCGGAACGCGGAGCAGGAGTTCGCGCGGAAGCGGGCTCGGATCGAGCGCCTGATCGTGGCGAATCATACCTCTACTTAGAGGTATGCGATCGACGGCGCCCGTGTTTAGCTGACGGCCGACCGGCGTCCGACGGTGGGGAATCTTTATCCCGCATCGTCCCTTCGTCGAGGCGTGCGCCTTCAGGAGCGTCCTTTCGGCGGATTCGCCCGCGGGGCCCTTCCGGTCGGCTGCCGCCAGTGCACCGACGGCTCGAAGATGGTCCTCTTCGTCACGGGCATCTGTTCCTTCCACTGCTTCTACTGTCCCGTCTCCGACGAGAAGATGTACAAGGACGTCGTCTTCGCGGACGAGAAGCGCGTCACGCGGGACGAGGACGTCCTGGAAGAAGCGCACGCGATCCAGGCGACCGGCGCCGGGATCACAGGCGGAGACCCGCTCGACGCGGTCGAGCGCACCTGCCATTACATCCGCCTCCTGAAGCGCGAGTTCGGACCGAAGTTCCACACGCATCTCTACACCATGTCGACGGACGCGGACAAGATCCGGAGGCTCGCAGACGCCGGCCTGGATGAGATCAGATTCCACGTGCCACCCGGCCTCTGGTCCCGAGCCGACGGGAGCGCGTTCGTCGGGGCTTCTCGTCTCGCGAGGTCGCTCGACCTCACCGTCGGGATCGAGGTGCCGCTGATCCCGGAGCGCGAACCCGACCTGGTCCGGCTGATCGAGTGGGCCGGCGCCGAGGGCCTCGCGTTCGTGAACCTGAACGAGATGGAGTTCTCCGAGGCCAACTTCCCGCGGATGAAGGTCCACGGATACGAGATGAAGCACGAACTCTCGTACGGCGTCAAAGGAGCCGACCCGGTCGCCCTTCGGATCCTCGAGCAACGCTGGAAGACGACCGTCCACTATTGCACGAGCGGCTACAAGGACGGCTGGCAGCTCCGATCGCGCATCAAGCGACGCGCGGAGAACGTCGCGCATCCGTGGGACGTCATCACCAAGGACGGAACCCTCCTCAAGGGAATCGTCGAAGGCGCCGATCTGGAGCCGTTGATGAGAGACCTCGCGAGGACCTACCACGTCCCGACGGATCTCATGGGCGTGGACGGCCCGAGGAAGCGCCTCGAGATCGCGCCCTGGATCCTCGAGGAGATCGCGCCGAAGCTCCACCGGCCCGCGTTCCTCGTCGAGGAGTATCCGACTTCGGACGGCCTCGAGGTCGAGCGGACTCGGCTGGCGTAGACGCACACGTTGCGCACCGCAGTCCATCCCGGGAGGACGGTCGCCATGGTCCCGCGGTACCGCCGCAAACCCGGCACGCCAGACCTCGCACCCGCCCGGACCAGGCATCGATCCTCGATTCGGTTCTCGTGCCATCCGGGAACTCAATCACCAGCCGCGCCGTCGGAACCAGGATCGCGCGGATCGAACATAGGGACGCGCTCGCCTTCGGATCGAACCGTTCGACGGCTTCCGTGAGGCGGCGATCCCGCTCCGCCATGACCGCTCGGAGCAAGTCCTGAGATCCGCCCGGGTCGGACTCGCGGAGTCCCTCGATCGTCCGGTCGAAATATCCGAAGATCCGCCGGACCTCCTCTTCCAATAAGCCGAGGCTTCGTGTGCGGAACCGTTCGACCTCGGCGCCCGTCGTCGTGCGCAAGGAATCGGTCGCGAGGCGATACGCCGCCTCCACATCGGGGCGAATCCCTGAGGAAGGATGTGGGACGAGACCCCGGTCCGCCCGGTCCGGGTCCACCGGCCACGTGGACCCGTCGACGAGCGAGACCGCGACGAGATGAAAGCTCTCGCGCTTCTCGTCCGAGACGAGGGTCACGCGGAATGCAAAAAGCAGCAGAAGCCCGTCCTCGATTCCATCCACACGCGAGGAGACCGCGGTCTCCGGACCGAGGCCGCATTCATGGAGCGCCTCGGAGATCCATTCCGTGCCCGTGGCCGAGCACTGCGACACATCCCACTGACCTCGGCGGGCGACGACCGAGACCAGCCGCTCCAGGAAGTAGCTGCCGGGAGCGACCAGTTCTGCCTCGAACTCTTGGTTTCGTTCCGGGTCGAACGCGAGCGCGAAGCGCGCCGGCACTTCGAGATCCCGCTGCACCGATTCGGGGGCTTGGACCCACACGAGCGAATCGCCGTCGGACACGGCCGCGCCGAGATCGGTGAGCGCCTCGATGACGAACGGCCGTAACGGCGGCGCATCGCTCATGCAGACACCGCCTCGTCTGTTTCCCCGAGGACCGTGTCATTGGTTTCCTTGACCTGTTCATACTGGGCCCGCGCGCGGACCAGCGAATCCCCCAAGCGCCGCAGCGCGGACCGCCGTTCCTCCGCTTGCCGCAGCACCCAGATGTCCATCATCAGGTCCTCGAACGACCGACGCTCGTCGAGGTTGCCCAGGATCAGATCGAGTTCTCCAACGACGAGCTCGAACATGTGGATCTTGCGGTCGAGGAGCTCCATCAGGTTCGCCTCCACCGTGTCCTCCGCCCACACGTTCACGACGTGGACCTCCCGGTCCTGACCGAGTCGATGGACGCGCCCGATCCGCTGCTCGATCCGAAGCGGATTCCACGGAAGGTCGTAATTCACGACGGTCCGAGCGAACTGGAGGTTCCGACCCTCGCCCCCGGCTTCCGTACTCAGAAAGATCTCGCGATCCTGGCGGAACGTCCGCACCGCCGCGTCCTTCGCCGCAAGTGAGAGACCGCCATGGTATGCTGCGACGCGGTACCCGTCCGCCGCGAGGACCTCCCGGAGATACTGCAATGTCCGCAGATACTGCGTGAAGATCAACACTTTCTCGTCGACGGATCTGAGGAATTCGCGCAAGCGCGCTGCCTTTACATTCGTGGAAATCGTCACAGCCTCTTGTCGCAGTTCCTCCAGACGCTCCCGTTCGTCCATTCGGAAGAGCGGGCTCTGAGCGAGACGTCTCAGAGTCTCAGCCACGGCGAAGGTGCTACTCCCGATCTCACGCTGCAGGACGATCAGGGTCAACCGCGCGGTCCAGGGCAGGCGACCCGAAGCCGACCAGTACGCGTCCCGCACAAATTCCGTCACGTCATCGTAGAGACGGCGCTCCGCTGGGCTCAGGCGGACGGCGAGGCTGTGCACGCGTCGCGGGGGCAATGTGAAGGCAATGCCGCGTCGATTGCGGACCATCACGTCTCGGAGGAGTCCGCGCAGCTCCGGCACCCGCATCGGCACCCGCCGGTCCGGACTCGCGACGTACCGTTCGAGGAACCGGTCGTACGTGTGCAACTGGCCGGGCTTCAACAGGGTCACGAGATTGAACAGCTCGTCCATGTCGTTCTGGACCGGCGTCGCGGTGAGCAGCAGCATGTACTTCTTCGAGAGGCCCGAGACGAACCGCCAGTTCAGGCTGAATCGATTCTTGAGGCGATGGGCTTCGTCGACGATGATGAGATCCCAGGGCCGAGCCTGGGCGGCACCGCGATGGGGCTCCCGCTTCGCGGTGTCCATCGACGCGATGAGGAACGGCTTCCGGTCCCAATCTCGGACGGATCGAAGGACCGCGAACGGTAGGGAGAATTTCGTTTCCATCTCCTCTCGCCACTGGTCCGTCAGAGCCGCGGGCGTGAGGACGAGGGCCCGGTGGACGAGTCCACGTACTGCGTACTCTTTGAGGACGAGTCCCGCCTCGATCGTCTTGCCGAGGCCGACCTCGTCCGCGAGGATCGCCCGACCCCGCATCTCGCGCAGGACCCGGAGGGCCGTGCGCTCCTGGTGATCGTACCGTGTGACGCCCTGAAGGACCGGCCATGCGAGAAGCCGGTCGAACCCGTCCACGAGCGAGATCCGATGGGCTTTCCCGTTCAGGCGCCACGCGGGCGAGCGGTCGCCGGGCGTCCGGAACGCTCGGGCCAGGACGTCGCGATCGGAATCGTCAAACCGCAAGGTGAGGGAGGCGTCCGCCGAAGGAGGGGGCTCCCTGGCCGGGAGGGACATGGAGGGGGGATCCCTTCACCTGCTACCGCAGGCAGGGCGAAAACGGTCCCCGCGGTAATAATCGTTTGGTTGACGTGTCCCGGGCAAAACAATGTTGCGCTGGAGCGCTTCGAGTTTCGCCCGTAGGTCGCCATCCTGAGGACCGCTTCCGGGGTGGGCTAGGAATCGATCGTTGGCACTTGCGCTGTCGCGTGGCGGTTCTCGCGTCGTCCCCGGAGCAGGGAAGGCAAGATCGCGAGCGTGTTGATCGCCGCGAGCCAGAGGTACGTTGTCTTGATTCCTTGAGCGAAGAGAATCCGGTCGGCATCCGAGATCGCGGCGGTGTTGCCGGAAGAGATAATCTGTGTGACGAGCGCGTACGGGACCGTGAAGGTCGTGATGAGGATCGCCAGGTTCAGGCTAATCGTGTATCCGACGTTGAAGAACGTCGCGCGGAACCCCGAGGCAATCCCGCGCCGCTCCGGTGGCACCGAACCCATGATCGAGCTGATGTTCGGCGACGCGAAGAACCCGAGCCCGGCACCGAAAAGCATCATGTACGTCACGAGGTGCGAATACGGCGTCGAAGCGTCCGTCGTCGAGAACAAATAAAGCGAAAGGCTGATGACCGCCAAGCCGGAGGTCGTGAATGGCAAGTGGCCATACTTGTCCGAAAGGCGCCCACTCAAGGGCCCCGCGGCGAGGGTTGAGATATCGAGCGGGATCATGAGCAGGCCCGTGGTCAGCGGGGTGTGTCTCAAGACGAGCTGGAAGTAGAGGCTCAAAAGGAGGAGGACCGCGCCGAAGGCAATCGCGTTCAACAGCTGGGCGACAACTCCCCCGGTGAATTCCCGGATGCGGAGGAGCCTCAGGTCCAGTAGAGGATGTGCATGACGGCGTTCGAGGACGACAAAAACCGCCAGACTTCCGAACGCGACGACCAGGAGGGCGAGGACGGTCCTTGTCTCCGCGACGCCGTATGCCGCGAGGGTCATGGCGAGAAGCAAGCTCATGATGAACACCGTAAACGTCGCGAAGCCGCCCCAATCGATCGGCGCCCCCCGCTCAAGCTTGCCAACCTCCCGCAGCCGGAAATGGGCCCACGCCGTCCCGAAGATCCCAATCGGCACGTTGACGTAGAACAGGGCGCGCCAGTCGAGGACGGACAAGATGATGCCGCTGAGCGTCAGGCCCGCCATCGAACCCATCCGGAAGGCAACCTGGTTGATTCCAAGCGATAGACCGAGTTCGTCCGCGGGGGTCGCGTCGACGATCATGGCCGCGCTGTTCGTGAACAGGATCGCCGAACCGAGGCCTTGGATCGCCCGGAAGGCGATCACCTGGGCCGGATCGACGGCGAGGCTCGTCAGGAGAGAGCCGACCGTGAACACGGCGAAGCCGCTCGTGTACAGTTTGACGCGGCCCAGGATGTCCGAGATGCGCCCGATGAGCAGGAGCGCGACCGTGCTCCCGAGCACGTAGGCTTGGGTGATCCAGATCGCCTGTTCCGCGTCCGCCCCGAGGCTTGCGGCGACCTGCGGCAGACCGACGATCACGATCCGGGAGTCGATCCCGGCCATCAGCACGCCCACGGTGGTGACCGTCAGGACCGTCCACTTGTATTGGATTCGGCTCGCCTCCGTCAGCGGATTGCGGGCCGCCCACCGCGGGCGACCCGGTTTGGCGCGCGACGAAGCAGCAGGAATACGTTAAGGTTCCTACTCACTCGTGGTGACGGGCGAGGGCCCGGCTCAAGCCACGCTCACACTTTGAATCGGATGGTGGCGGGCGATCAGGTCCCGCGACACGCGCAGGTTCCGTCCGTCCTTTCCGATCGCACGGCCCTTCTTGGTCGACTCGACGGTCACCGTCGCGTGGACGACGTCCCCCCGCTGTTCGATCTGCACGGACTTGACGTCGAAGTTCCGGAAGACGTTCGCGACGAACTTGTCCGGGTGCTCCGAGTACTCGACGACATGGATGTCCTTGTTGATCAGGCGCTTCAGTTTCGCGATGTTCTCGCCCTTCTTGCCGATCGCCTTCCCGATGTCGCCTTCCTTGACGACGAAGATGAGTTTGTCCCCCGCGTCGACGCAGTCCACGACCGTGGTCCGGGTGAGATCCTGGAATAACGCGACGTACTTGATCGTCTGCTCGTCGAAAACGATCTCGACCATGCGAATCCTAGACGGTCAGGATGTTCGATTCTCCGGGGCTGATCACCGCGATGGCCGCGACGGAAAAGGGCACGCCGCAAGCGGCGCCGAGATCCACGTTCGTGCCGCCGAAGCGGAACACGCGGATGTCCCCGAGGGTCCGAGTGGCCTCGGCAGGACAATTCGAGGCGAGGACCACGAGCTTCGCCTTCTTCGATTTCGCCGCGCGGCGGACCTCGCGCAGGCCGAAGCGCACCTCGCCGGTGTCGGTCGCGACACGGAGGGCGCGCGGGACGTCGATCACGGAACGACCTCCTCCAAGGGCTCCTCAGGGGCCGGTACCGGGGGCGGAGGCGTCACGGCCGGTTTCGGCTTCGCCACGGCGGTGGGTTTCGGGAGTCCGGGAGGCGGCTTGTAAATCAGGTTCACCGCACCCGTGCCGAGCGTGACGGGTTGGCCCACAATCACGTTCTCCGCGACGCCATCGAGGTAGTCCACCTCGCCCGTGATCGCCGCACGAAGCAGGTGATGGGCCGTGATCTCGAACGCGGCGCGGGCGAGGACTGACGACTTGCGACCGGAGATGCCGTGGCGGCCGATCGCTTTCACATCGCCGTCGTTCGTCATCATGTCGGAGACGAGCATGATGTGGCGGATGTCGACCGTGAGGCCCTGCTCCTGGAGCGTGTTGTACGCCTCGTTCACGATGGCGTTGCGCGCGGCCTCGATCCCGAGGACCTCGTAGATCTCCTGGACCGAGTTCGTGCTGGTCCTCGCGGCGTCGACGTACGGGAGTTCGAGGATCTTCGAGAGGTTCGATCCCTCCGTGTAGATGACGTATCCATCGCCGCGCTTCCGGATGATCGCGCGCGAGATCCCGTCGATGCCCTTGATCTTCATCACGCGGACCTGTTCGACCAGGCGCTGGAGCTTCTTGAACGACGGCTCACCCGCCTCGACGACGAGGGCCCTCGCCTTCTTCTCCGCGTTCCCGACCTGGCGTCGGACCTCCTGGATCTCGCCGAGCTTCTTCAGCTTCTCCTCGAGTTCCGACCAGGTGACGCCCCGCGATTTCATGCGGTGATCGTCCGGATACGCGAGGACCCGCATGTTCACGAGGTCCGTCTCGATCGAGGCGATGTCTTCGAGGGAGGTCATCTCAATCTCGGTCGCGATCTTTCGCATCCGTTCCAGGTCCGTGTGACCCGACTTGACGTACAGCTCCATAATCGGGGTCGATGGCACGCGACGCGCGTCGACGATCTCGATGAGCCGCGGCAGCCCGAGCGTCACGTTCATCTCGGCCACGCCGGCGTAGTGGAAAGTCCGCATCGTCATCTGGGTCCCGGGTTCGCCGATCGATTGTGCGGACACGATCCCCGCCGATTCGTTGGCGTCGATCACGTGGAGATCGAACTTCTCGCAGATTTTTTGGAGGACTTCCAGGAGGCGTTTCTTGCTGAGCTTGAGCCCGTGAATTTTCTTCGATAGCTCCGTCACGACGAACCGGGGGAGCCACCGGCCGATCTCCTTCAACCCGTCCATGATCTCCTGCTCGCCCGGGGTGAGCGGCGGCGCCTTCACGGGAATTGTGAGGGGTGCTTCCGGCTCCGCCTCCGCGGCCTTCGCCGAGGGCCTCTTCGCGCGGGCTGCGGGCTTGGCCGCCTTCTCGCGCTTCGGGGCAGGCTTCGCCTCCGCGGGGGCCGTGCCGAGTTTCTTGAGGACTTTCTCGGCCTCCTTCTTCGGGATGAACTTCGCGACGCGCTCGGGCTTGGAGGCAGTGAGCTTCTCCAGTGTGAAACCGGCGTCCGCGAGGATCTCGGCCGTCTTCTTGGAAATCCCGCGGTTCCGCAACGCCTGAATCGTTGTCGCTCGGGCCATCGTCACTCCTCCGACGGAGGCTCTTCCTCCTCGACCTCGACCTCTTCCTCGGAAATCTCAACGTACATATCCTTCTCCGTGAGGCCGTAAGAGGCCATCTCCTGCTCCCGGAGCCGCTCCTTCCATGAAGGCTCCTCCCCGAGGACATCTTGCAAGATGTCGTCGATGTCGACCGCACGCCCCTGGACGCTGCGGGACGGATCCACGCCGTCCTCCCCGAACTTGAACTGGATGATCGTGTCCGCCGTGTTCCGGACCGTGCCGTCCTCCTTGACCTTCAAGTCTTCGAGGGCGTTGATCAACCGGCGCTGCATGTAGCCGGATCGAGACGTGCGGACGGCCGTGTCCACGAGGCCTTCGCGTCCGCCCATCGCGTGGAAGAAGTACTCCGTCGGATGGAGGCCGCTCTTGTACGACGACTTCACGAAGCCTTTCGCCTCCGCACCGAGGTCCCCTTTCTTGAAATGCGGGAGCGTGCGGTTCCAATAGCCGCGGCTCAAGCGTTCCCCGCGGACCGCCTGCTGGCCGATCGATCCGGCCATCTGGGAGAGATTCAGCATCGAGCCGCGAGCCCCGGACCGGGCCATGATCACCGCGCTGTTCTCGATGCCTAGGTGCTTGCCCGCAATCTGGCCGGCCTGGTCCCGAGCGCGGCCGAGGATCTTCATCGCTTCGACCTCGAGCGTCTCCTCGAGGGACCGGCCGGGCATCTGCTCGAGCTCGCCCCGTTTGTAGGACTCCACGAGGTCCTCGACCTTCTCGATCGCGGTCTTCAGGACGTCCGTGATCTGCTTCTTCGCCTCCTCCGGGATGTCCTCGTCGTCGATGCCGGTCGTGAAGCCGCGGATCATGATCGCGCCGATCGCCATCTTCGTGGCTCGGTCGATGAACTCCCGCGCGGCGTCCGGGCCGTAGTCCCGGGCCAGCTTGTCCACGATCTTGCCTTTGAAGGCGCCGATCGCGTTCTCGTCGATCGTGCCGGACGCGATGACGCCGTTCTTGATCACGACGAGCGAGTCTTCGTCCCTTAGCTCCTTCAAGCCGATGTCGCCTTTCGGCGCAATCGAGGACTTGAACGTCATGCTGAGGTTCTTCGGCAGGATCGCGGAGAACAGCGCCTTGCCGGACCAGAACTCCTTCCCGCCCTTCTTGATGTCCGGCGGCGGAAGGTCCCGCATGTCGATCTTGGAGGATGAACGTGACCTCCTCCCGGGTGAACTTGCTCTCCTTGTGGGTCAGGAGGAACGAGCCGGAGATGTGATCGTGAATGCCGCCGATGACCGGGCCGCCGAACCGCGGGGAGAGGATGTGCTCCTGCACGCGCATGAGGACTCGGGCCTCCGCGCGCGCCTCTTCGCTCTGCAGCACGTGCAGGTTCATCTCGTCGCCGTCGAAGTCCGCGTTGTACGGCGGACAGACGGCGAGGTTGAAACGGAACGTCTTGTGGGGCATGACGCGGACCTCGTGGGCCATCATCGACATCCGGTGCAGCGAGGGCTGCCGGTTGAACAGCACGATGTCGCCGTCGACGAGTTGCCGTTCGACCGTGTATCCGATCTCAACGGCTTCCGCGACGACTTCCGCATTCTTTTCCGTCACACGGATCCGTCGGCCGTCCGGCCGGATGACGTAGTTCACGCCCGGCGCATACTCTCCCAGGGGACCGAGCGGGGTCGGACCTCGCTTGACCCACTGCTTCACGATCTCCTGGTTGTACGACTGGACGTGGACGGGGACCGTCAGCTCGCGGGCCGCCTCGACCGGGACGCCAACCTCGTTGATCGATAGGATCGGGTCCGGGGAGATCACGGTCCGGGCGCTGAAGTTCACGCGCTTGCCGGACAGATTCGAACGGAAGCGGCCTTCTTTGCCTTTCAACCGCTGGACGAGCGTCTTGAGCGGACGTCCGGACCGGTGCCGGGCCGGCGGGATGCCCGACGTCTGGTTGTCGAAGTACGTCGTCACATGGTACTGGAGGAGCTCCCACAAGTCCTCGACGATGAGCTGGGGCGCGCCCGCGTCCCGATTCTCGCGGAGACGCTGGTTGATTCGCAGGACATCGACGAGCTTGTGCGTGAGGTCGTCCTCCGAGCGGTCTCCACTCTCCAGGGTGATCGACGGACGAACGGTCACCGGCGGGACGAGGAGCGCGGTCAAGACCATCCACTCGGGCCGGGCGACCTCCGGATTCATCCCAAGGACACGGAGGTCCTCGTTCGGGATCCGCTCGAGGCGCTCGCGCACCTCTTTCGGCGTGAGCTTGTGGCCGTCCTCACGGAACGTCGTCGGCTTGTCGAGGGTGACCTTGCCCTGTTCCTCGCCGCAATGCGGACAGCGCTGGCGCTTCTGCGCCTCCCGCGCGGTCTCCTTCGTGACGAAGCCGACCTCCGTCACGTCGCCGCCGAGCTCCTCGACTTGTTCCATCTCCGCCATGTACTCCTGCGCCTGTTGGCGCGTGAGGAGGAGGCGGCCGCACTTTCGGCACGTCGCCTGAAGGAGCTTCTTGATGTCCTTCACATAGCCGACATGGATCACGGGCATCGCGAGGTCGATGTGACCGAAGTGCCCCGGGCAATCGTCGACCTTACCGCCGCACGTCTTGCATCGGAGGCCGGGCTCGATGACCCCGAGGTGGGAATCCATCAGGCCCATGTCGATCGGGAATCCATCGTCGTCGTACGTGTCGGCGGTGATGATCTTTGTCGCCGACATCCGCCGGATTTCGTCGGGGCTCAGCAGGGCGAACTTGATCGCCTGGATTCGTTTCGTGACCCCCCGCATCGAAGACATCATCGCATGTCCTCCAGCTGCAGACGCATGACGACCCCCAAGGACAGGAGTTCGTCGAGCAGGAGCTTGAACGCATACGAGGTCTGCACGGGATAGATCTTCGAGGTGTTCTCGCAGACGGGGCATCGCAGGTTCCCTTTCCGATCTTTGATCGCGAAATGCCCGCAATCCGGGTTGCCGCACACGTACTGGATCGTCCCGTCGGACTCGTCGAGAAGGCGGTCCTTGATTACCATCGCGGCGCCGTGGCCGATCAGACAATCCCGCTCCATCTCGCCGAATCGCAGACCCCCTTGGCGGGACCGCCCCTCCGTGGGCTGTCGCGTGAGTATCTGGACCGGCCCGCGGGAGCGGACGTGCAACTTGCCCGAGACCATGTGGTGCAGCTTCTGGTAGTAGATCACCCCGACGAAGATCTCCGCCGGGATCATGCGGCCCGTGCGGCCGTCGTAAAGGATCTCCTTCCCGTTCGAGCGGAAGCCGTTCTCCTCGAGGGCCTTCCGCATCGCGTCCTCCCGTTCGCCGGAGAACGGCGTGCCGTCGACGAACCGTCCTTCGAGGCAACCGACTTTCCCGCCGATCTGCTCGAGGACGTGGGCCACCGTCATCCGCGACGGGATCGCATGGGGGTTGATGATCAGGTCCGGGATGATGCCTTGCGCGGTGAAGGGCATGTCCTCTTGCGGTGCGATCAGGCCGATGACGCCCTTCTGGCCGTGACGGGACGCGAACTTGTCGCCGAGCTCCGGGACCCGCAGGTCGCGCACCTTCACCTTCGCGAGCTTCGAGCCGTTCTCGCTCTCCGTGAGCATGACGGAGTCGACCCAGCCGCTCTCCCCGTGCCGCACCGTGACGGACGTTTCGCGGCGCTTCTGCGGAGTCAGGAAGTCCGTCTCCTCCTCGAGGAACCGCGGCGGACTCGTCTTCCCGATCAGGA
>Ga0137396_10000971_pt1 | contig 14516 bp, 13 predicted proteins | sample czc16metaG_FD_108284 | JGI IMG/M metagenome (GOLD analysis project Ga0137396, IMG submission 108284) | Vadose zone soil microbial communities from Angelo Coast Range Reserve, California, USA - czcobulk3.16 metaG | ecosystem: Environmental > Terrestrial > Soil > Vadose zone | place: USA...
CTCCCGGCGCGCCAGGCTGCGCGCCGGTTCACGGACTGCGCAGCGCGATCGCGCGATACCTCGAGTCGTGCCGGAGCGCTTCCAGCGCGGGCGCCTTCCCGATCTCCTCGCGCGAGTAGCCGGCCCGCAACGCTTGCTCCAAGGCGTCGAGCGCGCGCTGGCGGCGCCCGAGCTGCTCGTGCACCAGCGCGGCGTAGAAGAGGACGGCGCCGTCTCCGGCGCTGAGCCGGAGTGCCTCCCGCAGCTCGGCGTCGGCCGCGTCGTCATCTCCCGCGTAGGAGTGGTACATGGCCAATCGTGAGTGCAATTCCGCGTTGCGCGGGTTCAGCGCGGCTTGCTGCTGTGCGAGCGCGATCGCCTGACGGTACGCGCCCACGACCTCGTCTTCGTTTCCCGGCACCCAGCGGAGCGCATCGGCGACGGCTCCCCAGGCGCGCTCGTCCGACGGCGTCAGCTGCGCCGCCTTCCGGTATGCCTCGCCGGCCTCGCGGTAGCGGGCTTCGTAGTAGTAGACGCTACCCAGGTTCATGTACGCCTTGCTCGTCGGGCGGAGCGCGAGCGACTTCTGCAGAGCGCCCGCTGCCTCCTGGTGACGCCCGAGCCGCAGGTAGATGCCCCCGAGGTTCGCATACGCCGCGTAGCTGTCCGGCGTCATGGCGAGGACGCGCTGCAACTGAGCGAGGGCGTCCTGGAGCCGCCCATGCCGGTTATAGAAGACGCCCAGGGCGCGGGTCGCCGCCCACGAGTCGGGGCGGAGATGCACCGCTCGCAGGAACGTCGACTCGGCGTCCGCGGTCTGCCCGGCGGCATCATAGGCATTCGCGAGCTCGCGGATGGCGTCCGCGTTCGCCGGCTCGATCTGGAGCGCCCGCCGGAAGCTCCGGATCGCGTCCGCATACTCGCCGCCGGCGAGCTGCACGAGCCCGGCCGTGAGGACCACCTGCGTGAGACTGCCGCCGGACTCGACAGCGCGGCGGACGCTCGTGCGCGCCTGGTCGAGGGCCGAGGGGTCGCGGATGATGCGATCGCGCCGGAGCCACGCTTCGGCCATCCCGGCGTGAGCCAGCGCAAAGTCAGGGTCCGCCTTGAGCGCCCCAGCGAATGCCTCGAGGGCGTGGTCGAGGTCCTCGACGCGATCGTGGCGCTGCAGGTAGCCCCTCCCTTGCACGTACAACCGGGCTGCCCGCGGCGACGCGGCGAACGCGTCCCCGGGACCCACCTGGAGCTCGGACGCTGCCTCCAGCTCCAGCATCTCGGCGATCTTCTGCACGAGGAGGCGGCCGACGCCCGGAATATCGTCGCGGGGGACCTCGAAATCGCGCGCCTCGCGGACGGTCTGCGTGCCGGTGTCGACCAGGTTGGCGGTCACGGCGATCCTGTCACCGACAAACTGGATGGTCCCGGTCAGGGCCAGCGTCGCGCCGAATGCGCTGCGCGCGTCGCGCGCGCTGCCAACTCGCTCCTTGGCGACGTCCGCTGCCGAGATGACGCTGAGCGATGGCTGGAGATGCTCGATCTGATGCAGCTTGTTGGTGAGGATCTCCCCGAGGCCCGCGGACAAGGCCTCGCCATCCGCGTTGGCACCCACCGAGTGGAACGGAAGCACGGCCAGCCGTCTCGCCACTGGCGCCGGCGCCGGACGCGGCCAAAAATGCTGGACGGCAAATCCTGCCGCGATCAGCGCTAGCGGGGCGGCGAACGCGACGAGGCTCCGTCTGGTGAACAAGGGCGGGGACGGGGGCCGTGACGGGGGCCGCGCCGCGAGCTTGTCGAGAACGTCGAGCAGCTCGCGGGCGGACTGGAACCGATCCTCTGGCTGCTTGGCGAGGCAGCGGCGCACCACCGCTCGCAGTGGCTGAGGAATGACGTCCGGCAGCGGTGCTGGATCCCCGTAGAGGATGGCATAGCCGATCTCCACGTCGGAGGGACCGGAGAACGGGGGCGACCCGGACAGCATCTCGTGAAGGATGGCTCCGAACGCAAACACGTCGGTGCGCGTATCCGCCGGCTGGCCGCGGACTTGCTCCGGAGACATGTATGGGACCGTCCCCAGGTTGGCGCCCGTCTCGGTTCGCGGCCCGGTGGCGCCTGCGGTTCCAGGGGCGGGTCGGACCGAGGGCAGCAGCTTCGCCACCCCGAAGTCGAGGATCTTCAGGCGGCCGTCCTCGAGGAGGAAGAGGTTCGCCGGTTTGAGGTCGCGGTGAACGATGCCTTCTTCATGGGTGGCGGCGAGGCCGCGCGCGAGCTGCAGCGCCAGCCTCAGCACTTCGTCCGGCGACAGCGGCCCTTCCTGGAGGCGCGCGCGAAGCGTGCGTCCGGACAGAAGCTCGGAGACGATGAAAGGGGATCCCCGATCGTCGCCGACGTCGTGGACGACCAGGACGTTGGGATGCTCGAGAGCGCCGGCCGCCCGCGCTTCCTGCGTAAACCGCTCGAGCGCCTGCGCGTCGCCGGCCTGCCTGAGGATCTTGATCGCAACGGAGCGATCGAGCAGGCGATCGCGCGCGAGGAACACGACGCCGCCGCTCCCGTGCCCCAGCTCCTTCTCGATGACGAATCGATCCTTGAGGCAATCTCCGGGAGAGAACGCGCTGGTGCCCCGTGGTTCGGGACCCTCGGATCCGCGCCCGGCACCTCCACCAGGGTCCGCCGTCCTGTCCAGGGTAGCGCCAGGTGGTCCCGCGCCAACCGGATCGCTCCGCTGATTCCCGGGTGCTGCCATCTTGCCCCCACGCGCGAACAACGCCGCTTTTGTGGAACAAAGTCAACTGCGAGCAACATGCGAGCGCTTCTGGCCGAGGCCGCGGTTAGGTTGGCCGCATGGACACCGAGGTTCTCGTCGTCGGCGCCGGACCCACCGGCCTCGTGCTCGCTCTCTGGCTGGCTCGGCTGGGGATCCAGGTTCGCATCATCGACAAGGCCGCTGGACCTGGTGGCACTTCGCGAGCGCTCGCGGTGCAGGCGCGGACGCTGGAGCTCTACCGCCAGCTCGGTTTCGCGAACGAAGTGATCCACGCGGGACTGAAGTTCACCGCCGCGAATCTCTGGGCCAGAGGCGCCAGGGCGGCGCACGTCGAGTTCGGCAGGTTCGGCGCGGTCGCGAGCCCGTTTCCATACGGGCTCATCTACCCGCAGGACGAGCACGAGCGCTTCCTCATCGAGCGGCTCGAAAAGCTGGACGTGCGCGTCGAGAGGACGACCGAGCTGTTCGACTTCGAGGAAAAGGACGGCCACATCGTGGCGCGGCTGCAAGACTCGACCTGCAAAGCCGCTTATCTCGCCGGATGCGATGGCGCACGTTCCACCGTGCGCGAGAGGCTCGGCATCAGCTTTCCAGGCGGAACGTACGAGCACCTCTTCTACGTCGCGGACGTCGACGCCAGCGGCCCGCTGCTGAACCACGAGCTGCACGTCTCGATCGACGAGAGCGACTTCGCCGCCGTCTTTCCCTTGAAGGACGAAGGCCGGGTCCGGCTGATCGGCACCATCCGCCCCGGGGCAGAGAAAGAAGGCGAACAACTGGGCTGGAAGGACGTCAGCACGACCCTCTTGCAGCGGCTGCGCATCGATGTCCGCCGCGTGAACTGGTTCTCGACCTACCACGTGCACCACCGCGTCGCGGCGCGCTTCCGGCAGGGGCGCGCCTTTCTCCTCGGCGACGCCGCGCACATCCACAGCCCCGTCGGCGGTCAAGGGATGAACACCGGCATCGGCGACGCGGTGAACCTGGCCTGGAAGCTTGCGGCGGCGCTGCGCGGGCGGGCGCCGGAGCGAATCCTTCACAGCTACGAGCCGGAGCGGATCGGCTTCGCGCGCCGCCTCATCGCGACTACCGATCGCGTCTTCCAGTTCGTCACTCGCAGCGGGCGCCTCGCGGCTCGCGTGCGCATCCATGTGGCGCCGCGCGTGATATCGGCGCTCTTCCGGCTGCCGGCGATGCGGCGGTTCATGTTCCGCACCGTCTCGCAGACTGCGATCGAGTATCGCCAGAGCGACCTGAGCGAGGGGCGCGCCGGACGCATCCGGGGCGGAGATCGGCTGCCGTGGGTGCGGTCCGAACCGGACAACTTCGCGCCGCTCCAGTCGCTCGAGTGGCAAATGCATGTCCATGGCGCGGCGACGGGCGAGCTGGCTGCGAGCTGCGCTTCGCGAGGATTGCGCCTGCACGTCTTTCCCTGGAGCCGGAGCGCGGCGCTCGCGGGGTTCGCCCGCGACGCGAGCTACCTGGTGCGGCCCGACGGCCATGTCGCGCTCGCCGATCCGCTGCACAGCCCCTCGCGTCTCGAGCGCTATCTCGACGCTCGCGGGATCCGCTTCGCCGGGGCACCAGCCAGGACCAGTGCCTCCTTGCACCCTCAGATGTAGACGTGTACGGACGGAGGCGCGATGATCTGGCGCGCATCGGCGGAGCTGTTCGTTGTCGAGGCAGTCCGGGCGCTGTCGCGCAACAAGCTGCGCAGCACCCTCGCAGCCATCGCGATCATGATCGGTATCGGCGCCGTGGTCTGCGTGGTCGCCATCGGCCGCGCAGGCTCGAGCCGCGCCGAGGAACAGCTGCGGAACCTCGGCGAGAATTTCGTCTGGGTCGAGGCGGGCTCGCGCGCCCCGAGCGGAGTACGCACCGGCTCTCACGGGACCACGCGCCTCACCCTCGGCGATGCAGAGGCGATCGGCCGGGAGCGGCTGATCAAACGCATGACCCCGAACGTCGATGGGAGCGCGCACGTCGTCTACGGCAACCGCAACTGGCATACCCACTGGCGCGGCATCGATGTCAGCTACTTCGACATCAAGCAGTGGGACGTCTCGTCCGGTGCGCACTTCCTCGAGAACGACGTGATCTCCGCGCGCAGCCTGGTGCTGATCGGCGAGACCGTCCGCGAGCAGCTCTTCGGCGGCGAGGATCCGGTCGGGCAGGTGATCCGGATCAACGAGCAGCTCTTCCGGGTCGTCGGGGTGCTGGCGCGCAAGGGACCGAGCGCGTCCGGGTCCGACCAGGACGACACCCTGATCCTGCCCTGGACTACCGCGCAGATGAAGCTGCGTGGGCGAAACGCGGCCTGGCTGGACGACATCCTCTGCTCCGCAGTTTCTCAGGAGGCCGTGAATCCAGCCATCGACGAGATCACCGCGCTCTTGCGCCAGCGGCACCACATCCAACCGGGGCAGGAAGACGACTTCAACATTCGCAGGCCCGATGAAATCATCAAGGCCCAGATCGAGACCAGCCACACCCTCGAGGTGCTGCTCGTCAGCATCGCATCCATTGCGCTGGTCGTCGGCGGGATAGGCGTCATGAACGTGATGCTCGTCTCCGTGACCGAGCGCACTCGCGAGATCGGGATCCGGCTCGCCGTCGGCGCCACCGAGGGCGCCGTACAGATGCAGTTCCTCGGCGAGGCGGTGATGCTGACCCTCTTCGGCGGCGTGCTCGGGCTCTTGCTCGGCGCGGGCGCATGCATCGTCCTGGGCCACATCCTGGGATGGTCGATGGCGATTCCGCCCGACGCCTTCGCCGTCGCGCCTCTCGTCTCGACGATCGTGGGAGTCTTCTTCGGGTTCTACCCGGCGCGCAGGGCGGCCCGCCTCGATCCAATTACGGCCCTTCGTCACGAGTAACCGCCACCGGGCTTGCGCCGCGCCTGCGAGCACCGACGTGTACAGGAGTGCTCGGCAGACGGACGGGTCCGTGTCCAAATTCCGGAGGTGAAACTCCTCCTCATCGTGGTGGCGACGCTGGCGTGCACGACGGCGCCCGTCACCGGGCGCAAGCAACTCAACCTGGTCGGCGACTCGACCATCAACCAGCTTGGGGTGCAGGCGTACCAGCAGGAGCTCGCCAAGGCGAAGGTCGACACCAACCCCGCCCACGTCGAGCTCGTCCAGCGAGTGGCCAAGCGGCTGGCGGACACGGCCGAGGCGCAGTTCCACCCCGGGTATCAATGGCAGACGACGGTCATCGACGATCCGAAGACCGTCAACGCATGGTGCATGCCCGGCGGCAAGATTGCCGTCTACAGCGGCATCCTTCCCATCACCCAGGACGAGAACGGGCTCGCCGTCGTGCTCGCCCACGAGATCTCGCATGCGCTTGCGCACCACGGGGCGGAGCGCCTCTCCCGCTCGCAGCTGATGCAGCTGGGAGAAGCGGGTCTTCTCGCTGCTGTACAGGCCGGCAAGCCGGGCGCGACCCAGATGGCCGGAGCGGCCCTCGGGCTTGGGGGCCAGCTCGGCGTCGAATTGCCGTTCTCACGCCAGCAGGAGAGCGAGGCGGATCACATCGGCCTCATCCTCATGGCGAAGGCGGGTTACGACCCGGCCACGGCGGTCGACTTCTGGCAGCGGATGCTGGCGTACTCCAAGGGCAAGGAGCCGCCGGCGTTCCTCTCGGATCATCCCTCCAGCGAGCAGCGGGTCGCGGACATCAAGCGCGAGCTGCCGGAGGCGAAGGCGGCGTTCGTCGCGCACAAGTGACGTAGGTTGGGACTGCCTTCTTCGGGCCTCCGGTCGGCCCCGATTCAATGGGCCGCTCTTGCACAAAACAATGACGATCTTGAAGCTTCTTGCATTTTGCGGGACAAAATTGTCCCAATTCCTCGCGTAGCTAGAGGGAAAACGCCCCTGCCGGTCATCAGCAGATCCTTGCCGAAGATCCCTGCCCGTCCTAGGCGGGAACCCGCGAACGCCCGCCCGACAAATCCGTAGGCGAACATTCGGATTCCACGATTCTGTCGCATCGCGCTGGTCTTCGCGAGAACTCCTTTTCGCGAGGTTTTCCCACGTACGGACCGGCCCCAGACGCGTTTCCGTCCTCGTCCGGCGTGCATGGCCGTTCAGTTGCATCCTGCAATGTCCCGCATGAGCGAACGAACAGTCCTGCTCGAGTTGCTCCTCTCCGGGTTCTTTGCCGTCGCGTGCATCCGCGCGTCGGGGCCAATCAATTGGGGAGAGGGAGCGTTCCTGACGAACCTGCTCCGCTTTCCCGGCCGGATTGAAAGACTCCGGCGATCGCGGTGGCAGTGGTTCGCCATGGTGTCGCTGATGATCGTGCTGCGACTTCAGGAGCAACTGCCTCCGATCCTCGAATTGATGGCCGCCTTCCAGTTCCTGCTCTTTTTCGCCCTGCCCACCCGGACTACCCGGGATGGAGCGGACGCAAGAGGCCATGCGACTCGTGTATGAAGTTGCCGACTTCGTTCGCGCGATGCGAAGGCGCCTGCGCTTCGGCGAGTTCTCGCGCGCTCCCATCCAGATCATGCGCCTCGAGTTGCGCGGCGATTTCGCCGAGTGCGACTGGATGACCCGACCTCCGGACCTCTGGGACTCGAAGATCCCGCTAGCCGCCCGAAATGAAAGCTCGTCGCAGCAAGCGCTGGCAGATGCCATGACCTTGCGGCATCTGCTCCTCGGCGAGTTGCCGCACATCCGAAGCGCGGCGTTGCGGGCTTTTCGTCCATCGGATCTCGGGACTCCCGACGTGGTCATCGCCGGGACGATCCTCCGCGAGGACCCTTACCTCCTGAGAGTTCCCTCGCCGGTGATGCGGGCGAAGCTGTGCGGCTTCCGGTTCGAGTTGGAGAACGGCTTCTTGAAACCCTTGAGGCGAGACGATTGCAGTCTGACAGGCCAATGACCCCCATTCCGGGTCGAGGAGGAAGCATGTTGAGGAGGATCAGTCATGGCGGCGAGTAAGTCCCAAGGAAGCTACTTCGGCCTGTTCCTGGTCGGGGGCACCGTCCTCTGCGGTGGCATCGCGGTCTTCGGGAGCGCCGCAGGAAAGCTACTGGTGCTGGCGGGCGCAGGAATCTTGCTGGCGGCGGCGGGGGGCTTCTTGAAGATCAAGCCCCTCGAGGGCGAGACGCCCCTTCAGCCGAGCCCGGAAGCGATGAAGTGGATTGGTGCGGGCGTCGCCTTGCTCGGTTGGGTGGTCACGATCGGCGGTCTGCACTTCGTGGACACCAGCGGGGGGCGCATCGTCGTCTCACTGCTCGGCATCGGCGTGAGCTTCTTCGGAATCCTCTACGTGCTGCCCGCCGCCTTCAACAAGACGGCATTCTGGAAGATGCCGGCCGGAAAGTCGGCGCGCAATGGATTCACCGCGGTGGCGGGCAAGGCCACCCTGGAATCGGAGCTCACTGGAGGCCCCAGGGCCATGGAGTCGGCGAGATGAAGGCAACTCTGCGAAAGAATTTTCTTGCTCTCTGCATCCTCGCGCTCGGCTCCATCGTGGCGGCGACGGCGTACGCCGAGGGTGCCGCTGCGCCGGCCCAGCCCGCGGCCGCGCCGGTGGCCCCCGTGCCACCGGCGACCGCCGAGTTGAGGGCAGCCGCGGCCAAGGCGCCCACAGCTGCCGATCTCGCGAAGGGCGACCCGGGCGGCACCATCACCGGAACCATCGCCGACGTGACCATGACGGATGCGAAGGCCGGTCCTACGATGGCGGATGCCGGCAACCAGATCGGGCAGAACAAGGTCGCGATCAACTTCGTCTGGACCCTCGTCTGCGGCTTCCTCGTGATGTTCATGCAGGCGGGCTTCGCCATGGTCGAGTCGGGGCTCACGCGGGTGAAGAACGCAAACCACACCTACATGATGAACTTCTTCGTGTACGGCTGCGGCCTGCTCGCGTACTGGGTGATCGGCTTCGCCATCCAGATGGGCGGCGCGGCGGGGAACGGCAATCTGGGCGGCCTCAATCCCCTGGCCGTCGAACAAGGCATCTCCTTGTTCGGAAAAACCTGGGGCGTCTTCGGCAAGACTGGATACTTCCTCGCCGGCAGCAGCTACGACGTCGGCGTGATGGTGATCTTCCTCTTCCAGATGGTCTTCATGGATACGGCGCTGACGATCGTCACTGGCGCCTGCGCGGAGCGATGGAAGTTCATCACCTTCTCGGTCACCTCGGTGATCATGGGCGCGCTCACGTACCCTCTGTTCGCCAATTGGGCATGGGGCGGGGGTTGGCTGTCGCAGCTGGGCACCAACCTCGGGCTGGGCAAGGGCTACGCCGACTTCGCCGGTTCGGGCGTCGTGCACTCCGTCGGTGGGCTCACAGCGCTGGCCGTGTGCATGATCGTCGGTGCGCGCATCGGCAAGTTCAACCGCGACGGCTCGGCCAATCCGATCATCGGACATGACATATCCGCGGTCCTGATCGGTTGCTTCATCCTGGCCTTCGGCTGGTTCGGGTTCAACCCGGGCAGCACGCTGGGTGCTTCAGCCAACGGCAACCTGCGTATCGGGACCATCGCCGTAGCGACGATGCTGGCCGGCTGCACCGGGACGTTCGGAGCCATCCTCTACATGTGGATCACCAAGGGGAAGCCCGACGCATCGATGTCCGGCAACGGCCTTCTCGCGGGCCTGGTGGCGATCACAGCGCCGAGCGGATTCGTCAGCGCGCCGAGCGCAGCGATCATCGGTCTCGTCGCCGGCGTACTGGTGTGCGTCAGCGTGTCGTTCATCGAGAACGTGCTGAAGGTGGATGATCCGGTGGGCGCCATCTCGGTCCACGGCGCCAACGGACTTTGGGGAGTGCTGTCGGTCGGTCTCTTCGCCGATGGTACCAGCAACTACGGCGGAAGCTGGAACGGCGTCACCGGCTCGGTGACGGGGCTGTTCTACGGAGATGCGAACCAGCTCGCTGCTCAGCTCGTGGGGATCTCCACCTTGGTCGGGTTGGTGTTCACGCTCAGCTTCGCCATCAACATGGTGCTCGAGTACGTCATCGGACATCGCGTGTCGGCGGAGACCGAGCTGAATGGTCTCGACATTCCGGAGATGGGTCAGCTCGGCTATCCGGAGTTCGTGTTCCGGCCGGAACCCACCTTTGCCGCAGCAGCGTGAACGGGAGGGATGGCAAGGCGAGAAAGCCGCTTTGCCATCCCTTCTCTCTCATTCAATCGAAACCAGGTGGGACTCTCATGAATGCAGAACGGCTTCAGGACGGCGAACTGATGAAGCAACCGGTAGAGGGGCTGGCGCCGCCAGTTCCTGCGACGGGGCTGGTTCCGGTTCCAGAGAGCGCGCGGCAACTGCTGCTCAGGATGTTCGCGGATCCCCACGTGCTCGCGGAATGCGAGCGAGCTGAGCTGGTCACGCACCTTCGCGAAAGCGTTTCGGCGCATCCCGAGGTCCCGGAGCTTCGGGTCCTCCTCGGGATGGCGCTCTGCGTGAATCTGGAAGTGCAAGAAGCGCTGGAAGAGCTGGGCGAAGGAGTGCGGCTCGCGCCCGACAGCTTCATCGCTCAGCTGAAGATGGGCGAGCTGTGGATGAGGCTGCGCGTCTGCAGGAAGGCGGAGAAGCACACGCGCCAGGCAGCCTTGCTCGCACAGAACCGCGCGCAGGCGGAGCTGGCGCGCCGGCAGGGGGCGGCGATCCGGACGATGTTGCGAGAGGGAATCGAACGGGGCGGCTATCAAAGTCCCTTTGCGCTGCTGGGCCGTTTGCGCCGCCTCTGGAGGCGGCGGGGCGAGGATCTCGCCATGGTCAACGGTTAGGGGCGATGCCACCCGCTCTTCAACTCGCGCTGCTGGTGGCCATCCTGCTGCCGGCGGTGAAGGTCGCGGCCTCGGCCTGCGAGCGCTGGCGAATCCCGCCCATCCTCGGCGAGTTGCTCGTGGGCGTGGCGCTCGGCCCCGGACTGGTCGACTTGCTGCATCTCCAGATCTTCGCGGGTGGACAGGCGACGGGCGCGTTGACGCTCCTCGCGCAGATTGGCGGCTTCGTCCTGATGTTCATCGCGGGGCTCGAAACCGACATCGAGCGCATGCGCAAGGCGAGCGGCTCCGCGTTCCTGGTCGCGCTCGGCGGGGTCATCGTGCCGTTCGTCCTGGGAACGGCGGTGGCACGCTTGTTCGGGCTTTCCTGGACCACCGCGCTCTTCCTGGGCGGGGCGCTCACCGCCACGAGCGTGTCCATCTCCGCTCGGACATTGATGGACGCGGGCAAGATGTCGTCGGCCGAGGCATCCGTCATCCTGGGAGCTGCGGTCATCGACGACGTGATGGGCTTGTTCGTGCTGGCCTTCCTCGCGGCATCGACGACCTCTTCGCAAGGCGAGGGGTTCGGCGTCGCGGCCATGGCGAGCTCCTGGTTCAAGCGGAGCGTGCCGGCGGCCTCGGGCCACCAGCTGCTGGTCGACATGGCGTCGATCAGCGTCTGTGTGGTCATCTTCTTCACTGCAGCTTACGTCGCCGCGAAGCGCTGGCTGGACCGTTTGCTCCATCACTTGCTGAAGCTGACGGCGAACGAGGCGGTGCCGGGTTGCGTCTTCGCGCTGGTCCTGGTCTACGCGATCTCGGCCGAGTGGCTGGGGAGCGTCGCCGGGATTACCGGCGCGTACCTGCTCGGCTACGTCTTCGCCGGATCGCGGCACAAGGGCCAGGTCGAGCGCAGCTTCCACGCCCTCGGCCATGGACTGCTCATTCCGCTCTTCTTTGTCTCCATCGGCCTCTCCAGCGACTACCGCGCGCTCTCCGGCCACTGGAGCTTGATGCTGGCCATCCTCGCCGTTGCGGTCGTCGGCAAGCTCGTCGGTTGCGGAGCAGCCGCGCTCGCCTGTGGCATGGACTGGGCGCGCAGCCTGCGCGTCGGTTGCGGGATGATCTCGCGAGGCGAGGTCGGATTGATCGTCACGGCCATGGGGGCGAGCACGGGCATCTTCGACCCCCCGGAGGTCGCAGTGATGGTCGCCGTCGTGCTGCTGACCACACTGCTCACTCCCGTGGCCCTCCGCGGTGCCTTTCGCTTGAAGTCCGTGCAGGACGTCGCGGAGGGACTGGTCGAGCCCGACCCGCCACTCGGCCAGCTCGACCGCGTGCAGGAAACGGCATGATCCGGAGCTGATCCTTCGCCCCGGCATCCGACGGGCGTATCATCCGAGCACCCCTTCATTGCCTCGCGCGTCGAAGGTAGGCGGAGGTCCACGTGAAACTCTACTTCAAGTCGGGCTCGTGCTCGTTGTCCCCCCACATCGTCCTGCGCGAGGCGGGATTCGCCTTCGATCTGATCGCGGTAGACACCAAGGCAGGAAAAACCGCGACCGGCGAGGCGTTCACGACGATCAATCCAAAGGGTTACGTGCCGGCGCTGCAGCTCGACGATGGACAGGTGCTGACCGAGGGCGTGGCGATCGTCCAGTACGTCGCGGACCGCAAGCCCGAATCGCAGCTCGCGCCCAAGGCGGGCAGCATGGAGCGCTACCGGCTCATCGAGTGGCTGAACTACATCTCGACCGAGTTGCACAAGGGAACTCCTCCGGCGAATGCGCCGCCCGAGGTGACGGAGGCGGTCCGCGAAGCACGGGTGGGGAAGTATGGCTTCGTCGCCGGCCACCTCGCCAAGCGCCAGTTTCTGCTTGGCGAGCGCTTCACGGTAGCCGACGCTTATCTGTTCACCGTGCTCACCTGGTCGAAGAACCGCGGCATCGAGCTCGAGCGCTGGCCGGCGCTCAAGGCATACTTCGATCGGATCGCGGCCCGTCCTGCAGTGCGTGACGCCCTCGCCGCGGAGCGTTGATCTATTGCGCAGTTCCAGGGGCGCTTCCTACGCTGCTCGGCGCGGGACGCGACCTCAGATGGGCCGGCAACGCGTCCGGGGAGTCGAGAAAGATCCGTAGCGCGCGGGCGAGCTCCTCGGGTTCCTCCCAGTGGACGAAGTGGCCGCAGTTCTCGAAGCGGATCAACTCGCAGTTCTCCAGCAAGGCGGCAATGGCGGTCCCATGGGAGATGGGGAGGATGGTGTCGCGCGCTCCCCAGAAGAGGCGCATGGGTGGAAGCTCGTCGACTTCCGCGATCCGGTCGAAGATGTTCCGCGTCTGGCCCCGCCAGCCGATGACATCGCGCACGGTGCGCGAGAAGGCGCGGGCGCTGCCTGGCTGGCGCAGGTACGAAGTCAGCAAGTCGATCTCGGCCTGGGCATCGCTGGTGATCGCCTGCGCCATGGCAAAGCCGGCGAGCGGGCCCATCCAGGGCTGGCCGAAGGCTTCGATCAGGAAGGGCACGGAGGCGATCTTCAGCCAAGGATAGACCTCCCGCCCCAGACCGCCGGAGGACAGCAAGGCCAGCCGTCGAATCCGGGCGCGGCATTTCAGCAGCAGCCATTGAGCGACCCCGCCGCCGTACGAGTGGCCGACGACATCCAGAGTCCGGAGGTCGAGGCGCTCGATGAAGCGCGCGACCTGCGTCGCGTTCCAGTCGAGCGTGTAGGGAGCGTCCGGGCGGCTCGACATTCCGTGTCCCGGAAGATCCAGCATCAGGACTCGCCGGCCCGGGAGCCGCGGCCAGATCTCCCGCCAGGTGCGGTGGGAGTCGTTGAGGCCGTGCAAGAGCAAGACGGGCGGCCCCTCGCCGATCTCGGTCCAGTGGAGCGTGACTTCGCCCAAATCGATGGAATGGTGCTTCTCGCTCGCCAACGGTGTCGCAATCACCTGCGGTGCATCCTCCTGGCATCAACCGCTCCCTGCCTGCCGCGCACTCCCCAGAGCAGGATCGCCATCTCGTCTATGATGCGCGGCCCGCGGATGCGTCTCGATCGGCGACGCCGCCTTGGTGGAGAGATTAGGTCTCAGCGAGTATCGCGGCACGTCAATCGTACCCCGCGATGGCGCTCATCTGCCTTGGTGAGCTCGTGGCACGAGCGAGCTCGATTGCACCGACAGGAGGCCGAACCGCCGAAGCCGCAGCAGCCAGCCGCCAAAACGCGAGCACCGCGTCCATGCGGCCCGTACAATGTCTTCTCCACGGCCTGACGAACTCATCACAGTGCGACGTCGCCGGGCCGATCGTCAGCTCGCACCGGGCTCCCGGCGGGCAAAGAGGGAACATGCGCGAATTCGGAGTGAGAAGGTATGGAGACAGCCTGTACTACCACTGCATGGCCGCGAACGCGGCCGACGCCGCCGAGTGGTTCGCGCGTACCCAGCCAGGGCTCGCGGGACACGATTTTCAGGCGCTGGTCAAGGACGTTGCCAGGCCCGTCCTTGATGAAATTGGCCTTGGTGGAAATCCGACCGTGGTGTCGGTTCGCCACGGAGCGCTGAGAGAAGGCGCGAGGAACGCGACCGACCTGAAGCGGACCAGCTTGCTTTCGGTCATCGCGGAGAGATCGATCTGACGAAATTCCGAAAGACAAATCGAATTCACAACGGCAGATCGGGGGCCGAGGGGGCGCCGACACCTACGAGCAGCTGATGGGCCGAGACTCGGCGCTGGCGAGCTCGAGCGGAAAGCGCTCATGCATCACTCCCAGGACCAGGTTTTCCACCGCGGTCTCCGAGCGAAGGGTCAGCGCTTGCGCGACGAGCGCCTCCATCTCGTCGAGCCTGCTCGCGCTGATGACCGACCTGACGGCCGGGATGAGACGAGGGGACATGGAGAGGCTGCGCAATCCGAGCCCGATGAGCACCCAGGTAAAGGCCGGGTCTCCGGCCATGTCACCGCAGATGGAGATTGGCTTGCGTGCCCCGTTCGCGCCGTCGATGGCGCTCTTGAGCAGGCGGAGAACGGCAGGATGGA
>Ga0137396_10000972_pt1 | contig 14513 bp, 14 predicted proteins | sample czc16metaG_FD_108284 | JGI IMG/M metagenome (GOLD analysis project Ga0137396, IMG submission 108284) | Vadose zone soil microbial communities from Angelo Coast Range Reserve, California, USA - czcobulk3.16 metaG | ecosystem: Environmental > Terrestrial > Soil > Vadose zone | place: USA...
ACAACCTCGTCCTCGCGGTCGAGGTCCCGACGCCGCCGGCGCCCAAGGAGCAGGAAGACCGCGGCGACAACGACCGCATGCAGCCGACCGACGGACGCCGGATGTCGCTCGATGTCCAGGGGGCCGACATCCAGACCGTGCTCCGGAGTCTCTCCGAGTTCAGCGGCAAGAACATCGTGGCGAGCAAGGAGGTCAAAGGGGAGGTCACCCTGAGGCTCCGCAACGTGCCGTGGCGGCATGCGCTCGACATCATCCTCAAGTCGCAGGGCCTCGGCATGTTCGAGAGCGGTCAGACCATCGTCGTCTCGAACCTCGAGACCCTCCGCAAGGAGGAGCTGGAGCGCCGTTCCGCTGAGCGGAATCAGGAGGAGCTCCTTCCGCTCGAGACGCGGATCCTTCCGGTGAACTACGCGAACTCGAAGGAAATGTCGAAGTCGGTCGAGAAGACGTTGACCAAGCGCGGCCACATCGAGGTCGACGACCGGTCCAATTCGCTCATCGTGACCGACATCGCCGACAAGCTCGACCAGGTCGACGCCATGGTGCGGAGCCTCGACACGAGGACGCCGCAGGTGGAGATCGTCGCGAGGCTCGTGGATGTGGACGTCTCGGCGACGCGCGATCTCGGCATCGATTGGGGCGCGCACAACCTCGACATCTTCGACGCGGGCGTGACGGAGCACGTCGACATCCACGCGGCCGACGTCACCAATCCGGCCGGGGTGGCCCGGATCGGGACGATCAAGCAATTCGGGTCCATCGACGCGACGCTCCAGGCGCTCGAGACCCAGAACAAGGCGAACATCATCTCGAACCCGCGCATCACGACCGTCAACAACCGCGAGGCGTCGGTTGTGGTCGGCAAGCAGATCCCGCTCATCGTGCAGGATTTCGCGGGGAACGCCGTCACCCAGATGACCACGATCGGTATCAAGCTCAGCGTGACGCCGCACATCAACACGGGCAACCGGATCACGATGGACGTCCATCCGGAGGTCTCGGACCTCGCGTCCCAGGCGACGGTGCAGGGAGGCATCATCATCAACACGACCATGGCCGACACGCGCGTGATGGTGAACGACGGCGAGACGGCGGTGATCGGCGGCCTCATCCGGAGCAACGAGAGCTCGACCAAGCGCGGCATCCCCGTCCTGATGGACGTGCCTCTCTTGGGGAACCTGTTCCGCTCCAACTCGACGACGAAACAGAAGCGGGAGCTCTTGATCTTCGTGACGCCGAAGATTCTCGGAGAGACGACGGCGCCGAGAGGCTGAGACGAGGCGGCGCGGCTTTCGCGCGCGCCGCACCCGGGTTATACTGCGGGGTCCTTCACGGAAGGGCCCCGTTTTCATTTGGCCGCCGAGGGAGAGCCCCTGGTCCTTCGCATCGCCTTGATCGGTCTGCCGGGCGCCGGAAAGAGCACGGTCGCGCCGCTCTTGGCGCGAGGCCTGGGGCTTACGAGCGTGGATCTGGATCAGGAGATCGAGCGGCTGGCAGGGCGGTCCGTCTCCGCGATCCTCGAGGAAGAAGGAGAGGAGCGCTTCCGCGATCTGGAATCCCTCGCGTTGGCCCAGGTCCTGGACCTGGACCGGCCGCTCGTCCTGGCGTGCGGGGGAGGGATCCTCGGCCGGACCAAGAACCGCGATCTCCTGAAAGCGCGGGTGCGCGTCGTGTGGCTCGCCGTCGATCCCGCGACCGCGGCGGCCCGCCTCGGCCCCTCGGGCAGAAGCGGACGCCCGCTCCTGCGCGGCGGCGGGCTCGCGGAGAGGCTCCAGGCGCTCCTCGAGAGCCGCGGCCCGGGATACGCCGGCGCCGCGGAAGCCGTGGTGGATACCGACGGCAGAGCGCCCGAGGAAGTCGCGGGCCGGATCGCCGCGAGCCTCGCGGCCTCGCGTGCCCCATGGGATCGATCCGGATCGTAGGAGGAGCGCTCCGCGGCCGGCGGATCGAGGTCCCCGGCCGCGGTGTGCGCCCGACGTCGGATCGGACGCGGGAGGCGGTGTTCGACGTGCTGGGGCCGGCTGCCGTTTCCGGCGCGCGGGTGCTCGACCTCTACGCCGGCACCGGCGCGCTCGGGCTCGAGGCGCTGAGCCGCGGGGCCCGGGAGGTCCATTTCCTCGAGGGGAGCCGGCCCGTCGCGCGCGCGCTGCGCGAGAACCTGGCCCGGCTCGGGCTCACGGGGCGGGCGACGGTGCACGAGGCGGATCTCTCCCGCATCGACCTGCCGCCGGAGCTTTCGGGGGCGTTCGACCTCGTGTTCCTGGATCCGCCGTACGCCGGGGACGCGGGAACGCGCTGGGTCGAGCGTCTGGGACGTCTGCGCTGGCCCGAGGAGGGAGGAATCGTGGTATACGAGCGCAGGAAGGGAACGGCAGCTCTTGCTCCTGCCGGATTGGAGATCGCAACCGAACGCACGTACTCCGAGAGCACGGTCACGTTCTACCGCGCCCTCCGGGCGTGAGACACGAGGCGAGAGGAGGCGCATGAAACGCGCGGTGTTCGCCGGGACCTTCGATCCGGTGACGAACGGGCATCTCGACTTGATGCAGCGGGCGCTCCGCATGTTCGACCATCTCACCGTCGCGGTCGCCGAGCGCGCGGAGAAGGGCGTGGTCTTCACCCAGGAGGAACGGGTCGCGATGATCCGCGAGGCCGCTTCCTCGCTCGATCGCATCTCGGTCGAGCCGTTCGCGGGTCTTCTCGTCGACTTCGCGCGGGAGCGGAAGATCCCGGTCCTCGTGCGTGGGCTGCGATTCATCTCGGATTTCGAATACGAGTTTCAGATGGCGCTCATGAACCGGCGGCTGTCCGACGAGATCGAGACGGTCTTCCTCATGCCGAGCGAAACCTACACGTACGTGAACGCTTCCCTGGTGAAGGAGATCGCGCGCTACGGTGGAGCGATCGAAGGGCTCGTGCCTCCCAACGTGGCGCCCCTCCTCCGGAAGCGCCTGGGCGTCAAGCGGTGAAGGAGACCCGCGTCTCCGCCCGCGTGCGCGCCCTGAAGCCTTCCGAGACCTTGGCGCTCGGAGCCCGGGCGCGGGAGCTCAGGGCGCAGGGGCATTCGGTCATCTCCTTCGCGGCGGGGGAGCCGGATTTCGACACGCCGGAAGACGTCCGCGAGGCGGGCGTGCAGGCGATCCGCGCGGGCCACACGCGGTACACCGCGGTGGGTGGCGTGCACGAGCTGCGCGCGGCGATCGCCGAGACTCTCAAGCGCGAGAACGGGCTCGAGTACGCGCCGGCGCAGATCGTGGTGAGCAACGGCGCGAAGCACGCGATCTGGAACGCGTTTCTCACCGTCGTCGAGCCGGGGGACGAAGTCCTCTGCCCGGTTCCCTACTGGGTCACGTTCCCCGAGCTGGTCCGGCTCACGGGCGGGGATCCGGTTTTCGTGTCCCCGAAGCGGGGGAGCATGAAGATCGGGCCGGAGGAGCTCACGCGCGCGATCACGAAGCGCTCGAAGCTTCTCGTGCTGAACAGCCCCAACAATCCGTCCGGAGCCGTGTACTCGCGGGAGGAGCTGGAAGCGATCGGCGAGGTCGTGCGCCGGCATCAGCTCTACGTTCTCTCGGACGAAATCTACGAGCAGCTCGTCTTCGGGGAGGCGCGCCACGTGAGCATCGCGTCGCTCCATCCCGACCTCCACGACCGCACCATCGTGATCGGAGGCGTTTCGAAGACGTGGGCCATGACCGGCTGGCGGATCGGCTTCGCGGCCGCGCCCGCGGATCTGGCGGAAGGAATGGAGCGGCTCCAGGGGCAGTCGACCTCGAACGCGGCCGCCGTCTCCCAGTACGCGGCGCTGCGCGCGTTCACCGGCCCCCGGGACTCCGTCCGCTCGATGCGCGAATGCTTCGCGCGCCGCCGCGACCTGATCGTGCGTCGCCTGAGCGGCATGGCGGGGATCGAGCTCGTCCCCCCGGAGGGGGCGTTCTACGCGTTTCCCGACGTGAGCGAACGGATCGGCGCGGCCCGGAACGGCGTGACGGACTCCGCGGGGCTGAGCGATTTCCTGATCGACGAGGCGCGGATCGTCTGCGTCCCGGGATCCGCCTTCGGCATGGAAGGCCACCTGCGTCTTTCGTACGCCATCGGCGATCGCGATATCGAAGAAGGTCTGAATCGGCTCGAAGCCGCGCTGGATCGAATGTAAAAGGGGGATATCGATGCCGACGTACGAATACGAATGCGAGAAGTGTGGGCACAAATTCGAAGTGTTCCAGTCGATGACCGAGCCGCCCCGAAAGCGCTGCCCCAAGTGCCGGGGCAAGGTCCGCCGTCTCCTCGGTGGAGGCTCCGGAATCGTCTTCAAAGGGAGTGGTTTCTACACCACCGACTATCGATCCAACGCCTATAAGGAACAGAAACGCAAGGAGTCCGGGGAGCCCGCTAAACCAAAAGGTGAATCCAAGGACAGCGGCAGGAAGAAGGAGAGGGAATCCGGGTCGTAACGCTTTTTCTTTGACTCGTTTCCCCCGTATTTGTTAGCTTGCGGACGCTCGTGCGACGCTTCCCTGCGCTTCAGAAAACCGGTCCCCAACCTCCTCGAATCGGAAGCTCGCATTTTACGCAAATTCAGACTGTTACGCCGACAAGCTAAGCTGGGATCGAAAGGGGATCAATGCCGCATCCGGTGACGCTGATTCCGGGCGACGGGACCGGGCCCGAAATCACGGAGGCCACGCGTCGCGTCCTCGAGGGAACCGGCGTCGCGTTTGACTGGGACGTGCAGCCCGCGGGGATCGACGTATACCAGAAAGAAGGGACCCCGCTTCCCGCCCGCGTGCTCGATTCGCTCCGCCGCGCCAAGGTCGGTCTCAAGGGCCCGATCACGACCCCCGTCGGAACAGGGTTTCGCAGCGTGAACGTCTCGCTTCGGAAAGAGCTGGACCTCTACGCCTGCATCCGTCCGTGCAAGACCTACCCCGGCGTCCGGTCGCGCTACGACAACATCGATCTCGTCATCGTGCGCGAGAACACCGAGGACCTCTACGCGGGGATCGAATTCGAGCGGGGAAGCAAGGGCGCGCACGCGCTGCGTGAGCTGGTCCGCGCGGAGTCGAAGCGCGACATCCCCGAGGACGCGGGGATCTCGATCAAGCCGATCAGCGTCCACGCGACGGAGCGCATCGTCCGGCACGCGTTCGGGTACGCGAAGAAGAACAAACGAAAGAAGATAACGGCGGTCCACAAGGCCAACATCATGAAGTTCTCCGATGGCCTCTTCCTCGAGATCGCGCGGAAGACCGCGAAGGAATTCTCGGGAGTCGAGTTCGAGGATCGCATCGTCGATAACATGTGCATGCAGCTCGTCCAGACGCCCGAGAACTACGACGTGCTGGTGCTCCCAAATCTCTACGGCGACATCCTCTCGGATCTGGCGGCGGGACTGATCGGGGGATTGGGGGTCGCGCCCGGAGCGAACATCGGCGACGAGATCGCGCTCTTCGAGCCGACCCACGGCAGCGCTCCGCGATACGCCGGGCAGGACAAGGTGAATCCGTTCGGAATGATCCTGAGCGGGATGCTCCTGCTCCGCCACGTGGGCGAGCGCGAGGCGGCCGACCGGCTCGAATGCGCGGTCGCGAAGGTGATCCGCGAGGGGAAGAGCGTCACGTACGACATGAAGCCGAAGCGCGACGATCCCACCGCGGTCGGGACGCGCGCCGCCGCGGATGCCGTGATCGCAGCGCTCCGGTAGCGGGGCTGCCGGTGTTCGCCGATCGGGCGTCGATCGACGTCCTGGGGGGCCACGGGGGCTCCGGGTCCGTGAGCTTCCGCCGCGAGAAGTACGTTCCCAAGGGAGGGCCGGACGGGGGCGACGGTGGGGACGGGGGGAGCGTGATTCTGGTCGTGAACCAGCACCTGCGCACGCTCCTCGACTTCCAGTTTCGCGCGCGTTTCGAGGCGCAGTCGGGGGCGCACGGATCGGGCAACAAGAAGAGCGGCCGGTCGGGGCAGGACCTCGTGGTCAAGGTCCCTCCGGGGACGCTCGTGACGGATGCCGGATCCGGGGAGCTCCTGGCGGATCTCGTGGAGCCGGACGCGCGGTTCGTGGCGGCCCGGGGAGGACGCGGCGGGCGCGGCAATGCGCGGTTCGCGACGCCCACCCGGCAGGCGCCCCGCAAGGCGGAGCCGGGCGGCCCGGGGGATACGCGGAAGCTGAATCTGGAGCTTCGGCTAATCGCGGACGTGGGCATCGTGGGGTTTCCGAACGTCGGCAAGTCCACGCTTCTCGCGCGCGTGAGCGCGGCGCGGCCGAAGATCGCGGACTACCCGTTCACGACTCTGGAGCCGCATCTCGGCCTCGTGCGGGTGCGCGAGGAACAGAGTTTCGTCATGGCCGATCTGCCGGGGCTCATCGAGGGCGCGCACCAGGGGAAGGGGCTGGGTCACGAGTTCCTCCGCCACATCCAGCGGACGCGGACGCTCCTCATGCTCGTGGACAGCGCGTCGGAGGACCCGGCTGGAGACGTTGTGAAGCTGAATCGGGAACTCAGGGAGTACAGCGAGGATTTAACACGTAAGCCAACCGTGGTCGCGATGAGCCGCTCGGACTTGAAAGGAAATGAAGCGCTCGGCGGGCCGCCGTTTCCGCTCGAGGGGGCCCACTGGGGCGGCTGGGTCTCGGGCGTAACGGGGGCGGGAGTGGACAACCTCCTGGCAGTCATCTGGGATGTGTTGATCGGGACCGGCGCCCATGCGCCGGAAGGGAGTAGGATCGGCGGCGATCGGGGTGCCGCCGGAACGAAGGAGCGAGAGTCATGGTAGCGAAGGATGTCGCGCGGCTCTGGGAAGAGCTGAGGCACAGGGATCCGGAGGAGAAACTCGGGTGGATCACGCAGCTGGCGCAGAATCCGACCGAGGAATCGATCGAAGTGCTCCTCGACGTGTTACAGCAAGAAAGCTGGTTCCTCAGGGACCAGGCGGCTCGCGTGCTCGCCACGATGGGCGAGCCGGTGTTCGATTCGCTCGTGGAGTATCTGGGCTCGGGCCTCTGGTACACGCGCGCCTCCGCGGTGGCGGCGCTCGGCCGGATGGGGAATCCGCGGGCCGCGGCTCCGCTGGTGGGGATGCTCAACGATCCGAATCGCACGGTCCGCGACGCGGTCTGGGACGCGCTGCTCCTTCTGTGCCGGAATGAGCTCGCCACGGAGGAGCTTGCCGCGGCCTTCGATGCCCTCCCGGAGCGTCCACGCCGGTTCGCGCTCGACGGGCTGGTGGAGCGGGATTCCGACGCGGCCGGTCTCGTCCTGCGTCACATGGAAGACGCTGCCCCTGACGCCTCGGAAGCGGCGCCCGATCCGGTCGCGACCGATCCCCTCACGTGGAAGGAAGTCGTCAGCGGAGAGAGCGAAGCGAAACAGGCGGTTCGCTGATCGCGCGACGCGCGGTGGGGTTCGTGTGGTGGGGTGGAAGGAATACAGGGCCAATCTAGACGTACGGGCGCTCGGCGCGTCGCATGCGGAATACCCCCAACGCCTACGGCATCTCAAGCCGCCTCCCGATCCGGTCTTTCTCCTCGGACCCTGGAATCATCCGGGTCCGCACGTCGCCGTCGTGGGCGCGCGGAACCCGACCCCCGACGGCATCGACGTCGCGCGTGACCTCGCGCGCGCCCTCGCGGAGCGGGGAATCGCCGTGGTGAGCGGGCTCGCGCGCGGCATCGACGCCGCCGCCCACGAGGGCGCCCTCGACGCGGGAGGCCTGAGCGGCGCGGTCCTCGGCACCGCGCTCGACGAAACCTATCCGCGCGAACACGAGGCTCTGCAATCCGCATTGTCCCGATCCCTCGGTCTCATGAGCGAAATCCGCTCCGGTGATCCCCCGACACGCGGCACGTTCGCGACCCGAAACCGTATCCTGGCCGCCATCGCGGATGTCGTGGTCGTCGTGCAGGGGCGCGAGCGGAGCGGGGCTCTGATCACGGCGAAGGAGGCGGTGCGCCTCGGGCGGCCGGTGGGGGCCATGCCCTGGGACTCTCGCGAGCCGCTGGGCGAAGCGCCGCACGCGTTGATCCGGAGCGGGACGGCGAAGCTGGTCCGTGACGCGAAGGACGTGCTGGAGCTGCTTGCTGCGGGAGGGGTTCCTGTGGGTGGGGACAGTGCGCGAACGTCCCGCAGCGGTGGGCGAGAGCGGAGCGGCAGCGGAGCGACGGGACCCGCCGCGAGGAGCGTGGCGCGCGTCGTCCCCATCCGCATCGAACTGCTCCCCCCCCACGAGGCCGCGCTTTATCGGGCGCTGCGCGAACGGGCGCGCCCCCTGGACGACCTCGCCCTCGCCGCGTCGCTCAGCGCGTCCGAACTCTCCGTGGCGCTCCTCGCGCTCGAGTTGGCGGGCCTTGCCTGCCGCGTGCCGGGCGGGCTGGCGCGGAAGACCCGCGTCGCGCGCTGACGTGGCGCATCCACGCTTCCGCCCTCTGCGGCAGAAAATCGAGCTCCTGGCGCTCCGCGCCCTGGGGATCGTCGCCCGGTCGCTGCCGTTCGCCTGGACGAGCGCGCTCGGCGCGGGCCTGGGCCTCCTCGCGTTCCGGTTCCTGGGACGCCGCCGGCGCATCGCGATCGAGAACATCACCCGAGCGCTCGGGCCGGAGGTCGACGGCATGTCCGCGCGGGAACTCGCGCGCCGGACCTTCGCGCAGATCGGCCGCTCCTTCATGGAATTCCTCGCGCTCCCACGGCTCGGTCCCCGAGGAATCCTCGAGAGGGTGGAAATGATCGGCTACGAGCCCGCCCTCGAGTGGGCGCGCAAAGGAACGGGCGCGGTGATGCTCACCGCGCACTATGGAAATTGGGAGGTCCTGGGCGCCGCGGTGCGCGCCGCGGGCGGGCCGGTGCGGTATCTCCTCCCGCCCCAGTCGAACGAGGGAAGCGACGCGTACTTCGATCACATCCGCGCGCGTCTGGGAATCGATTCGGTCAAGATCGGGTACGGCATGCGGGGAGCGCTCAAGGCGCTCCGCCAGGGAGCGTTTCTGGGCATGCTGCCCGATCAGGACGCGCGCCGCGTCGGGATCCACGTGCCGTTCTTCGGGCGGCCGGCCTCCACGCACACCGGCCCGGCGCGCCTCGCGTATCGAGCCCGGTGTCCGGTCTTGATCGGCCTGATCGAGCGGGAACCGGGCGCCTATTTCCGATCACGGGTGGTCGCGATCCTTGAGCCCGATCCCGACGCGGAGGAATCCCGCGAGGTGGAGCGGCTCACGCGCGCGATCAACGACACGATCGAAGCGGGCGTCCGCCGCCGTCCCGATCACTGGTACTGGCTTCACCGCCGATGGAAGACGCCGCCCCCCTCCGAGGCGCCGCCCCCCTCCGAGGCGCCGCCATCCACCGAGGCGCTGCCCCCTACGTCGTGAATCCGATGTCCTTGGCCGGCGTCTCGAACGTCTTGATCTTTCCGAACTGCTCCTCGTACTTCTTCACGTTGGTTTCGAGCGCCGAAAGAAGCGAGCGCACGTTGGGCGGCGTCATGACCACCCGGGCGAACACCTTGCTCTTTGGATTCCCCGGAAGAATGCGCGCGAAGTCGAGCACGAACTCCGACAGGGAGTGGCTGATCACCACGAAGTTCGAGTAGATCCCCTCCGCTTCCTTCTCGCCCAATTCCATATTGATGGATCCGGGCTGGGCCTGCTGCTTGGCCTCCATTCGTAATCCTCCTTCCCCCAGAGATTTACGCCGACAATGCAGTCTCAAGATATCGCCTTTAGTGCCGCTAAATCAACCTGATAGGGGCGGGTGTGCTCGGTGCTCAAGGGATCACTTCTCGGGAGGGGGAGCGATGGGTTCGAAGCGGGCGCCGGGGTCGGCGCGGGTCGAGGAGCAAATCGTCGTCGCCTGGAAACGCTACGCGGAGCGGAAGGCGCAGGGATTGAACCGCATCCTCGAAGGGGCCTGCTACATGGAGCCGCGTCCGTGCCCCTTCGACCCAAGACCTGACTTCGAGGCCCGATTCGCGCACGATTGCGTCCACTGCTCGCGGCTGCAGGGAGCAGCGGAACAGCTCCGGCCGTTGCCCGAGGGACCGCCGGGCGTGATCCCGACGCTGGCACTCCTCTTCCATCTCCTCGAGGAGGAGGCGAAGGCGGTCCGTCTCGAGCACGAGGACGGTCTCGAGGACGAAGCGGAGCGGTATCGGAGCGCGGGCTTCCTCTTCCGCTCGATTCCGCTCATGCACGTGGCCCTCACGCACGAGCGGATTGGACGCCTTCTCCTCGCCGCGATCGGCGGCGCGTTCACCGAGGAAGTGGATACGATCCTCCTGTTCCGGATCGTCTCGGACGGCGCGGCGTTGGAGCTCGCGGATTCCTTCCGCCGCGCGGACCGCACCGACCCCGACGCCCCGATCCGGACTCCCCCCGATCTCGACTCGTTCGAGTCGGAGGGGGGATTCGAGAGCGAGGTCCTGGCCCCGCTCCGTGAGGAGAGGCTCCCCCTGGAGCCGGATCAGGACCTTCTCTCGGACGCGGTCTTCGACGGACGGGCGTCCACCGTCGCGAGCCCACAGCGGGAGCTGAGGCTTCCGGAGCGGGTGGCCGAATCGCTCCCCGACGGGCCCATCGCGATCCTCCCGCTCTTCGGCCGCGAGAAGGTGATCGGCGTCCTCGTGGTGTCGCAGGCGGCCGGGTATTCCGGCTGGACGACCGACCACATCGAGCTCCTGAGCGCGATCGCCGCCCAGGCGGGGATCGCATTCGAGGGGAACACGGTGCTGGACGTCGTGCGCCGGAGGGGCAATGCGGTCCGCTCGGCGATCGATTTCAGCCGCCTGGCCGCCCAGCCCTCGCGGCCCGACGTGCGGGCCGAGCAGGCGTTGAAGGCGCTCCTCCATGCGACCCAGGCCGCGGGGGGCGTCGCGTGGATCCGCGGCGAAGATGGGTCCCTCGACCTCGCCCACGTCCACGCCGTCGATCCGGGAGCGACGCAGGATCTCGGAAATCTGGGGGCGTGGTTCCTCCAGTGGTTCGAGGCGGACGCGAAGCCGATCGTCGCGGAGAGGCTGAGCGAGGATCCTCGCTTCTCGGGATTCATGCCGGAGGACTGGCGGTGCCTTCTTGCCGCCCCGATCCACGGCGGAAGCAAAGTCTCCGGGGCGCTCCTCGCCTTCAACAAGGCCGGCGGAACCCAGGACGAGCCGCTCGCGTTCGACGCGGAGGACGCGCGCGTCGCCGAGCTCGTCTCGGCGATCGCGTCGCTCGCCGACACGCGGTTCTCGCAGGAGGAGACGCTGCGCGTGAAGGATCGCCGTCTCCACGAAGTGGAGGCGCAGCTCCGCCACGCGGAAAAGCTCGCGGTCGTCGGCGAGCGCGGGGTGCAGGTCGCTCAGGATGTCCGGAACCCCGTCGCGGCGATCACCGGATTCGCGAAACGCGTCCTGAAATCGCTGTCCGCGAAAGATCCGAATCGCGAATACCTCGAGATCATCCTGCGCGAGACCGAGCGCCTGGAGCGCGTCCTGAGCGAGCAGGTCGCGCTCGCCCAGATGACCCGTCCGCGCCTCAAGCTCGAGAATCTGAACGCGCTCGTCCAGGACGTGTTGCAGTCGCAGGCGGAGGACCTGGTGCGGCGGCGCGTGCGGCTCTTGAAGCGGCTGTCCCCCGACGTGCCCACGCTCCTCCTCGACAACGAGAAGATGCGGCAGGTTCTCGTGAACGTCCTGAGCTACGCGCTCCACTCGGTGCCGAGCGGAGGCCGCGTGCGCGTCGAGACGCGCGCGGCGCAGGGCGCGGTCCAGGCCGAGATCGCGCACGACGGACCCAAGCTTCCCGGCGAGGTGCTCGAGCGCCTCTTCGTGCCGTTCACGACCTCGCGGCGTTACGGCGCCGGCGTCGGGCTCGCGATGGCGTATCAGATCGTGCGCGAGCACGGCGGCGAGATCCGGGCGCGAAGCGAAGGGGACTGGAGCAGCATCGTCACGATCTATCTCCCCACCCACGAGAACGACGACCGCCGCAGGAAGCCCGACCGGCGCGACACGCGCTCCGACCGGCGGCGGCGGCTCGCCTGACAGGCGCCGGCGCCCAGTCGTTGACCCAGGTGGTACGGCATGTTAAGGTTCCCGTCCGGCGCGACCCTAGCTCAGTTGGTAGAGCACCACGCTGAAAACGTGGGTGTCCGCAGTTCGATTCTGCGGGGTCGCACCATTCCTATTCGCGAGGACCCCCCACGGCAGAGCTTCGAGACCACCGACATCCAAGCTGGTGTAGCTCAGCTGGTAGAGCACGTCACTCGTAATGACGGGGTCACCGGTTCGATTCCGGTCACCAGCTCCATTCCCGGGCCGGCCGACCCGCACCCTCGGCCATTCGTCATGACTACGAACCGCCGCGCCGCGCGCCCCCACGCGGGGGACGCGGCCGGAGCGCGCGATGCATAGGTCCGTGTCCCCGGAGCTTCCCGGCGCCGATCCCCTGCACGGCCTCATGGTGAGCCCTTCGGGAGTCCGTGGGATCGTGGGGCAGAGCCTGACACCCGACGCGGTGCTCCGGGTCGCGGGCGCGCACGCCTCCTTTCTCGATCGGGGGCCCGTCGTCGTCGGCCGCGACACGCGTCCCAGCGGGGCCTGGGTGTCGCGGCTCACGCAGGGGGCGCTCCTCGCCTCCGGGCACGATGTGATCGACGTCGGGATCGCGCCCACCCCGACGATCCTCTTCGCGATCCGCCACCACGGCGCCGCCGGCGGCGTCGCGATCACCGCAAGCCACAATCCGGCGCAGTGGAACGCGCTCAAGCTCTTCGGTCCCGGCGGAACCTTCCTGGCGCCCGCGCAGTCCGAAGAGGTGGCGCGCCGGGCGAGGCAGGGGAGGGCCGCGTGGGCGTCGCATGCGGAGATTGGATCGTATCACGAGGATCAAGGCGCGATCGGGCGCCACCGCGACGCAATCCTGATGCTCCCGGATCTCGACCGCGGGCGGATCCGCGCGCGGCGGTTTCGCGTCGTGGTCGACGCGACGAACGGCGCCGGCTCGGAAGCGACCCCGGCGTTGCTCGAAGCGCTGGGCTGCGAGGTGGAGCGGATCTTCTGCGAGCCCGATGGCCGCTTTCCGCGCGTCCCGGAGCCGCTCCCCGAGAACCTGGGCGCGCTCGGCGAGCGCGTCCGCGCCACGGGCGCCGCGATCGGGTTCGCCAACGACCCCGACGCCGACCGGCTCGCGATCGTCGACGAGAAGGGCCAGCCGATCGGAGAGGAGCGGACGCTCCAGATCGCGGTCGACTGGGCGCTCGCGCTCCATCCCGGCCCCGTCGCGGTGAACGCGTCCACCTCGATCGGGGTCGATTGGATCGCGCGGCGGTACGGTGTCCGGGTCCACCGGACCAAGATCGGCGAGGCGCACGTTGCCCAGAAGCTGATCGAGATCGGGGGCGTGATCGGCGGGGAAGGGAACGGAGGCGTGATCTATCCCGCGCTCCACGTGACCCGCGACGGGCTTCTCGCGGCGGCGATCGCGATGGATTGGCTCGCGCGCGACGCGCGGAGCCTGAGCGCGCGGGTCGCGGAGCTTCCGCCGGTGGTCATGGTCAAGAGGAAGCTCGACCTCAAGCTCGAGGACCTGGGTTCCCTCCGCGAGGAGCTCACCCGGGCGTTCCCGGACGGGGAACGCAATGTTCTGGACGGGGAAAAGTACCTCTGGGAAGATTGCTGGGTGCAGGTGCGCGCCTCGGGCACGGAGCCGATTGTGCGGATCCTGGCGGAGGCTCGGAGCCAGGAGCGCGCGGAGACCTTGGCGGAGCGGGCCAGCAGGGCGGTCGAGCGCTCCCAGGCGCACGCGCGAACCGGGTAGGGGGACAGGACATGTGCGGCATCGTAGGATACGTCGGCTCGCAGGATTCACTGCCGATCCTGCTCGAAGGATTGAGACGGCTCGAATACCGCGGCTATGATTCCGCGGGGGTCGCCATCTTGAACGGGCGGGGGCTCTCGGTGCAGAAGGCGGCCGGCAAGATCGCGGTCCTGGAGGACCTCCTGAGCGGCTCGAAGCCCAAGGGCTCGCTCGGCATCGCGCATACGAGGTGGGCGACCCACGGAGAGCCCACCACCGTCAACGCCCACCCCCACGTGGACTGCAAGCACAACATCGCCGTGGTCCACAACGGGATCATCGAGAACTACGTCACCATCAAGAAGAAGCCCGAGCAGGAAGGCCACCGCTTCACGACCGACACGGACACCGAGGTCATCGCCCACCTGATCGAGAAGTACTTCGAAGGCAGCCTCGAGCGCGCGGTGGCCGCCGCGCTCCAGCACCTCACGGGAACCTACGGCATCGCGGTCATCGCGCGGGACGATCCCGGCAAGATCGTGGGCGCGCGGCACGGGAGCCCGCTCGTCGTCGGGATCTGCGACGCCGAATACGTGCTCGCCTCCGATGTCTCCGCCATCATCCGGCACACCAACCAGGTCGTGTACCTCGACGACGGGGAGATGGTGGTTCTCACGCCTGCGGGGATCAGCACCACCACGATCCGCGAGGAGGCGATCTCGAAGCGGGTCGAGACGGTCGACTGGGA
>Ga0137396_10000974_pt1 | contig 14496 bp, 17 predicted proteins | sample czc16metaG_FD_108284 | JGI IMG/M metagenome (GOLD analysis project Ga0137396, IMG submission 108284) | Vadose zone soil microbial communities from Angelo Coast Range Reserve, California, USA - czcobulk3.16 metaG | ecosystem: Environmental > Terrestrial > Soil > Vadose zone | place: USA...
AGTGGAAGCGAGCGAGCCGGATTACCCGGTCTACCTGACCGTGGACGGACGCGAGCCGCTCCGGATCGCGAAGGACGCGACCGTTCAGATCCGAAAAGCGAAAAGGACACTCCAGTTGGCGGCGATGCCGGACATGTCGTTCTTCAGCGTGGTCCGCCAAAAACTAAAATGGAGCGGCAGCAACGTCTGAACGGCACACGATCTGTAAACTAAGCGCTCGTTGAAACGGGCGTCTGGAAGCGCCAATCAGAGCAGTCCCAACCAAGAAGCGCTTCGATCTTGCCAATATCTTCGTCGAAAATGCCGTTCGCGTAGGCGCGTTCCTCAGAAGTTAATTTTCGCGAATAGGAACCGACGTTGCGTTGTTTGTTCTTCAAACCGGATTTTCTGCGCACACCAAGAAAATCAAACATGCGATCGAGGAGGGGAAAGGGATCAGAACGGAAGTGCTCGTACTTAATAATGAACACCTGATCGCGCGGGAAGAGTTTGAAAACTTTCTCGACCTGAGGCGCGTAAAGGCTGCGAGCCAGGTAGGCGTTGCCGCGCGGTCCCTGCCAGATCCCGAGCTGCTGGTCGCGCTTGAGCGCATCGAGAAATTCAAGCGGTTCCTGTTCTTTGTCGCGCCGCATGTTCCATTGAGAAAACGCGCGCTCGGTCGGGTTGCGCAGTGAAACGATCAATTTCATCTTCGGGTTGTAACGGGCGATCCGCTCGAGCGCGCGCGGATAATAAAGATAATCAGCCGTGACTTCCCCCGCGACGCGCCATCGCCAGCCGGGGTCGAAGTTGCCGAGCAAAATCCGATAGTCCGGCTCGGTGAAAGGGCTAGTTCGGCTCGAACTGAAATGTTCTTCCTTGTCGAAAAAATGGAGAGCCTGGTCGCGCAGCAGAGCGATGTGCAGATGCTGAGCCAGAAAATCGTGGATCGCGGTGGTGCCGGCCTTTTGCACACCGGCGACAACGAAATCGACGCGTTCAACCTTGCGCCGCCGAAAACGAGGCGGCGTCGCGGAAGCTTGGCTATTTGGCTCGATCGATTCCACGCTCGAAAGAGTACCACTTTTCGGGCAACGCGAAACTGGATCGACAATGTTGCGCTCCGTCATGAGTCAGGCTTTTATCGGCTCGGTGGAAGAACCAACGGAGAGCGCAGGGGAAGGCTTTGAAGATCTGGCCTGGGTCTTCACCTGCGATAGCCGAAATCGCGGTCTGATCCGACAGGGTTTTGACGAAGCGGCGCTATTGTGGAAAGCGGTGAAGGCCACGTCCGGAAATATTCTGGAGATCGGGCGCAACCTCGCTGGTTCCACGGTTCTGCTCGCGGCGGCCGCTGGCCGTGATCGCGAGATTTATTCGATCGACAACCGGTCGAACGAAGACCGCGCCTGCAAAATTTATCTAGCGCGTCCCGAACATAAGGCGCGCGTGCATTTGCTGGTGGCCGACTCGCACGTGCCGCTGCCAAACTTGAAGTTCGGATTGTTGCTTATCGATGGCGATCACGCTTTTGAAGGAGTACTCGCGGACGTCGTCGCGCACTGGAACTCCGCTAAGATGGAAGCGCTGGTCGCGTTTCACGACGCCGTGCCGAATGACAATTTCAAGTGGCGCGACGCCGATCGGACACTGAAGCGTTTTGCAATTCGGGCGAAAAATAAGTTTCGGAAAGAGAAGAAGCCGGAGATCGGGCCGGCCTACGAGGTCGGCGTGTTGAAAGTCTGTGACGAACTCATTCGCCAGGGCCTGGCAACGAAATGGAATTCGGTCGCGTCGATGCTGGTATTGCGAAAATTAGCCGACCTGCCGCCTGATTTTCCCGCGATCGTTCACCGGGCCAATTTGTCGGCTGGCTAAGATCGACATCCGGCCAAATAGGTCGATGTTCCCGCAACCGGAGTTCAATGGCTAATTTACGAACGATCTTGTTCGTTCTGTTCGCGGCGGGCGCGCTGATCACTTTCAGCTTTTCGCAGACGCCGGCGCCGGAACCGGAAGGCCACGTCACGGCCATTTTTCACGACGTCCAACTTTTGCCAGAACAAGCCGACGCACGGCCCGCCGCGATTAATGACAAAGTCGATGATGGCACCGCACTTCGCACCGGAGGCGATTCGCGCTCGGAACTGACCTTCGCCGATCTGACAATCACGCGTTTGGGCGAGAACACGATCTTTAGCTTCAATCGTGCGGGCCGCAGTATCCGGTTAGACAGCGGCTCGATTCTTCTCTACGCGCGAAAGAATTCCGGCACGGCCGAGATCTTGACCAAAGCGGTGTCGGTGGGAATCACCGGCACGACCGTCATCTTCGAATCGAAACCGGCCGGTTACGATCGGCTCATCGTTCTGGAAGGTGATGCGCGTTTCTCGTTGAACGATTATCCGGATCAATCGACCGAGGTTCGTGCCGGTCAACTGCTCAACGTTAAGGCCGGCGCGAAGAAACTTCCGAAGCTGGGGCGAGTCGATCTGCGGCGGATCATGAGGACGCACCCGTTAATCAAAAATTTTCCGCCGCTGCCCAGTTTGGATCTGATTCTCGCGCCCATACCGAACCAGAATCGGAATGTTCGTGCGTCGCAGCCGCCGGTGGGTGGGAAAGGACCGTCAGGCGGGCGGACTCCAATTTACGTGCCCAATCCGACCGGCCCCCCGCCACCACCACCACCTCGGCCCTGTTGGTGCTGCATCAATGGACAGGTTGTCCAGACGACAGAAGCGGATTGCCGGCAGAGGGATGGTGAATGCTACGGCTCGAGAAAAGAAGCGCTCAAGAATTGTCGCGGAGTAAGGCCAACACCGACCCCAACGCCGTATCATCCACCGACGCCGACACCACATCCGACCGCGACAGCAACGCCACAGCCGACACCGAAACCAACGCCACGACCAACAGTCAGTCGTCCTGGTTACCCAATCAAGCCGCCGAAGCCGACTCCGACCCCAAAGAAGAAATATCCGCCCAAACGGCCGCCGGTTCGCCCGACTCCAACACCGAAGCCAACTCCGCCGACGATTTATTGACGGATTAATCGCCTCAAATCCTTCTTCGCGCCGTGACCGAGATGCCACGGCAACTGACAACTAAATGGCCTGTTTCATTCTGCCGGATCCAACTAATCTTCGTTTATGTCGGCTATTGGTTTCCGCAACATGATCAAGATCTTGGTGCGTTCCCGCTCGTTGCGCTTCGCTGCTGACATGGTGCGCCAATCTCCGATCTCATCGCTCGCCCACTTGCGTTGGGGCGGCCGAGATATTTTTTATCGATCAGGCAGCGCCGATCCGTTCGTTCTGTATCAAGTTCTCCTCAAGAGCGGGAAGAAAGCGGAGTATTATGTCCCTCCGGCCCTCCGACCGAAGATCGTTCTCGATATCGGGAGCAACATTGGTGCTTCCATTATTTATTTTCATCGGCAGTTCCCCGACGCCAACATTTTCGGGTTTGAACCCCATCCCGACACGTTTCGCATCTTGCAAGAAAATGTCGCGCATCTGGGTGGTGTTACAGTTTTCAACTATGGCCTCGGAGCGACTCAGCAACGCATTGCCGTCTGCGCCGATAACGTAAATTTTGGCGGGTTTAACACTCGCGACCGTTTCAAGGATCGCGGCCACCCTGCCGCTCCAGTAGAGTGCGAGGTCCGGCGACTAGATGACGTCTTGCGCGAAATCGGAGTCTCGCAGGTCGACCTGATCAAGATCGACTGCGAGGGGGCCGAAGCGGATGTTTTTTCAACCTTGCCCGATGAGATTTTGAATCACTGCCAATGGATTGTTGGCGAACTTCACGATCACACCGGCTTCGAGGTGCTCGCGCGTCTGGCGCCACATTTTCATTTGGATCTGAAAAAAAAGATGTTCCGTTCGCGGTTTCGTTTTCACGCATGCAACCTCAACAAAGTGGAGCAGCTGTCCCGCTCCGAGCTCGATGCGTTGCAGCGTTGACCCTACGACTCCAAAGAAAATGCGGCTGTGGCTAAGCTCGGGGAACCGCCCGACCGCTTTCCAGCGACAAAAATCGCGAGGCCAATCGCAAGAAGCCGACCAAAAGGGGTAGGAGCTCTGGCGGGCATTCGCAGGCTTTTGCGGGGCACCCGTCTTGCTAATCGGCTTGGGACGATGCGCCGGCGACCGCAACCTTCCTATCCCGTGGAGCTCGTCACTCTCGACATTGACGAGGAAGTGGCGCCGCTCAGGGGGCCGGCCCAGAGAGTTTTGCTCCTCGAAAATCGTGATGATTTCCGGGAGGTTCTCCGCGACCACCTGGTCTTCCGCTCTTATGAGGTGACCTCTGTCCCGAGCGGTGTCGAGGGCCTGCGCGAGATCATGAAGGGCGCCTTTGATCTCATCATTTGCGACATGATGATGCCGAAAGTCGGGGGCGAGATGTTCTACTGGGCGGTGACGCGGGCCCGACCGGCGACTGCGAAGCGGTTCATTTTCTTTACCGGCCACCAGAACAATCCGGCGACCGAGTTTTTCTTCAAGCGAGTGAACGCGACGGTGCTCAGAAAGCCCTTCAAGCTGGCCGCGCTCGACGCGACGATCGACGCTGTCCTTCGCAAACTGCGCTGACACCCCCACAAGGACATCGATCCAACCGCCAATCACGCGGATTCCATGGGGATTAGCTAGCGCAGATGGGGTGAGTAGGACAAAGCCCTAAAAACCATACTCAAACCCCACCAGCACCGCTTAAGTTTCCGTGACCGCAGCAAGGTCTCGCCGCGTACCGGCTTTGAGTCGGTGATTTTTTCGACTTGCCTCAGTGCTTCTTGGCTTTGATCGCGCTTCGGCACGGTTGCAATATGCGATCCGAATTTGGTAAAGCAAGGGCATGAAATTCACTGCCGCTCTCGTTGGCATTGGCCTGTCAGCAACTTGTTTCGCTCAGGCGCCAAATTCCCGTTTTGACGGAATCTGGGTTGGCACAGAAACCGTCACGTTACAACAATCGAAATGGGTCCCCAAAAGCGCGTCGCGCACTACCAATACGACGATTGCCATTGCCCAAAACGGAACGCTCGTGGGAATAATTGGCGGTTTCTGCCCGGGCCGCTTCAATGTTGTGCGGCGCAGTGGTGACGCAATTAATTTTGAAGCCGGCCACTGCAAGCTAAGCGTCCGGTTGTCGGCAGATGGCAAGACTCTGATTGAGACCGGAACCAACACGGACATCGCGTCGCGCGACGAGGTGACGAACTCAGCGGTCGACTACCATAACTATCAAATTTCAGGGACGTTTCATCGGTCGAAATAGGGCCGTAAAAACCATACTCAAACCCTACCAGCACCTACCGATTGGTGTTGCTCGGTCTTGAGTATGGTAATTTGAGCCTAGATCGACTGAAATACCGGTCTGTGGCTGATCTGGCGAACTTCGACGAAGCATACAAAGCGACCGCTCCAGAAAAGGTTCGAGATATGTCCGACGAAGCATTGGACATGCATCACCGGTATTTTGTAGACATTCTACCGGAATTGGGACGCGTTGCTGGTGTAGCGTGGATGAAGCCAGCCGCTGAGGGTCGAATTGCTCTCCTCTCAGCCGAAATTGATCGGCGACGAGCCGAACGTTACAGCACAGCTCAGCACGAGGAAACAATGAAGCTTGGCGGAAAGACGTTAGGCGTTGGCAAGAAGGGTCTGAGTTGGGCTCGGATTGCTGGTGTTGCTGGAATTGCAGCCGTCCTGATCGCGGCTGCATCACTAGGTGTTCAAATCTATTTTTCCAAAAATCCGCCCTCGCAGACTGTAGCACCATCGCCAACGTCATCGCCCCAAACGACAGCGACCATATCCGAGTTGCCGGAATCGGCGGCAAGTTCCAACAGCGCCACGCCATCACAATCGCCAATGGCAGAAACAACGCCGACAGGCACGCCGTAATCAAGCCAGTTTCGCGAAGGCATCTTCAAACTTCGCGTCCTCTTTTTTGCGGAGATATTCCGCCGTCATTTCGACCGCTTGTTCTAAACTCCAACGCTCGTATTCAACGCCTGCTGCAACCGCTGGCGTTGTCCCGAGTGTCTTGTGAATCCGAACGAAATTGTAAATCCCGAAGTGCAGCGCAACCGCTGCTTTGTGCATTTCAAGGTCTTTGGAATAACCAAGTCCCTTGCGTTGAAACCGTTTTAGTTCCTGTCGAACGGTCAGAAACGCCCGCTCAATGTGAGAAGTAGTAAGGCTGCCTAAGTCCGGCGAGCCTACTACCGCTTTGCGCTCCGCTGTGGTCAGCTTTCGGACGCCTTCATTGCGTCCAAGCCTCGCCAGCGTGCCATCCGATAGAATTGGCTCGCCGAATATCTTTGTCTCAGTTCCAAACGAATAGCCTTCGTATCCAAAATGCCCGCGAATGAGAAACGGGTATGTCCTGAAATTGTCTGTTGCGATCTGTACGTTTCCGCTCACGCGGTCACGAACGTCTTTGACGAAATCATATCCCGTCCAGTAATCCCGTTTCCCGACTTTGTGCGAGAGGACAAGTTTTGTGTCAGCGTCGATGCACGCCCAAAGCCAGAAATCGCCTTTGCCCTTCTCCTTTTTGACCATCCGGCCAGCGTGGCAACCGACATACTGCCATTGCTCGTCCATTTCGATTCTGGCGCATGGCAGATCGCGGAAATTCCTGTCCATGTAATCCAGAAACGCCTCGCCGGTCTCACGAATGACTCTCATAATTGATTCGTCATCGACAGAGAACATCCTTACAACCGCTCGGATTGGTGCTCCTTCACAGAGCGCCGCGAGGATTAAAGCCTGCTTTCCTTTGGAGATTCGTTTATTCATATTTGACTCTTGAAAGGATATGTATATATTCAAGATCAGTCAATAAGATTTTATACATATTTTTTCAAGTGACTAAAAAGCAACATGGCGGGAAACGGAAAGGCGCTGGTCGAAAGCCAGAGGGCAAAAAGCCACAAACCGTCACCCTGACGGAGAAAAATGTCGCGAGAGCGAAAAAGCGCGTTAAGAATTTCTCCGCGCTGCTAGACGGGCTACTTGCCGTCTGGCTTAGGGCGCGCTGACTCGCGCTCTTTGGCCTCGCGTAATTGCTGGCGCAACTCCTCGGACTCCAGAAGTTCCTCGCCAAAGACTGGCTCGGATTCTGTGGCTTTCTCGACTTGATCGAGAGCTTCTTTGTTTGTGTCGCGCTCCGCCATAGGTTTTTAATACTCGCGTGTCTAAGAAGAAACGCAAACCGAGAAGGCAAAAGCTTCGCGAGCCGACTCAGGCCAACTTGGTCGCGCGGGCTAGTGGAGTTGTTGTCCATGAAAGCCGCCGTGGAACTCTTATCAGACTCATGGACACGGCAATCCGAGAATGGTTCCTGGATCGCGATCCGTTCGCGATCCACATGCTGGTCTGCGCAAGCTATTTCGTTTTGACCGACATAGGTAAAGACAACGGCAAGGCACCACCGATCATGCAACACTTCAGCAAATTTACATTTGGCGCGGTTTACGACTTTCTTAGGCATGGAGAAGCGGGAATGACGGATGATTCGGTCGATTTGGTTCCTGAAATCAATCAATGGCTGATGTTCGATGGAATAACGTCATTTCAGGCGTTGTTTGGTGGCAGCACGGCGTTTATGCGAACGTTTGACGCGTACTACGCTCTTCGACCGTCCAGCGTGCACGCGCATATTCGCGAACACGCGGCGAAGTTCCTGCCAAAGGGCGTCAGTATCGAAAAGGCGTCGCGCCTTAACCGGATGGAGTTCTTTGCCAAATACTCCGAAATGTTTGCGGCCGAGATCAAAGCCGGTCGCTGATTGCCTAGGAGACTTCATTTAGAATCTCCATACCCAAAGCCGAGCAACACCTACCGATTTTACATGACATATAGCAATCGTTATCGTGTCGGACGGGGAAAACGATTCTGCCGGTATTTGCGGGACCGGGATTTGCTTCAACAAGGCGAGTGAAGGACGTAATGGGGAATCTGGAGGCCGTACTCGGTCTACTGCTGATGCCGTCTGCTGTGCCGATGCTTCATCCGCGCTACTGGCAGCAAGGAGTACTCGCAGGTGTGGGATTCGCCTTCGGCGTGTTTCTGATAGTCGATGGAATACGTCGGGTCATCCGTTCCGAACGGCCATAGCCAAAACCTACACAAGCTAACCCGATTTTAGGAGACATATAGCAATACTGATTGTTGAGCGGGGCAGGGAACGTCTGGCGCGCATTTGCGGCCTTTTGCGGGCTTGCTCCTGGCAACGGCTAGAAATAGACTGCAAGTTGCAATCTAATTCTCGTTAGACCCATGAGCATTCCGCGTCGGCTCGCGATACTTTTTAGCTCGGCGCTGTTGTTGGCCTCGTGCGTCACGCCGCCAGTACTCGGTCCGGCTTCAGCGTCGATTTCCGATAGCGACATCCGCGAGATTAAGTTGCTAGTCGCGCAGCGCCAGGACATCAGGCAAGGCGTGCTAAAGATTTGGGCAGAGCGGCCTGATCGCGCAGTCATCGAGTCTGGCAGTCAGTCATACGATGGCGCAGAGTACAGCCACTTTACCGTTATCAAGGCTCAGGGTCGTTGGCAGATTTCCTCGCGCATAGAACAGCGACATGTTTACGCCACGGGGTAATTCCACGTTTAATGGATCTAACCAAGCGCTGCAGCCAACCGCTGACCGGTGTGAAAATTTACGCATGACGACTTCAACATTGAAATCCGCAGCACAGCTCGTTCTCGTCAGCGGTGGCTGAGCTTTCTCTCGTTAGGCGCGAGCCGATTTCAGACGACATATAGCAATCGTGATTTTGCTCGGTTAATTCTTTGCGAGTGCGGCCTTGCTTTTGGGTGCAGATTAAATCTATGAGCAAAACATTCAGCGACGTGCGGAAAGCGTTTGAGACCGATCAGCTATATGACGTTTCGGATACGGAATTGCGCGAATATCTAAAAGCGTTAGCGAGTGGGGTAATATTTAATGACGCGATCAAGCATCATGTTCCGGTAATGACTCAGGTTATAGGGAACGTTCAGTTGAGCCGAACGTTGAAAAAGATAAACACACAAAACATGTGGTTAGGTGCATTCGTTGTTCTGCTCACGATACTGCAGGTAGTTTTGGCTTTTGCGCGCTGTTAGTGCAGCACGATTCGCTCAAATCCGGTGTTTGGATTGTTTCCATTTTGACCAGCGACCCAATACCATTTCCACATTTCGCCGGTCGTGCGATTGATGACGTAAGGAATTCCGCTCACCTCGCGGATCTCGAATCGACCACTTGTGGAGAAGATCCAAGAAATAATGACGGCGGTAATACAACAGCAGATTACAGGGAGTATTTTCATACGCGAAAGGGTAGTGGTGTCTCTTGTGTCGCGGCAAGCTTGGTAAGGGGCCTCTGCGGCCTGAGCAGACGCAGCGCGGAGTCTTCGTAGCGCTGCATTGCGAGCCGCCTGAATGGACGGCGCTGCTAAAAGTGCTGTTCCCCTCCGAGTCAGGGTAGCGAAGCGAAGGGGCTGACGGCGAAGCCCCTCTAACGTTCGAGCACCAATCTGCGCTTTGGTGCGAGCAAATACTAAATATGTCTTAGTCTTATATTAGACTTGACAAATCTAATATATTATGGTATATTAGAATAATGGAGGAACAGTTAAAAGATTCAACCGTTGCTATTCATAGGGAAGCGCAGCGCGGCGGAGCATGTTCCTCCCAGAACGCTGGCTCACGTAGCGAAACCGAACGCCGTAACTTTCGCGGCAATGTAGGTCACTCTGAGCTGGCGAAAAAGCTCCGTCGCGTCCCTTTATTTCAGTGTTTCAACTGCGGTTCGTGGAGTTCCGGCGGCGATTTTGGCAGCGACATTCATTTTCGTTGCTGGCAATGCGTCCAGGACGAAGAAAAGGCGCGCAGGCGACGGGCAGGGGATGTGCGCAGATGATTACGTCAACTGAGTGGCAAATACACCTGGTTAGAAATTGGCAATTCTTCGCAACTCTGACGTGGGACCCGCGACGGCTCGGAACGATGTGGAAACGCCGACACCAGGTGGGCAATTGGATAAGGCAATGGGCGGCGAGAGAAGGGACACACGAAAGCCGCTTGTTGTATGTCACACGATGGGAGAGCGGCGAAACTGGCGGTCTGCCTCACGCTCATTTGCTCGTAGGCGGGTTTCAGAAGCGCTCGGTTAACCTTGATCGGTGTTTCCGCCAGAAGAACATCTGGAAGCACGGGACGGCACAGGTTCGATTGTTTAATCCCGGCCAAGCGATCGGAGCGGCCGCTTATCTAAGCAAAGGCAAGTTTTCGGATTATTGGGCACAAGGAGCCAATGTTTACGAGGTTAAGAAGTTCGGGAAGGTTGGAGAGGACAGCATCTACTTTTCACGGCGAGCACGGGAAGTAATGCTGCAAATAACGCGGTCAGAGGATTCGAACACGTAAACTGCCACCGCTCTGACGCTGAAGTTACGTCGAGCGGCTCTGTTCGAGTCAAGGGTTCCCGGCCCGAAGGGCCGGGTGCCTTGAATAGAACTATGCCCTGATTTCTACGATTTTCGGTTTCTGAGCCTTCTTTCGGGCGGCCTTCTGTTCAATCATCAAACCGCGTTTCTGAAATGATCGTTGGCCTTCACGGTGAATGCGGAGCAGTTCACGCATGGTGTCCCGTAGTCTCCAAAGTGCATCGACGGCTGTTTGCTGTTCAAAGTGCATTTTGTTACTTGGCGAGGGAATCCGCAGGATGAGCTCACGACAACGGTCGAGCTCGGTCAACAGTTGCTGGGTGTCGAAAAACCAAGGATCGGGTAACGGAAGCGCGTGTCGTGGCGCATCATCTTGTTCAAGAGGAAGCTTCTTCCGTATTCCGCGAGGCTTTTTGCGGGCCATGACTGCCCGTGCTTCCTCTGGCGGAAGGGGTGGAAATTCCTCCGCAAGGCAGTTCACGCCGGTGACCAACCGTTGATATCGGCGTTTGCGGGAGTCTGAGTCGTTCATGGCCGTAGCAGGCGGCCATGTTCTAATAATTTGAAAATCCTGTCTCAGTTTCGGGGCGTATTTTTTCTGAAACCTCTTAACTGCTTGAACATCAGTCACATAAAGTTTTGGGCTAGGCGACTTCATTTGTAATGTCTACATTACGATTTTATATGACATATATTGTCTGATGTCATGGAGCTACCGAATCGCGATGCATACCTATCGCTGGCCTCGCCCCCTTCTTCCTGCGTTGGAACCCGGGTGCGGAAACAAACCGGAATCGTGCAAAATTTTTGTCCGAGTCGGGCAATGTTCTTTAAATCGACGGTTCCCGCACTGATTTGACCATCCGATTCCCGATAAGTCGCTGCTATTAAGTCACCACAGCCTTTTCTTACGCGCGGTCGATGCAAACCAATGTCGCCTCGCGAATGATCTGACATCCGGCCCTCACCTTGACGCGAATCCGACAACTGCTAGCCTCTCAACGAAAATCTGCCTGCCATGGTGTTCAACTGTCTGCGATTCGCTGCCGTCCTTTCTATTTCGCTCCTAGCTGGGTCACTCTTCGCCCAAGAGGCTGTCACCACGGAAAAATCGCCCACGCCAAGTGAGGAAGCCACGGCCGAAACGTCAGCAACCCCGGAGAAGAGCACCAAAAAAGAACCCGAAAAGCCGGCCAAGGGCGTCGAGGAAACAATGAGGCCGGAGGAATTCAAGGCCGCGGGGCTCGATAAACTGAGCGAGGACGAGCTCCAACATCTGGACGCGTGGCTGCAAGGCTATCGCCAGTCGACTCAGAAGAAAGCGGCCGACCAGGAAAAGGCAAAAGCGAGCGAGGAAATCAAAAAAGCGAAGCAGGAAGCCACCGAAGAAGCCAACAAAACTGCGAGAACCAAGCTCGATTCACTGGTGAGCCGCGTGGACGGCAGCATCGAAGGCATAAAGGGCAATACCGTGATAAGGCTTGAAGACGGGACAGTTTGGAAACAGGCGAATAGAGATGACCGCTATCGCGCGCCAATAACGGATCATCCGGGAGCGGTCGTGCTCCACACGCCTTTTGGTTACAAAATGCGGATCGAAGGAATGCCCGAGTTCTATGTCGATCCGGTGGCGAGGCCGTAGCCGTTAGCGTTCAACCAAGCGGCTGCATCGCGCTCGCAGCAGGAGCGAACGCAGCCAGGCCAAATTCCGCGTGGGTCAGTTGGGCGGCGTGTTCGACGTCCGCTTCCTCGATGACGACGGCAATTTTGATTTCCGAAGTCGAGATCAATTGAATGTTGATCCCCGCTTTTCCGAGACAATCGAAGAGCCGCGCCGCTACCCCGGAATGTGACCGCATTCCAATTCCCACCACACTCAATTTCGCTACGCCGCCGCTCGTGATCAGTCCTGCCGCCTTCACCTGCTTGACGATCGGCTTCAGCAGTTTCGTCGCCGCTTCCAGATCATTTTCGTGAATCGTGAACGAAAGATCGGTCGTGCCCTTTTTCAAGACGCTTTGCACGATCATGTCCACGACGATGTTCGCTTTTGCGATCGCGGAAAAGATTTGTCCCGCAACCCCGGGTTCATCGCGCACATCATCGATCGTGATCTTCGCCTGTTTGCGATCGATACTGACACCGCGAACGACGACGTCTTCCATGTTCGCGGTTTCTTCTTTCGCGATTGTTCCAACGTCGCGCTTCAAACTCGAGCGTACTTCAAATTCGACGCCGAATTTTTTGGCAAACTCGACTGCGCGGGATTGCATCACTTTCGATCCAGCGCTCGCCATCTCGAGCAATTCGTCGTAGGCGATCTCATCCAGTTTCTTGGCGTCCGTGACCACGCGCGGATCGCAGGTAAACACGCCGTCCACGTCCGTGAAGATCTGGCACGCGTCGGCGTTGAGCGCGCCCGCGAGCGCGATCGCGGTCAAGTCCGAACCGCCGCGGCCAAGCGTTGTCGTTTCACCCCCTGCGGTCTGGCCCTGGAATCCTGCGACGATCACAATGTAATCGTCAGCCAGGAGCTCCTGAATTTGTTTTGGACTGATGTTGGCAATCCGCGCCTTGGTGTGAATCCGGTTGGTCAGAATGCCGGCGTCGGCGCCGGTTAATGAAATCGCTCTGGCCCCGAGCGCGTTCACCGCCATCGCGGTCAACGCGCTGGCCGCGTTCTCTCCCGTCGCGAGCAGAACATCCAGCTCGCGTTTGTCCGGGTCCGGCGACATTTCGTGGGCGAGCTTGATCAATTCGTCGGTCACGCCGGCCATCGCCGAAATGATCGCAACCACGCGACAATCCTCGCGCTGAGTTTCAACGATGCGCTTGGCCACATTCCGGATGCGTTCCGCATTCCCAACCGAAGTGCCGCCGTACTTTTGAACGATCAGTCGCATGACGAACGGCGCGACTCTAAACTAAAATCCGATCGCGCGCCGCACATTGTCGATCTTGGCCGGAACGGGTTCAAGGTTGGCAATTCTATTCTGAATCACGTCGGGATCCTTCAATCCATGACCGGTGACGGTACAAACAATTCGGCGGCCTTCAGGAATCTTTGGCGACCGTTTAAACAATCCCGCAATCGACGCGGCGCTTGCCGGCTCGACGAAAATTCCTTCGTTGCACGCGAGCCAGCTTTGCGCGGCCATAATCTCCTCGTCCGTTACAACATCGACATCTCCCTTCGATTCATCGAGCGCGGCACGCGCTTGCTTCCAGCTCGCCGGATTACCAATCCGGATCGCCGACGCGATCGTCTCCGGTTTTGCAATAACTTTGTCGTGAACAATCGGCGCCGCGCCGGCGGCCTGAAAGCCGACCATCGCCGGAAGCTTTGTCGATCTTCCGCGTGCCTTGTATTCCTGATAACCGGCCCAATAGGCGGTAATATTTCCGGCATTGCCGACTGGCAGCAGATGAAAATCAGGCGCATCGCCGAGCTCGTCGATGATTTCAAAGGCCGCGGTCTTCTGTCCCGCGATGCGGTCCGGATTGATCGAATTCACGATAGCGAATTCTTTTTGGTCACCGAGTTCACGCACAATTCCCAACGCGTCATCGAAGTTTCCGTCGATCGCAACAATCTTTGCGCCGTGCGCGAACGCTTGAACTAATTTTCCGCTAGCAATTTTTCCGGCGGGCAACACCACCGCGCACGCAATTCCTGCCCGCGCGGCGTAGGCGGCCGCCGAGGCCGACGTGTTTCCAGTCGAGGCACAGATCAACGCACGCGCACCGCGATCGATTGCTCTTGAAACAGCCACGGTCATCCCGCGGTCCTTGAATGATCCCGTCGGATTGAGGCCCTCGTTCTTGACGAAGACTTCGCAGCCGCGGCCGACGCCCGCGCTCAATTTTGGTGAGAATAATAGCGGCGTGTTCCCCTCGCCCAGTGAAATCACGGCATTACACGGCGGAAGAAATTCGCGAAAGCGTTCGATCACTCCCCTGCCCCGCTTCATTTTCACCTGTTCCATCGCCAATCTTTTAATCGAAATCAATTCGGGCGATTGTCGAGCCGCAACTGCAGTTGTAAGATCGACATCGTATGCCGGA
>Ga0137396_10000976_pt1 | contig 14492 bp, 11 predicted proteins | sample czc16metaG_FD_108284 | JGI IMG/M metagenome (GOLD analysis project Ga0137396, IMG submission 108284) | Vadose zone soil microbial communities from Angelo Coast Range Reserve, California, USA - czcobulk3.16 metaG | ecosystem: Environmental > Terrestrial > Soil > Vadose zone | place: USA...
ACCTCGCGAACCAGGGCGAGCGGGTCCTCGGCGAGTATGCGGATTGGCAGACCACGTGGATGCACCACTGGCTCGGCGTGGCGTTCGCGAAAGCCGGAGACTGGACCCGGGCCGAGCAGCAGGTCGAGCGGCTTCGCCAGATGCCCGTGGGGCGTCCCAGCGGCCACTGGTCGACCCTGGGCGTCGCGCTCCTGGAAGGCGAGCTCGCGATCGTCCGGGGCGATCTCGATGCGGCCGTACGACTCATGGCTCCGGGGGTCGAGGGTCTTCACGCCATGGGCGGCGGCAGCCGGGAACAGAAGGACGTCTTTCGCGATGTCTTCATGGAGCTGCACCGTCGTCTCGATCACGTCGATCGGGTGATCGATCTGGCGCAGGAGCGCTTGCTCGCCAATCCCCACCACGTCCAGTCGCTCGCCGCGCTCGCCTGGGCGTACGAGCGCACCGGCAACGCCGCCCTGCACCGCCAGGCTTGCCGGCAACTGGTCCTGCGAGGCGAGGAGGCTGGCCTTGCCCCGAGGGCCCCCGAGCTGGTGGCCGCTCGACGATTGCTCGAGGTGGCCGCCTGATCTCCGGCTGACCGCTGGAGGGGAAACGTTGAAAGCCATCGTCATCAGGGAATTCGGTGGCCCCGATGTCCTCAGATGGGAGGACGTTGAGACGCCGTCCCCTGGGCGCGGAGAGGTCCTCGTCAGGGTTCACGCCGTATCCGTCAACCGTACGCTCGATCTCCAGGTGCGGCAGGACGGCGGCAATTACGGAGTTACCTTGCCGCTCGTTCTGGGCAACGACCCGTCGGGCGTGGTTGCCGCGGCGGGCCCCGAGGTCGAGGGGACGAAGATCGGCGACCGCGTCGCCATCTTCGGAGGTGTCGGGTGTGGTCGCTGCCAGCACTGCACGGGCGGCCACCAGCGTCGCTGCGCGAGTCGAAAGATGCTTGGGGTCCAGTGCTGGGGTGGATACGCGGAGTACGTGAAAATACCTGGCGTCAACTGCGTGCCGCTTCCCGAAGGGCTCGCCTTCGCTCATGCGACAGTCATCGCGCGGCATTTCCCTCTGGCTTTCGGCGAATGCCATCTGGCCGATCTCAAGACAGGGGACTGGGCGCTGGTCATGGGCGCCGCAGGTGGCTTGGGCAGCTGCCTGGTACAGGTCGCGAAGAGCCTGGGGGCTCATATCGTCGCGGCCGCCGGGACGGACCAGCGCGTCGAGCTCGCCATGTCTCTTGGCGCCGATTTCGGAGTGAACTATCGCCGACAGGATCTCGAGCGAGAGGTCAAGCGGATCACGGGAGGCCACGGAGCTGACGCCGTCTTCGAGAACATCGCCGATCCGGCCCTCTGGCCAGGCGCGTTCAAAAGCCTCGCGCCGGGAGGCCGGCTCGTGACCGTCGGGGCTCATGGCGGCGGGCTGGTCACCCTCGACGTGAGGCGCCTCTATCAGCAACGCCTCCGGGTCATCAGTGGACTGGGCGCGGAGCGCCGAGAAGACCTGGAGCGCTCGTTTCAATTGGCCAGATCCGGGATGTTCAAAGTTCTCGTCGACCGCGTCTTGCCCCTCCGAGAAGCGGCGGCGGCCCATCGCCTCGTCGAAACGAGCGAGCCACTCGGCAAAGTCATCCTCGACCCGACCGTGGACTGAACGGAGCAAGGGCATGGACTCGGCACACGACCTCGACGAGGCGACGATCGAGGAGCTGCAGGCGGCGATCACGTCGGGGCGGACGACCTGCGTCACGGTCGTTCAGCACTACATCGACCGCGTGCGCGCCTACAACGGGGTGGCCAGCCTGCTCGTGACGGAAGACGGTCTCCCCGTGCCTGAGGCGAAGGGCACCGTGCGGGCGGAGACGCCGCTGCGCTTTCCCACCGAAACCGTCAAGGCCTCGACCGTCCTGCCCGATCTCCACAAGTACAAGGGCCCGGCCCTCGAATTCGGGCGCATGGAGACGACGGCTTCCGATGCCGGGGTGCAGCAGCAGTACGGGATGATCGTGGGCAAGCCGGATGCCGGGCAGGTGAATGCGCTCGCCACCCTCAACATCCGCGGGGAGCGATCGGTGACCTGCCGCGGCGACTTCGATCGCCACCCATCCGCGGGCCCGCTGCCGCCCGGCGCGCCTGCCGTGTGCGAGATGTTTCGCAGGCTTCCCGACGCCCTCGAGCGCGCGGCCGAGCTCGACGCGACGTATGGACGCAATCCCGACCTCGAGACGATGCCGATGTACGGCGTCGTGTTCTCGTTCAAGGATCCGTTCGACACGAAGGACATGCGAACGACCGCCGGCGGCGACGCGCGCTACGACATCGACTTCCCGGCGCGCGATCACGTGCTGGTCGAGCAGCTCCGCAACAAGGGCGCGATCATCTTCGCCAAGGCCGTCAACACCGAATACAACGGGCGAGCCGGCAATCCGGGCGGCCGTCACGTGCCCGACAAGGTGCTGCCGTCGACCCTGGGGTATCAGCGCAGCACCTGGGGTGGCAATCCCGCGAACCCATACGACACGACGCGCTCGGCCTCGCTCGGCTCGAGCTCGGGCTCCGGCGTGTCCGTCAGCGCGAATCTGGTGATGGCGAGCCTCGGCGAGGAGACGCGCGCGTCCTGCCGCGGCCCGGCCAACCACAACGCGGTGGCGCTCATCCTGCCCCACAAGTCGCTGCTCGGGTTCAACGGCGGCGCGATCGGCGCCGACATCTATTGCGACCGCAGCGGCATCCTCTGCCGGACGATCGTGGACTGCGCCAGGGTCCTCGATGCGCTGAAGGATCCGGTCGAGGGCTATTACGATCCGCGGGATCACTACACGACCGTGCCGAGGTCGACGGTGCTGGGCACGCCGTACGCGAGCCACGCGAATGCGCCCGGCGCGCCGGGCGCGCTCAAAGGTGTGCGCCTGGGCATCGTGCGGGAGTCGATGGTCTATGCGTCGGGCTCGAAGGCCGAGGAGCCGATCGTCACCGCCGCCGCACGGGAGATCAAGGCGATCCTCGGCGACCGACTGGGGGCGGCGCTCGTGGAGTCGTCCGATCCGCTGTGGAAGCGGGATCCCGACGTCGAGGTCATGACGACGGATTTCAGGCGGGCGCTCGCGCGGCTGGTGCCGCTCATCATGCCCGACCTGCTGTTCAGACTGGGCCGCGACGGGCGCCCTCTGTTCAAGGAGTTCGCGGCGGCCATCGTACCGACTGAGTTCATGCCCGGGAAGGTCTTCGGCTCGGGCACCATGCAGCCGATCGACTATTGCGTCGAGCTCGCGGAAGGCCGGATCGCGCCGCCCGCGAACCTCGACATCGCGACCATCCAGGAACAGGAGCTCGCGATGACGTTCCGATTCCACGTTCCGCAATACCTGACGCGCCGAGCCGCGGACTGGAAGGCGCGCGGGTTCACCGAGACGCTCATCGATTTTCCGACCCTCAACGCGCGATCCAAGTTCTGGGGCGACGACGGCCGCGCGGCCTTCAGGAACTGGGAAGAGGTGACCGACCCGCGCAATCCGTCGAGGCAGCGACAGGGCGTCAACGAGCGCATCATGCTGCGTGAATTGCTGCGGCGGGTCGACATGATGGTGCTCCTCGAGAACCACCTGGACGCGCTCGTTCGCCTGCATACGCCGTTTCCGCCCGGAAAGATCGGCGGCGCCTACCAGCCTGGACTGCCCGGCAATCTCCGACTGGAGACGTTCTACGGGCCGAACGCTGGGCTGACGGAGGTCTTGATCCCCGCGGGCTACGTGACGACCATCTACGATCCGGTGTTCGCGCTGAGTCCCGAGGGCACGCGCTATGTGCCAGTGCCGTCGGATTCCCCGACGCTCATTCCCGATCCGGGACTGCCGTTCTCGCTCGTGTTCCGCGCCGAGCCGGGCAGGGAGGACGTTCTTCTGAAGGTTGCCTCGGCGTACGAAGCCGCCTCCAGGCGCCGCGTTCCGCCGCCCGCGTTCGGCCCGCTCCCGGCGCGACCGCGGGCAGAGAGACGCTAGAGGCTAGGCGCCGCGATCACTCCGTAGGGCGTCGACCAGATCCCCGAGCCGCGGCAGGTCGTCGAGCCGATCGACCAGGCCCTCAACCCGCGCGACACCCGCCGGACTGAGTATCACGCCCGCCAGCTCACGGAACTTCGATCGGAGCTCACCTTCTCGGTAGGGGTCCTGGTAGTCGCCGCGAGCGCTCTCGCGAAGGCGTGTCACCTGACGGCCGTCGGTGAAGGTCACGGTCACCCTCGCGGGCTTGAGTCGGGGCACGGAAGCGCTGAGCTCGGGATCCTCGCGGACCGTGACGCGCCGCCGGAACGCCGCGATCGCGGGATCGCGAACCGCTTCGTCGGTGAAGGCGTGATAGCCCGCGTTGCCTCGCAGGACCAGAGCGGCCGCGGCGTGGGGCAGGGAGTACTTGGCCGCAAAATAGTTCGCAGGGTTTGGCTCGCGCATGTTGGCGGCGAACCGATACGTCGCCACGTCGACCCGCTCGATGCCGGCCGGATCGGGGCGAAGATCCTCGAGGATGTCCTGCAGCGCGTCCAGCGCCGAGTAGATCGGATTGCAGCACGCGCGCAGCCGGAAGTAATTGCGCGCGATCTCCCAGCGCTGACCCAGCGCTTCCGTGACGGCCTCGGGCTGGAACCCGTCGCCGACCAGCTGACCGAAGGCCTCCTCGATGGCGTTCGGCTGCGCCGCGACGCCGGCCAGGGCCAACTCAGGCGCGAGCGATCCGGCGAAGCCACTCATCCCGCCGGCCACGTTCAGTTCGGTAGCTCCCGCGACGGCGTTGGTGTAGCCGGGCGTGAGGAGGAGGATCGCGCCGATCCTGAGCGCGAGGCTCATCTGCTCCGCGGTCATTCCGCGCAGCCGCGCGCCGGCGGCGACCGCGCCCAGCAGAGGTGCCTGACCATTCTGATGCGCGAGGGGTCGCGCCGTCAGGCCTGCCCCGAGCCGGGCGGCGACTTCGTATCCGAAGACCAGCGCGGCGAGCGTCTCGCGGCCCGATCGTTCCAACCACTCGCCGCTGGCCAGCGCCGTCGGCAAGACCTGGACGGCGCCCTGGCAGGACACGTAGCGATGTCCCTCGCACAGCTCGATCGAGCGCCCTGCCAAACCGTTGAGCAGCGCCGCCGTGCGCGGATCGGTCGTCGGCCAGCCCGGCGCGTAGACCGTCGCGCCGTGACCACCGGTCGCGGTCAGCCGCGCCCGCGCGCCGGCCACTTCGGGTTGAACGGAGCCGGCGAGAATCACGCCGAGCGTGTCCAGCAGCACGACCTTGGCGTGCTCGCGAACCGCCCCGGGAATCGCGTCCCACGGCGTCGCGGCCGCGAAGCGCGCGAGCTCCTCGATTGCCTTGCCCATCACGATCTCCGTAGGTGAGCCATCAGTGCTGGTTGAACCGCCAGCGGCGGAAGACGTAGCCCGGATCTGAGGGCGTCCGGCCCTCGCCGATCAACCGCGCGCCCTCGGCTTCGAAGTCGAAGAGGCGCTTGAGCTCGCGATGCGCGGTGGGCTCGACGCGGATGTCCGTGACCGTGACGAAGATCTCGTCCAGAAGCTGAGCCTGGTGAAGAGACTCCAGCATCACCGCGCCGCCCTCGCAGTCCAGGTAGCGAACCCCGAATTCGCCGAAGAGGCGCTCGTGGGAGGCGCTGAGGCCGACCGAGTCGATCTTCTCCTCGGCCGCGACCAGGATCGTGAAGCGCTTTTCGTTGCCGCCGCGTGAGCGAAGAAGGCGCGCTCCAGCGCCGGTCGTGATGATGATCACCTCGAGCTCGGGCGTGTTGAAGATCGGCGCCTGGAGGTCCAGTCGACCGGATTCGGAGTAGAGCACCTGGAGCGGGAACCGGCCTAGTCCGTGTCGCTCCCGGAACTGATACAGGGCATCTCCCAATCCGCCTTCGAGGTCGGGCGTTCCGACGAGATCGGGCTGATCCCGGAGCGTTTGAGCGCCAAAGGAGACGGCGTCCGCGCAGGCGCGGAGATAGCGCATCAGCTGCAGATCGGCGAGCCGGCCCGGGCGGCTGAAATCGCCGCCGGCGATGGCCCGAACGGGATCGTCAAGCGCCCCGCTCCGCTTCCACGTGAGGATCCCGTTCTTCGACGCGATCACGTTCGCGTAAATCCACGGACGGGTGGGCCAGGGCGGTGGAAAGCCGAGGGTCTCGATGCGATCGGGCGCCGGAGAGGTCGGGCCGTGCGGAAAGCGCATCTCGATGTTCTGGTGCCACGAGACCCGTGCTCGATCGATGATGACGCCGCGCTTCCTAGCGTCTCATGCCGCCCGTCGGTTGCGGGACGGGAGCCGGCGCGGTGCGCCGACCGACGGCCAGATAGACGCCACCGGCGACGACGATGCCCACGAGCCAGCTCAGGTCGGCGCCGTTCAGTAGCTTGGTCGAGATCGGTCCCTGGAGCGCCGGAACGAGACCGTCCTCGACCGACCAGCCGGCCGCGAGACCCACGATGAACGCCACGACCGCGCCCCAGTTGACGTCGCCGTAGGCGCTGCGCTCGGGATCGCGGTAGAGCTCGTCGACGTCGATGCGGCCACCCCGCACGATGAAGAAGTCGGCCAGGACGATGCCGGCCCACGGACTCATCCACAGGAGCAGGCCGATCATCCAGTTGTCGAACGCTTTCGCGAACGAGGGCTGGAAGACGAAGTAGATCGTGACGAGATACCCGACGACGCCGGCGATGAGCGCCATGACGGTCCGCGAGAGCCGGAGGCCCATGCTGAGCGCGGCCAGCGCGGCCGAGTAGACGTTCAGGATGTTCGTGGCGATCGGACCGTGGAGCACCATCAGGAGCACGAGAATGCTCATGGCCCCGCCGAACACCGCGCTGACCATCTTGGCCGGGTCGGTGTCCTTCGTCACGCTGGCCACGGTCGCTCCGAGAATGGCGAGCCACACCGTCGGGACGAACATCCCCACGTAGCTGTACCAGAAGACGGCGGCCGAGGACACGGACCGCGGAACGAAGCGCGAATAGTCCGACGCCCACGTGACCCAGGAGATGCCCCAGCCCACGCCGATCGCGGTCATCAGGAGCGAGATCATCGCCAGGTGCGCGGCCGGCGACAGCGTGCTGGTGAGCCCCCAGTTGACGATCCCGGGCCGGCTCCAGGCGAGAATGCTCATCAGCACCATGATCGCGGCCGTGAACGGCACCGTGTACTTCTCGAAGGTCCGAATGGCGTAGAACCCATAAATTCCGATGAGGACCTGGATCACCATGACGACGGTCGCGACGACGAGATTGCTCAGCCACGTGTCGCCGATCCCGAACTGACCGAGGATCGCGATTGCGATCTTGACGGGGAAGTAGGTATTGACGCCGATCCAGCCCAGGGTCATGAGGAACATCAGCGCACTCGGCAGGTACGCGCCTCGCCGGCCGAACGCGGAACGCCCCAGCACCATCTGGTTGACGCCCGTCTTGTGGCCCATCACCGTGAAGGCCGCGAAGATCGCACACCCCACGATGTTGCCCACCACGATCACCGCGATGGTCTCCCAGAGGCCAAGGTTGAGGACGATCCCGAGCGCGCCGAGGGCCCAGTTGATCGGCGCGATGTTGGCTCCGGCCCAGATCCACATCTGCTGAGGTCCCGTGGAGTCCTTGTCCGCTTCCGGAATTGGCTCGATGCTGTGGACGTCGACCTTGAGTTCGGCTCGGGTGTCGGTCGCCATGGTTCCCTCCCTGCCTGCAGAAGGTGTCGTGGTGTCGGCGCGATACTGCGCCGCCGCCGAAGACGCTGTCAAGACAGAGGGCGAGCGGCAACTGGCTCAGAAATGATCTGTCCGGTTAGAGACGCGCCGGTCGAGTCGGGCCGAGTCGTCGACCACGTCCCGGAAACCCTTGATCCATCTGGAATGTTAGTTCGGTATAACTTTTGCCTTAAAGGTCTCCTATGGGTAGTTTCGACGCCCGCAACGCCCGGCGCCCGTCCATCGTGGCGCAATACGCAGCCCAGGTCGCACAATGGCTGCGCGAAGATCCGGCCATCTCGGCCGTCGAAATCATGCGGCGTGCCCAGGCCCTCGGCTACAACGGGGGCAAGAGCGCGCTGTACGAGCTGGTCAGGAGAGTCAGGACCCTCGACGCGCGGCCGGGCGGATCGCGACAGCTCATCGTCGTTTCGCCCGATCGGGAGCACCTCTACAGTTTCTTCAGGCGAGCCTTCGAGGGAAACGCGACCGTTCAGGTCGTTCTGGATCGGCGCCTCACGGAACGGCCCCAGAATCATGAGCCCGCGGATGCCGCCCCGCGCCCGCGTAATCGGCGCCTCCCGCAGAGGACGGACGGGCTCCTGCGCGCGATCGGCTGGACCATCATCCGCCTGCGCGGACCGAAGATTCGCCGGGGCCCCGCCCCAGCAGCTTCCTGACGCGCCCGCTCAGCCCTCAGCCCCGGCGCGCTCGAATCGCGTGAGGCTCTCGGCAAGCCAGCGAGCCGCGGTGGCGCCGATCAGCGCCATCACGATCGTGATCAGCAAGGCCGCGATGGTTGTCCCCAGCCCGGGCATCATCGGCTGGAAGGCCGGCGTCCGGCCGATCATGAGCGCCCAGCTCGCGAACACCCCCACCGCGTACACGATGGTCGCGGGCACCGGCCGTCGACGCGGATCGAGCGCCACCAGGAGTAGCACCGGCACGAGCGACAGGAGCCGCGCGAGCGCCCCGCCCGGAACGCCGCCCGGCGTGCCGCCATTCTTTCGCGCGATCGCGTGCGACACCGCGATGGGCGAGGTCGGGTCCTTGGCGATTTCCTCCTGGACGACGGACACCGGCTGGATGATCTCGAAGCCGACGCGCGCGATGTTCCCGCCGATCGTGCCGATGGCGAGCGCGACGATCAGCAGCACGATCGGCGTCGAGCGCCGCCCGGTGAGACGCGCCGCCGCGATCAAGGCCAGCGGCAAGAAGAGCGCGCCGAGGATCGGGAAGGCGTAGAACCAGAGCCCGCCGTAGAGGTACGCGAGCCGGCTGGCCGGCCGCAGCCCGATCGAGAGGCCGCCATAAAAGCTGGTCAGGGCGATGACCAGCGCCGCATATCGCGCCCAGCTCTTCGCTGGATACGCTTCGCGGGCGATGAGCGCGCACCCCACGGTGTTGATCGTGACGCCCAGGAGCCCGAGAAGGTGCGGCGGACTCCACAAGGTCACGTCGATTCCGAACAGGCGGTGCCAGAGGTCGTCGATCGGCGCCGCGAGAACGGTCAGGGCGATTCCGCACGACGCCAGGAGAAAGCCGGGCGTGCCGCTGAGCCCGAGCACGCGCTCGATGCCGCTGGGCGCGCGGCCGGCGAACAGTTGTCGGAGCGTGTCGCGCGCCAGCACGCCGAGGCTCGCCAGGACGATGAGGGTCACCCCGGTGTAGGTCATGACGTGCGGCGGAATCCAGAACGAGTCGCGGCCGATCCGCACGTGCCACTGGATGTCCCACTGCACGCCCCACCCGGCCACGAGGTTGGCGCCCAGCAGAACCCAGAGCGCCGCTCGATAGAGGCCGAAGGGCTCGCTACGGGTCGTGTCGGTACCGGTCGATCGCCCAAGGAGCACGGTCTGCACGGAGCTCATCGGTGCTTCTCCTTAGATTGAAAAGCGGCCTTTGCCGACGGTCGCAGATGAGTGCCCAGGCGCCGCAGGAAGCGTACCTGGCGTTCTCGGAACTCGGGGTCGGACGGTCGCGCGCCGGTGACCATGTGCACGACCTGAGGAAATGCCTGGGGGAAGATCGTGAGCGCCATGAGCGCCAGGACGAGGTACTCGGCGTCGAGATCCCGGTGCAGGCGCCCGGCGCGCTGCGCGTCGCGGAGGCGCTCGGCGCCCTCGACCCACGCCTTGCGGCGCTCCTCCTCGGCGACGGGCTTACGCCCGCCCGCGCCGAGCGCTTCCCACTGGAGCAGTCGGATGCCGTCCGCGCGCTGCAGGACTCGCGTGAAGAGGAACGGCAGGAGTTCGTCGGGGTCGGCCGGCGCGGCGGCGACGAGATCGAGGTTCGTCGCGATCCCCTCGCGCAGGACGGCGCGATACAGCGCCTCCTTGTCGCCGAAATAGTGGTAGAGCATCCGCTTGTTCACGGCCGCCGCGCCGGCGATCGCGTCCACGCGCGCGCCGGCGAAGCCCTTGGCGACGAACTCGCGCCGGGCCGCGCGCAGGAGGCGCTCACGGGTGCGGGCCGGATCGCGGCTCGACGTAACCATGTGGATACTGAAACCGTGGCCGAGAGTAACTAGACGGTTACTTGCTGTCAAGCGATCGTCGAGCGGCCAGAGGTTCAGGGAGTGCTGAGGTGCCGGGCGGCGGGGATCAGCCGCCCGGCTCGCCCGGCGTCAGGTCAGCTCTTCGAGGCCAGACCCTTGCGCTTCACGTAGATCCAGAGCTTCTTGGTCATCTCGGCGGGTCCGATCGGCTCGGCACCGAACAGCGACTCCAGGCTGTCGGTGCGGCCGCGGAAGCTGATCGCGTAGCCGCCGAATGCGGGCTTCTTGCCTGCCGTCCGCTTCGTCATAGGTTCCCTCCTTTCCTTCCGGATTGAGCGCCCTTCGTTCCCATGACTACCACGCGCGGGGGACAGGACAAAATAAAACGGCGATATCTGGGATCCCGTGACCCGTCTCTCGCCGGCCGCGGCCGCCTGCCGTATGGTCGGACACCATGAAGTCCCGAGACAGGAGGGTCTGACCGTGAACGAATTCGAGGGCAAGAGCGTACTGGTCACTGGATGTGGACGGGTGCGCGGGATCGGCCGCGCGCTCGCCGTCGCGTTCGCCCGGGCGGGGGCCGACGTCACCGCGACCGATATCGCGACCGCGGGGACCCGGAACGAGAACGAGGAGGGGCTCGAAGAGATCCGTCAGGGCTGGAAGGGGCTCGAGAGCCTGGCCGCGGAGATCCAGGGCCTCGGGCGCCGCGTCCTCACACTCGTGGGCGACGTGAGTCGCGCCGCCGATGCCGAACACTTCGTCGCCGAGGCGCTCGCCCGGTTCGGCCGCATCGACGTCCTCGTCAACAACGCGGCCGCCCCCCACGGCGCCGATCGCCGCCTGGTCTGGGAGGTGCCGGAAGAGGCGTGGGATCTCGTGCTCGACGTGAATCTCAAGGGCACGTTCCTGATGAGCCGAGCCGTGATCCCGCACATGCTGTCGCGCCGCAGCGGGCGGATCGTCAACATGGCGTCGGTCTCGGGCAAGCGCGGCACGCCCCGGCGCGGCGCCTACACCGCGTCGAAGTTCGGCGTGATCGGGCTCACGCAGGTCCTCGCCCAGGAGCTCGCCGCGCACGGCATCACCGTGAACGCGATCTGTCCCGGAAGCGTCGACACGAGCCGGCGCGAATCGACCTCACGGCGCGAGCGCGCCCTCGCCGAGCGTGACCCGGGCGCGCCGGCGCTCGGCCTTCCTCCGACCGGGCGCGTCGCGCGTCCCGACGACATCGCTCGCCTAGCGCTGTTCTTTGCCTCCGAGCAGAGCGATCACATCACCGGCCAGGCGTGGAATGTCGACGGCGGCTCCGTGATGTCGTGAGACACGGCGGCGCAGGAGACCGAGCCCAGACGATTGCCATCTCGTCGGTCTTCGCCCGTAGCACGCCGTTGACTCCATCGTGAATCTCTTCCACCAGCCGCCGTGAGGAGCGTCGCCGCGTGGAACCCAACAGAACTCCGAACCAGCTGGACGCGTCATCGTGGCGGCACACGATCGCCGAGATGCACGCGTCCGGCCGCCAGGCCGTCCTCGCGATCACCGGCGGCGGCAGCGGGGCGATCGCCGAGCTGCTTCGCGTGCCCGGCGGGTCGCGACTGCTGCTCGAGGCACTCGTTCCGTACGACGCGCGGGCCCTGACGGCGTTCCTCGGCTTCGAGCCGGATCAGGCCTGCAGCGTCGAAACCGCCGTGGCGATGGCGCAGCGCGCGCGCGAGCGCGCGGGCAAGCTCGCCCCGACCGGCGCCCAGCTCGTCGGCCTCGGCGCGACGGCGGGGCTCGTCACCGATCGCCCCAGACAGGGCGAGCACCGCTTCCACATCGCCGGCGCCACCGGCGCCGGCACCGACCACTGCTCGATCGTGCTGGCCAAAGGCCGACGGGACCGGCCGGCCGAAGAAGACCTGGTGGCGCGCGCCATCGTGCTGTGGCTCGCCCGCGCGTGTGGCATCGCCGCGCTATCGCCGCGGAGCTTGCTGGATGCCGACGAGCGCTATGCCGAGGCCGTCGTGCAGACCGGTGATCCGATCGACCAGCTCCTGGCGGGCGGCCTCACGCGCCTGACGGCGTGGCCCGACGGCCAGCTGGTCCCATCGGCGCCGCCCCCCAGCGTGGTGCTGCCCGGCTCGTTCAATCCGCTGCACGCCGGGCACCTCCTGCTCGCGCGAGTCGCTGAGGACATCCGACAGCAGCCGGTCGCCTTCGAGATCGCGGTGCTCAACGTCGACAAGCCGCCGCTCGCCGCCGGCGAGGTCTGGAACCGGCTCGCCCAGTTCGCGTGGAAGGCGAGGGTCGAGCTCACGAGGGCGCCGACGTTTCTCGAGAAGTCGCGTCTGTTCCCGGGCGCGACGTTCGTGATCGGCGCCGACACGGCCGAGCGCCTGGTGGCCACGCGGTACTACGGCGGCGACGAAGAGCGGATGGCCGCCGCGCTGCAAGAGATCGCCGATCGGGGATGCTGCTTCCTCGTGGCCGTGCGGGTCGACGGCGGCGGGCGTGTACGGTCGCTGGCCGACGTGGCCATGCCCCAGCGGTTCGCTCACCTCTTCACGGCGATCCCGGAGAGCCGGTTCCGGCTCGACTCCTCGTCCTCTGACATCCGGGCCCGGCGGCAGACCGCGCCCTGATCAGGCAGGGAGCGACGGCTTGCCGAGCACCAGGTCGGCCGCTTTCTCCGCGATCATCATCACGCAGGCGTTGATGTTGCCCGAGACCAGGTCCGGCATGGCCGAGGCATCGGCCACGCGCAGCCCTTCGATACCACGGACGCGCAGCGCCGGATCCAGGACCGCATCCTCGTCGATTCCCATCGCGCACGTGGCGCAGGGGTGGTGCGCGGTGATCGCCGTCCGGCGCACGAACGCGTCGATCTCGGCGTCGGTGCGGCAGTCGGGCCCGGGCGCGGTCTCGCGGCCGCGGAAGGCGTCGAGCGCGTTGCGGCTCGCGATGTCGCGCCCGAGCCTCACGCCCTCGCGGATGGTTCGGACGTCGTGCTCCGTGGCCAGGAAGTTCTGGACGATGCGCACGGGCGCGCTCGGATCCGCCGAGCGCAGCCGCACGACGCCTCGGCTCTCCGGATGGAGCATGACCGGACGCAGCCCGAAGCTGTCCTCGTAGGCCGGCGTGATGCCCGGGAACCACGGATGCGCCCGCGCCGGCGCCCCGCGGAACAGGAACTGGATGTCGGGCACCGCGAGATCGCGGCGCGTCTTGAGGAAGGCGTGCAGACGACTCGGAAGCACCGTCCCCGGACCCGTGCCGAGCAGGTACGCGCGCGCCATGTTGAGGGCCGTGCGATCCAGCCGCATCTCGGCGTGAAACGGCCCGCGGCCGCGCCTGGCATGGTGCACGTCGACCGAGAGGTGATCCTGGAGATTTCTGCCGACGCCGGGCAGGCTCACCCTGGGCTCGACCCCGACCTCGCGAAGATGATCGGGCTCGCCGATGCCCGACAGCATGAGCAGCTGCGGCGTGTTGAACACGCCGCCGGCGAGCAGCACCTCACGCGTGGCTGCGGCGCGGTGGAGCCGCCCGCTCCTGGCGTATTCGACGCCCGTCGCCCGCGTTCCCTCGAGGACCACCCGGGTCGCAAGCGCATGGGTCTCGACCGTCAGGTTGGGCCGCCGCGAGGCCGGTCGCAGGAAGGCGACGGCGGCGCTGCAGCGCCGCCCGTTTCGGATCGTCCACTGACTGCGGCCGAAGCCCTCCTGCTCCTTGCCGTTGTAGTCCTCGGTGAAGGGCCAGTCGGCGTCTCGCGCCGCATCGAGCCAGGCGTCGAAGAGAGGATCCCGGTTGCGGGAATCGATGACGGAGAGCGGACCGTCACCGCCCCGCCAGGGGTTCTCGCCTTTCTCCCAGGTCTCGCACCGCTTGAAGTAGGGGAGGATCTCGGTGTACGACCAGCCGCGACAGCCCTTCTGTGCCCACCGGTCGTAGTCGCCGCGATGGCCGCGCACGTAGGCCATCACGTTGATCGAGGAGCTTCCGCCGAGCACCTTCCCCCGCATCGCCTCGATCCGGCGACCGTCCAGCCGCGGCTCGGGCTCGGTGTCGTAGCCCCAGTCGAACATCCGATCCGCCCAGATCTTGCCGAGCCCGATCGGAACGTGGATCAGCGGATGGCGATCGCGGCCGCCGGCTTCCAGCACCAGCACGCGTATGGCAGGATCGGCGGTGAGCCGGTAGGCGAGCACGCAGCCCGCTGATCCAGCGCCGACGATGACGTAGTCGTAACCAGTTCGTTCAGCCATCGCTACGCGCAACGAGCGATCGAAACCGGAGGATCGTGATGGCAACG
>Ga0137396_10000977_pt1 | contig 14489 bp, 18 predicted proteins | sample czc16metaG_FD_108284 | JGI IMG/M metagenome (GOLD analysis project Ga0137396, IMG submission 108284) | Vadose zone soil microbial communities from Angelo Coast Range Reserve, California, USA - czcobulk3.16 metaG | ecosystem: Environmental > Terrestrial > Soil > Vadose zone | place: USA...
AGGGCGAGTCTTCCAATTCATGGCGCAGAATCGGCTGGTCGAACGTTTTCATTAGCGTGTAGCTCAGCGTGCAGGTCAGCGCGCAGATCTCGTGATCTCAAATCGCCCGTTCCAATTTCTAATCAGGGCTTATTTCGAACGATTTTCTGGATCGAATAAGTTATCTTTTCTACTCTAAAAGATAGTTTCGGATCTGAAGAGTGCCTACCATTCCTACTCGTAAAAGTATCTTCTCATCATGAAAACGCTGAAAACGGAGTTAGGGCCAGTTTGACGAGAACTATTTTGGAACGCCCAAACCTCCCAGACCCGCTCCGACCCCGACCGATAGAGCCGCTGCCCTCCCCTCTCAGGCCTGGACAGTACATCGGACCCCAGGAAGAGCTCGGAAGAATACTCAAAGAAATACTAGACAAACTAACAACCATAGAAAACAGACTCAAAACAATAGAAGAACAACTCAAGACCAGACGCTGATCCGAAAAGTCGTCTCAGCTACCCGTGACCTTAGAATACTCCAGCTCAGACTTTGCTGCCATTATGAAATCATTGACGCTCAATCCTTTGATCGCGTGCGTAGACAGTATCACGGTGACCCGCCGCCATCCTAAAAGAATGTCAGGATGATGATCCTCCAGCTCAGCAATCCTCCCCAGAGAACAGGCAAACTCTAGCCCGGAGAGATATGATTTGAATCGAAACTCCTTCTTGATTGAGCCCGACTGAAGCACCCAGCGAGGGAGCGCTTTCAAACGCTCGGAAGCCTGTTCGACAGTGAAAGGCAGAGCGTCCTTGCACGGACCGCACTTCCGTGAGGCCAATAGCCAAATCTTGTCACTAATCATTTCCCCAGCCACAACCAGAATAGATCATGTGGACAACCAAAAGGTTTCTTGAGAAACTTGGCTTCCAATGGGATTTCTAGCCCAATAGACTTCTTGGTGAGCAGGTCCGGCTGTATTATACATATTTTTCAAAACTGGGTTCCTTGGCCCTGAACATGCCCTGATGAAATGCTGTCTAAAGTAGCAATCGACAGTTGAAGATACTTCAGACGGTTCTAAGTCTCCATAGGACAGTATGCTAATCCCAGGATCTTCTAACTTAGACCTCCAAGAGCTTTGATGCGTAGATTGATTCATCTCAACCGGATATTATTTACCGTATTCAGAATTCACTCCCAAAGAGAGTTCATATTACAAGACCTGGCAAAGTTTGTTCGTCCGATCATAGCATTGAAGCCTACGCTAAATGTTGGATGCGGCCAGGATGATTGGGGAGAAGTGAGGGTTGACGTTTCGTACGCAACCCAAACAGGCATCAAGTCAAGACTTAACGTTAGGGCGGACGCGCGATTCCTCCCCTTTCGAGATGCTTCTTTTTCTTTTTCGCGCTGTTGGCACGTGATCGAACACATAGATTATCCTCAATTAGTCCTTCTCGAACTTCGGCGAACATCTGAAAAGTTTGATGTCAGGTTTCCAGTAGACGAGGGATATTACATGCAGCTTTTGATCGGTGTTTTGAATCAGAGATATGATGCGTTCATAAATGCATATCGTACTTTAAAGCGGCGTGCTCACTTGTGGATAGTAAGCCCTGATTTTGTCGGGAAAGTTCTGGGCAACCAGGCACAAGCGACAATTTCAGATCGTTATTTGGAGTACCCAGTCCCTCGATTATTGATGTACGGTAGGAAGGGCCGGTTTTTTAGGTCACTATTGAAGCCACTTCAAAGACGATACTATTTCGAATGGAGAGTCGAAGTGTGAACTTCAACAGAATTAGCTTTCACCTTAATGAACATCTGAACGGCAACAAGTGAATCCTAGTTCTTTCTTTGAAAGAAGGAATTTTGTGTTCTCGCAAGAGAATCCTAGTCCTGCGGCCAATAATCCTTGCGGCGATTTCCTTTGCGGTCCTAAACCCTGCATCGCTGAAGAAGAGCAATCGCAGAAGATTCGGATGGATACCCCAACGTCGAGCATAACCAATCATTCCTTTTGAACTGTAGAACAACATGAACTGTCGCTCCAATGCCATGCCTTTGACAGATTTGCCGTGACCATGAATTACTCTGGCAAGCGGTACTATTGCCCGTGGAATTTCTAGTACCTCTGCTCTCTTTGACATGTCAACGTCGTTCCAATACACTGGAAATGCAGGGTCATAGAAGGGCTGGAATAATTTTGCAACCTCCTCTGGAATTAACATGCACACTGGAGCGACCTGCTCCACTGTGTCCAACGGAGTTTTGAATTTGGCGTTCACATAATTGTAATCTTTTCGGACCGAATCAAACAGTTTTGGGAAGCTACGTCCGATGCTCGTAAAATCCGCAAGGATACGCAATACGGTCGGGAATCGTCTATACATCACTCTTTGAAGAGATCCATCAGGATAGAACAATTCTGGAACTAGCACAAACCGCGGATACAGCTTTGATATTCTAACCATCTCTTGGATAGTTTCAGTAAACTCGATGTCCGGATTACAAACCAGAATGCTGTGCCCTTTCGAAATGTCAATCATGTCATTTAACGCGCCACTAAGACCCACGTTCTTCTTGTTGAGCCGCTTGACTATCTTCAGGCTCGGGAATCTTTGCTCTGCTCTGGAAATCAGTTCAGCCGTTTGATCTCGCGACGCGTTATCCGTTAAAATCGTCTCAATAGGAACATCAAGCTTCCTAATTACTCGATCCAGAGATTCCAAGAACCGCTCGATAACTGATTCAGAATTGTAGGTCACTGCGATGATACTAACGGCTGGTCTTACTGATCATCACTTCCTTACAATTCTCAAAAATGAATCGCTAGAGAAGATCTCTCTAAGAATGCTGACACTCAAGACAATCGTTCTCCTGTCAGCGTTGGCGGGCAATACTTACGAACAGGGAAAGACCCAGCACATTGAGCTAGGTGAGTCTTCGGTGCCATCTAGTTCTATTCGTAGGCTTATGCCTTCGCCCTTTAAGAAGATGTTCGGAGAGCGAAGCGGTCCAAGAAGCATTTGCATATCTCCTTCTGGATCTAAGAGATTCGTTCACGGGCAAGAAAGGCGAGTTGACTCCGCATCCAAGAATGTGGGATATGGTGGGCGGCGATAATTTCAGCGAGATCGGTCATAAATTTCTGCGGTATTTCATAGATTTTGGCCTAGTCAAACCGGAAGACGATGTTCTGGATATTGGTTGTGGACTAGGACGAATGGCAGTACCGTTTACCAAGTACTTGGATTCAAACAGCGTGTATGAAGGACTAGAGGTCTACACCAGATCATTTCGTTAATGGATTATCTTAACGAACATCTAAATGATAAGATAGACCGTCTAATCTCTTCTGTGAAAGGATCGAGACTTCTGGATCTGGCGAGACCTCTGGTTTGCCTTCCTACGGCTCGGGCTCCAACTACCTTCAATATTTTGAGAAATCCATCCCAGAACATTATGATACGAAGGAGCCTAACATTCAATCCCCATCTGCGAGCATATCCGATCAGCCCATGAGAGCTGAAGAATAACATTGCTATTCTTTCTGGATTGCTGGTCCGTATCGAGTGGCTCAAGCCATGGTATATTCTGGCTCCAGGAATAATAACTCGGGGAATTCCTAGCTGTTCCGCCCTCCTAGACATATCGACATCGTTCCAATACACGGGAAAGATAGGATCGTAGAACGGGACTAGAAGCGACGCAACATCCCTATGAATGAGCATGCACACTGCACTAGTGTGCTCGATGGCGTCAATTGGACGATTGAATATCCTGCCTACGTATCTGTAGTCCTGTCTAACTTTGCCGAAGATTACAGGCAAAGTTGATCCAATTGCCGTCACGTCTGAAATCAGGCGCAACAATGTCGGAAATCTCTTGTAGACAACACGCTGGATCTTGCCATCAGAATCAAGTAGCTCCGGGACAAGAACGAACCGAGGAAATTTCCTTGAAATGACCAGCATTTCGTTAAAATCATCCGTGAACACAATGTCAGGATTGCAAATTAGGATTCTTTCACCAGCAGCATTGGCAATCATGTTGTTGAGCGCCTTGCTAAGACCAATATTTCTTCTATTGGCGAGAAATGTGATGTTAAGATTGGGATAATTACTCAGATTTTTTCTAATGATGGCCTGGGTTCCGTCAGTCGAATCATTATCAGTTATGATCGTTTCTATCGAAAGGTGGAATTTGTCGATTGTCCTGGCAAGAGATTCAAAGAATGCTTCTATGACACCTGCTGAGTTATATGTGGTCACTATAACGCTGATATCGGGTAGCACTGTGAATCTCCACGTTTGTAGAAAAAGTCGCTCGTGACGTGAAACCTTTGGTCAACAGTCGGCCTTACCTCTGACCATAGTCCGGCTAAGTTATTGACTAATTTCTTCGGTAAGAACTGTCTCGCCTTTTGTCTTGCCCAAGCTGGACCGTAGATGGAGGGTCGGTTAAGAAAGGCCCAACGCCAAATCAATCTGTTTTCTATGAAGAAGTACTGATTTGGCTCAGTATCAGAGATTCTTTCCGGAGCAGATGTTTCTTTGAAGGACAATGTCTCGCCAATGAAATAGGCCGAATAGTACTCTGATGCTCGCATGAAGAGAATCCAGTCCGAAGATAATATGTTCATGAGGGGAAAACCGAGAGTCTTAGCAAATTTTGTAGCGACTATTCCTGAAGACGCATGAATGAAGTTACCTCCATAGAACATTGGCGCAAGTCTTGGTGGAGAGATTAGACCGGGTAATACTGGCTGTCTCTGAATATTCATTGACTTGGAAGATGCCTCAGCCCATCTATCCCAGCTCAGGCCGATCTCATGGCTATTCCAAACGTCGACATGAATTTGTAGCCTGCTTCGGTCCCAATAGTCATCACTGTCCATCAGCGCGAAAAGTCTTCCTTTTGCCAATGTGGCTCCTAATTTTCTGGCCGCTGTTAGTCCTATGTCTCCCCGGTCCACGAATATTATGCGGGGATCGCGACGTGCCATCTTGCGAATGCTGGATTTGTCAGCAGGGTCGCTACCGTCGAGAATGATGAGCTCAAAATCTTCAAATGTCTGTTCAAGGACACTTGATATTGCCCGATCGACGAACTGGGATCTGCCACGAGTCGGCATTGCGACACTTACTGAAACCGTCATTTCAGGAACTGTGGCCTTTTGGGATGTCATTAGTGATGGGTTTGAGACGTACTCCTTCGCCCCCAGACAAGACAATGGCAGTGCTGATTTGTGTTTCCATGCGACTCAATAACTCTGGCTAGGTCAATCCTCGTTTAAGGTAATGCCTGAATTATGTGAGATAAGCTGTGTGAAGAAAAAGTTCTTGCGTCACAACTTTATCGGGCCTATGGCAATCGCGAGGGTCTGATGATCGTGCTAAGTGTCATCACTGTGTTCTATCATTCAGATGACGTCAAAGAGGATTTCTTGAGGAGTGTGGACCATCTTCGATCCCTTCTCGATGAAGAAGTGGAACTTCTCGTGAGGGATAACACTTCGCACAACATTGGGTTGAGCAAGGCAGTCAATGAGCTCATTAAGAAATCGCATGGCGATCTGATACTTTATGTCAATCCAGACATGAAACTTTCGTCGAGCGTAGTGAATCTCATCGACACGACTCGGTCTACCGGTTCTCCTAGCGTGCCGACTCTAGTCCATCATAATGTAAATCGTCGATATCCAACATTCACCCGGATCATTTTCCATCATACATGGCTAGGACAGGTAATACGTCGATTGGGCCTAAGATGGATCGACGATGATTATACCTATTCACATGACAAGCCGCGTTACATCGAGCAACCGGCGGCATTTGTGCTCATGAGCCGCGACCATATTGAGCAGATCACCGAAGGCGGCAATGTCTTGTTTTACGATGAGCGTTTCCCAGTCTTCTGGAACGACGTGGATCTTTCTATGAGGGCACGAAGAGCTGGATTGAGATTTGTTCATGTCGCATCATGCCGCGTTTACCATGTTGGCAGGCATTCGACGAGAACCGTATCGCACGAAAGAATTATGATGCTTGCATACAGTTCATACGGCATGATCGGGTTCGCCAACAAATGGAATATGCATCCACACATCCTCAAACTTTTCTTTTTCTTAGACGCCATTCTAGGTGTAATGGCAGCTTTGAGACGTTTCTTTCTCGGCAGGCGATCGAGGTACAGGCTTGATGATCTAGCAGAGCTAGTCTATCGGAATACAATGGCTTTCAGGTGCAGTTTGAGATGACTAACAGTTCGTTCCCGCAATAGCGGTATCGTGATATTCTTCGCCCTCTTCAAATCCCCCAGCCGAAACGGGTCCGACAAATGTGCACGATTCAAGTCACTCTTCACACGATTCGAAGAGGAATTTGATGAGCGCACCACAGGCTTACTCTTCTTCATCACAGAGCTTACCTCGGCCAGGTCATCTTTCGGTTGCAACGATAAGCAGATTTGGAGACGAGAAGATTTCAATTGACATCCCATTTTATTCACATGCGACCGGTTGGCGGCCGATTCGACGCGACAACACGAGCCGTGAGCGACTGCAGTATAATACTGATCGGTATAATGCAGCAATCAAGACTCTGTTAACATTGTATCCCAGTACCGAGCATGTTATGGTATGCGACACTTACTATTTAGATCAGAAGTCAGGTCTAGAGAGACTAGTTTCTGATTATGCCTGGCTGGATTTCATGCGATCCTCTCACATTGTCTTAGGTGCGTCCACGTGGTTTCTAGACTCGTCACGAATTCGTCCATGCGTCGGCTTTTACGACAATCTATCGATTCCAGAGTTTTCTGGCAGAAGATGGGCATATCATGAAATGCTGGAAGGCATTAGATCGTCTCCGAGTGTTGGGGGATGCTGGATATTCCCGCGATGGATGTGGGAGAAATCTAACGGATTCCATATAGTAACTCGTGAAGAGATGACGAGTTTGAGACGCGTCAACTCCTACGATGCGTCAATACTCATGGATTTCGACGCAAGACTTTGGAGGACCCATGAGACCAATCCAAGGATATCGTCGAGCCAAGTACCATTGTGGCGTCGCGTGGTCAATACGGTCAATGACAAGATGATTGAACATCGCATTTATAGGCGTGGAACATTCCAGAGGATGCAGGGACAGTCATATTTCGACCCGAGAGATCCGAAGAGTCTGACGATAACCATGAATTGCGTCGATCCAAGCTGGATAAAACACTGACGATTCCAGAGAATTTCCTAATTTTCTAACCGACGTACTATGCGACCGCCATGCAAGCCTGTACCAATTACTTTGGCAAGCCCATTTGTGAAAATGAAGAGTGGATAACCTACGAAAACCTCAGGCGCGTGATAACGCGCCGCCATTCTGCCCGCTCGAATTGGAGCAACCATGGTTCGCCAACGCCGCCCAGTCCTTGGAGTCCGATCTGTCATTTCCCAAGTGCGTTGATGGGTGGCTGAACGCAGCACGGCTCCCTGGAGATGATTCCAGTACCCAGGCTTAAGATGTTTCGAAACAACATTGTAGAGAACTTTCCACTTGTATCCTCGTTTGTGGAGTTCATTTCTTAGTAGTCCGTCAACGCTGAATTTATCTGCGAGAGGGTACCCTCCGACGGCTCGAATAATTCTCGTCTTGTAGAGGTTGTTGTCAATCGAGTAGTACCAAGGAATCGGCTCATCCCTTATCTGCCAAGTGTCGAGAACTCTGAACACATTGCTGCCTGACTCGACTCGTACTCCCTGAACGACTACAACGTTGTCTTTCAGGTGCGATGATACTTTGTCATACCAGTTTTTTGGAAGGATGATATCTTGTTCAAATGACGCGTATCTATCAGTAGTGACTTGTTGGAGACATTTGTTAGCTTGAAATGGTATTCCTCCATTCTGATGTATAACCTTCCAATCGTAATCTTGAAGGATTTTGATCGAACCATCCTTGCTTCCGGCATCACACGCAATCTTATTGTTCACATATTCTCTCGGGATTGCTTCATCGATAGCTTTCAGACAATGATCAAGCGTGGATTCTCCGTTTAGAGTCCACATCACAAGGTCGATCTTGTCCATTTGCCCGGTTTTCTCCCCGAGATTCAATCAACTATCTGAATACTAGGATATGGTTCATATGGGATGATTGGATATGCCAAACGATGGGACATGTTTCCGAACTTGCTCCGGCTCATACTCTTCTCCGACAGTATTCTCAAAATTGCCCGGGAGGCCACCAAGATAATAATAGGCGGAAAGACAAGAAAACTGGCACGAACGAGGGGTCTAAGTCCTTTCAGAGAAATGACGAAGATGCACCTCTTGGCTTTCAGAGACTCGCTAAGGTGAAGCGAAGTGCTCTCATGTAGAGCCTGTTTTAGTACTCTCATGCCTGCGGCATTGAGTCTCGGCTCTCTGCCCCTTGCCAACGCCTTACAGGACAAACCACACACCAACGTTGACACCTACCTGCTGACGGTCCATCGTTGCATGGTCTGTGGACTGGTGCAATTAGCTCACAGCGCACCCCCACAAGAAATGTTCAGCAAATATCTGTATGCGACAAGCGCTTCAAAAACAATGATTGACCACTTCGACCAGTATGCGGAATCTCTTGTAAAGTCTCTGTCGAGCTCTCAGGGAAAAATAGTTGACATAGGTTCGAACGACGGCACGCTGCTCAAAGCATTTCACAAATATGGAATGAGGAATCTCATAGGAGTCGAACCTGCGATAAATCTCGCCCAGGCCACTCTCAACAAAGATATCAAAGTAATCTCCCGATTCTTCGATGGAGATTCGGTCGAACTCATAGGTCGTGAGTCCGCGAAGCTTGTGACTGCGAATAACGTCGTATCGCACGTTCCAGATTTGGACAGCTTCATAAGCAATGTAGCCAAATTGCTCTCACCCGACGGAACATTTGTTTTCGAGATGCCTTGGGTGATGGACTGGCTCAGACGCGGCAGTTTCGACATAATCTACCACGAACATCTTTCATACTTTGGATTCCGACCCCTGTCGATAGCTTTAGCCAGACACGGCCTAACAATGACTGGTCTAACGTATTTCTCTGACATTCATGGTGGAAGCTGGCGAGGCATGGCCGTCAAAGTAGGTCACGAACCAGGCCTACGGAGCGGATCGTACAACAAGCTCGAGGAAATCTTTGATATTGAATTTCGTGAGCTAAACAAACAAGCTCTCGCGGACTTTGAAGAACGCATGCACAAAACTCGAGACACGTTTGTCAGAATGCTGACCGAATTGAAGAGCCAAAGAAAGACGATTGTTGGTTACGGTGCTCCTGCAAAGGCGACTATTTTGCTCAATTATTGCCGAATAGACAATTCTATCATAGATTATCTTTCCGATAGCACGCCGGTCAAGCAGGGGAAATACGTACCCGGAGTGGACATTCCCATCGTTTCCCCTCAAAAGTTCCATGAATCCAGGCCAGATTATGCTGTGATGTTTGCTTGGAACTATGAAAGAGAAATACTTGAAAAAGAGCAAGGCTGGACACGCAATGGAGGAAAGTTCATCGTTCCATTTCCGGAACCACATATTGTTCCATGAATGAGTGTTGACATCGCTCAATCTTGGCTGCGGCCAAGACGCCTGGGGGGCATTCGACTAGGCTTCGACTTTACAACTCAGACCGGGGTGCCGTCGAAGTTGAACCTTAGAGCCGACGCTCAAGCGCTTCCATATCGTGACAAAGCATTCGCCCGCTGCAGGTGCTGGCACGTTCTTGAGCATGTCCAGAATCCAGCCCGTGTTCTGAACGAAATCCGCAGAGTGCCTTTGTCCGCAGATGTGAGATTTCCAGTGGACGAGGGCTAAAAGATGCAGATGCTGATAGGCCTATTAAACTTAGAATGGGCGACTTTCAAAAAAATGCCTATCTCACATTTCACAGGCGTGCTCATAGGTGGATCATCAAACCATTCGGAACCTGTTGCCTATCGGACAGATACTTAGTGTATCCAATATGGGCAGTCAAAGGACGTAAATCCCGTTTTCTTCGTGGTCTTCTTCGAAGATACTATTTCGAGTGGAAAGTAGAGTTGTGAGCAGAAACTGCATCGCTTCTCGGTATTGCCCCTCAATCAGGTAATGGAGATGATCAGTGCTCCCTTACAGACCGGCTTAGGGTTCCGCTGGAATTCTTAATAGTCAATCTTGGTCAGCATGCGTTCATGCTGAACGGGGTGAGAGTTTACGATCTTAAGACAAATTTGGATGAGCGAGGATTTTTCGCAGAACTTTTCCGTCATGACTGGAAGGAACTCTTGGAAGACGACAGCGCAGTTCAAACAAATCTCTCCTATAGCTATCCCGGAATGGTTCGCGCCTGGCATCGGCACAACCGCGGCCAAGTAGACTACTTCATCGTCCTTGAAGGTTCACTGAAAATATGCGCCTACGACGACAATCAAAAGTCTACGACGCGTGGACAGCTCGACGAGATACTAGCGAGTGGGCGAAGGCTGCAGGTTGTTCGTGTCCCCGGTCATTACTGGCATGGGACCAAAGCCCTTGGGGACAAAGCATCGCTCACAGTCTACTGTGTCAACCGTCTTTATGATGCAAAGAATCCTGACGAAGAGAGGCGCGCATGGAACGACCCGACCATCGTAGATCCCCGAACGTCAAAGCCGTACGACTGGAACAAGCCGCCGCACAAGTAGACTACGTCGATGGCACTGATCTGGAAGGTTCCTGTTTCATCATTTCCATGACACCTTCCTCAGGGGTGAGAAACGTCATTCCAAGAGTCTTCTCCGCCCTGTCTACCTGCAAGCAAGTGTTCTTAGGCCTCGTTGCCAGTTGCTTGAACTCGCTGCTAAAGACAGGCTGGACCAGTCGGGTCGAATATCCAAACGACTCTGCTACTTTTACGGCAAACTCATATCTGCTTAGACATGATCTGCCCGAGGTGTGGAAGATTCCGTTGCCGGAGTGCCTGGCAAGTCTGAGAAGAGCCTCAGCTAGGTTGTCCGCGAACGTTGGCGAACTGTACTGATCCCTCACCACCTTGACCATTTCATTCTTTTTGAGCTGGTTGACCACAAACATTGCAAAGTTCAGGGGCTTCACGGAATCCGAGGCAATGCCACTGGTCTCAGGGGCTATCCAACCGTAAATGACGCTGGGCCTAGCGATTCCGTAACTCGACAATTTTGAGACAATCTTCTCTGATTCGAGTTTGGTCTTACCATAATAGTTGAGGGGTCTGGGCGTATCGTCCTCTGTATAGTGCCCAATTGCTCCATCGAAGACATAGTCTGTGGAGATATGGATGAGTCGGGTGTTATCTTCTATTGCAGCTTTGACGAGGTTGCTTACTCCCTCAACGTTTACCTTTTGAGCCTCCTCTTTGTGGGTCTCGCAGTAGTCGACGTTGGTTATTGCAGCTGTATTCACAATAACTCGGGGTCGAATACTCTTGACTAGTCTAACAGTCGCGTCACGGTCCGTTATGTCCAATCGCTCGACTCGAGGAAGCGACGTTTTCCGCCTGTTCGTTGTACTGTATGCTTCAAAGCCATGCTTTGCTGATAACGCCGCTAGCTTCGACCCTACCAATCCGCTAGACCCGATTATGAGCAGTCTGTCCAAGTGCAGGTCAGTATTTCCATAGCTAGTCTTTTCAAGCTTAAGCTATGACCCTACATTGGACGGTGGATGAGGCACTGGTGCACGTAGATGTTGGCTCGCGAACCATGCCATCCATAAACCCGGATTCGATCGGAAGAACGCCGGAGATAATGTCTTGAAGAAGCTAGTGGTGACAGGCGGTCTCGGCTTCATCGGGAGCAATTTCATTCATCACATTATTCAGTCAAGAGAGGATCTCACAGTTACGAATGTAGACGGCAATCTGATGGGAAGCAACCCGGCAAATGTCCGAGAACTCCGAGGAAACGTCCGATACCGGTTCGCAAAAGGAAACCTTACAGACTATTCCTTTGTAAGGAAGGTGCTCAAGAATGCCAACTTCGTTGTCAACTTCGCTGCTCAGACCCATGTCGACAGGAGTATCGCCAAACCTGAACCTTTCTTCGAGAGCAACGCCAGAGGAGCCTTCAATCTCTTTCAGTCAGCTAGGGAAAACAAGATCACCAAACTAGTCCACATATCGACCGATGAGGTCTACGGGTCCATTGACTCAGGATCCTTCAGCGAGGAGAGCCCCCTGCATCCGTCCAGCCCCTACTCTGCGACCAAGGCCGCCGCCGATCTGATGGCACAAGCCTGGAGCATGACTTACCGCCTCCCAGTCGTCACACTCCGTTGCACCAACAACTTTGGACCCCGACAGCACCCTGAGAAATTCATTCCCAAGGTGATCATCAGAGGCCTGCACGGGATGGACATCCCGCTTTACGGCGAAGGAAGGCAGATCAGAGACTGGATCTACGTTATGGACTTCTGTAGCGCGATCCAAATGGCGCTCGAGAGAGGAGTCGCAGGCGAGGTCTACAATATCTCAGCAGGAAATGAGCTAACTAACCGAGATGTAGCCGAGCGGCTTCTCAAACAGCTTGGCGAAACGAAGGCGAAGATAATCAAAGTTGAAGACAGACCTGGCCACGACTTCAGATATAGTCTGGACTCCAAGAAGGCTCAGCAGACCTTGGGATGGAAACCCGACCATTCATTCGAAGACGGACTCGCCCTAACGATAGACTGGTATCGCAAGAACGAACCTTGGTGGCGATCCCTGGCCACTAAGAAGGTGCTCTCAGAGACTCCCTGGAAGGAGCGATGGTAAAGCCAGGAGAATTCCAGAAACGTTTCTTTGACAGCTCGCGCCCGGCAGCAGACAGAATAGATTCCAGAGTCTCACGAAGTTGTTGTCGCCGACCACAAACCATCTTCTGAGAGATCGGGTCTTGTCGCGAGTGATCCAGCTCGCAGCACGTGGAATCCCAACTGGCGCGGCCCCAAGGGCGAAGTCTACAACGTCATCGGTGAAAACGCCTCAATCAACCGGATTACAGCCGCCATCGGACGCGAAGCGCCGGACATGCATGGCATAATCACTCCCACACAAATTTGAATCAGGTCTCCTACGAGTTGGACGGGTCCAAGGTAGAAAGAGCAGATGTCAAGCCTCGTCGCACGCTTGAGGAAGGAGTAAAAGAGATAATGAAAAATTCAGGGATCTGGTGCGGGCTCGTACGAGTAAGCCGGTTGCTGTCTCTCGCACTCATTGAAAACTTGGTCTAAGACTTGGATCATTTAATCATTGAAGCTCTGCCGCACCTGACTCTGATGATCATTATTCGAAGACGCGATCGTGTGTGGACGGACCAATTGCCTACTTGTCGCTTTCTGTGATCGAAAAGCTACGGACGCCAAACTCTTTTGGCAGGCCCACATACTGTCCTTCGAGGAGTGCATTAGCCTTGTTCAGAACCTCCTCGAGTTCTCTCTTGTCTTCAGCTGTCAACGATTCCTGCCGTTCCAGGATCTTAGCTAGCCCGCGGACTGTAAGAACCCATAATGGTATGAATACTTCCTTTTCCTTCCCGATCGTCTTGTACACGTAGGGATTAGCTTCGGTCGCCACGGATGCATCCGCGGCGAATGCTGCTGTCCTCTTCATATGGTATAACCCTGCAATTATGCTTACAGGTATTGCTACCGCCAGCCCTTCAATGATGAAGATCGACAGACTCGGAGCGAATGGATGAAGATAATCGTTGGGTTGTACACCAAGTCTGTATAACACCACTATATTGCTGGCAAATCCTATCAGGAACGCTAGGTAGACATTGTAACCTTGTCTGAAGTAGAACCAGGCTCGAAACAGCAATTTCGAAAAATTCAACTTTCTCACTCCTAAACCGAGAGCCGATTTCGCCAAATCCTTATATGAATATGTGGCTAAAAATCGACGTTCGTTGGCCTAATGCAGAAGCGAATCCTATTGTTACCCCTGATATGGGGCGCATTTGGAATATCAGAGGTCTTCATCGTCGACTACCTACTCGGACCTGTTGTCAACAATATTCCCTATTCACCAAATGACAAGCCGATAGGTGGCTCGTATCTTCCCGTACTCGCCTTCAACGTTATCGGCATATTCATCGTCCTTGGACTCAGTCTGTACTCTCTTGGGGTCTGGAACATTGACTGGACGAACCGAAAGACAAGAATTGAGTTTATTGCGGTCGGGGTCCTGTTCGGGAGTCTTATGGCAGTTTTCTACTATCCAGTTTTCCTCTTCTCAGCAGCAGTAGCCTTGATCTATCTGCTTGCCTCGAACATAGATTAGTTAGCGACGAACCAGAATGGTCTCTGCGGCCAGTCTCCTAGAGACTTACGAAAGTGCTTTCGCCGACTACGAATCTTCTCCCTGTGGGACGGTATGCGTGATCGGAGATGATCTTCGAATTCTTTCCAATGATGCTGTCGACGATTCTCTCTCTGCAGTCAACCACCGTCCCGTCAAGGACGATACTGTTCTCGATCTCAGCACCG
>Ga0137396_10000979_pt1 | contig 14481 bp, 12 predicted proteins | sample czc16metaG_FD_108284 | JGI IMG/M metagenome (GOLD analysis project Ga0137396, IMG submission 108284) | Vadose zone soil microbial communities from Angelo Coast Range Reserve, California, USA - czcobulk3.16 metaG | ecosystem: Environmental > Terrestrial > Soil > Vadose zone | place: USA...
CCCCGTCCTCCCCGGAGAGAGCGAGTTTGACTTGACCTCCAGGTTCTGACACACTTTTCGCCACCTTCGTAGTGGCCCGAGGGTCACAGAGACTATGCCGAACGCCCCGAAGCGCCCGTTTCACACCGCCGCCGACGCCGACATCAAGAGCGGCGAGGTTTCCGATGTCTACTTCGCGCGCACCGTGCAGATCCTGACCCACCGGAACGACCGCAAGCGAGTCAAGGCCGAGGTCTACGTGAAGTCGCTGCCCGAGGACTGGCAGTGGGGCATCCTCGCGGGCATCGAGGAAGTCGCGGCGCTCCTGGAAGGTCAACCGGTCGACGTGGCGGCGATGGACGAGGGACTGCTGTTCGAGCCCTATCAGCCCGTCCTTCGTATCGAGGGCACCTACGTGGAGTGGGCGAAGTTCGAGACGGCGCTGCTCGGCCTGCTGTGCCAGGCCTCGGGAATCGCCACGAAAGCGGCGCGCTGCAAGAAAGCCGCTGCCGAGCGCCAGGTGATCTCGTTCGGCGCGCGACGGATGCATCCCTCGCTGGCGCCGATGATCGAGCGGAATGCCTTCATCGGCGGCTGCGACGGCGTGGCGGTGACGAAGTCCGCCGAGCTGATCGACGCCGACCCCATGGGGACGATCCCGCACTCGCTGGTCCTCATGATCGGCGACACGGTGGAAGCCCTGCGGGCCTTCGATACGGTCGTGGACCCGAAGGTGCGCCGCGTGGCGCTCATCGACACCCTGCAGGACGAGAAGTTCGAGGCGATCCGCGTCGCCGAGGCCCTCGGCAAGGACCTCTACGCGGTTCGGCTCGACACCCCGTCGTCGCGTCGCGGCGACTTCTATCGCATCCTCGAGGAGGTGCGCTGGGAGCTCAACTTGCGCGGGCACAACCACGTAAAGATCCTCGCCTCCGGTGGCGTCGACGAGTACGAGATCTTGTCGCTGAATCCTGTCGCCGACGGATACGGCGTGGGAACGTCGATCGCCAACGCGCCCGTCCTCAACTTCGCCCTCGACATCGTGGAGATCGAGGGCCGGCCCATGGCCAAGCGCGGCAAGTGGTCGGGCGCCAAGGAAGTCTATCGCCGCCACGGCACGCGCGAGACCGTCGTCGTCCCGGCCGGGCAGCGTCCGCCGGACGGCGGCACCTGGGAGCCCTTGCTCAAGCCGCTGGTCCGCGGCGGACGCGTCGTGCGCGATCTACCGCCCCCGCGCACGATCCGCGATTTCGTCCTCGACCAGCTCAGGTCGATCCCGCTCGACACGCTGCGACGGCAGGGGCTCCGGCGCGACTTTTAGCGCCGAGCTATGTCGGTCCTCGACGAGATCGTCGCCAACACGCGCGCTGAGGTGGCACGACGTCGGTCCTCGGTTCCACGAGGGACCCTCGAGCGCCAATGTGGCGCAGCGCCCGCCGCGCGCGACTTCGAGGGTGCGTTGCGCCCCTCGCCGGGCACGGTCCGGCTGATCGCCGAGGTGAAGAAGGCGTCGCCGTCGCGCGGCGTGCTCGCCCGTGATCTCGACCCGGTGACCCTCGCCACGACCTACGCGACCCACGGCGCCCACGCGATCTCGGTCCTCACCGACGAGAAGTATTTCCACGGCAGCCTCGACGACCTGCGGCGCGTGCGCGCGGCGGTCGACGTCCCCTTGCTGCGAAAGGACTTCACGATCGACGAGTACCAGCTCTGGGAGTCTCGCGCGGCCGGAGCCGACGCGGTGCTCTTGATCGTGTCCATCCTCGAGCCGCCGCGGCTCGGCGCGCTGCTCGCCGCCGCCAAGGGGCTCGGGCTCGCGGCGCTCGTGGAGTGTCACACCGCCGCCGAGCTGGATCAGGCCCTCGCCGCTGGAAGCCGCATCGTCGGGATCAACAACCGCGATCTGGCCACCTTCGAGACGCGCATCGCGACGACGCTCGAGCTCATGCCGCTGATCCCGCCGGGGCCGATCGTGGTCAGCGAGAGCGGCTTCTTCACCGGCGCCGACGTTCGACGGGTCGTCGCCGCCGGCGCTCACGCAGTCCTCGTCGGCGAAGGCCTCGTGCGCGCCGCCGACGTTCCCGCCAAGCTCCGCGAGCTGACGCTGGTGAACTCTTGACGCGCCCCGCGGCGCAAGCAGTACCCAACGACCGGGCGCCGCGCCAGCCGGCGCGCCCCGCGGCGCAGGTCGTATGCAATACGCCGTCGCCACGCGAATCGGGGGGGACGTGGGGGGGGCGTCTCGCCCCACCCATGCAGCAATGACCCGAGTCAAGATCTGCGGCATCACCAACCTCGAAGACGCGCTGACGGCGGTCGAAGCCGGGGCCGACGCGCTCGGCTTCATCTTCGTCGAGAACACGCCGCGCTTCGTGACGCCCGAGCAGGTCGCTCCGATCGTCCGCGCGCTGCCGCCGTTCGTCACGCCGGTCGGCATCTTCTGGGATCACCCGATGGGTCACATCAAGGCGGTCGCCGAGGCGTGCGGGCTCGGGGCCCTGCAGTTTCACGGCGACGAGAAACCGGAGGACCTCGAGGGCTACTCCTTGCCGGTGATCAAGACGATCAAGCTGCCGGCGCCCTCGGGCGAGCTCGGCGGACGCCAGCCGTGGACGCCGACCGTGAAGTTCATGCACTTTCACAAGTGCGCGGCCGCGCTCCTGCTGGACAGCGCCGCGCGCTGGAGCGAAGGGGAGACTCGCCAGCCGATCGAGTGGTCGACCGCGCGCGAGCTCGCGAATCAGCGGTGGCGGATCATCCTCTCGGCCGGCCTCACGCCCGAGAACGTCGCCCGCGCGGTCGCGATGGCGCGCCCCTACGGCGTCGATGTGAACTCCGGGGTCGAGGCGCAGCCGGGCCGTAAGGATCCGGACAAGGTGTGGCGGTTCGTGGCTGAAGCCAAGGGCGCACGGTGATGCGGACGCTCCCGGACGCGCGCGGACACTTCGGTCGCTTCGGGGGGCGCTTCGTCCCCGAGACGCTGATGGCGCCGCTGATCGAGCTCGAGCAGGCCTGGACCTCCGCGAAGCGCGATCGACAGTACCAGCGCCGGCTCGCCGGCCTGCTTCAGGACTACGCCGGCCGGCCGACGCCGCTCTATTTCGCCGAGCGACTCACCGAGCAGTGCGGCGGCGCGCGCATCTACCTCAAGCGCGAGGACCTCTGTCACACCGGCGCCCATAAGATCAACAACGTGCTCGGTCAGGCCCTGCTGGCGGCGCGCATGAAGAAGCGGCGCGTGATCGCGGAGACGGGCGCCGGCCAGCACGGCGTGGCGACCGCCACCGCCGCGGCCCTGCTCGGTCTCGAGTGCGAGGTGTACATGGGCGCCGAGGACGTCGAGCGCCAGGCGCTCAACGTCTTCCGCATGCGCCTCCTGGGCGCGCGCGTGATCTCGGTCGAGTCCGGCAGCCGGACGTTGAAGGACGCGATCAACGAAGCCCTGCGTGACTGGGTCACCAACGTGCGGACGACGTACTACTTGCTGGGCTCGGCGCTGGGGCCGCATCCGTACCCGATGATGGTTCGCGATCTCCACGCGGTCATCGGACGCGAGGCGCGCCGCCAGGCGCGCCGAATCCTCAAGAAGCTGCCCGACGTCCTCGTCGCGTGCGTCGGCGGAGGGTCGAACGCCATCGGGCTCTTCCATCCGTTCATCGCCGACCGCCGCGTCCGGATCATCGGCGTCGAGCCGGGCGGCGAGGGGATCTCGACCGGCCGCCACGGGGCGTCGATGAGCGCGGGCGCCGTCGGCGTGCTCCACGGGTGCATGAGCTATCTGCTCCAGAACGACGACGGACAGATCGCCACGGCGCACTCGATCTCGGCCGGCCTCGACTATCCCGGGGTCGGGCCCGAGCACGCCTACTATCGCGACACCGGCCGCTTCGAGTTCGTCTCGGCGACCGATGCCGAGGCGCTCGAGGGGTTCGAGGCGTTGACGCGGCTCGAGGGGATCATGCCCGCGCTCGAGTCGGCGCACGCCGTGGTCTACGCCATGCGTCTGGCGAAGAGCCTGCCGCGGACCAAGGCAATCGTGGTCGGCCTCTCCGGCCGCGGCGACAAGGACGTGCACGTGGTCGCCAAGGCGCTCGGGAAAGAGACCGGATGAGCCGTCTCGAAGAGACCTTCGCGCGGCTGCGCGCGCGGGGCGAACGCGCGCTCGTGCCTTACTTCACGGCCGGCGATCCGTCGCTCGCCGAAACACGGCGGCTCGTGATCGAGGCCACTCGCCGCGGCGCGGACGTCGTCGAGCTGGGGGTGCCGTTCTCGGACCCGCTCGCCGACGGGCCCGTCGTCCAGCGCGCCGGCACGCGCGCCCTCGCCGCCGGCGCGACGGTGCCGCGGGTGCTCGAGACGGTCGCGGCGCTCCGCGCCGAGATCGACGTGCCGCTCGTCTTGCTCACGTATTACAACCCCGTGCTCGCGTTCGGTCTGAAGGCGTTCGCCCGCACGGCGGTCGACGCCGGCGTCGACGGCGCGATCGTCGTGGACATGCCGCCCGAGGAGAGCGAGCCGCTCGGCGCCGAGGCGGCCAACGCCGGGCTCGACCTCGTCTACATGCTGGCGCCGACGTCGACCGCACCGCGGGTGCGCCTCATCGCGAAGAAGAGCCGCGGGTTCATCTACGTCGTGTCGCTCACCGGCGTGACCGGCGAGCGCCAGGAGCTGCCCGCCGACCTGGCGACCCAGATCGGTATGCTGAGGGGCGTGACGACGACGCCGGTCTGCGTCGGCTTCGGCATCAGCACGCCGGCGCAGGTGGCCGCGGTGGGACGCATTGCCGACGGCGCGATCGTGGGGTCGGCCATCGTGCGCCTCGTCGAAGCGCGCGCGGGCTCGTCGAGCCTCGTCGACGACGTGGGCAAGTTCATCGCCGAGCTCAAGGCACCGCTCCGCGAGCCTCTCCCGACGTCTCCTATCCGGACGAGGAGGTAGGTCACGGTGGCCTGGTTCAAGCGGAAAGAGGAGTCGACCGGAAGCAAGGTCATCATCGCCGAGGGCCTGTGGATCAAGTGCGACTCCTGCAAGGAGATCATCTACCGCGCCGAGGTGGAGCGGGGCGGGCGCGTCTGCCCGAAGTGCCACTATCCGTTCCGGATCTCCGCGCGCGAGCGGATCGCCCAGCTTGCCGACGCCGGCTCGTTCGAAGAGCGCGAGACCAGCCTCGCCACGACTGATCCGCTGAGCTTCAAGGACACGAAGAAGTATCGCGAGCGTGTCCGCGCCGCCGCCCAGAAGACCTCGACCGACGAGGCCGTCATCTGCGGCATCGCGTCGATCGGCGGGCAGTCGACCGTGCTCGCGGTCTTCGAGTTCGGCTTCCTCGGCGGCAGCATGGGCTCGGTCGTCGGCGAGAAGCTCGCGCGCTCGATCGAGCTCGCCATCGACAAGCATCTGCCGGTCGTCATCGTCTCGGCGTCCGGCGGTGCCCGGATGCAGGAGGGCATCCTCTCGCTGATGCAGATGGCCAAGACCTCCGCCGCGCTCGAACGGCTCGCCGCCGCGGGGTTGCCGTACATCTCGCTCCTCACCGATCCCACGACCGGCGGCGTCACCGCGAGCTTCGCGATGCTCGGCGACGTGATCATGGCCGAGCCGCGCGCGTTGATCGGGTTTGCCGGACCGCGGGTCATCGCCGAGACGATTCGCCAGCCACTGCCCGAGGGATTCCAGCGCTCGGAGTTCCTGCTCGCGCACGGACAGCTCGACATGATCGTCGAGCGGCGCGATCTCAAGGAGACGCTCCGCCGCGTTCTCGCGTTCTTCGCCGCAGAGCCGCCCCGATCGGGCTAATCCCCTCGTGACGTACGCCGAAGCCGTCGCCCGGCTGCAGGCACTCCGGGGTGGCGAGCATGCGGGAATGCGGCAGGGGCTCGAGCGGATCGAAGGGCTCCTCGACGCGCTCGGCCGCCCCGAGCAGCGTTACCGGCTGGTCCAGGTCGGCGGCACGAACGGCAAGGGCTCGGTGTCGGCGATGCTCGCCGCGATCCTGAGATCCGCCGGCCATCGAGTCGGCCTGTACACCTCGCCGCATCTCGTCTCGTTCCGCGAGCGCATCCGCGTCGACGGCGAGCCGATCGCGGAGGACGCGGTGGTCGACGGTGTCGAGGCGCTCGGCACGCTCGTCGCGCGTTTCGACGCGACGACGTTCGAGGCGACGACGGCGCTGGCACTCGACCACTTTGCGCGCGAAGCGGTCGACGTCGCGGTGCTCGAGGTCGGCCTGGGCGGCCGCCTCGATGCGACGACGGTGGGGACGCCGGAAATCGCCGTGATCGCGCGGATCGACCTCGACCACCAGGCGGTCCTGGGCTCGACCCTCGCGGCGATCACGGCCGAGAAGGCGGCGATCATCCGCGGAGGCGTCGCGGTCTGCGCGGCACAAGATCCGGAGGCCGAGCGCGTGATCGTGGCGCGCGCCGCCGCGGTCGGCGTACCACTCCTGCTCGAGGGGCGCGACCTGTCGGTCTCGGTGGCGCGCCGCGGACCCGACGGCCAGCAGCTGGACTGTGCGGGGCCGGGCTGGTCGCTGGCCGGTCTCGAGCTCGCCATGCCCGGCAGCTTTCAGCCGTCGAATGCCCTCCTCGCGGTCACCGCGGCGCGCGCGCTGGGCGCCGGTGACGCCGCGATTCGGGCCGGGCTCGCGCGCGCCTGGTGGCCGGGACGCTTTCAGGTCCTCCGGCGCGCGCGCGGCTTCCTCGTGCTGGACGGCGCGCACAATCCAGCCGGTGCCCGCGCCCTCGCGGTCTCGTTGCGCGACGTCTTCGGCCCGACCCGTGTCACGTTCGTCCTGGGCGTTCTCGCCGACAAGGACGCCGCCGGCATTGTCGCCGCGCTCGCGCCCCTCGCGGATCGGTTCGTCCTGGTCGCGCCCGCGAGCTCGCGCGCCGCGGCGCCCGAGGCCCTGCGCCCGCTCGTGCCCGCGGCGGTTCGCGTCGAGATCGCCAAGTCGCCGGTGGAGGCGCTCGAGGTCGCCGGGCGAGCCGCGACGACCCCGGTCGTCTGCGTCGCCGGCTCGCTGTTCTTGATCGGGGACGTGCTCCGCCATCTCGCCGGGAGCGATAAACCTTGCTCGCTCGAAAAGGGGGCTGATAGCATGAGGTTTCCTTTCTGACGGGGGCGTTCCCGACATCAATGACGCGAGCCCGAGCTTCGATCCTCTTCCTGCTGCTCCTGAGCGTCGGCCCTTTCGTGTCCCCGCAGCTCGCCCGGGCTCAGAGCCAGCGGAGCGTCCCGACCGCCGGCGGCGAAGTTTCGGTCGTGGCGGATCGTTTCGAGCAGATCGGGCCAGACAACCTGCTCGTGGCGACCGGCAACGTCGAGGTGACCCGGGGCACCGCGCGCCTTCTCGCCGATCGCGTCGAGATCAATCGCGAGACCGGTGACGCCGTGGCGACGGGGCGAGTGATCTTCTATGACGGCGATGACCGGCTCACCGGACAGCGCATCGAGTACAACATCAAGACCGGCACGGGCGTCGTCTACGAGGGTGAGGTGCACGCCGCGCCCTATTACCGTCTCGCCGGCGATCGCCTGGACCGCCTGGGGGAGAGCGTCTACCGAGTCCGGCGCGGCATGTTCACGACCTGCGAGGACGATCCCCCGACGTGGTCGTTCCACCTGGGTTCCGGCACAGCCGACCTGGAGGATTTCGTCTACGGCACGAACGTCTCCTTCTGGGTCAAGTCCATGCCGATCATCCCCTACTTCCCCGCCTTCGCCGCCGCCATCCGGCGCGAACGGCAGTCGGGTTTTCTCGCCCCGCTGGCGGGGACCTCGGTCAAGAAGGGATTTTTCGCAGAGATCCCGTTCTTCTGGGCGATCTCGGACAGCCAGGACGCCACCGTGACCCTCGATGCCTACCAGAAGCGTGGCTTCGGGGGAGCGGTGGAGTATCGCTACATTTTCTCGGAAAACCTGAGAGGCAAGCTCGACGGGTTCTTCGTCGACGAGGTGTACAACAACGGCGATCTGCGAGGCTTCGGGAGCGTCAAGCACGACTGGCAGATCGGGCCGGGGCTGTCGCTGCGCGCCAACCTCAACGCGGTGTCCGATGACCTCGTCCTTCGCGACTACGAGTCGTCACTCGCGCAGCGCGCCGCCCAGCGCGCGGAGTCGAACCTCTTCCTCACGAAGTCGTGGACGAGCTGGAGTTTCGTGAGTCGGGTGTACTGGTACCAGGACCTCACGAACCCGCGTCCGGTCGAGCTGCAGCGGGTGCCCGAGCTCACGCTCACCGGCATCCGGCAGCAGCTCCCGGGGCTCCCGGGGTTTCTCTATCAGGTCGACACGAGTCTCGTGAATTTCATTCGCGACGTCGGCTCCGAGGGGGCTCGCTTCGATCTCCATCCGCTCGTATCGCGACCGATCCCGCTGGCCGGTTACGCGACGGTCACGCCATTCGTGGGGGGGCGCCTCACCGCCTACAGCACGACCGTCACCGGAAGTCACACACCGGTGGCAGGAGGGTCCGCGGTCGAGGACACCAACGGCGAGCCGATCGTTCGCGAATTGCTCGAGTTCGGAAGCGACGTCGAGAGCCGGGTCTCGCGCGTGTACGAGCTCGGCGGGTGGGGAGGCCTCCAGCGGTTGCTCCACACGATCGAGCCGCGCGTGCACTACATCAAGATCATCGGGAACAACTTCCACAACTTGCCGCTCTGGACCGCCCAGACCGACCAGATCCCCGAGGCGAACTGGTTCGAGTATTCCTTGACGAACCGGTTCCGCGGCCGCACGGTCGGCGCCGAGAACGCGGAGGCGGCGCGCCTCGACCTCGTCACCCTGGTGTTGGCCAGCGGCTACGATCTCGCGAGAGATCAGCTGGGCAACGTCGCCGGCGACATCACGATCCAGCCGAGTCAGATGCTGAGGTTTCACGGCGACGCGAGTTACAACGTGGTCGGTGACGGGCTCCAGGCGTACTCGACCGACGTGACCGTCGACATCCCTCGAGTCACCGCGACCGTCGGAACGCGTTACCTCCGTCGGCCGTCGGTCGTCGTTCCGTACTTCATCCAGATCGCGAACACCTTCAACGGTGGCGACGGGCCCCCGTCGAACCAGGCCAACCACTTTCTCCAGGGCGCCGCCTCGGTGGAGCTCTGGCGCAACCTGGTCGCGCACGCCAAGACGAACTGGGACATCCGAACGACCAGCGTCGTCGAGAACCGCTTCGGCGTCGACCTCAAGTTCGACTGCTGGGCGCTCACCGTCGAATACATCAGAAGGAATCCTGATCTTCCCGGCAAGAACCCAGACAACGAGTTCCGCTTCTCGCTGAGCTTGCTCGGACTCGGCAACGTCGCGAGCACCAGGATCGGCGCGGGGGCGATGGACTCCGAACCGAGGTTCAAATGATTCCCTTCATCGATCTGACCCGCCAGCACGCGGCGCTCCGGGCCGAATTGCTCGCCGTCGCCACGCGCGTGCTCGACTCGAGCCAATTCGTGCTGGGCGCCGAGGGCAAGGCGCTCGAGCAGGAGCTGGCGGCCCTCTGCGGCGTCCGCTGGGCGCTCGGCGTCGCCTCCGGCACGGACGCGCTGCGCCTGGCCATGACGGCGCTTGGCGTCGGCCCGGGCGACGAGGTCATCACGCCGGCGTTCTCGTTCGTCGCCTCCGCGTCGACGATCGTGATGGCCGGCGCCACGCCGGTCTTCGTCGACATCGATCCGGCGACGTACACGCTCGACCTCGCGGCGACCGAGCGCGCCATCACGTCGCGGACGCGCGCGATCATCCCGGTCCATCTCTACGGCCAGCCGGCGCCCATGGACCGCGTCCTCGAGCTGGCCCGCGCCCACCGTCTGGCCGTGATCGAGGATGCGGCCCAGGCCGTCGGGGGGGCGTGGGCCGAGCAGCCCGTCGGGGCCTGGGGCGACGCCGCGTGCCTGTCGTTCTATCCGACCAAGAACCTCGGGGCGTGCGGCGACGCCGGGATGGTGGTGACCGGGCGCCAGGACGTGGCTGAGCGCATCGCGAAGCTGCGGCACCACGGGGACAGCGGCCGCTACGAGCACGTCGAGCTCGGCTACTGCAGCCGGCTCGACGAGCTGCAGGCGGCATTCCTGCGGGTGAAGCTCCGGCGCCTGGCGGAATGGACGGCGGCGCGCCGCCGGATCGCGGGCCTCTACGAAAAGGGGCTCACGGGCGTGGGGCTCGAGCTGCCGACCGAGGCGGCGAAGGCGCGTCACGTGTACCATCTCTTCACGGTGCGACATCCTCAGCGCGACGCGCTCGCCAAGCTCCTGACCGACGACGGGATCTCGACCGCGGTCTACTATCCGCGCTCGGTCCCGGATCAGCCCATGTTCGGCGGCGGCGCCGAGCGGCGCTGGCCCGAGGCCTGGCGCGCCTCGCGAGAGGTCCTGTCCTTGCCATGCTTCGCCGAGCTCTCCGACGACGAGGTCGAGCGCGTGGTCGCCGGCGTGCGCCGCGCGTGCGAGCGCCTGTGACCTCGACGGCCGAAACGCTCAAGCAGCGGCTTTCCACGAGCCCGACCGTGGGACTCATCGGGCTCGGCTACGTCGGGCTGCCGCTCGCGGTCGCCTTCGCCGAATCGGGAGCGAACGTGATCGGCATCGACCTCGATTCGCGCCGCGTCGCCGCCGTCCGCGCCGGCACCAGCTTCATCGAGGACGTCCCGACCGAGCCTCTGGCGCGTCTGGTGCGGGCCGGACGCCTCAGCGCTCACGACGACTTCGCGGCGTTGAAGGACGCGGACGCGATCGTCATCTGCGTCCCGACGCCGCTGGGCAAGTCGAAGGAGCCGGACATCTCGTTCATCGTCGCGGCCGCGGACGCGGTGGCGGCCATCATCAGGCCGGGCCAGCTGGTGGTGCTCGAGTCGACGACGTATCCCGGCACCACGCAGGAAGTGCTGGCGCCCCGCTTCCAGGCGAAGGGGGTCGTCGTCGGACGCGACGTGTTCCTCGCGTTCTCGCCGGAGCGGATCGACCCGGGCAACAAACGCTGGACGCTCCGCGATATTCCCAAGGTCGTCGGCGGCGTGACCGACGCGTGCCGCGAGCTCGCGACGGCGCTCTACGCCCGCGTGGCGCCCCAGGTCGTGCCGGTCTCGGGCACGGAAACGGCCGAGATGGTGAAGCTCTTCGAGAACACCTTCCGCTCCGTCAACATCGCGCTGGTCAACGAGTTCGCCATCATGTGTCGGCGGTTGGGCCTCTCGGTGTGGGAGGTCATCGCCGCCGCGTCGACGAAGCCGTTCGGCTTCATGCCCTTCTATCCGGGCCCCGGCCTGGGCGGCCACTGCCTGCCGTCGGATCCGCACTATCTCTCGTGGAAGGTGCGGCTCGAGGGCTACGAGCCGCGCTTCATCACGTTCGCCGACGAGATCAACCGGCGGATGCCCGCGTACGTCGTGCAGATGGCGGCCGACGCGCTCAACGACCGGAGCCGGGCCCTGCGCGGCGCGCGCATCCTGGTGCTGGGCGTCGCCTACAAGGCCGGCGTCGCCGACGTGCGCGACTCGCCGGCGCTCGAGATCATCGAGGGGCTCCTCGCCAAGGGTGCGGTCGTCGACTACCACGACCCGTACGTGGCTTCCGTGATGATCGGCACGCAGACGATCAAGTCGGTCCAGTGGCAAGCCGCGGCGCTCGCGTCACGTGACGTCGTCCTCATCCTGACGGCCCACGCCAGCTACGACTGGCCCACCATCGTCCGCGAGTCCCCGCTCGTCATCGACACGCGCAACGCCACCGGCCCTCTCCCGCCGGCTCCCCACGTCATCCGCCTCTAAGGTGCTAGGCCCGATGGAGCGCCACGTCGCGGCGGCGTCGAGCTGCTCCACGCTCTGCTCGCGTGGCGCGTGGTCCTCTCGACCCCTCCCGCTCGTGCCCGGCGCCCCCGACTCCCCGCGGGCGCGAGCGTAACGATGCTCAAAGCGATCGTGGTCTCGATGCGCCCGCGCCAGTGGGTCAAGAACTTGTTCGTCTTCGCCGGCCTGATCTTCTCGCAGCGCCTCTTCACGGCCAGCGCCTGGACGGCGCTGGCCGGGTTCGCGATCTTCTGCGCGCTGTCCGGCGCGATCTATCTCATCAACGACGTCGCCGACCGTGAGCGCGACCGCCTCGACCCGCGCAAGCGCACGCGCCCGGTCGCCGCCGGCCGTCTGCCGGTCGGGGTCGCCGTCGCGGCGGCCCTCGTCCTCATCGTCGGAGGGCTCGTATCCGCCGCGATCCTCTCGCGTGCGTTTCTGATCACCGCGCTCGCCTACGTCGTCCTGCTCATCGCTTACTCGGCGTGGCTCAAGCACATCGTCATCGTCGACGCGCTCGTCGTCGCCGGCGGCTTCGTGCTGCGCGCGGTCGCGGGCGCGGTCGTCATCGACGTCGAGATGTCAGGCTGGCTCCTGATCTGCACGATCTTGTTGGCGCTGTTCCTGGCTCTCGGCAAGCGGCGCTACGAATACGTGGCGCTGGAGCAGGACGCGGCGCGCCACCGCCCGATCCTCGCCGAGTACAGCCCCGCATTGCTGGATCAGATGATCGCCGTCGTGACCGCGTCGACCGTGACGGCCTACGCGCTCTACACGATGTCGCCGGAGACCGTGGGGAAGTTCCACACCCGTCTCTTGCCGGCGACCCTCCCGTTCGTGCTCTACGGGATCTTCCGGTACCTCTACCTGTTGTACCAGCGACGGCTCGGCGGCAACCCGTCGGAGCTTCTGCTCAGCGACCGCGCGCTCCTGATCAATACGGTCGGCTGGATCTGCGCGGTTCTGCTGATCATTTACGGCGCGCGGCTAGAGTAAGATAGCTTCATCATGCCTAGCGCGGTCGCGCTCCTTCGCACACGCCCGGAGACCGTCGTCGAGGACTACGGGCGCCTGATGCGCCTGGTGAAGTACGACGCGATCCTGCCCAGGGACCAGGATCTGATCCTCAAGCTCAACCTCTCGTGGACCAAGTACTTTCCGGCGTGCTCGAGCCAGCCCTGGCAGGTCGACGGGGTTCTGCAGGCCCTCGCCGCCGACGGCTACGACCGTCAGCGGATCTTCCCTGTCGAGAACAAGACGGTCGTCACCAACCCGATCGCCGGCTGTCGCAACAACAAGTGGCGGCCGGTGCTCGAGCGGCACGGCGTGCCGTTCGTCCCGCTGCCGGACGTCGAGTGGACCGTCTATAAGTTCCAGTCGCCACTGCTGCGGCTGAACGCGATCTTCCCCGAGGGCATCGAGATTCCGAAGATGTACGTCGGCAAGAATATTCTTCATACGCCCACGGTGAAGGTCCACGGCCACTCGACAACGACCGGCGCGATCAAGAACGCGTTCGGCGGCCTCCTGAAAGAGGTGCGCCACTACGCGCACGAGTTCATGCACGAGGTCCTCGTCGACCTCATGTACATGCAGCGCGAATTGCATCCCGCAGTCTTCGCGGTGATGGACGGCACCGTGATGGGTGACGGCGCCGGACCGCGCACGATGGTGCCGCGCGTGGGGAACCTGATCCTGGCGTCCGCCGACCAGGTCGCGATCGACGCGATCGCCGCGAAGATCATGGGTTTCGACCCGCTGGAGATTCCGTATCTCCGGATGTGTCACGAGCGCGGGCTCGGGGTGGCCGATCCCCGCAAGATCGAGCTCGTCGGCGACACGGAGCTCGCGTCGACCTCGATGGGCTTCAAGACCAGCCGGAGCCTCGTGATCTGGGGCGACCAGCTGATCCGGCGCGGCCCGCTGCGGCCGCTCAAGCGGCTGCTCCTGCATTCGCCGCTCGTGGTTTGGGCGCCGTTCGCCTCGAACGTCTACCACGACCTTCTCTGGTATCCGACCGTCGGCCGCGCGCGGATCCGCGCCTTCGCGGGCACGCCGTGGGGTCGGCTCTTCGAGAAATACTGACATGGCCGCGCCGGTCCGCGTCCGGTTCGCGCCGAGCCCGACGGGCCATCTGCACGTCGGCGGCGCCCGCACCGCGCTCTTCAACTGGCTCTTCGCGCGCCATCACCGTGGCACCTTCATCCTTCGCATCGAGGACACCGACGCGTCGCGATCGACCGACGAGAACATCGTCGCGATCGTCGACGCGCTCAGCTGGCTCGGGCTCGACTGGGACGAAGGTCCGCCGACCGCCGGGTATCGCCAGACCGAGCGGCTGGCGATCTACGCGGAGCACGCCCAGCGCCTGGTCGCCGCCGGCCGCGCCTACTACTGCGACTGCCCCCCGGAGCTGCTCGATCGCGAGCGCGCGGCGGCGCAGCAGCGGAACGAGACGTTCCGGTACTCGGGACGCTGCCGCGACCGCGGCCTCACCGCCGGCGCGCTGCGTCTGAGGACTCCCACCGAGGGCGCGACCGTGGTGAACGATCTCATCCACGGCCCGGTCACGTTCGAGCACGGCCAGCTCGACGACTGGATCCTCGTGCGCACCGACGGCACGCCGACCTACAACTTCTGCGTCGTCGTCGACGACGTCACGATGCGGATCACGCAGGTCATCCGGGGTGACGACCACCTGTCGAACACGCCCAAGCAGA